>Ga0222712_10007063_pt1 | contig 10953 bp, 7 predicted proteins | sample C33_657DmetaG_FD_165043 | JGI IMG/M metagenome (GOLD analysis project Ga0222712, IMG submission 165043) | Estuarine water microbial communities from San Francisco Bay, California, United States - C33_657D | ecosystem: Environmental > Aquatic > Marine > Unclassified | place: USA: California... | reverse complement strand
TTCAAAACTATATACTTTAACTCTTGGATCAACAGATGCTATATTTTTAGCTATTGATAATGTTTTACCACCATCATTAGAATCATCTACTACAACCCATTCCCAATTATTATATGTTTGAGAAACTAATGAAACATAAGTATCATATAATTTAACACCAGTATTATATGATGGTGTAAAGTATGAAATTAAATTTGAATTATCTAAACTTAAAATCTGATGCATAGCACAGTGATATGCTTTTTGTCCTGTTTCAGAATCTATTTTAGGTATATTAATCCATTTTTTTCTTACCTCAAACGTTTGTCTACATAAATTAGGAAAATAACTATCACTTTCTCCAACAGTAATAATAGCATCAGGATTAAATGATGTTAATGTTTCTTCTATATTATCATCATTTTTAATATAAAGTATATCTAATGATGAATCTTCATAGTCATAGTATTTTATAGAATTTAGCTCTGGTTTGCCAGGTCCAATATATAATACTTTAGGTACTTTTGCTTTTTTAATAGTTACAGTTGGTGTTGGTTCTATATCTCTAGTTTTACTAAATTTAGTTTTCCAACCATAATACACACCTTGATTATCTGGGTGTCTATCTAATAAACTATATTGTTCTATAAAATCAAATCCCCATTCTTTTAATTTTGTTTCACACATTACTCTTGTAGGTACATCATGGTACTCAAAAGCAATCTGTTCAACACATTCCATTTCTTTTTTAGTGATACTCTTAAAGTTTATTTCAGCACCTTCAATATCACATTTAATTACTTGAGGTTTGTATTTTAATAATTCTCTAATTTGTACATCACCATCTAAAAACATCTTAAATATTTCATATTTAGGATTATTTTTATAAACGATATGATATTTTTTTACTTCAGCTGGATCACTATCAAAACCAATAACTCTAGTAGCACCTTCTTTAACAAACCATTCTGCTGAACTTAGCATTCCTGGATTAAAGTATGCTTCATAGAATGAACATCCCATATCTAGAACAAGTTTGTCTTTTACTTCTAGAAATGACCAATGGTTTTGAGGATCTTCGTTTGGAATATTTTTCATTAACTTAATTTATTTTTAAAGTGTTCTATGTTTTGCAATAGTCTTGGTTTTTCAGATTCAAAATCAGGATCATCAACTATATCATTTACTAGTTTTAATCCTTCTTTATATTTTTCTAACCAATAACAAGCTACAGATAATTCATCTTTAACAAATTTACCATAACATCTTTTATCAATAAATAAAATATATTTAGATTTAACTTTTTCTAAATCACATTTGTATGCTCTATCTAAATGATTATACGCTGTTTGAAACTGATTCATCATATTACAATACTGACCTAATCTGTAATGTGCTTCTGCTCTATCAGGGAATATTTGTATAGCATTCATATATTCATTAATAACTCTTTCATATGGATATTTTAATGCTGCTAAACAAACCGCTATTTTTAAATAACATTCATACTCTTCTTCAATCCATGTATTTTTAAGTTTAAGATATAGTCTATACCATTGTACAGCCTCTGTTAGTCTACCACTATCTAAATAACTTTGAGCAGTATAAAATGCTGAACGTGAATTTAGATTATCAGGATCATCAATTAATGTGTCAAAAAATTGTTGTCTTAATTTTTCAGCATCACGTAGATATTTGTCTGGATCAAAACTTCTAGCTCCAACATCTTCTGATGATAGATAAAAATTTGAATTAGCTAAATTACCTGTTGTAAAATTTGGTTTATCTAAACATTTTATTATTGTATGAGCTACACCACAAAATTTCCATGATAATGATCCTCTGTATAGTAAAGATGAAACATAATCTGTTGCTCCTCTTCTTATACGAGCGTTATAAGCATCATATTTATCTTCTGTTAATTTAAATTCACCCATCAATATATCATCGGCGTCAAAATGAAGAATATAATCTGCTTTTCCTTTAGCTCTCTCCATCATTAGAGTTTTATTAGGACCAAATCCTTCCCACTCGTCAATGAATAGTTCTCCAGGAATATCTTTTTCCTTAAAAAATTCAGTTATAATTTCTCTAGTTTTATCTGTAGAGCCAGTATCACATATAACCCAATAAGTAATATACTTATAAACTGATTCTAATGTTTGTCTAATAATGTGTTCTTCGTTTTTGCATACCGTAGCAAAAACTATAGTTGGTTTTTTCATAATGTCTATTAAATGTCAAAGAAGAATAAATGGAACAATCTAGCGTTTTCAATAGCATCTCCAAAATAACCTGTTGCAGCATGTAAACATTTTGAGTCAAACATTACTAAACGATTATATACATTTGCTACTGTGTCTACTGGTTCCCAAGTTGATTTGTCATAAAAGTTTAAATTATCACTTAAACCTTTAAATGTTTTTTCAAATTCTTCTCCTTCGGTTGTATCAAAGCGTGTTGCGCCTGTGATTTTACTTTTATAAGTAGTAGTACCTGTTTGTAGGGGTGCGTCTGGTGTTAGATATACCATAGCAGCATAATTTTGTGTATCAACATGATATACTACTGGGTCTTGTGCTACGCAGAATTGAAAACGTCCGTTTGCGTAGTTTGGATGGTTCCAATTATAAATTGGTCTGCCTAATATTTCTTCAAATTTTTCTTTAGTACCATCTAGAATATAACGATCTATACTTCGTTGTCCTTTATGATAGCCTGAGTGTTCAAATTTTACTTGTTTAAGAGCAAATTCTCTTACTAGGTCTGGGTTTTTGTAGAAATTGTCTACAACAACTAAACCTTTTTTAAGGTTATTAAAACCTGATTTAAGTACAATATTTTCCATAACTTATTTTTAAATACTATTATAACTCTCCTGTTATAATACTAATAATATTAAATCCTTTTGCTTCAGCTAAAGCATATATAATTACAGTATCGTCAGTACCCCAAGTTGCTAATACTTCTTGTGGTACATCCCAATTACCTTCATATATAATAGTTTCAGTTTCATTAGTTAACCACCAATATGTAGTACAATTTTCACCATTTAAACCATATCTAGTTACATATGTTGATAAAATTGTTGCTGTACTATTTGTTATTTGTACTGGGGTTATATTTGCTGTTAATGCCATAATGTTTATTTATATTTAATATACGAAATTTATTTTGGACAGCCAAATTAAATTCTAATTACCATTGTTGGACGTTGTAATATTCCTGTTATTCTATCTCCATTTTGTTGGTAATGTTTTCCAAATTGAGCTAACATCTCATCAACAGGGAGTACTTGATAAAATGTTTCTTTTCGATAAGTAATAACATTTGTGTCAGGATTTGTATTTTCAATTGAAAATTCTACATCATAATCACCAGGTTTAGTTTCTTCAATTTTAAATTGAATATCAGATTTATCTGTGCGAATTTCAGATACATATAATGTAACTCTATTAAGTAATTCTGGGTTTTTAAAGATATCAAACTTTGTATTAATCCAAACCCATATTTTTTCGATAAATTGATTTGGATATTCATATCCTTGACCTTCATCTAATCCATCATTAAAACTAACAATAAAAGATTGTTGGCTTCTTTCATCACCTATAATTTTTCCTTCTTTAAACTCACCTTTTTCTTTAAAATTAATACTTACGTTGTAATATCTTGTAGCCATTATTATTATTTATTATAAATATTTAAAAATTATTTCTAAGTATTAACGTTAAATGTCCATTTAAGAGGAATATGATAATTTGAATTTGCTTGCCCATTATAATCTAAAAGCCCAGCATCAATAAAATAATTAGTATTATAATCATAATCTTCAGCAATAATATTAACATTTCCATTACCAGGATTAGTTAAATTACTTACAGATATTCGATATCTCCAACCAGTATTTGCAGCACCTGGTGTAAATGTACTAACTGATAATCCACTGTTATAGCTACCAATACCATACTGTGTATACTCAAATACTTGTGTAAATGAAGTTGTAGAATCTTTTACTTCTACTAAAAAATATACATCATCACCCGCACCATTACAATCTAAATTTAAATCCCAATGCACTTCATCACCCCAGTGTTGATAAGAATATGTTCTAAATCCTCCATATGTTAGCATAACACCATTATTTTTCATATTTCTTCCACTAGAAGTATTTCGATTTATCCAGAATTGATCAGTAAGATTATACAACCATCCTCCTGAAAAATCATTTATTCTTAAATCTTGAGTATGAGTATTAGTATCTTGGTGAAAAGCATTACTGATAGATTCAGATACACTACTAGTATATGCTGCTATTCTTCCTGTACTTGACATTGAAAATCCAGGCATATTACTTTAATTTAGCTTTTAATTCCTCTATTTGTTTTTGTTGTTCTTTTATAGCTTCAATTAATACTGAAACTATACTTCCATAAGATACTGCTTTGGTACCATCTGGATTTTGAAATACTACTTCAGGGAATATTTGTTCTATTTCTTGAGCAATAACCCCTGCATATATTCTTTCTTTATCTTCTTGGTCATTTCTTGTATAAGTAACACCGCGCATTTGATTTACTTTATCTAAGGCATTTGGAATAGTTGTTACATTATCTTTTACAGATTCATCTGAGTAAGCTATTACGTTACCTGATGCATATATATCACCACCAACATCTAAAGTGTATGCTGGAGATGGGTTATTGAAGCCAACTCTAATGTTAGTTCCATCAAATACCATCTTATTAACACCGTTGAGTGTTGTTGCTCCACTATAATAAGCTATATATCCAGCAGTTGAACTTGTAATAGTTCCAGATGTTCCACCAGTTGCACCTTGAGCACCTTGAGCTCCGTTTGTACCTGCTGAACCTTGAGCACCTGTTGAACCTGCTGCTCCTTGAGCACCGTTTGCACCTGATGCTCCTTGAGCTCCATTTGCACCGGCTGAACCTTGTGCACCTGCAGCACCTTGGGCACCGTTTGAACCCGCCGCACCTTGAGCACCATTAGCACCAGATGCACCTTGAGCACCGTTAGATCCAGCTGAACCTTGTGCACCTGTAGCTCCTTGAGCACCATTACTACCCGCTGCACCTTGTGCTCCATTAGCACCAGCACTACCTTGAGCACCTGTAGCTCCTTGAGCACCATTTGATCCTGCTGCACCTTGAGCTCCATTTGTGCCTGCCGCACCTTGAGCTCCAGCAGCTCCTTGAGCACCGTTTGCTCCTGCAGATCCTTGAGCACCTGTTGCTCCTTGTGCTCCAGCAGCACCTTGAGCACCTTGTGGTCCTGCTACTGTATTATATCCTAATGTTTTAGTTGTTGTATTAAATGTAACTACAGTTGTATCTGATGTTGATGCTAAATTAAGTGCTTTAATAGAGCCACTTAATTGAATAGCTCCACCATTTGAACCTGATATAACAATTGATTCAGCACCGTATTTACCAATTTTAACTGTATTGTCTGAAAACGCTTCTATTACAGGTAAACCAGCTGCTGTGTTAACTGAGAATAATGAACCTGATAATGAATCATCAACTGAGAATAATCTACCTGCCGCACCATCTACTGAGAATAGAGATGATGTAGCCGCACTACCTGATCCTCTAACGTTTAATACATTTGATGAACCTGATACTTGTAATCTATAAGTAGTATTTGTTGCTGCTGTCGCTATACCAACATAAGTTCCATCATCATAAATTTGACTATTTGCAATTGTTGTTGCACCTGTAAATTTAGATATATAGTTTGCAGTACCACCTGGAGATACACCAGTAGCACCTTGAACACCTTGCGCACCTGTTGAACCTTGAGCACCGGCTGCACCCTGTGCTCCCGCTGCACCTTGCGCTCCAGCGGCACCTTGTGCGCCCGTAGTACCTTGTACACCTTGTGATCCTTGTGCTCCAGTTGCACCTTGTGCACCTGTTGAACCTTGAGCTCCATTACTACCTGCTGCACCTTGAGCTCCGTTTGAACCAGCAGCGCCTTGAGCTCCAGTAGCACCTTGTGCTCCATTAGAACCAGCAGCACCTTGAGCGCCATTAGTACCTGCAGCACCTTGTGCTCCAGCTGCTCCTTGTGCACCATTAGTTCCTGCTGCTCCTTGAGCACCAGCAGCTCCTTGAGCTCCGTTAGATCCAGCGGCGCCTTGAGCACCTGCGGCACCTTGAGCTCCATTTGTACCAGCTGCACCTTGTGCACCGGCTGCGCCTTGTGCGCCGGCTGCGCCTTGAGCACCATTTGTTCCTGCTGCACCCTGTGCACCCGCAGCACCTTGAGCTCCGTTTGCGCCAGCAGCACCTTGTGCGCCTGTAGCGCCTTGAGCACCTGCTGCACCTTGAACGCCGGTTGCACCTTGAGCACCGGTTGAGCCTTGTGCGCCTGTAGCACCTTGTGCGCCTGCAGCACCCTGTGCTCCAGCAGTACCTTGAACACCTTGAGCACCCTGCGCACCTGCAGCACCTTGTGCTCCAGCTGCGCCTTGTGCACCTGCTGTACCTTGAGCACCAGCCGCGCCTTGAGCTCCTGTAGCACCTTGAGCACCTTGAGCTCCGGTTAAACTTAAAGCTGTATTATATGATAAATTACCTGACGTATCAGATACTACTATTCTTGTTTGGGATGTACTTGTTAAACCTGTTATTTGAACTGAAGAACCGGTTAATGAAGTAGCGTTTATATTACCTGAATAATTAAATGAACCTGTACCTACCATTCCTGATCCACTAATTCTTAAAGCAACAACAGATCCTGATGTAAATGTAGCTAAAGCAGCTGAAGGATATGATCCAACAGTTACACCTAAACCTAATGTTGTTTGATTACCACCTGGAGTTACATTTAATCCATTATTAGTATAAGTCACTTGAGGTAAAGTAGTAGTATTACCACTAATTACCATTACGTTTCCAATTCCTGATGTACCCCATGTCCAAACATTAGATCCATTTCTAACAAAAGACATTCCATTATTACCACTACCATCAGTAGCGAAGTAAAAACTTCCATTAACTCTAGTTGAACCACCAACGTCTAATTTATATCCAGCATCAGTATCTGTGTTATATCCTAATCTCCAGTTACCATTTTTAAAAGCATAAGTAAAATTATTTGAAGAACCATCATATAATTTAAATCCATAGCTTGATGTACTATAAAAGAACGGGAATGATTCACCAGATGTTGTATTAATAACATAAGGGCTAGCTAAGTAAGTTGGGGTTGCTACACTACCTATTACATAATCTACAACACTTACTGCTGTACCTGAAGTAGAAGCATTATTAATTCTAAGTGGTACAACACCACTTACAGAACCAGTACCTAACATTAAAGTTGAACCAGTAATCTGATGTGTGTCATCATAACTGTTACCAAATATTGTAGAACCACTAGCAAATGATTCTGTGATATAAGCTACAGATGATGATAAAATATATTGTTGAGCAATTATATTACCGTTTGTTATTATGTCTCCAGTCGCTGTAATAGCACCTGTTATAGATAATGTACTACCATTAAACTGCATATTTGATTCTCCATTAAATGGAGTACCACTATTACCTGTTGCTGTTACAACATAATTATCTACATTGTTTGTTATTGCGGTTGCAGCACTAGCACCTTGAGCACCTTGCGCTCCACCAGTACCAGTAGCACCTTGTGCTCCTTGAGCACCAGCTGTACCTTGTGCACCTGCGGTACCTTGAACGCCTTGAGCACCTTGTGCGCCAGCTGCACCTTGGTTACCAGTTGCACCTTGATTACCTGTTGCACCTTGAGCTCCAGCTGCACCTTGAGCACCAGCAGTGCCTTGTACACCTTGAGAACCTTGTGCACCGGCAGCGCCTTGAGCGCCTGCCGCACCTTGATTACCAGTTGCTCCTTGAGCACCTGTTGTTCCTTGAGCTCCAGTTGCACCTTGAACGCCTTGAGCGCCTTGTGCTCCAGCTGCACCTTGATTACCTGTTGCACCTTGTGCACCTGTTGCACCTTGAACGCCTTGAGAACCCTGTGCGCCTGCTGCTCCTTGAGCTCCAGCTGCACCCTGATTACCAGTTGCACCTTGAGCTCCAGTAGCGCCTTGAGCACCAGCAGCACCTTGTGCTCCTTGAGCACCAGCAATACCTGAAACTGTAATTACATTACCACTAGAGTCAGCTGCTAGATAAGCAGCCGCTGTACCTGGAAATGCTCCTGAGCTGTTATAATTAGGAATTTGAACCTGACCAGTGTGCATATCAAGTTGAAATTTAAATGCATCACTACCAGCGTTAGTTCCTCTTAATATTCTAAATTTATTTTGATAGTTATCTAACATTGAAGCGGTGGTGTATAAACCTCCACTTGCTTCTAATAATATTTGTCCTCCTTCACCTGCACCACCACCTGTTGGTAAACCAACTATTAATGTGTTTTCTGAAGTTGTAAGGGTTGAATTAATAGCTAATAAACTACCATTAAATCTTAAATTTGTTTCACCATTAAATGGAGTTGAACCATTACCTGTAGCTGTAACAACAAAATTATCTGTATTATTTGTAATTGATGTAGCGGCACTAGTACCTTGAACACCTTGTGCTCCTTGAGCGCCTTGTGCGCCAGCTGTACCTTGAGCACCCGCTGTACCTTGTACACCTTGTGAACCTTGAGCGCCTGTTGCTCCTTGAACACCTTGATTACCTTGTGCTCCTGCTGCGCCTTGATTACCTGTTGCTCCTTGAGCTCCAGTAGCACCTTGAACGCCTTGAGCACCTTGAGCTCCAGTAGCACCTTGAGCTCCAGTAGCACCTTGAACGCCTTGAGCACCTTGAGCTCCAGCTGCACCTTGGTTACCAGTTGCTCCTTGATTACCGGTTGCGCCTTGAACACCTTGTGCGCCTTGTGCTCCAGCAGCACCCTGATTACCAGTTGCACCTTGAGCGCCAGCTGCGCCTTGTGCACCCTGTGCACCAGTTAAACTTAAAGCAGTATTATATGATAAATTACCAGATGTATCTGATACTATTATTCGTGTTTGAGATGAACTAGCTAAACCTGTTAATTGAGCTGAAGATCCAGTTATTGATTGAGTTACAGCTAATGAACCACTAATTATTACATTTTGATTTAATGTAGTAACATATGATGCTGTTAAAGCATTTGATGCCCAACTTGAAGTTCCAAATAAACTACCAGTTGCTGATAAATTAGTAACTTTAAATAAGTCTGTTGATGGATTATAAGTTATTCCAGCTACTGTATCTATATTTAATCCTATTGAAGGACCACTTGATCCTGTTGCAATTAATGGAAAAGTATATTCAGCATTTGTACTAATACCACTTACTGAGACTGTACTAGCTCGAGTTGCTGATGTTGCTGTACTTGCTGTTAAAGTATAAGATGAACTTATAGCATATGATGCTGAAGTAACATATAATGAAGACGTAGTTACCGCTGTAGGAAAATTACTTCCATTACCAACCCAAGTATATCCTGATTGTAAATTTGGTAATACTACAGGTCCAGGATTTAATACTAATCCTTTTCCACCAGATCCATTTTTTGTTACTAATCCTAAAAATTGAATTATTGTTGATGATCCTGTAGGACGAGTTGCTGTCCAACCACCACCTTCAGCTACGTAAACTGCATCACCCGGATTATAACCTGTTAAATCTATTCCTTCAATATGACCTAAAGTAATACCTCTACCTGTTGCTGCTGTTAATATGTTTTCAGAAACAATAAAAACAACAGGCATTTTAGTAGATACAGCAGCGTCCGCTCTAAATACTTTTGGATTTGCACCTTGTGAGCCAGAAACATAAACTGGAGTACCTTTAACTAATGTAGTTGCCTCACCATTGTATATAGTATCAAATGTTGTTTGGACGTCATTAAATGATAAATTCCCAGCTGCGTCTGTTTGAAGCACCTGAGAAGCGTAAGTTCCATCTGTTGTTGGGTATCGTAATCCACTAGCTGTAAATGCTGTGGTCACATTAAGGGTATTCAGGGCTGCATCCGAGCCTGAAGTTATGACTTTTTTCCAATTTGGCATACTATATACTACTTTGTACTGTGGTTAGATACATACACTTATGCCGTGTATATGCCTACTTCCTTTCGGCCTACAGTGTGTTTAGTATAAATATATCGCCTATAGGTAATCCATAGGTTTAGTCCATTCTTCTGTAGCAAGTATTGTTAGTATTTCTTCATAGGTGTATGGACCTTCACTTGTGGTTAAAGTAGAAATACATGAAGGTGCTTCACCTTCCCATTTAACAAATGTTTTAGTTTCATCAACTGATTTACGTATTGTTTCAGCTGATGTTTCTAGTACTTGTGTAAAGTCTATTTTATCTAATTCACTAACGTTGAATATAATAAATTGTCTATTTTCCATATTTTATAAATTAAAGCGTGATTTCATAGCATTAACATTTTGAGTTACTTCTGAATCTGAAAGTGCTCTATTATAAACTGTAAAAGCTGCTAATCTAGCATTCCATGTTGAACTATTACCTCCATATTCATCTGAGCTTCCTAGATCTACTCCAGTTGAACTTAAATTAATATTAGCAGCTGCTGTAGAATTAGTTGTTAAAATATTTCCATTTTTAAAAATATTTCTAACAGCTATACTACTTCTAAATGTCCATATATTCCATGTTTGTGAACCACCACTTGCAACATTTGTTCTTGTATCTGCTCCACAACATCCACCTTGATCAAAATATACTTCATCATTACTCCAAGTACAATGAGAAAAAATTCCTCTTCCTCCACTATTACTACTATAAAATTTAAAAGCAGAAGTCGCTACTAATGAATTTTGTTTACTAACTAAAAATATTGTATATCCTGTAGTATTATTTATACCAAATGTATTTGAAGCTGGTCCTGTACATCTATTACTTAGTGTTGTAAAATAATTTACTGATCCATCAATTCCAGTTGTTGGTGATGTGAACC
>Ga0222712_10007061_pt1 | contig 10959 bp, 7 predicted proteins | sample C33_657DmetaG_FD_165043 | JGI IMG/M metagenome (GOLD analysis project Ga0222712, IMG submission 165043) | Estuarine water microbial communities from San Francisco Bay, California, United States - C33_657D | ecosystem: Environmental > Aquatic > Marine > Unclassified | place: USA: California... | reverse complement strand
GCCTGATCGCTGGGCGCGGCTGCAAGCCGGTCTGGCCTATACCGCTGGCGTGCTGGTCTCATTTGTGGCGCTCGGTGCGCTGCTGCTGAGCCTGCGCGCGGCTGGAGAGCAGCTGGGCTGGGGCTTTCAATTGCAAAACCCGGCCGTGGTGGCGGCCCTGGCCACACTGTTTACTCTGCTGGGCCTGAATCTGGCAGGTCTGTTTGATTTTTCCCAGGTCGCGCCCGGCAGGCTGGCCGCCTTGCAATTGCGCCATCCGGCGGCCGATGCAGCCCTGTCGGGCGTGCTGGCTGTGGCCATCGCCTCGCCCTGCACCGCGCCCTTCATGGGTGCCTCGCTCGGTGCGGCACTGAGTCTGCCGGCCTGGCAAGGACTGGGCATTTTTGGTCTTCTGGGCCTGGGCATGGCCCTGCCCTATCTGCTGATCAGCGCCGTGCCGGCTCTGGGCCGGGCCCTGCCCCGGCCCGGCCCCTGGATGCTGCGCTTCAAGCAATTCATGGCCTTCCCCATGCTGGCCACCGTGGTCTGGCTGCTGTGGGTGCTGGGCCAGCAAAGCGGGATTGACGGCGCCGCAGCGCTGCTGGTGATCCTGCTGCTGTTGGCCCTGTGGCTCTGGAGCCTGGGCCTGTCACCTGGGCGCAGCCGATTCGCGGGGATCGGTTTGGCACTGCTGGCCCTGGTCTGGGGCCTTTGGTGGGCTGGTCCGCTGGTGGTGCGCAGTCAGCCGCCGCTGGCTGCAGTGGCCAAAGAAGGCCCCTGGCAGCCCTGGCAAGCCGGGTTGGTCGAGCAACTCAATGCACAGGGTCGACCCGTGCTGGTCGATTTCACCGCGGCCTGGTGCATCACCTGCCAGTACAACAAGCAAACCGTGCTCGGGGATCCGGCGGTTCTGGCTGAGGCCCAAAAGCGCAAGGTTGCTCTGCTGCGCGCCGACTGGACGCGGCGCGACCCTGACATCACGGCTGCACTGGGGGCCCTGGGCCGCTCGGGCGTGCCGGCTTATGTCGTCTACGCGCCGGGTCGAGCGCCGGTGCTGCTTTCAGAAATTTTGAGCGTAAAAGAGTTGCAGGAAACCCTGTCCCGGCTGTAAAAACGGGGGGTGGGGCCGCCAAGAGCCCCAGGACAAGATTCACAGAGGCAGCAGGCGCGAGGCAGCGCCCAAGGAGACACCCATGCCCAACACGAGAAAGCCCGGCTCGACGGCCGAGCGCGTCAGCTGGGTGCTGACGCACTGTCAGACCATTGCTGTGGTCGGACTCTCACCCAAGCCGCACCGGGCCAGCTTTGATGTGGCCCAGTACATGCAGTCGCGCGGCTACCGCATCATCCCGATCAATCCCAACGCCAGCGAGGTGCTCGGAGAGAAGGCCTACCCCAGCCTGACCGAGGCCGCACAGCACGAGCGGATCGACCTGGTCAATTGCTTTCGCAACAGCGAAGACATTGCGCCCATCGTTGACGAGGCGCTGAGCATCGGCGCACTCGCCCTGTGGCTGCAAATGGGCATCCGCGATGACCCGTCGGTCCACAAGGCCGCGCAAGCGGGCATGGTCGCCTTGCAAGACCGCTGCCTGAAAATTGACCACAAGGCTGTGGCCGGTGGCAGCCGCATGGTGGCCGCTTGAGCCAAGGTGCCTGAAGTCAGACTGGGCGCATCAGGGCCAGTCCCAAGTATGCAGTGGGTCAAGCCTGAGACAATAGATCCATGTTTGCACCCCTCCAAAACGACAGCTTCCTCAAAGCCTGCCTGCGTCAGGCCACCGACCACACCCCCGTTTGGCTGATGCGCCAAGCCGGCCGCTACCTGCCCGAGTACTGCGCCACCCGCGCCAAGGCCGGCAGCTTCATGGGACTGGCCACCAACGTGGACTACGCCACCGAGGTCACCTTGCAGCCGCTCGAGCGCTACCCGCTGGACGCGGCGATATTGTTCTCCGACATCCTGACCGTCCCTGACGCCATGGGCCTGGGCCTGTCTTTCGCTCAAGGCGAAGGCCCCAGGTTTGAAAAAGTGGTGCGCGACGACGCCGCCGTGGCCCAACTCGCCGTGCCCGACATGCACAAGTTGCAGTACGTGTTCGACGCGGTCACCAGCATCCGCAAAGCCCTGAACGGCCGCGTGCCGCTGATCGGTTTTTCCGGCAGCCCCTGGACGCTGGCTTGCTACATGGTTGAGGGCGGTGGCTCGGACGACTACCGTTTGGTCAAAAGTCTGATGTATTCGCGCCCCGACCTGATGCACCGCATCTTGGCGATCAATGCCGACGCGGTGGCTCTGTACCTCAACACGCAAATCGAGGCCGGTGCACAAGCGGTGATGGTGTTTGACAGCTGGGGCGGTGTGCTCGCCGACGGCGCGTTCCAAGAATTCAGCCTGGCCTACACCCGCCGGGTGCTGGCTCAGCTCAAGCGCAACCAGGACGGCGCGGTGATCCCGCGCATTGTGTTCACCAAAGGCGGCGGCCTGTGGCTGCCCGAGATGGCCGATCTTGACTGCGAGGTGCTGGGGCTGGACTGGACGGCCAACTTGGGCAAAGCCCGAGCCCAGGTCGGCGGTGCGGCCGGCGGCCCGGGCAAGGCGCTCCAGGGCAACATCGACCCGAACGTCCTGTTCGCCCCGCCACAGGCCATTGCCGTGCAGGTGCGCCATGTGCTCGAGAGCTTTGGCAAGCCCCATACTGACCCGGGCACCCGCGGCCCGACCCACATCTTCAACCTTGGCCACGGCATCAGCCAATTCACCCCGCCCGAGCATGTGAGCGCCTTGGTCGAAGCGGTGCACAGCCATTCGAGGGCCATGCGCAAGGCCAGTTGAAGCCGGGCCATGGCAATGCTTTTGCTGGGCCGGCCAAGGGCCATCCGGGCACAGGCTGCACAACATCAAGGGTCACGCATATAGCATGAAAGCAGGTCGGCGGGGGCGACTTATGCACAAAATTCGTGCTGCGGTGCGACAAAGTTTTCATCCTGCGCGCAGCCTCGCTATAAAAGCCATAGCATTGCCAAGTACTTGATTTTTAAGGAAATTACAGATCTGCCGTTTTTACGGGCATTCCAGACAAGGCCTTGATTTACAAGGCTTGCAGCATGACCGGGGTGAACTATCAACAAAGTTATCCACAGGAATGCTGGACAACGACAAAGCTCGCATGAAATCAAGCACTTAGCAGATTGTGCGAAGGTGAAACGGGAAAAAACTCATCCAAATCATGAGCCACTGGCTGGACATCGTCGTCGCCACACCGGCCCACAGCAACGTGGCTGGACCCCTGACCTATGAAAGTGAGTCGCTGCTTTCAACGGGCCAGCTGGTGCGCGTGCCTCTGGGTCGGCGAGAGGTGCTCGGCGTGGTGTGGGCGCAGCGCACCGATCCGGGCGAACTGAGCGTGGCCCAGCGCAAATCGGTGGCCGGCGTGCTCGCTGGCATCGAGCCCCTGTCCCAAAGTTGGCGCCAACTGATCGGTTTTACCGCTGGCTACTACCAGCGGTCGCTGGGCGAAGTGGCTCTGGCCGCCCTGCCACCACAGCTGCGCGAACTCGATGCGGTGCAACTGGCGCGGCGGCTGAAACGGCCCACGCCCAAAGCACAGGCCTGCCCCCCGGCGGCGCAGCGGCCCGAGCTCAGTGCGCAGCAATGGGCGGCGCTGCAAGGCTTTGCCCTGGCCGACCGACCGGCCCTGCTCTTTGGCGCCACTGGCAGCGGCAAGACCGAGGTCTACCTGCGCGCGGCCGAGCAGGTGCTGCAAAGCGACGACAACGCCCAGGTGCTGATCATGGTGCCTGAAATCAACCTCACCCCCCAACTGCAGGAGCGCCTGCACGAGCGCTTTGCGCACCTGGGCCAGCACCGGCTGGTGGCCATGCACAGCGGCTTGACCCCGGCGCAGCGGCTCAAGGCCTGGCTGGCTGCGCACAGCGGGCTGGCCCGGGTGGTGTTGGGCACGCGCATGGCGGTGCTGGCCTCCTTGCCCGGGCTGCGCTTGATCGTGGTCGACGAGGAGCACGACCCGAGCTACAAGCAGCAAGAGGGCGCCCGCTACTCGGCGCGCGACCTGGCCGTTTACCGCGGCCGCCTGGAGAGCCAGCCGCCCACCCAGGGCACATCGAGCGCATCACCCGCCCCGCCATGCCGCGTGCTGCTGGGTTCGGCCACCCCCTCACTGGAGAGTTGGCAGGCCTGCCTGAGCGATCGCTACCTGCGGCTGGACATGCGGCAGCGCATTGGCGCACAGGAGGGCGACAGCGGCCCCGAAGTCAAGCTGCTGGACATGGGTCAACAGCCCAAGGGTGCGGTGCTGGCACCGCCGCTGTTGCAAGCCATTGCACAGCGCGTGGCGCGCGGCGAGCAGTCGCTGATCTTTTTGAACCGCCGCGGCTACGCGCCGGTGCTGGCCTGTCACGACTGCGGCTGGAAAAGTCAATGCCCGCACTGCAGCGCGTACCGGGTGTTTCACAAGCTCGACCGCACCTTGCGCTGCCACCATTGCGGCTACACCGACCCAGTGCCACGCGGCTGCCCCGACTGCGGCAATGTGGACATCGCGCCGGTCGGCCGAGGCACGGAAAAGCTCGAGGAGCATCTGAGTGACCTGCTGCGCGACATCGCCCGGCCCGACGGCTCGAGCGTGCGGGTGGCACGGATCGATGCCGACAGCACGCGTGGCAAAGGCACCCTCGAGAGCCAACTGGCCCAAGTCCATCAGGGTCAGACCGACGTGCTGGTGGGCACCCAGATGGTGACCAAGGGGCACGACTTTCGCAACATCACCCTGGTGGCCGCTGTCAATCCGGACGGCGCGCTGTTCTCCAGCGACTTTCGGGCCCCTGAACGCCTGTTTGCCCTCTTGATGCAAGCGGCCGGTCGAGCGGGTCGACAAGCCGCGCAAAGCCAGCGCAGCCAAATGTGGGTGCAGACTTTTCATCCGACCCATCCCCTGTTTACCGCCCTCCAGAACTACGACTACCCAGGCTTTGCAGACAGCGAGCTCGGGCAAAGGCGGGCCGCAGGACTGCCTCCCTTTGGCTACGCCGCCTTGCTGCGGGCCGAAGCAAGAACACAGGACGTGGCGCAGGGTTTTTTGCGCGCTGTGGCCCATGCAGCAGCACAAGCGGGGCTGCCCGGCGGCGATCGGGTGGTCATGTACCCGGCGGTCCCCATGTCCTTGCAACGCGTGGCCAACGTGGAGCGGGCTCAAATGCTGGTTGAAAGCCACTCACGACCGGCCTTGCAGCAGTTTCTCAGCGGCTGGCAGCCCCTGCTGAACCAGACCCGCCGCCAGGAGCCCTATCGCAGCCTGATCCGCTGGGCCATGGATGTCGATCCCCTGAGCATCTGACAAGCGCAGGCAGTCATTCAAAGCAGCCAGGTCAGGGCCGCAGAAAAACTAAAAAAAGCCAGCGCCGTGGACCATAAGATGATGCGAGCGATCCGCCCGGTGTTGGCACCAAAACGCTCGGACAGCAAAGCCACATTGCTCGCGCTTGGCAGGGCCGCCACCAGTGTGGCCACCGTGACTGAAAATGGCGTCAAGCCCACGCCTGCTTGCAGGGCCAGCCAGCCCAGGCCGGCCACCAGCGCCGGGTGGACCAACAGCTTGATGAGCACCACGCCCAGCTCTTCACGCCGCACCAGGGCCGCACCCCCCGCGCGGCCCATCTGCGAGCGGGCCAGCACGGCGCCTATCGTGAACAGGGCCACGGGCGATGCCGCATCGGCCAGCAGGTCGATGGTCTTCATGACCGGTGCCACGGGTTGGTAGCCCAGGCCTGAAGCCAGTGCACCCAACAAGACCGCCCAGGGCATGGGGTTGGACAGCACGCCCCTGAGCGCCTTGAGTCCAGCCTGCTCAGCCCCATGCAAGTCGGCGCTGTCCAGGCGTGAAAGGGCAATGCACAGCGAACTGACCAGCACCAGATCCACCACCAGGGTCACGATGGCAGGCCCGGCCGCCGCATTGCCCATAAAGGCAACCAGCAAAGGCACGCCCATGAAACCGGTGTTGGGAAACGCGGCCACCAGAGCACCAAAGGCCGCATCGTTCCATTTCACCGACCCGCGCCGTGTGAGCAGCACCGTCAGTCCCACGATCAACAGGGCGCTCAGGAGATACAGCAGCGCCAACCTCACATCGAGCAATTGCGCCACAGGGGTGTCTGCGCCAAAGCGAAACAACATACACGGCAGCGCAAAGTAAAGCACGAAACCATTGAGCCCCGCAATGGCTGACAGCGGCAGCAAGGCCCAACGCGCGGCCAGATGGCCGCACAGCACCAGGGCAAAAAACGGAAATGTGGTCAACAAGATGGCAGTCACAGGGCCAGATTGTCGACCCACGGCCATCGGGGATGGCCGGCCCCAGCCTGGTCGGCCTATCTCACCGCCGATCCTCAGATCGCTCGCCATGACTGCCTCGCCCATGCCATCTTGCCCTTGAGGGAGGTCGGGGCGGGGCTGCGGGTCGCAACTGGCTCGACCCAGGCGGGCGCTTGCACCCGCCTTATGGCTATGATCGTGCGCTTTGCATGCCGCCCAGGCTTGCCGTTCGCCGCACCGCTGTCCATGCCGCCCCATCCCCCCACCGACTCTTCTATGACCAGCTCTGGTCTGAACCCTGCTCAGCTCGAAGCGGTTCATCACATCAACGGTCCCTGCCTGGTGCTGGCCGGTGCTGGCTCTGGGAAAACGCGTGTGATCACACACAAGATCGGCCGTCTGATTCAAGCAGGTCTGGCTCCCGAGCAGATCGCCGCCATCACCTTCACCAACAAGGCGGCTGCGGAAATGCGTGAGCGGGCCAAAGGCCTGATCGGCCAGCGCGCCAAGGGTGTTCTGATCTGCACCTTCCATGCGCTGGGTGTTCGCATGCTGCGCCAGGACGGCGCCGCGCTTGGCCTCAAGCCGCAGTTCAGCATCCTCGACAGTGACGACGTCACGAGTCTGCTCAAGGACTGCGGTGGCACCACCGACGCAGCCACAGCGCGCCAATGGCAGTGGACCCTTAGCCTGTGGAAGAACCAGGGGCTCAACGCCGCGCAAGCGCAGGCACAGGCCAGCGGCCCCGAGGACATGGCGCTGGCTCGCATCATGGCTCGCTACGAGGAACGCTTGTCAGCCTACCAAAGCGTGGACTTTGACGACCTGATCGGTCTGCCATTGAAACTGCTGCGCGAACACGCCCAAGTGCGCCAGCGCTGGCAACAGGCCCTCGGACATGTGCTGGTCGATGAATACCAGGACACCAATGCCACCCAGTATGAGCTGCTCAAGCTGCTGGTCGGCCCCCGGGCACGGCTGACGGCCGTGGGCGACGACGACCAGTCCATTTATGGCTGGCGCGGCGCCACACTGGAGAACCTCAAGAAACTGCCGATCGACTTTGCACAACTGCGGGTCATCAAGCTCGAACAGAACTATCGCTCCACCGGTGCGATCTTGCGCGCGGCCAACAACGTGATCGGACCCAACCCCAAGCTGTTTCCCAAGACGCTGTTTTCCGAACTGGGCGAGGGCGAGCCGGTGCGCGTGATGGACTGCGACAACGAAGAGCATGAAGCCGAGCGGGTGGTTGCACGCATACAGAGCCTGCGCGCTGATCAAGGCCAGCGCCACCGCGAATGGAAAGACTTTGCCGTGCTCTACCGCGCCAACCACCAGGCCAAGCCCTTTGAAAAAGCCCTGCGCAAAGCGCAAATCCCCTACAAGGTTTCAGGAGGCCAGAGTTTTTTCGACCGCGCCGAAGTCAAAGATCTGTGCGCCTGGCTGCGCCTGCTGGTCAACAACGACGACGACCCGGCCTTCTTGCGGGCCATCACCAGCCCCAAGCGCGGCATCGGACACACCACGCTGGCTGCTCTGGGCGGCTTTGCCAGCCAGTACCGGCTCAGCCTGTTTGAGGCCCTGCACAGCCACAGCCTGGTCGCGGTGTTGAAGGGCAAGGCGGTGGGCTCGCTGCAGGAATTTGGCCGCTGCATCAACGACCTGGAGTACCGCGCCCGCCACACGACAGGGGCTCAGGCGGCACTGACCTTCTTGATGGATTGGCTCAAGGACATCGGCTACGAGCAGCATCTGTATGACGGCGAAGACAGCGAACAAGCGGCGGCTGCGCGCTGGTCCAACGTGATGGATTTTTGCCAGTGGATGGCCCAGCGCTGCGGCGGTCAGATGGAAGATGTTGCGGGCATGGTGCTCGAGCGCGAATCCAAAACCCTGCTCGAAGTGGTGCAGACCATCGCGCTGCTGTCGACCATCAGTGAGCGTGAGGGCGAACAAAACGTGGTTACGCTCTCAACCCTGCATGCTGCCAAGGGCCTGGAGTGGCCGCATGTCACGCTGGTGGGCTGTATTGAAGGGCTGTTGCCGTTCAAGATGGACGATGAGGACAGCAACGAAGACCTGGCGATGCGCCTGCAGGAGGAGCGTCGCCTGATGTACGTGGGCATTACCCGCGCCCAGCGCACGCTGGCAGTGAGCTGGACCCGACGCCGCAAAAAGGGCCGCGACACCGTGGCAGCCGCGCCCAGCCGCTTCATTGCCGAGATGGCGCTGGACAAGGCGACGGTCAAAGAAGATCCGCGCGAAAAGTTGCGCGCACTGCGCGAAGAATTCGCTCGCCTTGCCGCTCAAAACAAAGCAGCGGCCAAAGCGGCGTTTTAGGCCTGCCCCGGAAAAAAAGTGCCCGGGCGTGGGCTCAGCGGCCGCACCACTGGGGCGATCGCTTCTGGCTAAAAGCCAGTGCCGCTTCGCCAAAATCCTGGGTCATGAGGGCCAGCACCTGCACATGGTTTTCCAGATCAAGCGCTGCTTCCAGTCCGGGGGCATCGAGGTTGCTCCACATCACGCGCTTGGTGTGCAGGGTGCTGTAGGGACTGTTGGCCAGAATCTGCCGAGCACACGCCAGAGCATGCGATAGGAGGTTTTCAGGCTGCGTGATACCGGCCACCAAGCCGATGCGCTCGGCCTCCTGCGCATCGACCGGCCGGCCCGTGAGCATGAGTTCGAAGGCGCGGCCCGCGCCGATCAGCCGCGGCAGGTGGTAGCTGATGCCGCACTCGCCGGCGGACAGGCCGACCTTGACCGCGCCCACATGAAAAGTGGCCTCGGTGCTGGCAAAGCGCACGTCGGCACACAGCGCCAAACCAAACCCGGCGCCCACAGCCACGCCGTTGATAGCTGCGATCACCGCCGCATCCATGGAGCGCAGTCGCCGCATGACGGCGTCAAAGACCATCTGCAGCTCGTAGGATTCGGTGGCATTGAGTCCGTAGCGGCCCTGCCCATCGAGCACGGATTTGAGATCCAATCCGGCGCAAAAGCCGCGGCCCTCGCCGGTGAGCAGGAGAACACGCACGCTGCGATCGGCAGCCAATTGATCGAGCGTGGTTTTGAGTTGGCGCATGGAGGTCACGTCCATGGCGTTCATGCGAGAAGCACGCTGCAAAGTCAGAACCACCAGACCCTCTTGGGGCCGCTCAAGACGCAAACACGTTTCAGACATTTAAAACTCCTGCAGCATGCGGCGCTGAAAACTCAACGCCCTTGAAATTTGGCTTCCCGCTTGCCCAAAAAGGCATCGAGTCCTTCTGCGAAATCGGCTGTTTGCGCACATTGGCGAAACAGGCGCGCCTCCAGCTCGAGTTGGGCGTGCAGGTCGTTTTGATCGCACTGACGCATGAGTTGCTTGAGGTTGCCCAGCGCGATCGGAGCGGAGCGCTCCAGACGCTGTGCCAGCAATGCCGTCTGGGCAGTCAATTCATCGGCCGCAACCACTCGGTTGATCAGCCCGATGCGCAGGGCCTCGTCCGCGTCAAGTGTGTCGTTGAGCAGGGCAATCTCCATCGCCTTGCGCAGACCCACCCAGCGCACCAATCCCCATGAAGTGCTGCAGTCCGAGCTGGTCCCCAGTCGCGGATAAGCCAGGTTAAAGCGCGTGCCATGGGCCGCAATGACCAGGTCACAGGCCAGAGCCAGGCCAAGACCGCCGCCTGCCGCTGCGCCGTGGACCGAGGCGATGACCGGCGCACGCAGGCCAGCGAGCAACTCGATGGCCGGGTGCATCTGGGCGATCAGCGCGCCACTGCCGCCCACCGGGTCGGCCTGCATGGAAGGCAGGTCACCGCCAGCCATAAAGGCCCGGCCTTCCCCGCTGAGCACAACCACGCGCACGCTGTCGTCACTGGCAAGTTCACGGCAGGCTTGGTGAAAAGACTCAGCCATGGCCAGGTCGATCGCATTGAGCGCCGTTGGCCGGTTGAAGCGGATGTGGGCGACCCCAGCGTCGCGCCAAAAAAGCACAGGGCTGTCGGCCGAGGTGGGGCGGGTGTTGGGGATCATGGTGTCACTTTCCGTGCTTGCAAAAAAGTCAAAGCGCCATGCGCTCAGAAAACTCGGCGCCATTCAGCTCGAGGGCCTCCAGCCCCCTTCGCGCCAGGGCCGGACCCAATCGGCCGACCTCAGCGGCGTTGCTGCTGACCGCATTGCCAGCGGCCGCGCGCGCGGCGATGCCTTCGAAGATCACCGCCCATCGCATGAAGGCGAAGGCCCAGTGAAAGGGCTGGGCCTGCTGCCTGCGGCCGCTCAATCGGTAGTAATGGCTCAGATACTCGGCCTCGTCCGGGATGCCCAAGGCCTGCAAATCCAGACCGCGTATGCCACCGTACTCGCTGGGCAGCGTGCGCCAGGCCACGGTATTGAAGGCCACGTCGGCCAAAGGGTGGCCCAGGGTCGAAAGCTCCCAGTCGAGCACCGCCACCACCCGCGGCTCGGTGGGATGAAACATCAGGTTGTTGAGCTTGAAATCACCGTGCGTGAGTCGGGTTTCTTCATCTTGCGGAAGGTTCACGGCCAGCCAGGCGATCAGTTTGTCTATGGCTGGGTTCTCACGGGTTTTGGACAAACCCCATTGCCGCGTCCAGCGGGCCAGCTGGCGTTCAAAGTAATTGCCAGGCTTGCCAAAGCCA
>Ga0222712_10007059_pt1 | contig 10959 bp, 12 predicted proteins | sample C33_657DmetaG_FD_165043 | JGI IMG/M metagenome (GOLD analysis project Ga0222712, IMG submission 165043) | Estuarine water microbial communities from San Francisco Bay, California, United States - C33_657D | ecosystem: Environmental > Aquatic > Marine > Unclassified | place: USA: California... | reverse complement strand
GTGCCAAGCACCTTGGTGAAGCTCAAGGATTGTTAAACCAATTGGCTGATATTGATTTGGGTTTGATTGAAACAAAAGAAGGTCTTTCAAAAACCAATCTCATCAGACTGTATAAAACCAGTCAGGCGAGAGCCACCAATGCATTGCGCCGTTGGTTATCTAAAAACGGCTTGGCTTATCCAAGTGAAGAAAGATTAACTGCTTGGTGGTCTGAACTGACGCAAGCAAGACTAGATGCTAAGTTGCAATGGGATCATGATCAGTGCGCGATTCGTTTGTGGCGTGGTCACTTGAGCATCACTCAAGACTTGAATGCTCAAGCGAAATCAAAAGGAAAAGAAAAAGAAAAAGTAACAAATGAGGGCGAGTGGACTTTTAAGAAGCTGCCTGCAAATAGCAAGAAGCCAGGGATTGCCAAAGATCATTTTGAACAAGCCAAACAAAAAGGCCTGATCAACACCATGGCAAGAGAGGGCGGCGAAAAGTTCAAAGTAGATTTAAAAAGGCCTAGAAGAAGCCTGAAAAACCTTTACCAAGAAGCCGCCATTCCACCATGTCAACGCGATGTGCCATTGCTCTACATCGGCGAAGAGCTTGTGGCTGTGGCCGGGATTGGCATTAGCGCAGACTGGCAGACCACTGAGGGTCCCAGATTCTCTCTGGAGTGGCAGGCGGCTTAGATACTTGCCAGCATCTCAAATGTTTGAGGATATTTAGAAACTAATTTGATGATGAGGGCCGCTTGGGCATTTGGTTTGGCTCGACCTTGCTCCCAGTTTTCAACTGTTCTTGGATTGGTGCGAATGAAGCTAGCAAAGACTGGTCTTGAGAGACCTAGTTTTTCGCGAAGGGTGGTGAGTTCATCCACTGTTACCATCGGAGATGGCTTGATGGTCACCTTATATTTCTTAAGCGTTAACTTTCCTGTCCTCTCTTTTTTGAGGGCATCCATTCCTTCCGTTAGCTCAGAAAACAAATCACGTTTTTTCATGTTTACTTCTTTCAAATGGCACGCAAGCAATATTCAATAAAAATTGCTATTTAAATGTGGTTCAACGTACCTAAAATTATACGCAACTTACGTATAAATATACAGCTTGTATTCCTTTGAGGATTTAAAATTTGTTCTAGTTAAATTGAAGCGAGCTTTGGTTCTGCCGAAATTCTCATTAAACCCGCCCTAAACGTGTAAAATTATATTTTTGCTACTTAACGCACCCCAGTGGTGCGATTTTTACGATTTTTAACTCATGGCTCTAATAGTTCATAAATATGGTGGCACGTCGATGGGCTCTGTTGAGCGCATTCAAAACGTGGCCAAACGAGTTGCCAAATGGATGAAGGCAGGCCATCAAGTGGTCGTCGTTCCTTCAGCCATGTCTGGTGAAACGAATCGTCTTCTAGGTTTGGCTAAAGAAATCAATCCAAATCCAGACCCGCGCGAGTTGGACCAAATTGCCTCGACCGGTGAGCAAGTCAGTTCTGGTTTGTTGGCTTTGGCACTTCAAGCTCAAGGTGTTGGTGCGGTGAGTTATGCCGGCTGGCAAGTTGTGATTAAAACTGATTCGTCATACACCAAAGCTCGTATTCAGGGCATTGATGGTGAAAAAGTTTTAGGTGACCTCAAAGCTGGTAAAGCAGTGGTGATCACTGGTTTCCAAGGCGTGGACGAAATCGGCAACATCACAACCTTGGGTCGTGGTGGTTCTGATACTTCTGCTGTGGCTGTGGCTGCTGCGTTGAATGCCGATGAGTGTTTGATCTACACCGATGTGGATGGTGTTTACACAACTGATCCACGTGTCTGTGAAGATGCACGACGCTTAGACAAAATCACTTTTGAAGAAATGCTAGAAATGGCTAGCTTGGGTTCAAAAGTATTACAAATACGTTCAGTAGAATTTGCTGGTAAATACCGCGTTAAAACACGCGTACTCTCATCATTAACTGACCCATTGATGTCGCTTGAGCAAGAAATGAACTCAGGCACTTTGATTACTTTCGAGGAAGAAGAAACCATGGAAGCTGCTGTTATTTCGGGTATTGCTTTCGCCCGTGACGAAGCAAAAATCACCGTATTAGGTGTGCCTGATAAGCCAGGTATCGCATATCAAATCTTGGGCCCGATTGCGGACGCCAACATTGATGTGGACATGATCATTCAAAACCAATCTGTGGATGGTAAGACCGACTTCACTTTCACAGTGCCACGTGGCGACTATCAAAAAGCTCTTGATCTACTCAAGAGCAAAGTTCAAACACACATTCAAGCCAAAGAAATTTTGGGTGATCCAAAAGTATCTAAGGTATCTGTTGTGGGTGTTGGTATGCGTTCACACGTGGGTATCGCCAGCAAAATGTTCCGCACTCTGTCAGAAGAGGGCATCAATATTCAGATGATTTCTACCAGTGAAATCAAGATTTCTGTCTTGATTGACGAGAAATACATGGAATTAGCAGTACGTGCTTTGCATAAAGCATTTGAGTTAGACCAAAAGTAATTTAAAATCATCGTCTTCATTGATTTAATTCAGTGAAGTGATACGGAGACGTGGCCGAGTGGTCGAAGGCACTCCCCTGCTAAGGGAGCATCTGGGCAAAACCTGGATCGGAAGTTCGAATCTTCTCGTCTCCGCCAAAGAATGTCAATACATGGGGCTTTGTGCCCCTGTTTTGTTTGTGTTCCCTGGTTTATTCCCTATTTAAGTCAGTTACTTTTTATTTATTAAATATAAAGACTTAGATCAGTTCATCTCTACCAACTGGGCGGGTCCCCCTAAAAGATGTTAGAGTGACGCCATGTTGAAAAGATTAATCCTAGTTCTTTTGCTGGCTAGCGCACCCTTGCAATCATGGGCTGCTTCGCAGATGCCTTTTCAACATTTGTCCTCAGCTTCTAGCTCTGAGGTAATCGATGCATCAAAACATCATTGCCATCAAAAAACTGCAGATTCTTCTGCTGTTGACAACCACTCATCGCCCCAATCTAATAGTTGTAACTCTTGCGCTTTGTGCATGGCTTTTGCCTTTTTTTACTCAAAGCCAGCCATAACTCCGACTTCATACTTCGCATCTTTTAAGTCTAGAGATGTAAGTTTCATTAGTCACGACATAGCCGCACCAATCAAGCCACCCATTCTGTAACTCCCCTAGGATAAGTCCGCCCAAATTTTGGGTTTGATTGTTATTGGAGAGTTATATGAAGAAACTAATATTTGCATTTGCTGGTTTTATGGCGTTGCATGCCCAAGCCAATTCTGTATGGGTTGAGCAAAATAAACTTGTTGGAGAAATTGGTGGTTGGAAGGTTTATGCCAAAGAGCAGCCTCCTGCAAAGGCGTCATCAAATCAGAATATCTTTACATTAAATCAAGCTGTTGAGCGCATGCTGAGTCATCAACTGGATTCGGTTAACTATTTGCCAGGCTCTGAGTCAATGACTGATTACTATGTATTAAGTCCTGCTCAGCGCTCTGCGCTTCAACAGCGATATGCCATCATTTATGAAACATCAAAGTCATATTACGAATTGGTGGCGCAACGAGAAAAGCTGTCGCACATGGAAGATGTGCTTAACGCTGTAGAAGCTGCTTCAGAGCTAACCGATCGTATGTATAAGGTTGGTAATGTGAATGAGCTCAAGCTTCTCAACCAGAAGAAAGACTTGTACAAAAAAAGATTGGAATATAAAGCTCTTGAAGCTAAGCATGTGGAAGCAAAAGAGCGTTTCATTCAAAGACTCAACTTTGTTAACCGAGATTTAAATCTAGCTGTTGAGCCTCGCTTACCTGAACTACCAAAAGATTCAAGGAAGCTGACTGACAAAGAACAAAGATCAATCAATCTAGGAACAATCAGTAATCCTGGATCTGTTCAGATACGTTCTTTGAATCGGATTTCTTACGAGAACTACTTGGAAAAATTCAACAAAGCTAAATCCTACAAGGAAGATATCTTGCCAACCCAAAAGAAGATTTCTGAGGAAAACTTACTTAGATACAACGGGATGCTGATTGATGTATTTCACCTACTAGAAGATGCAGAAAAACAAAGTAAAACGGTCATTGAGTATATCGATGCGAACTTAGCTTTATTAATCCAAGCTGCCAAATTAGAAAAAGATCTAATCGATGCGCAGATGGATTTCTCAAATATCAATGTGAGGTAGTCAATGAACACACGCAGAAAATTTTTAACAGGAGCTGCGGTCACGATGGCTGCTGCTGGAGTAAGTAGACATGCTTTAGCAAGATTGCCTGAGCCGATCATTCAAACTAGTCCCAATACGCAAACACCGCTATTTCCAAATAGTGGAAGAGAGTACAACCCAGTTGTGACTCTCAATGGCTGGACTTTACCTTGGCGAATGAACAATGGCGTCAAAGAGTTTCATTTGGTAGCTGAGCCAGTTGTCCGTGAGATGGCGCCGGGATTTAAAGCTCACCTATGGGGTTACAACGGTCAATCTCCAGGACCCACGATTGAGGTGGTAGAGGGTGACAAGGTCAGAATTTTTGTAACGAATAAGCTTCCCGAGCACACATCGATACACTGGCATGGCCAACGCCTACCGAATGGTATGGATGGAGTGGCTGGACTAAATCAGCCGGCAATACCATCAGGCAAGACATTTGTGTATGAATTCACAGCTCGTCGTCCTGGTACTTTCATGTATCACCCTCACGCTGATGAGATGACACAGATGGCAATGGGAATGATGGGTTTTTGGGTTACCCATCCGAAAGAAAAGCATCCAGATATTGATGAGGTCAACCGTGATTTTTGTTTCCTTTTGAACTCATTTGATATTGATCCTGGTAGCTTTACTCCTAACCCAGCAACGATGTTGGACTTCAACATTTGGGCATGGAATAGCCGAGTCTTTCCTGGTATTGATACTCTGAATGTCCGCTTGAATGACAAAGTGCGTATTCGTGTAGGTAATTTAACAATGACGAATCATCCTATTCACCTGCATGGGCATGAGTTTCATGTCACAGGTACTGATGGTGGACCAACGCCCAAAGCCACCCGTTGGTATGAGGTGACAACTGATGTAGCAGTGGGTCAAATGCGTCAGATTGACTTTTTGGCAGATGAAGAAGGCGATTGGGCATTCCATTGTCATAAGAGTCATCACACCATGAATGCTATGGGGCACGATCTGGCTAATTTAATTGGAGTAGATCATCGAGGATTAGCTGGAAAAATAAAAAAAGTCATACCTGATTACATGGTCATGGGGGAGAGAGGTATGTCTGATATGACTGAGATGGAGATGGAGCTTCCCAAAAACACTCTTCCAATGATGACAGGCGATGGCCCTTATGGATCGCTTGAGATGGGTGGCATGTTCACAGTTTTGAAAGTCAGAAAGGATCAAGCCCCTAACGACTATAAGAATGCTGGATGGTTTAAACAGCCTAAGGGGACTCAGGCATTTGAATGGAAGGGTGCTACACCAAGTCTATCAAGAAGTAAGGATGCAGGGTCTTCTGCAATGAAGCGAATGCATCCATCACCAGAAGTTGAGGTAAAGGTCAAAAAGCCTTCAGGTTCAACAAGTCACAATCACTAATCAGGAGTTCAAAATGAAATTTAAATTTGCTTATATATTTTTTGGTTTGGCTTTATCTCAGTCAGCTTTTGCTCACGGTGATCAGCATAAAAAGCCCATGCATCATCAAATGAGTATTCAGCAAGAGGATTGGGGTATTGCAGGTGGTGTCAAAGAAGTCACTCGCACTATCAATGTATCAATGTCTGATGATATGAAGTTCAAGCCCGAAAAGATTGATATCAAATTGGGTGAAACCATTAAGTTTGTCATCAAGAATAACGGGAAGTTAATGCATGAGATGGTGATTGGAACTAAGCCAGTGCTTGATAAGCATGCAGAAATGATGGTAAAGCATCCAAACATGGAGCACGATGAACCCTATATGGCTCATGTTTCTCCAGGAAAGTCGGCAGAAATCATCTGGAAATTTAATCGTCCCGGAAAGTTTGACTTTGCTTGTTTAATTGCGGGTCACTACCAGGCTGGCATGGTTGGAAAAATTGAGGTGAAATGATGAAAAATCTTATTGCACTGGGATTATTTTTAGTGAGCTCCGGAGTCCTTGCTGCTGACTGGGCTAAGGGAGAAGTTCGTCGTATTGATATTGAGAATAAGAAGCTGACCATCAAACATGAAGAGATTAAAAGTCTTGATATGCCTCCAATGTCCATGGTTTTCTACGTTGAGAACTCTGACATTTTAAAAGGAATTAATCCAGGCGATAAGGTTGAATTCATTCCCGATCAAAAAGGAACAAAACTATTTGTGAAGCAAATCAAGCAATTGAAATAAGTCACGGTAAATTAAGAATAGAGGCTAAACACTCATGAATCTTTTAAATACACAAAGAAGATTGCTAACTTTAGGTCTTGCGCTGACACCCATGCTCGGTTTTACTGCTGCCGAAAAACCAGTTATTACGATGTGGCGAGGACCTAAATGTAAATGTTGCAAGGATTGGGCTAATTATCTAGAAAATAATGGTTTCATCGTTAAGGTTAACAATGATGGCAATACCGAAATTCGTCAAAAGCTTGGAATGCCAATACAGTTTGCATCTTGCCATACAGCATTAATAGATGGTTATGTTGTTGAGGGTCACGTTCCCGCAAAAGAAATCAAGCGACTACTGATAGAAAAGCCTAAAGCATTGGGTTTGTCAGTTCCGGCTATGCCCTTGGGTTCACCAGGTATGGATGGCCCTGAATATAAAGGTAAAAAAGATCCATACGATGTTTTATTAATTGGGGTGACTGGCAAGCCGGGTGTTTATCAATCCTACAAATAAAGGGTTAAAAATGAGTGAAATTAATTTAAATGTAAGCGGTATGACTTGCGGTTCTTGTGTAAAGCATGTGACTAGTGCCCTTAAAGCATTAGAGGGAGTAGGCGATGTAAATGTTGACTTAGCCACTGGCAAGGTAAAGGTGACAAGGGCTGCCGATAAGACAGATGATTTGATTGTCGCACTAATTGAGGATGGATATCCTGCTCAACTAGATTCTGGTACTGCTACCCAAGTTAAGCAAGGAGGAGGTTGTGGTGGTGGATGCTCATGTTCTTAGTTAATTTATAAGTGTTGAGTTGCATTGCAAGGAAAGAGTTTGGGTGGGCGCTATGCATTACTTAGATAAACCATTACTAGGGACGGTTGCTCCGCCAACATTCTAATATCCGTAAGGGTTTAAGAGAGTGTTTTGATTTTATTCCCTTCTTTATTCCCTGGCTGATTGACGGTAGTATTGGGGGGTAGGTTTGATTTAGGCGTAACACCGTAACACCCCCCCCACGGGACCAATAGAAGTAGACCATGGGGGTATGAGGCTCCAGATGTACCTTTACGCAGGCACGCATGCCTCTTGTAGCGGTGTTACCTCTATTCCGAGATACCTAGCAAATGCATCCTTAAAGTCTTCTAAATAGTAGCCTTTAGCAACTTTGCTCTCAAAGCGAATGTTTTGAGGATTCACTCCATAACGCTTCAGTAGACTTGCTAGATCGTACTGGGTCATCGGCTTATTCTTTCGATAGTCAATCCACGGCTTCGTTGCATCCGATACTAACTGTCGTATTAATTCAGCCGACTGAATTCGATCAACTCGAAAAACCCTGAATATCTCCTCAATATCCGCCAGTAGCATTTCAGAAAGATTGGTTTCGTCATGAAGATTTTTCGGGGTCAAGCTAATAGCGGCAGCCCTAGATAGTTTCTCCCAATCTGATCCGCATACCTCAGCAATCTGTAGCAATGGCTCCCAGTTATCTTGTTGACGATCATCTAATTCGACAGGTAACTCTGGTACTACTTGCCGAATTAGTTGATGATTGTCGATGCAGAAGCGTAGTATGCGGCGCTTGAGATCAGATAAATCATTTGAATGCTGGCGAAGATATACATTAAGCCTCTCAACTTTTTCGCTTGCTTTCTTTCGCTTCATTGGAATCCAAATACATCTTGAGAAAAGTGTATCTGGCATATCACCAATTCCAAAGATTGCTTTGGCGCTCCATGTACTGAACTTAATTAGTTCTTGAAAGATATGATTTTTTTTGTGCGTTCATTCCAGGGCCTTGAGATTACAGACCTGAATGCTCTTGTGCTTGCCGTATTGTTGATTTAGCTAAATTCTGGCTATCTATTTCTGACTGAATTAAATTGCAAAGTAAATGACCGGTAATTGTCGATCCGGGATCCATTGATAAAAGATTGTAGGAAACGTCGCCCTCGATCTTCGCATGGTCCAGAATTTCTACCTTATGAGTCACGTTGATGTTTCCAATAACCGTGCCAGAAACTATTAAATGGTTGCACTGTATGTCTCCATTGATGACACCGTTTTCACCAATTGCAACGGTCACTTCCTTGCCATTGATTGGAGAAATATTCCCAATTACTTTTCCATCAACACGAATATTCCCGCTTAAATGAAGGTCGCCTTCAATGGTGATTGTGCTGCCAATGATTGTGTCAAACTTGACTAAAGTTGCGTGACTCTTTTGATTTGATGAAAACATTTATATAACCTAAGTAATATTTTTTATATGTTAAACCAACAAATGATCCTAAAAAATAATTAAATGTAGACTTTTAGTTATATGTCTTAAGTTATATTTTTAAATTTGAGAACATTGTGAGTCTGTTAACTATTCTGTCAGAGAGTCAATAAAAATTGAGTCGTATTCGCACCAAAATTTTTGGGCACTTTAAATAGGCTAAATTTCTTATCGGCGCAACTGAATCTTGTGATCAACATCAGAGTCAGATGTGCAAAATACAAGTGCTGGCAATGCCTTCACCCGGTAAATCAAATTACTCTTTGTAATCAATATCTTTCATTGCAAGTGAGCAGTATTCCAGCATTAATCTTTACTGGTACAAACCCTTGCGCATGATCTTTAATCATTTAAAAGTGCGAGAATGAATTCAAGAGAACTTTTATTGATCAATGCTAAGGGTAATCATCATGAAAAAAACATCTTTGTTATTAGGTTTGGCGGCAATGATCCCTTTGGTCGGTTGTCAATCTATGCATCACGGCACTGGTCAAAAAGCATCTGCAACTTTGGAGTCGCGATCAGGGTCTAGCACGAAGGGTGCTGTTAACTTTGAATCACATGGTCATCACATTATTGTTACTGGAAATATCTCTGGATTAAGACCTAATGCTGAGCATGGTTTTCATGTTCATGAAAAAGGTGATTGTTCTGCACCAGATGCGACCAGTGCAGGTGGCCACTTTAATCCCGATGGAAAATCTCACGGAATGCCAGGTCATGGGGCACATCACTCTGGGGATATGCCAAACATCAAATCTGATGCAAATGGTAATGCAGTGTATTCAGCAAAAATCAGCGGCTTAGCTGTTGATGCTGGCAAAAATGGAATTGTTGGAAAGTCTGTGGTGATCCACCGTGATCCAGATGACTATAAGTCTCAGCCGGCAGGTAACTCTGGGCCAAGAATTGCTTGTGGTCTTATCAAGTAAAACAGTTCATTTTTTTCACTTGAAGATATAAAAGGGCTGAAAAGCCCTTTTTTCTTTGGGGAATCTAAGCCTTCAACAGTATTTCAAACTCACTCCTATAATTTTTTTCGCAAATGCATGATGTGTTGAAAGAAATTAATTTTTTTTGGTTCAATAACTTTTATAGGAGTTCTTTATGCAGTGTCCAGTTTGCAAAGATTCTCAGCTTGTTATTTCTGAGCGGCAAAAAATTGAAATTGATTATTGCCCTTCATGTCGAGGAGTGTGGCTTGATCGAGGTGAGTTAGATAAACTCATTGAAAGATCGGCAGCCGACCAACCCGTGTCAGCTCCGCCGTCACAACCCGCCTACCGTAATGAGCATCGCTCAGATTATCGCGGCGATAACCGTTCTGATCACTATCGCAAGCCAAAATCATGGCTCAGCGACATTTTTGATTAATTAGCTTAATCCTTAAATGTTGATTTTGAAGGTCATTTGACGAAGTAAGGTTCTTCATTTAAGATTCTGGTATCTCTCAAAGGGAGTAGCTGATACAAAAGCTTTCGTGCCTCAGTGCATAAACTTTGTATTTTGGTGCCGTCATTACGACATAGGTGAAGTGGCAAACATCTGTGTTCGGTGCCTTAACTCGGTAGTATCATTTCCGGGCAGCAAGACTAACAGAGACCCTTATTAATTTATTACCCAGGCAATGCCGGTTTGGGATGAGAGGTTATAAACGATGATATCCATCGGTACTCCATTATTGTGGTCACTTTTTGCAGCATTTGTTGTTGTTGCTCTGATTGTTGACTTCTTTGCTATGAGCCGTCAGGGCTCTCACGCTGTCAGTATCAAAGAAGCCACCATTTGGTCGCTGATTTGGGTGGCAGTATCTTTTGTATTTGTTGGCTGGTTATGGTGGTTCTTGGGTGGTACAGGTCAAGATCCCGCGACCAAAGAGCTTGCTGATGCTAAAGCTTTAGAGTTCATCACAGGTTACCTGGTTGAAAAAGCACTCGCAGTCGACAACATCTTTGTCTTCTTGATGCTCTTCACATACTTTGCGGTACCTGCAGAATTTCAAAAGCGCGTCTTGATGATTGGTATCTTGGGTGCTTTGGTCTTGCGCGCAGTCATGATCTTGATTGGTGCTTGGTTGATCACTCAGTTCCACTGGGTGATGTATGTGTTCGGCGCATTCTTGCTATTCACGGGTATCAAGATGTGGTGGGCGGCTGGTCAAGAACCGGATCTTGATAACAACCCAGCACTCAAGTGGATCAATCGTCACATGAAAATATCTCCAACATTTGATGGCGAAAAATTCTTCACCGTGCACAACGGTGTCAAGATGGCCACACCTTTGTTTGTGGTGATCATGTTGATTGGTATTGTGGACATTGTGTTCGCGGTGGATTCTATTCCAG
>Ga0222712_10007058_pt1 | contig 10960 bp, 20 predicted proteins | sample C33_657DmetaG_FD_165043 | JGI IMG/M metagenome (GOLD analysis project Ga0222712, IMG submission 165043) | Estuarine water microbial communities from San Francisco Bay, California, United States - C33_657D | ecosystem: Environmental > Aquatic > Marine > Unclassified | place: USA: California... | reverse complement strand
AACGTGGACCAGGTGGCAACCACTTTTCATTGTTAAGCTCGCTCCAGGGTTTATTTTTTGCCTTTGCCATTGCAGTTTTACGTTGTACCAACTCTGGTGTCAAATCTTTGTATAAACGAAGAAATTGAGGATTCATGCCTTCGCGTGTTCCAGCTTTTAATCTAGACTCGTTGTCCTTGTGCGCTAAACTTGCAATCGAAGTTCCACCTGCTTGAATTGTTACATCCTCTAAATTGCGCTGAAGAATAGAATATACCCTACGGCCTCTAAATTGTTCATCTGTAAAGATTAGCACAATCCAGCCCTGTTTATTGTGTGGGTGGTATTCGTAAATTACACCACCCATTGGAGTTCCGTCGGCAGTCTCTACCCAAATAACTTTATGAGTATTAGCAACTAGATTGAACGGTGCCATTGCCCATCCCTTATCAACTAGGTATGCTGTTGCACGAAGGTACATTGCACTGACTGCTAAGTTTTGGCCAACATAATCGCTGTTCCAAACTTTAACAGGATCACCACGACCGTCAACAGTTTCTTCTAATAGTAATTTCATTATTCACTCCAGGTAATTTGAAAATTGTTTAAATGATGCCTGATGTACTCTTGCACGTCTGGCTGTTCTAGTGTTATCAACTTGTAATCCTTAGTAATACCAAATCTACTTGTTGGGCGGCCCATTGAACTATCAAGTTGAATATCTTGACGTACCACATTTAGTGCCATACTTTCAAGTTTTAATTTAAAACTGCGGTACCATGGATTACGATCAAACTCGTAAATGTAATCTCGTGCCGCTTGCTTGTATGTAGCTGCCGTGTGACCTATCTTTGTACCATTATTATTATTATTCATTGACCAGTTTTGATACAGCGGATCGTTGTACCAATTTTCAATAGCATGAATAGCACGTTCTGGTTCAATGTGGTCATTGTAATACAATGCGCCGCGCACTCCACAATTAAGCATCTTAACGTTAAAGATTAGCCACCAAAAGAAGTCATGCAAACTATTGATAGGTACTGTTGCAGTTTGTGCATTGCGGGCAAACTTGTCATACAACAACTTACCAAATTTTGGATTAGGTACTGCTTGGCCTACAATAGGAAACTTTTGATCTGGGGGAATACTAAAATAAGCTGTTAGTAAATCCGCAAATTGTGTATAGTGTACTTCTGGATCACTAAAGCGAGGCATAATAGCTCTGATTTCAGCTTTGCGAGCTTCGGTAAAGCCTGCTTTATTAGCAACAACTTCCCAGTTATGGTATAAGCCAATGCCAAACACTGTTCCAAAGATACAGTCGCCGTCATCTGCTGTAACTGGAGTATATCCTCGGGTAATCAAGTCATGATACTTATTGGCCATTGAATCAATGATTTCAAATTTGCCATAGATAAACTTTTCCCAAAACACTGGGTTTTCAACAATAGCAGGAATGCTTGTGCAGATGCTGACATTTTTCAATTCTTGTACTGTCAGATTCTTTAACAATGCAACCACCATAGTTGTACTATCAATGCCGCCTGAATACATCATTGCAAAGCGTTCGTTTTTAGAATTGATACGTGCTTTAAAGTCCAATGCTTTTAGATCGCTCACTTCACTAAAGTTGAGTTTAAATGACGAGTCATATGGGACCATTGCATACTTGGGAATAATCTCTTGCGGCCACGGATTAGTCCATTCGGAACTGTCGCGAGTTACATACCTATTGGGATTTAATCTACGGGCCAAGTCGATTGCAAATTTACCACCTTCGCCTGTTTCATTATAGCAAGCGGTCCAAAAATCATTATGGACTCCGTTGAAGTTGATTGAACTAAAGTATAGTGTTTCGTTTAATTGAATGCTCATAAAATGTATCCTGAATAACGCTCTAGATTAAATTGCCCGTTGCTGAATTCTGCTGGCAATGGAACGTCTAGCAAGTTGTAAAATTGTGCTCTCCAATAAAGTGTTAAGGGAGTATTGTTTTCTCTCCACATAACATTTATGCGCTCCAGTGCTTCTGTAGAATCGTTGCTGGTGTATAGTATTTTAGTAATCTCTCTATGCACCCCTGTTTTTAAAGATCCGTTTATGTTATCCACTGGAGTTTCAAATTCTGCCGGTACTTGGCCAGCTAACAATTCCCTTGCATACTCTTCCATTGGAAGGCTGTTAAAGTACATATTGGCAATCTTAGATGCATGGTACGCTTGTATTACAAATCTTGCATACTCTTGCAAGGCTTGGAATGCGGTTGCATTATTGCCGTCTTTAAAATCTTCAGATGGCTGATCAACTTTGATAACACTGTTAGGAGGAAATTTACGAACTGTTGGCATTTGGCGGCTAAACAAAATACTTGCACCAACTGCAAAAACATTTTTATCTTTGAGTGTGTGCTGATGTGCTGTTTCGTTGTCGAACCAAAGATCATCAACTGCCAATAAGCATACTGCAATGCCCGGAACCTTGCTACTTAAAATTTGAGCAATTTCTAGACTAGAATATGGGTCCAAGGAATCAACTGCAAAAAACCTATCAACACCAGGGCTATAATATGCGTTGCCATTTGTTCTCTTACGAAACGAGTTCATATGAAAATGTGATGTCTTAGCATCTGTTGTTTTTTCCCACATATTACTTTTCCTTCTTTAACAATTCTTCTTCAACTTCTTGTGCAATACGAATCTGTGCTTCACGCAAATGAGGCATACGCTTTAGTTCTTCGTAAATTCTCATTACGCCGTGGGCGGCATGAAACTTAAACAACCACGGGAATAAGCCATGCACAAAGCTACTCAATGCTAATACTAATAGTCGTCCGCCATTGTAAAAGCTATGCCCGCAATGATACCAGTAACCCATGTTACTGTGTTCTAGATGATGTTTTGCTCTTGCCCAAAACGGATATTTCTTATTCATTTGATTTTTACCAACCCTGTTTTATACATGTTTGCTTTTGCAGAATAGTTGAGAGCATTTTGTTTATTGCCTGCGATTTCTTCTGCGGTTACTTCTCTAACAATCTTTCCTGGTGTTCCTACAACAAGAGAATTGTCAGGTATAACTTTTCCTGCGGCTATTACTGTGTTAGCCCCAATGATGCAATTCTTACCAATGACTGCATCGTTTAATATGATTGCTTGCATTCCAATCAGTGTGTTTTCGCCAATGTTGGCACCATGCACCATTGCCAAGTGACCAATACTTACACCATCGTGTAGTACTGCTGGATGGCCGGTATCTACATGGATCACTGCACCATCTTGGACATTTACATTAGACTTTAATGTAATGTTATCATTGTCGCCGCGAAGAACTGCACTTGGCCAAATACTGCAACCTGATCCAATTGTGCAGTTGCCAATTACAGTTGCGGCATCCTGAATGTATGCTGTTGGCTCAATGACTGGCGAATATGATTGAAAGGAATAAACTGACATGCGCTACTTAGTAGGTTGCGCCGGTATCAATTTGCTCGATCTTATCAATTACTGTTATGCCAATGAATCCATTTGTATATTTTTGGATCAGCTTCTTTGCTAACCGGTTTCGTACTTCTTTGGAGGGTGACCCAAGTACAATAACATCAAACGACTTACCACCATGGCGTACCTGCATATCAATGCACCATCGGGCGGCATTGGTAAATCCAGTCTTACCAAGTTGCAGATCAAATTCGCCAGCCAAGGCAGAAGTGTTACGCATTATGAATTGCTTGATCTTGCCACGAGTGCCTTCGACTTGTTGCGTTGCTGTTTTGCTCATTGCTGTATCATTGAAGATACTGTATTTGACAATAGCTGTGTTTAGGATATGCAGGTCCCATGCCGTGCTGGTATTGAATACGCTTAGACCTGATGCATCGGCGAATCCAGTATTCTCCATACCCAATAACTTTACAGTAGCATTCATAGTAGCAATAAAGTTCTCGTATCCGCCTGGGTGGGCAGTTGCTAGTGTTCGTGCGGCCAAATTATCACTAGCAATCAATGCCATGTATAATAATTCGCGGCGAGTGACCATTGAACCAACACGAAGTATTTTGCTGTGCTCAATTGGAGATGGCAGAACCTTTACCTTTTCATCTAGGTCAGCATGACTTTCTAATACCACGTATGCAGTAACTAACTTTGAAACACTTGCAATAGGCAAGCGTTCGTGAATGTTAATTCCCTCTACTACAGTCTTGGTTTTTTGGTCAAAAAGAAGCACCGCTCGTGCTTCAGGAGCAGGCGGTGCGACAGGTTTTGTTTTAGCACCGACAGGTAGTGCAAGTGCTAATACTAATGGTCCGGCGTGCAGGAATCGAACCCACATTCGCGAGGTAGAAGCTCGCTGTACTATCCATTGTACTAACGCCAGAAAAGACAATTACTTACGAGCTTCACGTGGCTCGCGTTTGATGATCACAGCGGCTGCAAGCTCGGCTTGAATCATTGCTCGTTTAAATGCGTTACGTGCATGTGCATCAACAATAGAACACATCAAACGTTTTGTTTGCTTGCTCAACTTAAATGTTTTTCCTGGCTTGATCATAGTTTCTTTCTTTGGTTTAAAATTTGGCGGAGCGTGTAGGAATCGAACCTACTCACCCATTGCTGAGTGACAGATTAGCAATCTGTTGCCTTAACCGGTCGGCCAACGCTCCTTGCTATACAGTTATTGTACGATACTTAGCATCACTTGTCAAGACTTTGTGTAAATATTGTTATGACATATTATACCAAACTTGACATTTCCCCAGAACCATTGACTCTAAATGGTATTGCTTATATGAACCACCACAAGGCAGTACATAAGGACAGGCACTTTCGTGCGTTGTTAAATGTGTCAAAGCACATTAAGTCTGAGATAATTGAGTTACTTGACCAATGCAACCTGTACATACGTTTTGGAGAGTTGTTTTATACACCTGCTAATCGTACTTCTATGATTCATGTTGATAGCGAACCCGACGACTATATGGTACCTAATAACATGGCAAAGATAAACTATATCGGGGGCGGCAAAGGAAGTCAGATGCATTGGTATACAGCCTTAAAGGATAAGCCGTACGAGCCAACTGGCAGGAACAAATTTATTAGCTACGAACCGCATGAGGTTAAATTAATCAGTAGCAGTAACCTAGTAGGATATAATATTGCACAAACTGGTATTCCACATAATATAACAACTTCTAACGAGGCAAGATACTGTGTATCACTAACATTAGCTATCAAAGGCGAAACACCTAAGATGATTCCCTACGAGCTCTTAGCCAGCTTGCTTAAAGCAAATCTTTAAAAAGCCAATCAACTGCGTCTTGGTATGTCACGTGTGATCCGTCAACTGGTCTAAGGGTTAATACAGTCCGCCTATTAGGAGAATCATTGAACCAATCATGATACATGTTTACATTAAACAGTATGCACTCACCTTCAACTGCAACCATTGACTTGGACGGCTTAACAGTACCATACGTATAATTTTGCACTTCTCTGGTCGCACGAAGGCCACCATAGCCATTATAAACGTGCCCGTCAAAACATTGTTGTCCAATCATACTTTCATCTGTGTACCAGTTTGTAACACACTTGTTATCTTTTGCCTCAAGAACAAAGTTTATTCCAAACTTCATATCTGCTGAATCCTTGTGCGGAATTCCATAATATCCTGGCTGAGATATAAACAGATTAACCCGACGTCGACGAAAATCTAGCACTTTGAATAATCTATTGGTTATACTGATCAATTCCATAATTGAGGTATGAGACAATTCATAACTTGTGAAACTTCGAGCAAATTCCCTCAGAGACATTTCGTGATTGCATATAGCATTGATCAATGAAAACGACTCTGGGTTTATTTTAAATCTAATATAGTAAGGTCTTGCGTCCTCAATAATTTCAATGGCTTTCATGTACATATTTAGTACTACCACTTAATTACTATAGTTGGGTCAACCGTTCGATCTCGTTTGCGGCTTCTTCTAACAGATCAGCAATACGATCAGGCTTTCCTTCTTGCACCGATAACCTGCTGGGAATTTGACGCCTAATCTCTGCTCGCTTTCGCAAACGAAAGACTAGGCTTTGCTCACTTACTGGTAAATGACTTTCGTCTTGCATTTTGTAATCCTAAATAATAATGGTACAGACCGGCAATCTGATTCCAATCGCGGCTTGGTCCACAATTGAGATGCCGTCCATAATACTCTACTTGGCTGTTGATAAACGCATCACTCATGTCATGCTCCTACAAAGTTGCGAACCCACTCTAATCGAGCTTGTTCGTCCATTGCTGTGTATTCAACAATGTTAGCACGAATAGCATCTACCAATGGATAGTATTCTTCGTCTAGGTTGTGCTTAATGTCCTTGTTCAAGTCTACCAACTTGTCTGTACGTGGATTGCGAGCAACCCACTTTGAAGTCAAGTAGTATGGTGACTTGATCTTGGCACTAACACCATCAGCAGTATAAAATACAAATCCTTCGTGGCGAACATTTTTAGTTTGTTCGATCAAATTACCTACGGTAGTTGTGTAAACTTCTGGCTTGTAGCAGTTAAATGCACCAGCCAAGTCTGTTAAGACTTCGTTGTTATATCCAACTTTGCTACACCACTTGTTTTCACGATAGCCCAAGATATACATACCAGGCTTTTCAACCACAATGTGAGGATCGTTAGGATGCACACATTCAAACATAAATGTCATTCCGTCCATGTCTGAACGGTTGAATGCCAACTGCCAGTCTGCCCAAGATTGATGAGTCAACATCATTTCCTTTGCCATAGCAACGTATGGGCTGTCAGTAGAACCTGTAGTAGAAACTAGGATGTCTCCGTTGTACCAAGTCATTGCAACCATAAAGCCGTTAACTTTACGGAACGCGGTAACTTCAGTGCTTGCATCTAATACAGGTGATTCCTTTTCAATACCGTAGTTGTAGATCTTTGTGAATGGATATGCAACTAAGTTGAAGTCTGCATCTACAATAGACCCACGACATTCAGCAATGTATTCATTCCATAGGTTGTCGTAAAACACACGCTTCTTATATTTGAGTACATAGATGCCTTCGCCGGCTTCACGCATGCCAACCAGCTTAGACGATTCTACATACTCTTTCAACTTGTCCTTAAACATGATGACCCTTAATTACATTGTTCTTGATTCGGTTGATTGCATATTCCATAGAAACTACAATTTCACCAGTTGAGTCCATACCTACATCTAATGCACGATACTGCTCTAAGCCGCTTACACCACCGTGCAAGTGACCATGAAAGTGCAATGCTCCGCGGTGCATCTGATCCCATTCTGCAATAGGATAGTGAAACATCACAATCTTGTGTCCATCGTATGTGATGTCCAAATACTTGTGTACTTCTGCAAATGCTCTACGGAATGTTGCATCCTGCAATGTCTTGCGATCGTGATTGCCTTCAACTAAAATCTTTGTGCCATTTAAACGGGCAATTGTTCTACCAGCAACACTACCTGACATAAATGCTACATCACCTAAGATGTAAACTGTGTCTTCGGATTGGACCTTGTGGTTCCATTCCTCGACCATTGCGTTGTTCATGTAGTCAACATCGTCTCGAAATCGTGCTCGAGTTTGTGGGCAGAACTTCATAATGTTCTTGTGCCCAAAGTGTAAGTCACTTGTAATCCATGTTTTCATTTTATTCTTTCAATTACCACAGCAGATCAAAGTTGCCACTTAGCACTTTCTTAACGCTGTTTGATTTATTTGTTACGTGATCCTTGACAACATCATCTTGGAAACGGTATGTGCGAATCTTATCGCCACGCATACCTGAGCCAACCTGCTGTCGTCTATCACTTGCTATGACATTATTATACTGGTTCTTTACCAGATTGTCAACCGTTTTGTGAATAGTACTTAATGCTTGGTCTAAGCTATTCTGACGGCTACGGCATTGTGCTGTTGCAACTGTGCCAGTGGGAATATGGGTTATGCGGCACGAGTTTTGGTGCTTGTTGCGGTGTTGGCCGCCTGCACCTGTGCCACTATACCATTCAATGCGTAAATCACTATCGTTGACCTTTGCGGTAACTTCAGTTGGATCTGTGATAGCAACTGTTACGGTGCTAGTATGGACCCGCCCTTTACGCTCTGTTGGTGGAACACGTTGTATTCTGTGTCCACCGCTTTCATTGTACAAGCCTGATAAATCAGTACCCTTTACTTCAATATGAAGTTCACCAAGATACTCACCTATTAGGCGGGTAGCTCAGCCTTTGCTGTGTGCAAACTTAATGTAGGCCTGTGCAAGATCTTTTGCAAATAGTTTAGAGTCTTCGCCACCTTCTGCGGCACGGACTTCAATAACACGTTTCATGCTACTCTCTCCTTTTTAACACGACCAATTCTGCTGGCCTTGTTCCAATCGTATTTAACACCATCTGGACATAGTCCGTCTTTGATACTATCTACTCCAAACATTCCTACTATCTCAAAGTCTGGGCCGCTTATGGTCACAAACTCGTTTAAGTGCTTGGCAACATTCATTGCTTCAGCTAATGTAAGAACCCGAAGTGTTTCTTCTTTTCCTATTACTTTATACATCTATTCCTTTTAACATTCTCTATCTATATTTCTACCTTTGTCATTATCTAATCGAATGTTACGAGCCACACGCTCGGCATTCTCACGTTCGTAGTTTCGTCTTTCGACTAACTTGGCATAATCTTGGGCTCGATTAGATTCTAACCGATACTGCTGAATACGATATTGTTCAGCATTGTATCGGTTAATACTTTGTTCGGCCCTTGATATTTGCATTAGTCAACGCCTTTAAAAGTACGCCAGTCGTCAATGTTGGGCTTTTCGTTTTCATCGTAAGTCCAACCCAAAGCCTTCATCATGCGATGCTTGACCAACAAGTTAGGGCTACGGAATCGTCCAGTGTCTTCAAAACCCATCATAACACCAACTTCACATACTGCACCACTACGGCAAATACCAGCAAAGCAATGGACTACCACGTTCATTTTGTTTTCCAATGCATGCTGTAGCAATCGGACCAATTCGTCTGCTTGTTCTTGACTGCATCGCATAGCTTCGTCCAAAGCAAAGTCATCCTTTTCGATATCTAAAAACTCAAAGTTATGACGCTCTTTGAACTGGTGGGCCGCTTCTGGTCTCCAGCTACCTGGATCAACAATACTAATCAGCATAGAGTTGGGACCAGCTTCATGGTGAAAGCGGGTTGGGATGTCTGCGGCTGCTACGTTTTCGATCCAAGGCATATCTTGCTCCTTTAGTGTATTATACTGGATTTTTAATTTTTGGTCAAGTAGTAATTAGTACTACTTTTTACTAACCCTAAATGCAACTACGCGGCGCTGAACTGGACACCAAGCGGCAGTTGGGTGTGTGGTATGCAATGTACGTCCATCGTATGCAATGATTCGACCTGGTACCGGACTTACAATTTTGTTGGCCCAACCCACTGCAAAGTTTCTATTTTGATTGTGGCCACCGTTCATATTTTGGTACTGCTGACGGTCTCCGGTAACTCCTGCAACATCGTCGGGGTAATAAACACAATCACCTAACCAGGTTGGATACCATTCTGGGTTAGCACAGAACAAAATAGTCCAAAATTTATCGTCATTGACGAATGGGCTATCTCTATGAACACCATGTGTTCGCTTTTGTGTTTCGTCTGTTTGGCCGTTAGCATATACTCGCCAGCCCTGCGGCAAATTAGTATCTACAGGTTGCGGTGGTTCCCAGGTTGGGTCGTTTGGATCTGATGGAATTTCTTCTGGGTGCCCGGTAAGTTCAAATTGATTACCCAAGGCAGAATTAATTACATTCCATAACTCAAATAGCACTGGATGAGCTTTTAAACTTTCCTCGTCGCTGGCGAATCCAGCGCGGTGTTGAAAAGTTGCAAAGTTTGGTCGAGCCATTGCTCTAAAATAAGCCACCTCAGAATCAATTGCTGGTGTATAATTTACATAACTTACTTTACCAACTGGCTTCCAAGCAGTACACCATCTAGAGTTTAAAAGATAGCTATACACTCTTTTTTGCAATTCCTCAGAAACTGCTTTATCAATAACCTGCATATCATATTCCATACTGTTCTCCTATACCATACTTATAGGCCAAGAGAGACAGGCTACAACCAAATAAAATTTAATATGGATTGAACAACTGGCGCCACACTGCCCACTGCTCATCAGTTAGTATCATTTCAAAAGTCTGAGGAGGATTGGTTGGGCCGCATCGTGTTATTAGTATTCTGTGATTAATAGAGCCCAAGTTACTGCTACTGGTCACATCAACTTGGTATTCTGTAATACGGTTCGACGGAGCAGGTAGCGGTAAGTTTACTGGTGGAGGTAGTGCCATAGTAAAGTACTTACTGGCTATTATTTTATCAGCAGTAAGACTAAAGTACGATACGCTGTGATATACTTTGTTCTAAATATTGTTAGGAGAATTATATGAGCACTACACTATTAAGAAAATACATTGACATTATCAATACCACCAACGAAGCTTGGGGGACTGATACAACGGTAAGTCCAGAAGAAAGAGGAAAATATGCAGGCAAAACAAAAGAAGAATTGCTTGCACAATACAACGCACTCAAGAAAACAGGGCCGCACCATCAAGGTACGCCCGAGTATGGCAAGATGCGTGAACTTGCCTTTGCTATTCGCGCCAAAAGTAATTGGGGCAAAGTGCAATAGGTTTTCGAGCGACCCACTATCTTTCTCAAGGACTCGCGGGCTTGTCTCGATTGGGAGAGTTTATGCTAACCTTGTGTTGCTACTGGTGTGTCGGGCACAAGAACAGGGCCCTAGCGCACAAGGGACTCAATCCCATCGTCTATCTCGAAACTTGGCGGGAAGCAGAGGAGTCGAACCCCACCCGGCTCATCACCAGGACCCAGTTTTCAAGGCTGGTCGGGGTACCAACACCCCTGCATTACTTCC
>Ga0222712_10007057_pt1 | contig 10961 bp, 9 predicted proteins | sample C33_657DmetaG_FD_165043 | JGI IMG/M metagenome (GOLD analysis project Ga0222712, IMG submission 165043) | Estuarine water microbial communities from San Francisco Bay, California, United States - C33_657D | ecosystem: Environmental > Aquatic > Marine > Unclassified | place: USA: California... | reverse complement strand
ATATTGCTGAAACCGCTGAAAAATATCTCGGCATTAAAGGATTTGCAGATAAATTCGAAAACTACATGCATAAAGGGTTCTACTCCCTTGCATCACCTATATGGGCAAATTTTGGTCGTAAACGTGGTCTGCCTATTTCATGCTTTGGTTCGTACGTCGACGACGATATGGACGCTATTCTTTATAAAATTTCAGAAGTAGGCACTATGTCTAAAGCTGGTGGAGGTACTTCAGGTTTCTTTGGAGCTATTCGTCATCGCGGCGCAAAAATTAGTTCAGGCGGAGAGTCTACTGGGGTACATCATCAATTAACAGTATTTGAATCATTAACTGACTATATCTCCCAGGGTAATGTTCGTCGCGGTTCGTTTGCAGCCTATTTACCGGTAGATCATAAAGATATTGAAGAGTTTCTTAATATCCGTAAAGAAGGAGACACTATTCAAAACCTTTCTATTGGTGTTTGCGTAGATGATAGGTGGTTTAAGGAGATGATCGATGGGGATAAAGAAAAGCGTCGTATTTGGGGTAAAATTATACAAAAACGTTTTGAGTCCGGTTACCCTTATATTTTCTTTACGGATAATGCCAATAAGCAAGCTCCGGAAGTATACAAAGATAAAAAATTAAAAATTCATCATAGTAATCTCTGTACCGAGATTATGCTTTCAAACGGTCCTGATGAGTCATTTGTTTGCGATCTTTCCTCGTTAAATTTTGAAAAGTGGGATGAATGGAAAGATACCGATGCAGTAGAGACACTTGTTTACTTTCTTGACTCGGTAATGACTGAGTTTATTGATAAAACTGAAAAAATGAAGTTTATGGCTCACCCGAGAAACTTTGCTATCAATCAAAGAGCACTCGGTATTGGCGCTCTCGGTTGGCATACGTATCTACAGTCTAATATGATCGCGTTCGAATCGATGGAAGCTAAGCTTATTAATAATCGCATTTGGAAATTTGTTCGGGCACGTGCTGATGAAGCATCTGAAAAACTAGCCACTCTTCTTGGAGAGCCACCGCTACTAAAGGGTTATAAACGCCGCAATGTAACCACCCTTGCAGTAGCGCCCACTACTTCGAGTTCGTTTATTCTCGGACAAGCATCTCCATCGGTTGAACCTCTTAATTCAAATTACTTCGTTAAAGATCTAGCTAAGGGTAAGTTCACTTATAAGAATCCTTATCTTGAAAACCTTCTAGAAAAGAAAGGTAAGAATACTGAAGGCACTTGGAAGTCTATTCTTGTAAAAGGTGGATCAGTTCAACACCTTGAGTTTCTTTCTCAAGAGGAAAAGGATGTGTTTAAGACGTTTGGAGAAATCAGTCAAAAAGAGATCGTTATTCAGGCAGCAGCCCGCCAGAAATATATTGATCAAGGACAGTCTCTTAATTTAATGGTTCCACCTAATACTAAACCAAAGGATGTTAATGACTTGCTTATCTTTGCATGGGAGAACGGTATTAAGAGTCTTTACTATCAACGCTCGGCAAATCCCGCTCAAGAGCTAGCTCGTTCAATCCTAACATGTTCGAGCTGTGAATCTTAATTGATTTTTTAGTTTTAGTTTTATAATTATTATTGCGCGTAAGCGCATTACTATGACAAAACTAACTAACTATAATAGTAACCTAGCTAACTATAGAAATCCAACATCCCTTATTGATTCATTCTTCAATAGGGATCCATTCGATCATCCTTTCTTTTGGGGTGACGTGAGCCGTACAGGAGACACTGTAAGGTTTAAAGAGGGGGATGAACTCACTGTAGAGGTGGATCTTCCCGGTGTATCCAAAGATAAAACCACTGTCTCAGTCGAAGGTAGAGTTGTTTCGATTGAAGGCGCTCGCAAGGTAATCCACAAGGGTGGATCCCAAGAGGAAACCTTCAGTCGTAGCTTTACCGTTGGCAATAGCTATAACCTGGATAAGGCAAAAGCTGAACAGAAAGACGGGGTTCTTACTTTGATATTTCCTAAGAACAAAGTGGAAAATGGTGGCAAAAAAATTATCGATATTAATTAATTATATTGCCAATTGATACACGAGGGAGAGAGAAATCTCTCCCTTTTTTATTGTAAGTATTCTTGTGAAAGTAGTCATATTACTTCTTCCGTTAATATTAGCTGGCTGTAATATGGTACCCGGCTTAAAAATGCCAGATTCGTGGAAGAGCTTAGGTGGTGGTAGTAAAACAGCGGGCGCCGTTGCTGCTGCAGAAGGCAATAAAAGTGGAGTTACTCAGCTTAGTGAAATGGATAAAAAAGTAGAGGAAGCGCGTAAAAAAATGGAGCAAGATTACGAAACTTTTAGAAAAGAACTAGCTGATGCTTATAAGAAAAGAGAAGAAATAGATAATAAAAATTTTAATGAAATCAGTAAAATAAATTACGGTATATTGTATGCTACTGAAGCAAAGAAAGAAGCAGACATAGATATAGCTATAGCTTATTTTAGAGCAAAAGAAAATATGTTTCGTTTAGACCCGTTACCTACTTCTATACAAGATCAAATTAAACAAGAAGTAGATAATGACCGCAAAAAACCTTATGCAGATATTTTAAAAAAATATGATAAACTTTTTGAAGAAGCTAAGGCCGCGGCTGATGCATACAACAAAGCTACTGAACTAATTAAACAAAAAGAAGACGAGAAAGCAAAAATAAGAGCTGAAAATAAAGCAACTATAGACAAATTAAATGCAGATAAAAATGCGGAAATTGAAAGAGTAAAAAGAGAAGCTGAAGATAAATTAAAAGCAGCTAAAGAAGCTCAGCGTCAAGAATATATTGGGTATATGGTTAAAGCATTAGCAGGCGTAGGTATATTATTTCTTATAGCTGCAGGTTTAATGAAAAGTATTAATATGGGTATAGTTTCTATATCCTCATTTGCACTAGCTTATACCATTGCTACAGCTCCTGTTTGGGTAATAGGTACTGTAGTAGGAATTACAGTACTATCAATGGTAGGGGTAACTATATATTCTAAAACTAAAGAAAATAAACAAACTACTCCTTCACCGGTTCCGGTGCCTGTTGAGGCCGCTCCAGCACCTGTACGTCGATCTGGTCGCCGTCGGGCAAGGTAGAGTCTTTAGCTTTAATTTTAGCTTTACCGGTTAACTCCTTAATAATTTCTTCTCGAGTTGCTATGAGTATATTTGTACCAGCTTGAGGTAAATTAAGATACCCGTCATTTTTAAGTTTTTGTATTTCCTTTTTGCCTTCTATTTCAAGTTTTTTTACATCTTTTGCTATTTCAGCTTTTTTGTTCTGAATATGTATTTTATTAATAGTTTCAATAGCGCCAGCTCCAGCAGTAATTAAACTAGCTAAACCCGCCATCTGCTCTGGGTCTCCAGTTGCAACAGTTACTTTTTGTAAATCTTGTACGCTTTTTATACTTAAAGTTGCTAATTTAGCAGAGTTTTTTATAATAAAATCTTGTAGTTCTGCATCAGTTTTAGGGGTTTCCATTTCACTTTCAATAGCGGACGTGGTAGAAGTTCTAGTAACTACAGCTGTTGCTACAGTAGTATCCGGTGGCATATTTAATCCAGCAATAAAATTATCTATTTGGTTAATAACATTCTGGTTATCAGAAGGTTTATTATCCGGTAACGGAGGATTCATTAAGAATACTTATGGCAAGGATTGATTTATCAAGTTTATACTCTACTATACGTCTATATGTTTCCTGTAACTATTAAATTCGTTAAGACTCACGACGCAGCTGTACTTCCTAAGTGCAATCATAACGATCCTTATGTTGGAGACTCTGGCTTAGATCTTACTGCGGTTAATGAGGTTGTTGTTCCCGCTAAAGGCTGGGCCATCGCCCCTGTTGGTCTTAAGCTTGGTTATATTACCCCTGGTTATTGGATTCGAGTTGAAGGGCGTTCCGGAGTAGGCTTTAAGAAGCATATTTTTCCTCATTTTGGTATTATTGATAACCCTTATCGTGGAGATATGGGTATTAAGCTCTATAATTTTGGTACCGAAGATCAGACCTTTAAACCAGGGGATAAAGTAGCTCAACTTATTGTTTACCCCCTTATTCAAGCCGATGTTGAATGGACCGATCAAGTAGTTGAGTCTGCTCGTGGTGAAAAGGGTTTTGGTTCATCTGATGTTCCTGCTCCTGTTTACGTACGTCTATAATGTCTATTAACGAACAACTTAAAAATATTTGGGTAGAAAAATATCGGCCGTCTAAACTGGCCGATATGGTTTTATCTGATACCATGCGTTTCTTTGTTGAAGAGTGTAAACGCAAGGGCGAAATACCGAATATACTCTTAGTAGGCAATGCAGGCACTGGAAAAACTACTCTTGCTAAAGTAATTGTTAATGAAATTTTAGATGCCCAATACTTGTACATTAACGCTAGCGAAAAAAACGGTATTGACGAAGTCCGTACCTCTATCTTATCGTTTGCGCAGACTAAGAGTATTGACGGGAAAATTAAAGTTATCTTTTTGGACGAATTCGATAATTTTACAGACGCGGGCCAGAGAGCACTTCGTAATGTTATGGAAGAGTATGCCGGTAATACTCGTTTTATTCTCACTGGTAACTATCTACATCGTATTATTCAGCCCATTCAATCTCGCTGTCAAGTTTTTACTGATTTTACTCCTCCTATTAGAGAATACGCAAAACGAATAGTTTATATTCTACAGCAAGAAAAAGTAGAAATAACACCAGAGCAGATTGACCGTATTAAAGAAGTAATACGTTATTATTATCCTGATTTGCGTCGTATTATAAATTATATACAACGTAGCGTTATTAATAATAAGCTATGTATTCAAGATATTATTAATAATGAAAGTTTTGCACAAGATATTTTAAGTAAGTTAGTGTCTAAAGAAGACTTAATGGAATTGCGTAGATTTGTTATAGAAAGCGAACAGACTTTCGGTAACGACTATCCTAAGCTTCTTAAAGATCTGTTTAACACTATTTATAAAAGCTCAATACCTGAAGATAAAAAAAGACTTGCATTGCTGCAAGTCTCTGAAAGTCTCTATAGAAGCTCTTTAGTTATGGATCAAGAAATTAACTTCTTTAGTTGTCTTATTGCTTTGGCTCAGCTTCTGTAGTTGCCCAAGGCGGCCAATTGTAAAAAGGATCGTTAGGATTCCCGGTTACAGCCTTTACAGGGGCTTCTTTAGCTAAAGTTTCCCCTGTTTCATCTACATCTAAACCTAAAGCTTTTCTAGAGAGATCTCGTGCTAATGTTGCTTTTTCGGAATTTTCATCCATAGGTTTATTGGACCAACATTCATCTTTTAAGGAACCGTCTTCGTTCCAACATTCATCAATAGCTGTCTTTGTCTCTCTATTCCAGCATTCTGGTTTTACCATGTTTTCTTCTACTTGCTGTCTTTTACCGAATAATAGTTTTTCATCTCCTTCTGAAACATCTCCAGTTGCAACAGCAGTATCCTCAGTAAGAATTTGAGTATAGATATTCTCTAATGCTTCTACATTTTCTTTTAGAGTTTTTGGCTTAGTTTGATTCTTTGGTAAAGCTTTAAACTTAGAAGGCTTTTCATCGTTATAACTATTAGCACCTGGAAGTTTATTACTATTCTTTTCAGGTAACTTATAGTCTCCTTTCTTGGCATGAGTTTGATCCTCCCCTACTTTAGTCTGTTCATCCGTTGCTGGGTTCTTTCTAGTAGTTTTTTTAGTTGGTTCTTGATAGGTAGTATTTTTTGAATCTCCTTTTACTGCATCAGATACAGGTGGTAAATTTACACCAGTATCAATTGTTTCAACTATATCTAAGGGAATAGTAACCAAATTGCCAAAATTGCCCGGCGCAACTTCTTGATAGAGGTCAGCATGAGTAGCAGGTAAATTTAAATAACCAAATGAGCCATATTGAGCATCTGGGGTATGCAATCTACCTAAACGCATATTCATACCGGACTTAGCTATATCTTCAAGACGCTGTTTAATGGTTTCAGGTAACTGTTTATAGCTATCAGCAGATTTGTAACCATCCTTAAGCTTTACGACGTCGCCTTCAAGGAATCCGTGACCTTGTTTATATCGATTGTATATAGTCTCGTATAGAGGTACAAATTTGCTATTCTTCATAAAATATGTAATATTACTTATGGTTTTTACTATCTATTCCTAAGTATTAAAAATGGCAAGTATTACTTTTAACGTCTTTAAGAAAACAGAGATAACTACCAACAAGTATCTATATTCTGATTTACATTTAGATTTTAGTAATCCAGTAGACACTGACGTTAAAGCAGATTATGATATGAATGCTATAAAAAATTCTATCAAAACTCTGTTTAACACTCTACCCGGACAAAATTTATTAAATCCTGAATACGGCTTAAACTTACTACAGTATTTATTTGAACCAGTTTCATCCACTATAGCGCGTATAATAGGTGCTAAGATAGTTAAGGAAATTCCAGTTTTTGAGCCTCGTATAAGAGTTCAAAACGTCAATATAGATATTAACCCAGACGAGCAAATGTACATTATTACATTAAGTATTTCCGTGCCCTCTCTTAACAAAAACGTGCAAGTTGTAGGTTCCCTTAATAAAGAAGGGTTTTCTTTACTAGTTTAAAATGAATACAGAATCAGATTCAACAGATCTTAATATAGGTAAAAACGAATACGTTGCATTTGATGCTGTTTCGTTAAAAGATTTCATCCGTACAAAACTATCTAATAGCGGTTTGTTTACTGATCAAGCATACGAAGGTTCTAATCTTAATGCCATAAACAATATTATTTCATATTCGTTTCATACATTAATGTATTATATGAATCAAACTGCTACTGAAAGCATGTTTAGTGAAGCGCAGTTATATGAAAACATTAACCGTATAGTTAAACAGCTTAATTATTCCCCGGTAGGAGCCCAAGCACCAACATTAAGTTTTGCTGTATCAGCAACATCTCAATTACCTATAGGTACCTACACAATTCCGCGTTACACTTTTGTTAGAGCTGGTAATGCTCCTTATTCGTTTAATACCGATGTTACTTTTACAAAAGCAATTTCAGGTTTACAAGCATTAACTGAAGTAGGTAATCAGTATCTTTTATACCAGGGCAAATATATTGAATATCCGTTATATATTGCTCGTGGCGAGTCTAACGAAATAGTCTTCGTTATACCTGGTAACAATAATATAATAGACCATTTTAATATTGATGTTTATATAAAAGACATTGACACAGGTTTATGGACTCAATGGACTCGTACCGAGTCTCTTTATTTAGAAAACGCAACTGCAACTAAATTTGAAGTACGGTTAAACGAAAACAAAAATTACGAAATTAAATTTGGAGATGATATTAACGGTCGACAATTAAAACTTAACGACACAGTAGCAATTTATTATCTCGAGACTTTAGGCTCAGCTGGAGAAGTTGGTACAGGAGCAATAAATGGTCGCCCGGCTGCTCTTTATAATACTATACAATTTAATCAAATAGCAGCTAATGTAATAAGTTCTGATTTAACTTTACTCACAGACGTAAACATAAGTTATCTTAATTATATTAATGATAATCTTTCTACCACTTACACCCCTATAGAGTCAGTAGATAGTATACGCAAATACGCTCCTGCTTCATTTAAATCTCAGTTTCGCTTAGTAACACCTAGTGATTTTGTATCTTACATAAAGTCTGCTTTTGCTAATATTATTAATGATGTTAAAGTTTATAATAATAACGGCTACATTACTAATCACATAAAATATCTATACGATATAGGACTTACTAACCCTGGAAGCGATTACAGAGTACTATATAATCAAGTTAATTTTGCAGATAGCTGTAATTTTAATAATGTTTACGTTTACGCTTTACCTAAATCTACAAAACTTTTAAATGTTAAATACGTCAGTTATTTAACGCCTGCCCAGAAACAACTTATTATTTCTAATGTAGAAGATAAGAAAATGCTTACTTCGCAGGTTATTGTAATGGATCCTGTTTATAAAGCTGTTTCTATCGGTACTCAGTACCAACAACTTACTTTAACAGACGTTGCAAGCTCTACCTTAGTGGTTACTTTAAATGATAATGCTAAAGTTGTTCCTTCAGTAATAAAAGACAAAGTAAAAACAATACTCACTACGTATTTTGATCCAGTAAGTGCAGTTTTAGGCTCTACAGTTAATCCTAATGAACTAACTAATCAGATTCTTTCTATAGACGGAGTAAGAACTGTAACCACAGAAAATAGCGGGGTAGTTACTAACGGGGTGTCTTTAATAGTCTGGAATCCATCTTACCCTACACAAGATATAACAGTAACTACTAAAACATTTACTTTACCTAATTTTCAAACCATCTATTTAGATAAAATAGACGAAATAATGGCTAGAGTCGTGGTTGTACCAGGATTGAGTCAAACCACATCTATTATTAACTTCTAAAGATGGCTTTACTACAGACAAATAGTATATCGAGTATTTCGGTAACAGGCCTTTCAAGTTTACCGTTAAGCGGGTTTACTAAAGCAACCCCGTTTACTTGCTCTGTAGTACCCAATGAAGGTTTTAATGAAGCATCTGTAACTCAGACATATTATTTAATATGGTGGTTTGGAGACGGAACATATGAACTAGGCTATAATGTACAACATATATATGAATGGCCTGGGATATACGAAGTAAAACTTGGCGCGTTTAATTTTAATAACAGTATTATTTCAGTTTCTGGGAGCTCAGGTACAGATACCCTTTCTTCTTTACTTTTACGTATAGAAAGTACTGATTTTAACTTAATAGGTCCAGGTATAGAGCAATTAACATTTTCAACCCTCGTTACAGCAGGTAATTATCTAACTGATAATCTTTCATGGAATTATACCGCTTGGCCAGATTTAAGTTCTGGACAATCTGAAACGTATGGTGCAATCTGGCATGGTTATCAATCGTGTAAATCTGGTACTGTAAGTGGAGCTATTCCTCTAGCATTTAATTTTACGGCTAATAATACAGTATTAAGTAGTATTGTTTTTGATTTTTATTCTGAAAATTCTTTTTCTCAACCAGCTACCGAAGTGTTACCTTCTCAGTATAGTAGATTAAGACCGCAATGGCGTTTTACTACAGTACCTAGCATTGATACTGAAGATGGAGATATTTTTACATCTTATACCCCTTTAACAAGTACTGAAGTACGTATTTTATCTACTGGTATACGCTCAAATAACGGAGTTTTAGTTGGGCATACTGGAACAATATATTTTTATTATATAGATGATTTACCTTCTCAGTATACAACTGTTTTAACCACGTATGATAGTAGCCTCGGCTATGTTTATACTTTATCAGCTGGCATAAATGTACCGACTTTATGGATAAGATACAATACAGAAAAAATTTACAACCCGCAAAAATTTGAATATGGTAATTTACCTTCGTATTCTAACTCATTAGTTTCTCTTTCTAGTCAATATTATATACAAGCATTAATACCGGATCATATTTCTTTTACTCTTGACGGCTATTTACCTTTATACCCTACATATTGGCCTCGTGTCGAAAGTAAATTTATAACTACAGTTAATAGCCCTATTTATACAGATACCCGGGCTTATTTGTCTGATAAGCCTTTGTTACAATTACCGTACGTTGGGTTAGTCGACGAATTTAATACAGGTAATATAATTAATATTTCTCTTTCTGCTAATAGCTCTCCAAGTAATTCAGCTATAGCTACTTTTAATAATAGACCGGTTTCTTTAAGCGCTAATTCAATAGGCACATTAGCTGTGTTAAGTAATTTTGTTTCTGGTTCTTTTGCCCGTTACAACGATGCTGTTAACTATACTGGCGGTTGGTTTGAAACTACTGTTACTCCGTATTCAGTGGGTACTATGCAGCTTTCAGGAATAGCCCCTGTTAATTTTTCTACTTCTGAAGGTGGCATATGCTACGTAGCAGACCCTTCTGCAAGCCCTCTAAGCGGTTTTAATCCTAATACTTTAATTATACCAGGTAGCATAGTAACTAATGCCCCGGTTTCAGGCACTAGCGCGCAAATACGCGTAGTTGACTATTATAATACTTTATATTCTCGTAAATTTAATGAAGCTTTTGATTACGGCCCAACTTTAAAACAATACGCTTTACAATCTACTATTAACGAAAATTCAGTATTTTTTGATAGTTATTTAACTACAGTGGCGGGTACAAGCGCAGAAGTAGATGAAAATTTCGGTACTAAAATATACGAAAAAATAGCTAATTTTACCGCTAACGTCGCTGACCCTGTAACATGTAATATAAATGAATTTTATTCTATAGCTGAATCATTACAGGTAGAATATGATAATTACAATTTTAAATCTCCACCAGCTTTAAGACAGGTCTTTGATACTTTTTCTATACCACAGAGTAAACTTTGGGGGGCTCGTTCTTTATTTAATAGAGATTTTAGTTTATCGGCGCATTCTAATTTAGGTAGAGTATTAACCGCATATAACATAGATACCGCCATAGTTTCAGCCGGGCAAAAAATTGTAGTAAACAGTATTATTAATTCTCAATATTTTGAACTTATAGAAGTACCGTTTATTACTTCTTATTCAGTGGTAACTGCTCTTAATTTACAGTCTTTGTTACCGACTACTGCTTATCCAATTAACACGTATCCGCTTTCTTCTTATCCTTTAAGTGCATTTTTCGGGTCAGGCCTTCAAACCCCAATAAAATTATATTATAAATTTTACGTTTATGACCCTACCCCTAATTTAACTCAAGCTGAAGGTATTATTAATTGGGATGATGAATACACTACTTTATCAGAACATGTTTCTTCTAACGTAGATTGGGTAAAAGATGGCGGTAAACTTGAACAAATTTTTAGTTTTAATATACATAAAGGTTTAGGTTTAATTGAGTAATATGCCTTCTTCAACATTAATAACTGCTGCAACCAATACTATAA
>Ga0222712_10007056_pt1 | contig 10961 bp, 5 predicted proteins | sample C33_657DmetaG_FD_165043 | JGI IMG/M metagenome (GOLD analysis project Ga0222712, IMG submission 165043) | Estuarine water microbial communities from San Francisco Bay, California, United States - C33_657D | ecosystem: Environmental > Aquatic > Marine > Unclassified | place: USA: California... | reverse complement strand
AACCACGGCTTCTGGTGGCGGAACAATTAGAGCGGTTTATCAAATCAACACCGGTCCAGCTAACGTAGTTCCTTTAACTGGCTGGGGCGCAGGCCCGTGGGGTGCAGGTACATGGGGATTTGGTGAGGCGTCTACCGATCCTCTACGTCTGTGGAGTCAAGGAAACTTTGGCGAAGACCTGATCTTTGGCCCTCGGGGCGGTCCGATCTATTACTGGGATGCCACGATTGGAACGACCGGGGCTGCGTTTACGATCACCATTGCCGCTCCCGGCGTGGTTACAACGTCTATCAGCCTTGCAGATGGCACCCCGATTGTTCTTACGACAGACGGGGCACTGCCGACTGGCTTGTCAGTTGGTACAACCTACTATGTTGTAAGTTCTACCGGAACCACGTTTAGCCTAGCGGCGACTTCTGGCGGTTCGCCGATTACGACATCAGGCAGTCAATCTGGGAATCATCGGATCTCTCAAAGAGGCTTTTTGCTGTCCGCCTACGGCAGTGCGTCAAACGTGCCAACGGTTCAGAACTACATCCTGATCTCGGACATCAACCGGTTTGTGTTCTGTTTTGGATGTAATGAGCTAGGATCAGCTACACAAGACGCCATGCTGATCCGCTGGTCTGACCAAGAAGACGCTACTAACTGGACGCCTGCTGCGACGAATCAGGCAGGTTCGTTAAGACTCTCACGAGGTTCTGAGATCATCACCGCTCTCCAGTCCCGGCAGGAGATTCTGGTCTGGACGGATGCGTCTCTTTATTCCCTTCAGTACCTCGGTGCGCCGGAAGTATGGGGTGCCCAGTTGGTGGGGGAGAACATCTCTATCGTAAGTGAGAACGCAGTAGCGTATGCCAATGGCGTGTCTTACTGGATGGGGAAAGACAAGTTCTACAAGTACGACGGCAGAACTCAAACGCTTCGTTGTGACCTTAGACAGTACATCTTTAGCGACATTGATACCGACCAATACCTTCAGATCTTTTCAGGAACTAATGAAGGCTTCAATGAGATCTGGTGGTTCTATTGTTCCAGCGGGTCAACTACGATTGATCGGTATGTGATCTTTAACTACGGCGAGAATAACGGCGAAGGTGCTTGGTATTACGGCACGATGGCTAGAACCGCGTGGCTGGATTCAGGGCTTAGAAACTTTCCGCTTGCAGCTACGTACTCCAATAACCTCGTGAACCATGAGAGTGGGGTAGACGATAACGAGACAGGAACTACGCTTCCTATCTCCGCGTCTATTACTTCTGCCGAGTTTGATATAGACGATGGAGACAAGTTTGTCTTCATCCGCAGGGCACTGCCGGACATTACGTTTAGGGGCTCAACCGCCGGTAGCCCGAGCGGTACGTTGACGCTCTTGCCCCTTAAGAACTCCGGCTCAGGGTACATCTCACCTGCGTCTGTTGGTGGGTCTAATAACGCTGGGGTAACCAGAACCGCTACGGTACCTATAGAAGCGTTTACCGGGCAGGTGTATGTTCGTATCCGGGCGAGGCAGATGTCTATGAAGTTTGAATCCAGTGCCCAAGGGGTTACTTGGCAGCTAGGTTCCATGAGGTTGGATATGCGCGAAGACGGAAAAGCATCGGGATCAGGGGTGTCTGGTGGCTGAACTACAGAAAGTCCAACCGCCTGCTCTACCATACGGTCCAATTGTCTGGACCGCGCAGTATCAGGATCAGCTTAACAACATCCAAAGGTTGTTCTATAACCGGCTGTCTCAGTCGTATAACAACCTTATTAGCTCTCCGCTACCTAACGTCCCGCCGGGGGGGTCAGGGCTTTACTTCCCCTACGCAGCCATACAGCGCACAACTGATAAGACCTTTACAGCAGATACCGCTACCGAGATTACGTTCGATACAAATGACTTTTTATCTGCCTGCACAAACGACGGGACGAACGGGATTGGAGTTGAGGTAAGCGGCATCTACAACTACCAGTTCAGCGTGCAGTGGAGAAACACTTCAGCTCAGATTCACGACGCATGGATTTGGCTAAGAAAAAACAGCACTAACATTGTTGGAACTGCAAGTCAGTTTTCAGTTGTTTCCAGTCACGGCGGAGTTGATGGACACGCAATCGCATCGGCTAACTTCTACGTGCAGCTTACTGCTGGCGACTTCGTTAAGATGTTTGCTGCGGTAAATGATACTGCGCTTGCTATGGAAGCCTACGCTGCTCAAACGACTCCGTTTGCCATGCCGTCTATTCCCTCTTGTGTCGCCACATTAACGTTTGTGAGTGCGGTATAACATGGCGGAAGATTACGTCAACAAGCTCGCCCAGCAACTTGCCAACCAACGAAAGAACCTTGGCACTGATAAGTATTACAAAGGCTCTATTGATGCAATGGGTGGTATTGATTCCGCCACCCAATACATGGCTAGTTTGTTGAACCGCAGTGGTATTAGAGATTTAAGTGAGATTGGAGAAAAAGTAGAAAGGGTGCCACAGTATGCACCAAAGCAAAATTATAATTTTACCCAAGACGATATTCAAAAGTTTAACACCTTAGCGGCCAGTGGCAGGTTTGGCGAAGAGTTTGTGCCAACGGACGAGTCAGGTTCTGGGTATTACCGCCCTAAAAATCCTCCGGTTGATGAAGCAATAGACGTTGATGGGAAAAAATACTTTGTTCAGTACGGTTATAACTACTATGGCGAAACGGGTGATAGTTATGGGTATTTAGTACCTGCTGAACAAACCGGTACGCGGATTAACAAAACGCTTATTAACAAAAGAACCGGTGAACAGCTTAAACAGGGGCATGATGCAAGTTACTTTTATGCCTCTACACAAAATTCTTATCTAGATGGAGAACAAGCCGATTCTGATTACACAATTGGCGGTTCGTTTGCCGGGGGCAACACATCTCTAAAAGTTAGGTTGGTCGATGGCGTCCCGTTGTTTTATTCGACTGCGGGACCATCAAGCTCAGACTTCCCGAAAGAAGCGGTAGCGTTTGGTTTAGCAATGGCTTCTTTTGCCGTTCCCGGCTTGGGTGCCGCTGTGGGCGGAAGTATTACCGGGGCTTTGGGAATAACTGCTAGTGCGGCAGTTAATGCGGCTATTGGCACTGGAGTGCTTACCACTTTAGCGTCTGGCGGTGATGTTAAAAAAGGTGTTATTTCAGGCTTAACTTCTTTTGTTGCCCCGACTATTGCAGCCGAGATAGGTAAAGCCGCCGGTAATATTTTTGACTCTCCTATGGGTCAAAAGATGTTTACCAATATGAGCGCAGCAGCGATGCGGACTGCTGCATTGGGAGGTAATTCAGATGATATTGGTAAGGCAGTATTAGGAACCGCTACTGGTGAAATGTTTAACGTTGTAGCCAGTCAGATTCCCGGATTTAGTGACATCAAAGATGCTGCTACTAAAGCTGCAATCTCTAGTTCTATACAAGCTGCATTAAGCACCCCCGGAGATTTATCACAAAAAGCTCAGGCGGCGATGCTCCAAGGCAGTATTACTATGGGGCTGTCAGAGCTTGAAATAGATGGTAAAAAGTTTAACCAGCTTTCTCCCGCCCAGCAAAGTATTGCTCGGCAAGCTCTTACCTCTGCGCTAACTGGACAACCGCTAAATGAAAAGGCTATTTTAGACTCAGCAGTAAGCTCGGCGAGTAAAGAAGTTGAAGCTGCTATTAAAGCTGAACAAAAACCTGTAACTGATTTAGCTGCGTATGATGCGTCTGTCGGGTTGACCGCGCCCACCACGCTGTTTGATGATGATGTTGGATTCGCCGTCGGATCGGATTTTACCGCCCCCGGGGCTGCTCCGCCGGATGCAGTGTTAACCGCTGAAGCACCTTCTGCTGGCCCGATGCCAAGTGGCCCGACCGCGCCAAGAGCGGATTCCGGGCTTACTCCCAGCATGGGTGGCATTACCGATGTGCTATCCCCAACGGGGGAAATTGTACAACTTGGTGGCGGTTTGTTTGGGCAGGATCTGAGTGCGCCACCCGGTGTTCAACTACCCTTTACGGAATACGCTTCAGCAGCTACGTCTGACGTTCCGGCGCAAGATATTTCTATCAGCCAGTTGCCTGAGACTATGCGCCCCCGAGAGGGGGAGATGGTCACTGACGCTACGTATGGGCCAGAGGGTGAAGTACGCGTCACTATGGTCGGCAAACGGCCAGACGGTACGGAATACTCTTACACCGCAGTGCAAGATCCAGAAGATAAGAGTGTCTTCTATGAAACCGCTAGTGGGGGTGAGGCTGGCGGGGCTACGCGCATTTCTGATAACCGACCGAAGGTAGAAGAAAAGCCAGCAGAAAATGTTGTTATTGAGGGCAAAGATGGATCAACGGTGACACTCGGCCCGGATGGTTCAGTAGCAAATGTAACTGAGTCTGCTGGTACGCCTGAAGCTGATCAAATCTTTAACGCTGCTGAAGAGTTAAGGCGTGCTTATGATGCAGAAGTAGCGCGTAATGCAGCGAACGAGCAGACGATTGAATTGGAAAACGGTTCATCTGTCACCTTAGACAACACCGGTAATGTAGTTGAGATCGTTGACCCAGATGGGCAGGTTACTGATCTCAGGGCGGGCGAAGATACCGCCGGAACGGACACTCTTAAAAGCGGGACAGGTACGGATACTGCTGAGAGCGGAACCGACTTAGACACTGTTGTTGGTGGGGAAGATACTGTCACGGCTGGAACGGGTTTAGACACGCTTGAAGGTGCGACAGGGGTAGACACCGCTGAGAGCGGAACAGGAACGGATACCGCTGAGAGCGGGGCAGGAACGGATACCGTTGCAGTAGAAGAAGAACCTGAGCGTATTGCAAGGGAAGCTGCGGAAGAACTAGAAAGACAACGTGCTGCGTTGGCTCTGCCGGGTGAAGCTGGGGAGGACACACTTGAACCTGTAGAGGCGGAGCCTGAAGTAGACAGGGCGAAAATAGCTACCGATGCAGGTTTCCCCAGCGAATATCTGTATGACCTATACGGCGGGGATATAGCTAGATACCGGCAAGAAGAAGCTGAGTATGCTGGGTTCCCTGACTGGGATACTTATACACAATACGCAGGTGATTCCACGGCGTATCAGAACGATCTAGCGGTAGCCGAAGGCTGGCCGGATGCTGCTACAAAAGAAGAGTACGGGACGCTTGAGCGCTACGCCCAACACCTAAAAGACGAAGCAGACTTATACGCGCGAGGTAAGGCGTGGGAAAACGAACAAACCGCGATCAGTGCTGGGTTCCCAAATTACGCCACCTATACGCAGTTTGACGGGGACTTAGACGCTTATTTAGAGTCTTTAGAATCTGCGGACACTCTTGAAGGCGGTGAAGGTAATGACACGTTTGGCGATATCGGATTCGATACTTCTGTCGGTATAGACGGTGACGATACGCTTGTAGGAGACGACACGCTCGACGCCGGAGCAGGTAACGACACGCTTATAAGCGAAAAAGGTGATGACGAGTTCGATGACACAGGTTTTGATACTTCTCCCGGTTTAGATGGCGACGATACTTTTGTCGGAGATGACACACTCATCAGCGGAGATGGTGAAGATACCTTGGTTGGGGGCGACACAGGTTTTGATACTTCTTCCGGTTTAGATGGAAAAGATACGCTTGTGGGCGGCGCATGGGGAGATGAAACGGTTAACGGTGGAGATGGCGAAGATGAAGTCGGCCCATGGGAGGTCCACGACACGGGGCAGAGGCCGTACTCCATTACGGATGACGACGGAAATACGTACACTGTCTATCCTGACGGCACATATACGTTAACGCCTCCAATCGAAGAGGTAACTGTCACTCCTACTGGGACAGACACGTTAAAACCTGTTCCGGATGTTGCTAACGATCCGTTCGGCGGAGACACTCCCGTTGTACTAGATCCTGCCAACGATCCGTTCGGCGGAGATACGCCGATAGTAACGGACCCTGCCAACGATCCGTTTGGTGGCGACACACCCCCGGTGGTCATCTCCAACCCGGAGAACGATCCGTTTGGTGGTGACACACCTGTTGTAACAGACCCTGCCAACGACCCATTGGGCGGGGATACGCCGGAAGAGGAAGAAGAAGAAATTGATCCCGTTACCGGCTTGCCTAGAGTCCGGGTTACTCCGCGGCCATCACCGCCACCACCGCCTCCGCCACCACCACCTCCTCCCCCGCCTAAACCTCAAACTAATCAAATAGACATCTTTAGTCTTTTGGGGATGCTTGGTATGCTTGGGGGCCAGCAACAACAGCAGCAGCCTCCAAAGTATGAAGTTGCCAAGGAGGTCGAATACACGCCTTGGGAACAGTTATATACCCCGTACAGTCAAGACAAACCGATGAGTACGGAAGAACTGATCAAACTATTGCGAGGTTGATATGAATAAATATGGTGTAAAACGTTTTGATTGGGGCGGATCTGTTGAGTCAGAAGAAGAAGATGATAATTGGTGGAGGCGCCAATTAGGTCCTGACATATCCAATGACCCGTTTGGTGGTAATACGCCTGTTGTTTACAACCCAGAAAATGACCCATTTGGGGGGGATACTCCTCCGGTTGTTATTTCCAATCCAGAAAATGACCCGTTTGGGGGCGATACGCCCGTTGTGACAGACCCTGCTAATGACCCGTTTGGTGGTGACACCCCCGGAGGTGGTGGGTCTGGCGGTGGTGGATCTGGCGGAGGTGGTGGATCTGGCGGCGGTGGCACTAAAAAAGATGATCAAGACGCTGACGCTATCCGCGGGCTTATTAAGAAGATGCTTGTTAACCCTGACGGATCCATTAACTTGGCCGGCCTTGCGGGGATGGGCGGGTTGTTGGCACTTCTTAATCGTGGGACTGGCGGCTCTCAACCAGTAGGGTATCAAGGGACTATCCCTAAGTACGCAGCTGTTCGTGAGCGGGTACCGATTGCGGCTGATCCAAATCGTCGCCCCGGTGCAGGCGGTCGTCGGTATTTCTCTGATACGGCTTACGTCCCTCAAGCTGCGGGCGCGACAGAAGCTAACGCTACCGCGGTGAGCGCCGTGCGTGAACTCGCTAAGCAACAGGCTGCTGGGTTAAAGCAATCCCCGTATGCTGCTCCTCTGGCTTCTACAGGCGGGGTGTCAACGTTGACAGCCAACACAGCACAACAACAATCAAGTCAACCTAAGTTGGGATTGCCTGCGTTGCCTCAGTACGATACACAAGGGAAAGTATTGGAGCGCGCAGGTCCACCCGCCCCGACAAAAGAAAACACTGAATCTATCAGCGATCTTATGGCTCGCGTTCGTGCACTAAATCCGCAGCTTGACTGGTCTAAATACAATCCAAACAAGATGACGATGGATTACGATCAGTTTGATGCGGCTCGTGATCAGTACCTTAAAAGTTTAAGCGGAAATGTCCAGCCAGAAACAAAGTTAGCAGCCCAAGGCGGCCTGATGAACCTTGCCAAGGGTCGGTACCTAAACGGTGCCACCGACGGTATGGCGGACAAGATCCCCGCTAACATTGAAGGATCCCAGCCTGCGGCGCTGAGTCACGGCGAGTTTGTGGTCCCTGCTGATGTGGTATCCCATCTTGGGAACGGGAACTCAGAAGCCGGGGCTCAACGGTTATACGACATGATGGACCGTATCCGTAAAGCGCGTACCGGCACGACCAAACAGGGTAAACAGATCAACCCCGACAAATTTATGCCTAAGTGAGGCACATATGGCAACGTCAAACCAAAGTTCTAATGTTGGCCAACAAACCAGCACGGCTGGCACCCTTTCAGAATGGGCGGGGCCGTTTGTCACTGACATGATGGGGAAGGTTCAGGCGGTTGCTGACCAACCTTATCAAGCATACGAAGGACCGCTGACTGCTGGTCAGTCTGCACTTCAAGGCCAAGCGTTTACCGGGATTGGCGGGCTTACGGTTCCTACTGCTCAAATGAATGCCGGGTACACCCCGTCAACGTTTACAGCAGACAAAGCCAACGCGTACATGAATCCATACCTGATGGCGGCGCTGAACCCTCAAATCGAGGAAGCGCGTAGACAGGCAGAGATTCTACGCAATCAGCAAGCGGGGCGTTTGACTAAAGCTGGCGCATATGGCGGGGGCCGGCAGGCGATCATGGAGTCTGAGCTTGGCCGTAATCTCATGCAGAATCTTGGCAAGATTACTGGTGAAGGGTACAAGTCTGCATACGATCAAGCCATGCAGCAGTTCAATACAGAACAACAACGTGAGATGGCTGCGTCGAAACAAGCACAAGACTACGGTCTAGCTGCTCTCCAAAAACAAGCTGATCTTGGTGCCGTCCAGCGTGGAATTGAGTCAGAAGGTGTATCAGCTGATATTAAACAGTTTGAAGAAGAGCGCAAATTTCCGTACTCAAACCTTGAGTGGCAACGGCAGTTCTTGGCCAATCTTCCTGTTGCTTCGTCCAACTTCGGGTACTCCCAGCCTGACCTGCTTAGTAACATCTTTGGCGGTGCTGGTGGCATAGTTGGGTTCCTGCGTGATATTGGTGTACTTGGGCCTGCTCCTAAATAATTTAAGGATTCGCGCCATGATGAACATGGACCTCTCCCGTGTAATGAATGCTTATCGCGGGCAGGAAGATAAGCTTAAGCAGCGGGTTCAGCTAAGTAACGACCTGCTAGAGCTGATTGCGTACGAGCAACTGACGCGGGAGAAGCGCCAACTGATGGCGGCTCAGCAAGCTCAATCCGGGCCTCCGCCTGATGCTCCTACCATTAAGGAGCAGAAAGAAAAAGAAGCTATTGATCTGACAAAACAGCAGCTGGCCCAGCAGATCGGGGGCGGTCTACAGCAGAAGGCTATGCAGCAACAGCAGGCCATGAGACAAGGAATTGCCGCTGCTCCCGGTGCGCAGAACGCTATGCCTCCACAGGCTATGGCCGCTGGTGGGATTGTCGCGTTTGACGATGGAGGGGCTGTTAATGTTCGACAGGACCGGGTATTCCCAACTGCACCAGATGGAGTGGGTGGAGTTGCAAATACTTTGTCAGCCATTTCTAAAATGGGAGACGCGGAAGTTGTCATGACGGCAACAAAACTAACAGGTATGCAATTTGATTCACCTACTCAAGCTCGCATGACTTTAAAGCAGATGTTTGGTGATTCAACTTTGTCTGCCGGTATTAGCGGGCTTGGTGACCGTATACCAAACCGGGTAGCCGGATATTCCTTGGGGGCAAGCACCCCAGCGATGGGTGGTCGGGTTAGCGCAGGAGTTGACATTCCTCGTGGACAGGGCAGTCCTAGTTTTAACCTTGGCTATTCAAGACAGTTTGCAGATGGCGGCGCTGTTGGTTACCAAGAAGGTGGAGTAATTTCTCCGGAAGAGATTGCGCAACGTCTTCGTGGTGGAGAAGGACTGATTTCATTGCGCCGTTCATTTCTTGGAGACGCTCCGCAATCAAGAAACCCGCAAGCGTTGATTGCGTGGAATGAGCGCAAAAATCAGTTTGATGCTGCGGTGCGGCAAGCTCAAGATTTGATGAGATCTGGAGCGCCGATTGCTGCGCCGGCTGCAGTTGATTCGGCGGCCGCGCCGACTGAACCTGCCGCACCTGTTAGAGCTATGCCGACACGCGCTGCTGCCCCTGCGCCTAGTCGTGCGCAGCCTAGTCGTATGCAGTATGCTGGCCCAGATGAGTATTTTGCGCCTAACTTAGGAGCGCAGCGAGCACCCGACTCGGAAGCTCCTCCTGCTCCTGCCGCTCCTCCGGCTCCAGTACAAACGGCAATCTCAAAAGAAGACCAAACCGGAATTCTGGCTGCGTTGCCGACCGCCCCTGACACTCGTACGTCAGATCGTCTGGCTACGTTAATGGGCGCACAGTTACTTGATGCTCGGTCTGCTCGTGCCAACCCGCTTCTTCAAGAGTTGACGGGCCTGCGTGGTCAGCTTGAGCAATACGCCAAAGAGTTTCCCAAAGAAAGCGAAGAATCCAAACGCGCTCGTGCCGCGGATCAAGCTGCTCTCGAGGCGCGGTACGCTCAAATGAGCGATCCTCAAACGCAGATGCTGGACCGGCTGCAGGCGTTCTTGTCTGGCGGCGCGGGCAGGCGTGGACTGGGTAGTGTTTTGGGTGGAGCTGGTGAGGCTTCTTCTAGAGTCCGTGCTCAGCAACAAGAGCAAGGTCTTAAGGCTCTTAAAGATATCCAGACAGGACGTGAAGCTATTCGTCAGCGGGATATCACAGAAGCCCGTGAAGCATTTGGCGTCCGTGGAAAAACGCTTGAGCTTGGCTCTAAGATTGCAGAAGTTGCCAGCAAGATTGAAGCGGAAACTAATGTCGCAGATCAGCGTGTTGCCGCGTCTTTGGCAGAAACCGCTATTCGCGCTTACACGCAGCATCAGGGCGATATGGAAAAGATCAAAGCGGATATTGCTAAAGAAGCTGCGCTTCGGCGGTACAACATTTCTAACGATGAGTTGACTCGTATTACTCAGATTGCCGTAGCCGAGATTGGGGCGGGTGCGCGTTCTGACGCTGCAACTCAAAGCAAAATTGCAGCACTTACAAATCAAAGAGCTACGCAGTTAAACGATATTCGCACCAGAGAAGAAAAAGCTAAAGAAGATCCAATGTTAAGACAAGCTATCAATGCTGAGCCTAACAAGAGAACGCCGGCCCAACAAAGAATGGTTAATGACCATGAACGCAAGTGGGCAGAAGAACGTGCCAATTTGATTGGGCCGATTGATCAAGAGCTAGCAAGACTGCGTGGTCAAGCATCTGCCGGGACAACTGCTCCAACAGGTTCAGCGGCTGCTCAAGGTGTTAGAGTAACGGGCGCAACTCCCACGAGGTAATCTCATGCCGACGTTCCAAGTCCGGGGTAAAGACGGCTATACCTATTCTATTGAAGCCCCCGAGGGGACGCCTCAATCTGTTCTGGAACAGGCTGTTGCTGAACAGGGCGGGGCTTTTCGTGGTGAGGCTAGACAGAGGA
>Ga0222712_10007054_pt1 | contig 10962 bp, 8 predicted proteins | sample C33_657DmetaG_FD_165043 | JGI IMG/M metagenome (GOLD analysis project Ga0222712, IMG submission 165043) | Estuarine water microbial communities from San Francisco Bay, California, United States - C33_657D | ecosystem: Environmental > Aquatic > Marine > Unclassified | place: USA: California... | reverse complement strand
TTTGCGTCTAACTCCACTCCAATTATATTTTTTTTCAAAAAAGGATCTTTGTTAATAACCCTTAAAACTTGAGCCAGCTTTTTTCTATTTTTTGAACTTATTTCACCTAAAACCAATGGCACCCTAGCCGTATTTATTCCTGATAACGGCATCGTATTTCCCTCATTATCTAGATAATAGGTTCCTACACTATCAAAAACCCTTGCAATTGGGGCCTTTTGTTTAACTATTGCTTTTAGAACTCCATCCACAGTAACATACACCTCTGCTTTATCAACCATAGGGTTATTGTTGATGGAATTTTCCAATTTGTTCAAATTTAAGTCCTCTTTTGCTATACTTCGCACATCCATTTTATTTTCTATTAACAATTTATTAACCGTTTTTTTGTTAATGAAATCTGCATCATTTTCAACAAAAATTACCTCCGTTTTGATGATTTTTCGTTGCAAATTTCTATTGGATGTAAATGCAAATAAAAAGATAACCAACGCTAACATCAGTAATAATCGAAGGTTTATCCAGCTAAAAATTTTCATAATAAAGATTTTTTAATCGATGGTACTAATTCTCCAATATCTCCTGCCCCAATAGTTACAATTACTTTAGCGTCACTTTCTTGTATCGCTTTGATTAATTTTTCTTTGGAAACCAATTTTTTATTTTTATTATTAATTTTTTCTAGTAACCACGAAGAAGTAATTCCAGGCATAGGCAATTCACGAGCAGGATAAATATCCAACAACAGTACTTCATCAAATTGAGATAAGCTTGTTGCAAAATCATCAGCAAAATCTTTGGTTCTACTAAATAAATGTGGCTGAAAAACTGCCAACACTTTTTGATTCGGATACAATTCTCTTACAGCTTGATGCACTGCATTGATTTCAGTTGGATGGTGCGCATAATCATCAATATATACTAAACTATCTGTTTTGATTTGATAAGAAAAACGACGCTGTACCCCTTTAAAAGTTGCCAATGCATTTTTAATAGCATCGCTTGATGTTCCATATGTTTTAGCCATTGCCAACGCCATCAAAGCATTCATTAAATTGTGATGCCCTGGCAATCCAAAAGCAATATTTGAAATCGTTTCTGTTGGAGTTTGCACATCAAAAACATAACTGCTATTTTCTATTCGGATATTGCATGCTTTAAAAGCTGCTTCGTCATTAATTGCTATGTTAATTCCTTCTAAATCCATGCCTTTTGGCACAAATAAATTACTTTTATCTTGTACTTTATCTGCAAATTCTCTGAATGAATCTTCAATAGCTGCTTTATCTCCATAGATATCTAAATGATCGGCATCCATTGAAGTTACGCAAGCAATATTTGGATGCAAATGCAAAAACGAACGATCAAATTCATCGGCTTCCACAACCGTCACCGTTTTACCAGTTCCAATTAAATTGGAATGGTAATTTTCTACAATTCCGCCAAGGAAAGCCGTAACATCTGCTCCGCTTTCATATAATATGTGCCCGAGAATACTTGATGTTGTCGTTTTTCCGTGTGTCCCGGCAACGGCAAAACAAAAGGTGTCTTTAGTAATTATTCCTAAGACTTCAGCACGCTTTTTTATTGTATAATCACGCTCCACAAAATAATTCCACTCCGAATGCGTAACCGGAACCGCTGGCGTTACAATCACCAAAGTGTTTTCGGTATAAAAATTGGCTGGAATTAAATTAATATTGTCTTCAAAATGAATATCCATACCGTCTGCAATTAATTCGTCTGTTAGCGTGGTTGGGGTTTTATCGTAACCTGAAACCTTTTTACCAACATTCTGAAAATAGCGAGCCAAAGCACTCATCCCGATGCCTCCAATCCCTATAAAATAGACATTATGTATTTGGTTACTATTCATTTTAAGGTACAAACTAAGATTCTATTAATTTTATTATTTCTGCAACGATATCTTTTGTCGCATTTGGCTTAGCCAACAACTTAATATTTTTACTTAATTCTTTTTGTAAATTTTCATTTGAAATTAAATTGGAAAAAGTAGTTTCAAACTTTTCATCCAATTCTGATTCTTTGATAAGGATTGCTCCTTTTTTATTTACGATTGCATTAGCATTTTTAGTTTGGTGGTCTTCGGCCACATTTGGTGAAGGAATAAAAATTGTTGGTTTTCCTACCAAACACAATTCGGATACCGATGAAGCTCCAGCTCGTGAAATCACAAAATCGGAGGCGGCATAAATCAAATCCATTCGATCAATAAAGGCAACCACATGAACATTTGTTCTTTTATTGTAAATTTGATATTCATCAAAATACAACTTACCGCATTGCCAAAAAACTTGAATGTCGTTTGCCAAAAGAAAATCCAATTCTTTTTCTATTAATTTATTTAATCTCCGTGCACCCAAACTTCCACCAAGAACTAAAAGCGTCTTTTTGGAAGCATCCAAATTAAAGTAGGTTATGCCTTCATTTTTTTTTGAATCGACATCCAATAAATCTTGTCTAACCGGATTTCCCGTTAATACAATTTTATTTTTTGGGAAAAATCGATCCAAATTATCGTAAGCCACACAAATTGAATTTGCTTTTATACTCAACAGTTTATTGGTAATGCCCGGATAGGAATTTTGTTCCTGGATAACCGTTGGAATATTTAAACTGTTTGCTACTTGTAACAAAGGTCCGCTAGCGAAACCTCCGGTTCCTATTACCGCATCGGGCTGGAAGTTTTTTATAATTTTTTTTGATTTCCACAAACTACTTAATAATTTAAATGGAAACATTAAATTTTGTATAGTCAGTTTTCTTTGCAATCCTGCAATCCAAAGACCTTCGATTTTGTATCCTGCCTGGGGTACTTTTTGCATTTCCATTTTATCTTGTGCTCCAACAAATAAAATTTCAGCATCTGGAAAATGAGATTTCAATTCATTAGCGATGGCTATTGCAGGATAAATATGTCCTCCCGTTCCGCCGCCACTTAATATGAATTTATAGTTTTTCATTTTCTAATTATTATTTGTTTTGAACTGCTTTTAATGGGTTTTCTGTAATTGAGAAATCGTCTTCAATTTCTTCTTCATCTTCGTCTTCTTTTAATTGTTTGTCAATTAATTTTTGAAGCGCATCTTCTCTTTTTTGTTTTTCTTCTAATTCTTGAGCTACCTCTTCTTCTTTTTTGGTAACACTAAGAATAATTCCAATTGCAATACAAGTCATCCAAATGGAACTTCCTCCTGAGCTAATTAGCGGTAGGGTTTGGCCGGTTACTGGAAGTAATTCAACTGCAACTGCCATATTTAATATTGCCTGGAATACTATTGGAAATCCGAGACCAACCACAACTAATTTTCCAAAAAGCGAATTGGCTTTGTGAGCTGCAATTACAAATCGGGTTAATAATAATAAATACAGGCCTATTACTGTTAACGCCCCTATTAACCCATATTCTTCTACGATGATTGCAAAAATAAAATCGGATGATGATTGCGGTAAAAAGTTTTTCTGTACACTTTTTCCTGGTCCTAATCCATATAATCCACCAGAGGCAATTGCTATTTTAGCATTTTTTATTTGGTAATCGTCTTCTCCTGGTTTGTCGCTTGTAAAATTTTCAATACGGTTCTTCCAGGTATCCACCCTATTTCTAAATGCATCAGGAAAAGCAATCACCACCAATACAAATAACATCAATGCTGCAGCCCCGGTTCCTATAATTATCCCTATATATTTTAGAGGATATTGACCAATAAAAGTGAGCATAATTACCATTGCAAAAATTAAGGCAGCCGTAGAAAAGTTAGCCGGTAATATAAGTGCCAGCGTGATAAACACAGGAATCCATAACTCTATAAAGGAAGTTTGAAAACTAACTTTCTCTTCTCTTTTTCTTGATAAATAGCGGGCTACATATACATACAAAACAATGGCTGCCAAAGTAGAAGTTTGAAATGAAATTCCAATAAATGGAATTTCTACCCAACGACTAGCATTGGCTCCCTCAATTACAGTTCCTTTAAATAATGTATAGGCAAGTAATACCCAAATAACTGGTAATGTAATAAGAGAGAGAGCTCTAAAATAATGATAAGGTATCTTATGAATTTTGTAGATTATGAAAAACCCTAAGAAAACTTGAAGCGCATGTTTTAGTAAATAGGTAACCGCATTACCAGATCCTTGGCGGGTGTATGCCAAATTACTACTTGCACTATAAACAGACATAAATGAAAATAAGGCCAATAGCGCAACGAATGCCCAAATGACTTTATCTCCTTTTAAACTATTTATTAATTCTTTCATAATTGGGTGTTGAGTATTGGGTTTGGTTTTTACTTTTACCTAAGACAAAATACGATAGAATCTGTTTTATAAATTTCTAACTTCACTTTTAAATTGATTTCCACGATCTTCATAATTTTCGAATAAATCAAAACTTGCGCATGCTGGAGAAAGTAAAACAGAATCTCCTTTTTCGGCAATATGTCTTGCTGTATTTACTGCATCGTGCATATTATCTACTTCTACCATAATATCAACCATGTTACCAAAAGCATCAATAATTTTTTTATTTTCCACTCCTAAACAAATAATTGCTTTTACTTTTTCAAATACTAAAGGCATTAATTCAGTATAATCATTTCCTTTATCTACACCCCCAACAATCCAAACCGTTGGCGTTTTCATACTATCGAGTGCAAAAAAAGTAGCGTTTACATTAGTTGCTTTACTGTCGTTAATGTATTGCACATTTTGAATTTTAAGCACTTTTTCTAAACGATGTTCTACCCCTTGAAAATTGGATAAACTTTCGCGAATGGTTTGTTTTCTTATGCGTAAAATATTAGCAACCGAAGTAGCTGCCATTGCATTTTTAAAATTATGTTTTCCCTCTAATGCGATATCAGCGGTATCCATTAAAAACTCTTCTTCGTTGATGTTGATTTCCATAGTATTATTTTTTAAAGACGCCCCTTTTTCAAGGTTCTGTGTTATTGAAAATGGTATTAATTGTGCTTTTACTTTATTGTTTTGTAACCAATTTTGACTTGCTTGATCATCTGCATCGTAGATTAGATAATCTTGGTTGGTTTGGTTTTTTGTTATTCTAAATTTTGATTCTATATAATTTTCATATTTGTATTCGTAGCGATCTAAATGGTCTGGACTAATGTTTGTAAGAATTGCAATGTGTGGCTTGTAATTAATAATTCCGTCCAACTGAAAACTGCTTAATTCTAAAACATAGTAGTCATAGTTTTCATCGGCAACTTGCCAGGCAAAGCTTTTTCCTATATTTCCACCAAGACCTACATTCAAACCTGCTTCTTTAAGTAAATGATAAGTAAGCATGGTAGTGGTTGTTTTTCCATTACTTCCGGTAATCCCTATTGTTATTGCATCCGTAAATGGCGCTGCAAATTCAATTTCAGAAATCACAGGAATTTTTTTCTCTACTAATTTTTTTACAATTGGCGCTTTATCTGGAATTCCTGGGCTTTTCATTACTACATCCGCATTCAGAATTAACGCTTCTGTATGCTGTTCATCTTCCCATTTAATCTCATTATTTGTAAGAACTTCTTTGTAATTATCTTTTATTTTTCCAAAATCGGAAACAAAAACATCGTATCCTTTTTTCTTTCCTAATATGGCGGTACCCACTCCACTTTCGCCACCTCCAAGAATAACTAACCTTGGCATTATCTTAGTTTTAATGTTACAATAGCTACGATTGCCAATAGTATGGTTACAATCCAAAAACGAGTAACAATTTTACTTTCATGGTATCCTTTTTTCTGATAGTGGTGATGCAGCGGCGACATTAGGAAAACACGTCGTCCTTCTCCAAATCGTTTTTTAGTGTATTTGAAATAAGCAACCTGGATAATTACTGAAGCACTTTCTGCAAAGAATATGGCGCATAACACCGGTAACAACATTTCTTTTCTTACCGAAATTGCCAGTACAGCAATGATTCCTCCAATAGTTAAACTACCGGTATCACCCATAAATACTGATGCTGGATACGAATTGTACCACAAAAATCCTACTAAAGCTCCTGCAAATGCAGAAACAAAAACGGTCATCTCTCCTGAGTTTGGGATGTACATTACATTTAAATAACTTGACAAAATAATGTTACCCGAGATGAAGGTGAATATACCTATAGCCAGAACCGATATTGCCGAGGTTCCGGCTGCAAGACCATCTATACCATCGGTTAAATTTGCTCCATTAGAAACGGCTGTGATGATAAAAATTACAATCGGAATAAATATTAACCATGCCCATTTCTCATATCCTTCGCCTGTCCATTCTAGTACTTTTGCATAATCTAATTCGTTGTTTTTGGTAAACGGAATAGTGGTGGTAGTAGATTTTATTTCTCTACCTTGAGTGCTAATTGTGTTTTCTGTTTGATTGAAAGCAATTGGTTTTGCCACTTTTTCACGAACAGTTACTCCTGGATGAAAATAAAGTACCGAACCTACAATTAGCCCCAATCCAACTTGACCAATTACTTTGAAGATTCCTTTTAACCCTTGTTTGTCTTTTTTGAATATCTTAATATAATCATCTATAAACCCAATAGTACCCATCCAAATGGTGGTGATGATTAATAATACAATATAAATGTTGTTTAATTTTGTAAGCAATAAAACTGGGATAAGCGTAGCTATGATGATAATGATCCCTCCCATTGTTGGCGTTCCTGCCTTTTGGTTTTGACCAGCTAAACCTAATTCTCTAACTGTTTCTCCTACTTGCTTATTTTTTAAAATGGTAATTATTTTCTTACCATAAACTGTAGAAATTAAAAGCGATAACATTAATGCCAATGCAGATCTAAAAGTTATATATTGAAAAACCCCTGTTCCAGGAACATCTAAAGTTTTGTCTAAATATTCAAATAAGTAGTATAACATAGTTCTTAGGTATTTAGGTATTAGCTTAAAAATTCTTTTACAGTTTCCATATCATCAAAATGGTGTCTTACTCCATTAATCTCTTGGTAATTCTCATGACCTTTACCGGCAATCAAGATAATATCTTGAGCATTGGCCAACTGACAAGCTGTTTTTATAGCTTGTTTTCTATCTTCAATAGAAAGTGTCTTTTTATAATTTTGAGGCTCTACTCCTTTTTCCATTTCGGAAATAATAGTTGCCGGATTTTCAGTTCTTGGATTGTCGGATGTAAAAATTACGGTGTCACTCATTTGAGAAGCGATGTTTGCCATAATTGGACGTTTCGTTTTATCACGATCTCCTCCACAACCAACAACCGAAATCAATTTTTCATTATTCGTTCGGATGTCATTAATGGTTTTTAAAACATTTTCTAAAGCATCAGGCGTATGAGCATAATCAACGATAGCAGTAATTTTATCTGAAGAAACAATAAATTGGAATCGTCCAGAAACACTTTCTAATTCTGATAATAAGCGTAATGCTTCCAAGCTATCCATTCCTAATTCAATAGCAGTTCCATAAATTGCTAATAAATTATAAGCATTAAAAGTTCCTATTAATTTCACCCAAACTTCATTATCGTTGATTTTTAACAACAATCCCGATAACTGATTTTCTAATATTTGCGCCCTATAATCGGCATACGATTTTAAGGCATAGGTTAATTTTCTTGCTGAAGTATTTTGCAACATAACCGCCCCATTTTTATCATCTACATTTGTTAGCGCAAAAGCAGTTTTTGGCAAATAATCAAAAAATGATTTTTTAACATCTCTGTATTCTGCAAATGTTGGGTGGTAATCTAAATGGTCGTGAGATAAATTTGTAAAAACACCACCTTCAAAATGAAGTCCTTCGGTGCGTTTTTGGTGCACTCCATGTGAACTTACTTCCATAAAACAATACTCACAACCTACAGTTATCATTTCGTTTAAATAATAATTGATAGTCAATGAATCTGGCGTGGTATGTGTTGCTTTATATTCGGTTTCATCCACCATAATTTTTACGGTAGATAACAAACCTACTTTATAACCTGCTTTCTTATATAATTGATACAACAAAGAGGCAATCGTTGTTTTACCGTTGGTACCGGTAACTCCTACTAATCGAATTTTATCCGAAGGATTATTATAATAATTGGCAGCAATAAATGCCAATGCCGAATTGGTGTCTTTTACTTGAATGTAAGTAATATTTGAAACAATTACCTCAGGCAATGTATCACATACAATAGCAGCAGCGCCCATACTAATTGCTTTTTCTATAAATTCATGTCCATCAGAAACGGTTCCGCGAATCGCAACGAAAACATCGTTTTCTTGTACTTTTCTTGAATCGAATTCGATTTTCTGAATAGCAACATCTGTCGAACCTTTTACAGCTTCGATGCTTACTTTATATAATATGTCTTTTAATAACATTTTCATATTCCTAGGATAATTCTAACAGTATTAAAGTGTTTTTTGAAATAGAGCCTCCCGCCGGAATGGATTGTCTTTTTACTTTTCCAATTCCTTTAACTTTTACTTTAACTCCTAAGTTTCCTAATAAAGCAACGGCATCCATACCTGGCATTCCTTTTAAATTTGGAATCGTGTTTTTAACTGTTTGCGCTTTAGGATCGCTATCTCTAAAATTGTTTTCTTGAACTGCTATTTTCTTATTTAGATTTTTAATTTCGTTAGTAGAAGGCGCATCTGTAAATATTTTTTGAGCGATTCTTTTAAAAACAGGTCCAGCAACATCAGCTCCATAATATCCTTTGTTTCTAGCATCAGGTTTATGAACCACTACAATACATGAATATTTTGGGTTTTCTGCTGGAAAATATCCCACAAAAGACGAAATGTAATGCTTGTCGTTTCCACCATTTGTTCCATAATTTGCTTGAGCAGTACCCGTTTTTCCTGCCATTGAAAAGTCTTTAGAATAGAGTGATTTCCCAGTTCCTTTTTCAACTACATTTTTCAAAACTGCTTGAATTTTTTTTACCGTTTCATCCGAACATATCTTCGAATTGATGATTTCTTTATCGAATTTTTTGATTGTTTTACTCCACTCTTTAATCTCCGATACAAATTGTGGTTTAATCATTTCACCATTATTGGCAATGGCATTATACAAGGTTAATGTTTGCAATGGTGTTACGGCAACTCCATATCCAAAAGCCATCCAAGGCAACGCAATAGCGCTCCATCTTTTATCTGCTGGATGAGGAATAACAGGGGTTCCTTCTCCTTGAATTGGCAAACCAAGAGGTTTGTTTAAACCCATTCTATCAATACGATCAATAAATTGTTTTGGGTTGTTTCTATAGTTTTCATATACCGCCTGAACCATTACAGTATTTGAAGAAATTTCCATTCCACGGCCTAAAGAAATTTTTTGAGTTCCTCCTCTATGAGAATCTTCTACATCTTTTCCATAAAACTTAATTAATCCCCCTTTTCTATCATATATCTTACTTGTATCGACTTTTTTATCATCCAATAAAGCAATCAAATCAACTAACTTGAAAGTAGAACCTGGCTCGTGAGCCTCTTTTATGGCATAATTTTCAGTTTCATAATAAGTATCCCCTGAAGCGGATTTACCTAAATTAGAAATCGCTTTTATTTGACCGGTTTTGGTTTCCATAACTACTACGCAACCGTGCTCTGCATTATATTCTTGCAATTGTTTCAATAAAGCATGGTGCGCAATGTCTTGTATGTAAACATCTAAACTTGAAATAACATCATATCCATCTTGTGGATCCACAACATTTACATCTCTAATTGGTTTCCATTGCCCTTTTGCAATTTTTTGCTTTAAGATTTTACCATCTTTTCCGTTTAAATATTTCCCAAAAGCCCCTTCAATACCAACTTGTTTTCTTACTCCGTCTTCATTAATTTTATCGTAACCAATAGTTCTTTCAGCAATTTGACCAATAGGATGAACTCTAACAGGTTTTTGCTCTACTATTATTCCTCCTTTATTTGAACCTTTTTCAAACAATGGAAACGCTTTAATTTTTGAATACTCAGTGTAGCTTAATTTTTCAGCGATAAGCGTGTAACGATTTTTAGTATTACGAGCTTTTCTTAAAATAGCTTCATAATAAGAACTTGGTTTGCCAAATAATCTTCCTAATTTTTCAGAAAGTGGTTTTACATTTTTTTCAAAAACCTCTTCTTTTGGAACTACTGCATCAAAACGGATGGTATAATTTGGAATTGATGTAGCTAATAAACTGCCATCAGATGAATAAATATTTCCTTTATTCGCGCGAATAACACACATTTTAACCGTAAGATCTTTAGCTATTTTTCGATAATGTGCACCATGAACCCACTGTATATTAGTCAGTTTTAATGTAATTGCTATAGCCATCAAAAAGATCACTAATGCAACTAAATAAATACGGTAAGAGATGTTTTTATCTTCTATTGCCATAACTTATCGAAGAAACTTTTTTCTTTAGTTGTTTTAACTTTTATCTTAACCGGAGGCACCTGAGATGGAACAACTCCTCTTGATTTCATTTTTTCAGAAACAGTAGATTCCATTCTCAATTTCATTAATTCGGATCTTCTGTCTACAAATTCAGATCGTAATTCTTTAACTTCATTAGTTAGATCTGCAATTCTGAATATTTTCTGATCGTATTGATGTGAATTTGCAATCATAATGATTGCTAAAACCACTATAAAAAGTATAAATCGCCAATTTTTGGTAGCATCTTCATTAACAAGAAATCTTGCTTTTAATAAGTTGAATACTCCGCCTTTCATAATTGCATTTATGTATTTATCTGTAACTTAATTTAAAAACTACTTCTTTTCTGCTATTCTTAACTTGGCGCTTCTAGCTCTGTTATTTAGCTTTATTTCGGCTTCAGTTGGAACAATAAGTTTCTCAATAATCCTGAAAGGAACTGAGAAATTTCCAAAGAAATCGCGTTCTGGCTCCCCTTCAAATAAGCCATTTTTCATGAATCTTTTCACCAATCGATCTTCTAATG
>Ga0222712_10007053_pt1 | contig 10962 bp, 7 predicted proteins | sample C33_657DmetaG_FD_165043 | JGI IMG/M metagenome (GOLD analysis project Ga0222712, IMG submission 165043) | Estuarine water microbial communities from San Francisco Bay, California, United States - C33_657D | ecosystem: Environmental > Aquatic > Marine > Unclassified | place: USA: California... | reverse complement strand
TACAGCTCCTGATGGTGTGACCCATTTCAACCCGATGAAAATGTATACCTCCAAGGAGTTGATTGCCTATCTGAAGCAGCAGGGGAAATCGCTCAACATCTATTGGGATGATTTCAAATTGTGGAAGAAATAAAATCACTTCAATGCAAAACAAGAACAAGCGCATGTTTATCCTGGTTTTACTGCTGTTGAATTTCATGGCATCTTTTACAGCAGCTACTGCTACCGGTATTGGGGTAAATCATTTCGCAAGGAGCATTGAAGAAGATAATAAGGTAGTTGCCGATTCTATCATGATTGAAGGCCATTGGAGGAGTTTTCATTTCCGTAAACCCAGTGTGAAATCAAAGGGGTTCAGTCTTGTATTTGTGATGCATGGTTCTGGTGGTTCTGGTCCGGCGATGATGAAAAGGGTACCTGAATTTGACGGAATTGCTGATCAGGAAAAAATGATAGCCGTTTTTCCATCCGGCTATAAAAATTTCTGGAATGAGTGCAGGAAAAAATCCACAGCAGAAGCCAATGCCATCGACATCAATGAGCAGCCTTTTTTTCAGGGGATGATCAATTATTTTGTCAAAAAATATGGCATTGACAAGGAGAAGGTTTTTGCAGTAGGCACCTCTGGCGGTGGCCACATGGCCTTTAAACTTGGGTTGACCATGCCTTCTGCATTCAGGGCCATCACTGCCATTGTCGCCAACCTCCCTGATACCAATAACCTGGATTGTATTGTTTCAGGAAAACCCATGAACGTGATGATTGTGAATGGCACGGAAGACAAGACCAATCCTTACAATGGCGGAGAAGTCATTCTGGGCAGTGGAAATTTCGGATTTGTGCGTTCTTCTGAAAGGACATTGCAGTACTGGGCTGAACTGGCAGGCTATACCGGATCACCAGCAAAAACATTGCTCCCCGACCTTGATCCAAAAGATGGGAAACGCATTGAAACATATGGTTACTCTGGAGGAAAAAAAGAAGTGAAGCTGTTGAAAGTGATTGGAGGAAAGCATGATTATCCTGGAGACATCAATGTTCATCTTTATGCATGGGAATTTTTTAAGTCGGTTCAGTAAATTAGAATCCTACCATGCCGTTTGACAAAGACCTGATGATTCAATTGAGGGATGCTGACGAAGCCGCATTCAGACAGGTTTTTGACCGGTATGGAAAAAAAGTATATCGGTATATTTTACATTATGTAAAAGTGGGTGTTGAGGCAGAGGACATTACACAAAATGTTTTTTTGCGCATCTGGGAAAAAAGAGGACTTCTTGATCCGGAAAAATCTTTTGAGGGATTTATTTTCACCATTGCTTACAGGTCAGTCATGGACCATTTTCGGACCAATCCCAAACGCTTGCAAAGCTTGTTCCCTGTTGACCTGCTCACTGATTCCATTGTTTCAACAGTCAGCGCAGATGCACTGCTCAACCACCATCAACTGGAATCAATCTACCAGCAAGCCCTGCAGGCACTTCCCCCCAAACGAAAAGAAATCTTTTTGCTCAGCAGGCATGGAGGGCTAACAAACAGGCAAATCGCTGAACAGATGGGCATCTCCATCAAAACGGTAGAAAGCCAGATGACGGCTGCACTTTCCTTTCTAAAAAACTTTTTCTCCCATGCAGATTTCGGGAGAGCCTGATTATCTTGGCATTTATTTTTCAATAGACTAAGGGTATTGGTCATTTTCCCCGTATTAGTCATCAGACCCATTGCATGCCATGAACAAAACAAGCCTTAACAGGTTCTTTTCGAACCAGTGCACTCCTGATGAACGGGAGGAAACCATCCGTTGGTTGTTGGACCCCTCCAATGATTTGCTCATCAAGCACTGGCTGCGGGAGCATTGGGAAACACTTTCTGTAGACGAATTGGTTTCCATCGATGAAGAGCCAGACATGGAGAAAATCTGGGGTAAGATTCGATCCAGTATCAAGGAAAACCAATTGGATTTCGACACCAAAAAAATACCCGCCAAGCTCCATGGTTTTGATTTCAGGAAATTTGCTGTCGCTGCATTGACTATCGGAGTATTGCTCATTACTTATTTTGTGTACACTACCAGTTCATTCTTTCACAAGGAGTTGGTTTCTGCACGTTCCAGTGTCAAACCATCCAATGACATCGCTCCTCCAACCCAGGCCAGGGCCACCCTGAAGTTGGCTGATGGTTCAACAATTTATCTGGATAGCAATGTCAACGGAACCCTTGCAAGACAGGGGGGTATGGATATATCCAGGAATGAATTGGGCGAAATCATTTATTCAGGTGCTGCCGCTGATGCCATCACCATGAATACCCTTTCTTTGCCAAAAGGAAGCAAGCCGATCCGCCTTGTGCTGTCAGATGGCAGCCTTGTTTGGTTGAACGCAGCATCTTCCATCACCTATCCTACCGCATTTGTTGGAAATGAAAGAAAGGTTTCCATGATGGGCGAGGCCTATTTTGAGGTTTCAGAGAACAAAAACATCCCTTTTTTTGTTGAGCACAATCAATTGGTAGTCAAAGTACTTGGCACACATTTCAATGTAAATACCTATGAAAATGAAGCCAGCAACAAGGTTACACTGTTGTCTGGGTTGGTGGATGTTGGCAATGGGAAAATTACCAAGCGCCTGGTTCCTGGTCAGCAGGCTTCCGTATCAAATTCAGTATTTTCTATCAAGGAAAATACTGATACAGATGAAGTGATGGCGTGGAAAAACGGACAGTTTTATTTTGGAGGGTCAGACATCAAGTCAATCATGAAACAAATTGAACGGTACTATGATGTTGAGGTTGAATTCAGGGATGAAGTGCCGTATCAGTTTGTGGCCAAGATCTCAAGGGATGTCAATGTTTCTGCATTTCTGGAGAAGCTTGAACTTACCAACCTGATTCATTTTAAAATTGAAGGAAAGAAAATCATTGTCATGAAATAGAAAATGCATACACAACAAAACATATTTATTAAAAACCAAAACAGATGCAATTTATGCAAAAAATCGCGCTTTGTTTACCACCGCCATACCGGGCCAGACGCTTGTTCAAAAACCTGTTGATCATGAAGCTAACAGCAATTCTAATTATCATCGGATGCCTTCATGCCGGCGCAAAAGGATTCAGTCAAAAAATCACCTTGAACCTCAAAAATGCACCTGCAGAGCAAGTGTTCAAAAAAATTGAAAAGCAATCAGGCTTCGGGTTCATTTATGCCAAAGAACAGTTGGCAAGAATGAAACCAATCGATCTTGAGGTCAACAGCGCAGCTCTAAAAGATGCGCTGAACATACTCTTCCTCAATCAGCCATTTACCTATGTGATTTCCGGAACCAATATTGTTGTGAAGAACAAGGAGGCTGGGAATCCAGTGAATGATGTTCCAGCAACTCCTCCGCCATTCCCTGTCACTGGAAAGATTGCAGATGAAGAAGGAAAACCCCTTCAGAATGTTTCTGTTTTGCTCAAAGGAACTGGTAAGGGTACGGCATCGGGTGTGGATGGTGGATTTTCCATTGAAGTGCCTGAAAAAGGAGGCACACTGGTCTTTTCATCAGTAGGCTATGAAAACCTTGAGGTAAAAGTGTCCAAAGCAATAGCATTGACACTTACACTCAAGCGTGGCGATGTCAAGGCTGAAGAAATCATCGTAGTGGGTTACGGTACGCAACGCAAAAAAGATGTGACCGGCTCTGTGGCCTCTGTTCCCAAGGAGCGTTTGCAGCAACTGCCCAATACCAATATCGCACAGGCGCTTCAGGGTTCTGTTCCAGGACTTCAGATCAATACCAACTCTGGTGGTGCTGAGGGCAATGACCTGACCATCGATATTCGTGGAAGGAATTCCATCAGCGCAAGCAACAGTCCATTGATCATTTGGGATGGTATTCCTTATACCGGTGGCATTTCTGAAATCAATCCATCAGATGTAGAATCCATTGAAATTTTGAAGGATGCTTCCGCTGCTGCGATTTATGGGTCAAGGGGTGCCAATGGCGTCATCATCGTAACATCCAAGCAGGGTAAGAAAGGAAGGCTCAACATCACCTACGATGGATTCTACGGAACACAGACCATCATCAACAAGCCTGATTTGATGACGGGTGAGGAGTTCTATGCGTTCAAGAAGGCAAGGCTCAATATTCCTGTCAATTCAATGACTGCATCAGAAGAAGAAATTTATGCTGCGGGCAAAGCGGTGGATTGGTATGATCTTGCTACGCAAACTGGCGCAAGGTCACAGCATAGCATCGGTGTTGCTGGCGGATCAGACAAGATCAGTTTTTATCTCGGAGCCACTTACCTCAGTGTGAAAGGTATAGCGATTGCTGATAAGTTTGAACGCTACTCCATCAAACCCAGCGTCGACATAAAAGTAAATTCCTGGTTGTCACTTGGTTCGTCTACACAACTTTCTTTTCAGGACAGGAGTGGTTTGCCAGCCACCTTTTCCGGAGATTTCGGAGCAAATTACATGAACCCATTGACCACCGCATATGGAACAAACGGAAAACCTACTGTTTATGCATGGCCAGAATACAATACTGCAGGCAACCCGCTGGGCGATTTGCTTGCCACCAACAGAGACAATTCTTACCGGGTGTTCAGTTCCAACAACCTCAAAATAGATTTTCCTTTCATCAAAGGACTTTCCTATAAGATCAATACGGGTATTGAGTTTGACAACAACCAGCGTAAAACGTACAATGGCATAGAAACAAAAGAAGGTTTTGAGAATGGAGGACGAGCGGTGAATTATAACTCAGTGGAAAGGAATTTTACTGTTGAAAACATCCTGAACTACAGCCGTGTTTTTGGAAAGCACAATGTCAATTTTACAGGGTTGTACAGTGGACAAAAAAATGATTTTGACAGGGATCAATTGATCGGTATTGGTTTCCCCAATGATGTGCTCACCAATTATCAAATGAGTGCAGCAAAGTTGCTGACTCCTTCCTCTACACAGTTTGCCCAATCGATTCTCTCACAAATGGCACGCTTGAACTATGGGTATGACAGCCGATACCTCTTGACTGTTACTGCACGCCGTGATGGTTATTCAGGATTTGGTGATGATACCAAGTATGGGGTCTTCCCATCTTTTGCATTGGCATGGAATATCGGCAATGAAGCTTTTGCCGCTGGCCAAACCTACCTCAACAACCTCAAACTAAGGGCCTCTTATGGTTTGAATGGCAACCAGGCTGTTTCAAGTTACCAGTCTTTGGCAACACTCAGTACAAGAGGTTATCTCAATGGTACCAATTTGCTTACGGGCTATGTTCCCAACAGACTCGCCAATGAGCAATTGGGATGGGAGTCAACAAAGTCGTTGACCTTTGGTCTTGATTTTGGATTTTTCAGCAACAGGATTCAGGGTTCACTGGATTACTACAGTTCAAGAACCCAGGATTTGTTGTTGGAAAGGAATATCTCATCTGTGCAGGGTTTCACCCGTGTACTGCAGAACATCGGAAAGACCGCCAACAAAGGCATAGAGCTGAGTTTGAATACCGTTAACGTTAAGGTGAAAGATTTCACCTGGTCTACCAACTTGAATGTATCACACAATACCAACAAAATTGTTGATTTGTATGGTGATGGCAAAGATGACCTGGCCAACCGCTGGTTCATTGGCAAACCCATTCGTGTGATTTATGGTTTGAAGTATGATGGTATTTTCAAGTCAGCAGAAGCAGTGGCAGCATCGGTTCAAAAGGCAAGTGCAAAACCCGGTTATGTAAGGGTGTTGGATGCCGATGGCGATGGTGTCATCAATACAGCGGCCGACAGGATGATCCTGGGAAACCTTGATCCACGTTTCATCTGGGGGATGACCAATAATTTCAAGTACAAGCAATTCTCCTTGATGGTATTTTTCCATGGTGTGATGGGCATAACAAAAGAAAATCCAACAGAAAATGATGCAGTCTATGGCGATGTCAGGCTCAATACAACGAAGAAGGACTGGTGGTCTGATAAAAACCCCACTGGAACACATTTTGCCAATGATGCATTGGCCAATCAGTTCAATGTTGGGTTCTATGAAAAAGCAGACTTTACAAGATTCAAAGACATTTCTCTGGCATTTGAACTTCCCCGCAGGGCCCTTGAAAAGATGAAGGTCAACACAATGAAGCTGTATGTGACGGGCAGAAATTTGGCCACCTTCACTGATTACAGAGGGTTGGATCCGGAGATCAGCAATCAGTTGGGAGTGCCTTTACAACGCGAAGTCATTGTCGGAGTAAATCTTTCCTTTTAATTTGTAAAATTGAAATGATGAAAAATATATTTAAAATAATTGTTTTGCTTCCTTTTGTTGTGCTGGTTTCAGCAGGATGCAAAAAAGATTTTCTTGTCGAGAAACCATTGGCCATTATTGCGCCAGACAATTTGTATGTCAACAAAGCTGGATTTGAATCAGGGCTTTATGGTCTTTATAATCTTGTACGCCGTGAGAGGGGTGGAATCGATGGTGGTTTCAATTCCAACAGTACCAATGACCTCTACCTCACTGCTGCCTTCATTGGTGTAGACAATGCGTATGCTCCTTTTCCTGCAGGTGGAAACGCACCAGAGCGCATGTTCAATAGTTTTGGTGTACTGATGAATTCTACACAGGGCTATCTTAGCAATCTCTGGGCATGGCTTTATCAAACCATTAATGCAGCCAATACAATCATTGGCAGGGCTGAAAATCCTGCTATCATTTGGACAGCTGCAGAGAAGAACCAGATTGTTGGTGAAGCCCGATTGGTAAGGGCCTGGGCCTACAGACACCTGACCTTTCTTTGGGGCGATGTTCCTTTGAACCTGGAAGAATCAAAAGGCAGCACCATCAGAACAGATTGGGAGAGAACCAGCAGGGCAGAAGTGAGAAAAGCCATGGAGGCCGATCTGCTGTTTGCTGAAGCCAACATGGCGGACCCTGCCATCAATGCAGCAAGATTTCCAAAGGCAGTGGCTACGCATTACCTGGCTGAACTCTATCTTACTACAGGAGACAATGCAAAAGCCAAGGCCAAAGCGCTTTCACTCACCACCAGTCCATTGTACAAGCTTGTTACCGCACGGTATGGTGTCAGAAAAACTTTGCCAGGTACTGCATTTACTGATATGTTCCTGGATGGAAACTCCAACAGAAGCGAGGGAAATACCGAAGCGCTTTGGGTGATGCAGAACGAGTACCTCTCTGCGGGGGCTGAAAACAACATCATGAGGAGATGGTGGGTCAACCGTTATGAGCGCATCACGGTAGGAGGAAAGACACCCATTACTTTTTCCATTGATAATGGAGGTAGAGGTATTGGCAGGTTTGGTGTAACGAAATATGCCTTGTCCATTTATGATCCCAAAGATGACAGGGGATCCTACCATGCCTGGAGATTGTTCTACCAGATGAACAATGCTGCTTCATTGCCGACGGGTGCCAAGCTGGGGGATACGGTAAAGCTCACGCCCTTGGCTGCTGCTGAGCCTGTAACCAACGCATCCAATGCACAGGCTTGGCCCAGCACGCGCAAATGGGATTGGGCACCTTCAGTAGCTGCTGACCTTCAACAGTCCAGCAATTTCAATGACATGATTTACCTTCGGTTGGCGGAAACCTACCTGATACTCGCTGAGGCACAATTCAAACTGGGAGAAACAGCTGATGCCGCAACCACCATCAATATACTCAGGTCAAGGGCCAATGCACCCCTTGTCACTGCTGCGCAAATCAACTTAAACCTCATCCTTGATGAACGTTCCAGGGAGTTGGTAACTGAGGAGCACAGGAGGTACACATTGCTTCGCACCAATACATGGTTTGCCAGGACCAAGCTGTACAACCAGAATGTATCAACAATTATCACACCAAGGGATACCATTCTTCCTATCCCACAATCGGTGATTGATGCAAACCTTACCAAACCAATGCCACAAAACGCCGGGTACTAATCTATGAAATATCACTTGACATTTATCCTTGGTTTTCTGCACCTGACTGTTGCCCTTGTGGCACAGTCAGGACAGGATTCCATCCTAGTGATGGCAAAGAAATGGAGCCGAGACAAGAACAGGAACATTGTATATTCCGACTGGACGGCCTTTAAGGCCATGACTGTTGGACGGCTGGGTATAGACTTACCCAAACCTGCGGCGTTTTCCCGATATGGTGGAAATCTGTCTGCTCCATTCAATGCATCAGGATTTTTTCGCATCGAAAAGAACGATGGTAAACATTGGATGGTTGATCCGGAGGGAAATGCATTCATCGGTATTTCACTCAACAGTGTCAGAAAAGGAAGCTCCCCTCAACACGAAAAGGTATTTGCTGAAAAATATGGAACAGATGCAAAATGGATGGCAGGGGTAAAGCAAGACATGAAAACCGCTGGGTTCAACATGCTGGGCTCCTGGAGCGATACTGCAGCCATCAGGATGTACAATCAATCCAACCCCCAAGAGGGCATTGTGTACACCACACAACTCAGTTTGCTGGCGGGTTTCATGCAACAACAGAAAAAAATTGATCCTTCAAAAAAAGAATGGCCAACCTTGGCTTTCCTTTTTGATCCGGGGTTTGAAAACTATTGCCGGGTAAAATGTGAGGCAAACAAATATGCTACTGACCCCTGGCTGGCGGGACATTTCTCTGACAATGAACTCCCCTTTCAAAACAACCTGATCAAGGAATTCATTTCACTCAAAGATCCAGGAAGTGCAGCCTACCATCTTGCCATCAACTGGGTTCGGTCAAAAGCGATTGATACGGTAAATATTACCAAGGACCAACAGGAAAATTTCTCAGGATATGTTGCATCTGTTTATTACCGAATTGTTTCTTCCGCCATCAAACAATCAGACCCCAATCACCTGTACTTGGGGAGCAGACTGCATTCAAGTGCAAAAAACAATCCCTATCTTTTGAATGCTTGTGAGCAGTATTGCGATATTATTTCCATCAATTACTATGGCAATTGGACCCCCACGCCAGCAGAATTCAACGCATGGAATTCCTTGACCAAGCCGTTCATGATAACCGAATTTTATACCAAAGCAGAAGACTCTGGCCTGCCCAATATTACCGGTGCAGGATGGTTGGTCAAAACCCAGCAAGAGCGCGGGACTTTTTACCAGAATTTCTGTCTCTCCTTGCTTGCTTCTTCCAACTGTGTAGGCTGGCATTGGTTCAGGTACCAGGACAATGACCCTACTGACCCCAAGGCAGATCCTTCCAACAATGATTCCAACAAAGGGTTGGTGAACAACCGGTATGAGGTATATTTACCGCTGGCTGAAAAGATGGTTGAACTCAACAGCAATGCCCATGGTTTGAGGAACCTCAATCCTGGCAATCCCAAAAAATAATGTAATGCAGGCAATAACTCAAGCAGCATTGGATCAATCTGACAAGATTGCCATCATTGCCTCAGGAAAATCTTTCTCTTACAAGACCCTGTTGCAAGCATCCCAGCAGCTTGCAACATATTTGCTTGATGAAGGCAATGACCTTGGCGGTGCTAGGGTAGCCTTCATGGTTGATCCAGGATTTGATTACGTGAAAGTGCAGTGGGGCATATGGCAGGCTGGTGCTGTGGCGGTTCCGCTCTGCATAACACATCCGTTGCCCTCATTGCAATATGTGCTGGAAGATACCTTAGCAAGCGTGCTGGTTGTTTCTCCCCAATACCATGATCTTCTCGCTGCTTATGCCCTGGAGCATTCCATCCGCCTCATTGTTGTGGACAAGGTTCCTGAAGTTACTATTGCAGCATTGCCCAAGGTTGATCCCCAGCGCAATGCAATGATCCTGTATACCAGTGGAACGACCAACAAACCCAAAGGCGTTGTCACCACACATACCAATATCGCAGCGCAAATCAACTCCATTGCAAGCGCCTGGCAATATGCGCCCACCGACCATGCCCTCTGTGTTTTGCCGCTTCATCATGTGCATGGCATCATCAATGTGGTATCTGCAACACTATCGATTGGAGGCACTGTCGAATTTGTTGCTTCATTTTCTACAGCGGATATTTTTTCGAGATTCCTGAAAGGAGATATCAATGTTTTCATGGCTGTACCCACCATCTATTTCAAGCTCATTGCAGCCTTTGAATTGCTTGATGTGGAGGCCAAGGAGCAGCTGAAAAATGCAATGAAAAAATTCAGGCTGATGGTTTGCGGGTCGGCGGCGTTGCCTGTTTCGGTCATGGAAAAATGGGAAGAGGTGAGCGGCCATGTATTGCTTGAAAGATACGGCATGACAGAGATTGGTATGGGCATCAGCAATCCCTATATTGGTTTGAGAAAGCCCGGTGCTATTGGCCTACCACTGCCAGGTGTGATGGTAAGGTTAGTGGATGAAAATAGGCAACCCGTCATCAACGGAGAGGCTGGAGAAATACAAATCAAGGGCGAAAATGTGTTCAAGGAATACTGGAACAAACCGGAGGCCACTGCAAAAGAATTTACACCAGATGGCTGGTTCAAAACAGGCGATGTGGCTGTGCTGGAGGAAGGGTATTACCGCATCCTTGGAAGAAGTTCTGTTGACATCATCAAGTCTGGCGGATACAAATTGTCAGCCCTTGAAATTGAAGAGGTCTTGAGAACCCATGATTTGGTGGATGATTGTGCTGTGGTGGGCATTGCGGACGAAGAATGGGGTGAATTGGTGGTGGCAGCTGTCGTGGCAAAGGAAGGGCTTGAGCAGCACCAGTTGAACCAATGGATGCGCACACAGATGGCTACTTATAAGACGCCCAGGAAATACCTCATGGTCAAAGAATTGCCCCGAAATGCCATGGGCAAGGTGGTGAAGAATGAAGTAAAAACAATGTTCCAATGAAATTGATCAGGCCCCTTACCTTGATGTTATTGATGGTGCTCTTCATGAACATCTGTACAGCACAGCGTTTCAAGTCAGTTGTTTTTGATGCCGTTGACTCAATCACTGCCATTGAATATGGAAAGGCCATGAAC
>Ga0222712_10007052_pt1 | contig 10964 bp, 13 predicted proteins | sample C33_657DmetaG_FD_165043 | JGI IMG/M metagenome (GOLD analysis project Ga0222712, IMG submission 165043) | Estuarine water microbial communities from San Francisco Bay, California, United States - C33_657D | ecosystem: Environmental > Aquatic > Marine > Unclassified | place: USA: California... | reverse complement strand
AAACCTAATACTAAAGTAATTCCTTATTTTGAAAACATTGATGTTACTAATTATTGTGCAATTGAAATAGATGATTTTGTTGAAAGTAGTTCAGCCAGTGGCCAAATACATACTTCTATTTCACCTGATAATGAATTTATTACAGCAGGAGATGGTCAAGTTAAAGGGTATTTTTATATCCCTAACAACCAAGATATTAGATTTAAAACAGGTAATCGTAAGTTTGAGTTAAAAGATGTTAAAGAAAATCCATCTACTTCCGGTGAAGCTATTTACACTGCCAATGGTACTCACACTACAATTCAAAATACCTTTGTAACTACTAGACAAGTAACCAATTCATTTTTTTGGCGTGACCCTATTGCACAATCATTTACAACAGACACTCCTGATGGTGCTTTTGTAACTGGTATTAAGTTATATTTTACTAATACATTGGATACCAATGAAGAATCAGTGACTATTCAAATTAGAAGTATGTCAAATGGCACTCCTACCTCTAAAATAGTTACATCTAAGACATTGACTGCTCGAGAGTTAAAAAACATTGCTATTCCAGAGTCTCATACAGTAGACAATGTGACATATCAATTTAGAGCTTGTTTATTTGAATTTAACAGTCCAGTTTACTTAGAATCTAATAATGAATATGCCTTTGTAGTTTTGACTAATTCTGAAACATTGTCACTATGGACTTGTGTACTAGGTCAACAAGATGTTATTACAGGTAATTATGTAAACAAACAACCTTATTTGGGAAGTATGTTTAAATCACAAAATAATACAACTTGGACTGTTGACCAATTACAAGATATTAAATTTGAAATATATAAAGCTAATTTTAATACTAATGGCCAATTGATATTAAATGAAAACGTAACTCCTACTGACATTAACACTGAGGCAGACCCTTTTGTTTTTATTGTTAAAGATAACTTATTGAGTTATAATACTTCATATATTCCTGTTATAAATGGCGGAAGTGGCTATAGTTCATCTTTTGATTTTGATATGGTAATGACTAATAACACTATTGTAAAAATGAGAGCAGTTGTTTCTAATGGCGAAGTTGTATCTGTTAATGTTAAAAATAATAATGGTATGTATGGTAGAATAGGCGGAGTTAATGAGTTAGCTTCGTATAATAATTTTAATGCAGTTTCCTCTACTACAAAGGCCGTATTGGATTTCAAAGTTTTTAATAAAATTAAAGTTAATCATTATAAACATGGATTCAAAGATGGCGATGTTGTAGTATTTAAAGATTTTGTTGACCCTGTTACACCTATTCCTATTTTAGATATTGGTTTTTATAATGCGTTAAATCGTACTAAAGGATTCATGGTACAATATGCAAATATGGATACTTATTATATTAGTAATCCAATGGATACTATTGCTGGCAATAGCACTAAAGAATTAGAATTCTTTTCATTTGGTAAGTCTCCTGCTATCAATGCAAAATATGCAAGGATAAGTCAAATAGTAGAATACTCACTGGTTAAATTATTGACAGATTCTATTATTTTAAATGGTACATTGTTACAATATCAATTATATAATTATAATAGGGATGGTACTCAAAGTTCACCTTATAATTTAACTGAACAAGTTTTGAATGACTTAGGTGGTTTATTTTATATTGATAATAACAATGCTAAAAAGGCAAGATTGGTTATCGATTTTAGTAGTAATTCATCTAACATTAGTCCTGTCATTGATGTACCTAGAGTTACGTTATATGCCTATTCTAATAGATTTAGTGATATAATTGATAGCACTACTAATAACGGAATTACATATCAAACATATACAGCAGAAAGTCGATATTTGACTAAAAATATAAAATTAGTAAATCCTTCTAATTTAATTGAATTGTATATTGATTTGAATTTACCTAGTAGTACATATATTGAAGTATATGCAAAAACTTCAATAAATGAAATTACAGTAGAGGATAACAATCAATGGCAAAAATTAAATGTTGATAGATTGATATACTCTGAAAAAGGAATTTTCAATGAGCATAAATTTACTTTAGGTACTAGTGATTTTACTAATTATATGATTAAAATATTATTCTTACAACAAGAAAATGTTACTGTTAATTTAAAAAGAGCTAATCCACCTATCATTGAAAAATTAAGGGTTATTGCATTGAGTCAATAGGGAGATAATATGGAAGTTGAAGGCATAAAAGTAATAGGTCACAATTTAATACGTGACCCTGTTACTGGGGCAATTATAAACCCTAACCAAGATGAATATAAAACATTCACTCATAAGAAACTCAAAGATAAAATGACAGAGGATAAAATATGTCGTTTAGAATCTCAAGTTAATGAACTTAAAGAATTGTTTAAAAAATACGATGCTTTATGGAATAAATGTTCAATAGAATAAAGGAAGATGATATATTGGACTTGGTAGAGAGATAGAAGTGGGCTATACAATCACCTATGAGAATTACATTGTAGGTGACTTGTAATCTATTCTAACTATATAATACCTTAAATAATAATAAGTTTAAGGAGGATTATATGCCAACTCAAGATGAAACCCAAATACCCTTGATAGAATGTCGTTTAGATAATACTGTTAAGGATATAGGTGATATTAAAGTGCTATTGAGTAAACAGACAGAAAATCTATCTTCTTTGTTAGTGTTACAGGATAAATATAATAATCTTCAAAATAATATGATTGAAATGAATAAACGTATTCAAAAAAATCAAGAAGATGTAGAAGAAAAATTCCAATCACATGATAGCACTATTCAAGACTTATCTAAATTTTCTGCTAAAGTTGACGGTGGTATATATGTAGCTTTGTTCTTGTTTACATTAATTCAATCAGTGTTTTTTTGGTATATGAATGACTTTACTAACCGAATTGAAAAAATAGATACTAATTTATCTGAAATTTCTAAGTCGGTATATATACTTAAAGATGAATACGATAGGAAACAATATGAACTTTATTCTAAACCAATTAAGTAATAATATCAAATTCAATGTATTACCAGACCATTGTATTTCTGGTAGTAATGGGAAATTGAGAATTATTATAAAAGATGATTCATTGTTGCCTATTTTACTTGATTATTTCATACACAGAGTATCAAATGGCAACTAATCCTTATTTCTCCTCAAATTTTAATGCTCCTTTAGCTGAACAAGATTTAGTTGAAAGTCTTATTATTGAATCTCATAAGATTTATGGATGGGATTTTTTATATTTGCCCAGAACACTTGTCAATTATGATTCTTTCTTAGGTGAAGATACTAAATCAATTTTTAGTAATGCCTATGAGTTAGAATTTTATGTCAAATCATATCAAGGATATTCTGGTAATCAATTCATTGCTCAATTAGGTTATCAAATAACAGAAGAATTGACTGTTACTTGTGCAAGGAAAAGATTCACAGAAGAAGTGACTACTAATCACCCTGAAATAAAAAGACCTATGGAAGGTGATTTAATATATATCCCTATTCAAGTAGATGAACGCCAAAGAGTATTTGAAATATCATTTGTAAACCAAACTGAGCTATTTTCACAATTAGGTGATAGATATACTTGGGAAATTAGATGTAGAGTATTTGATTTCAATGGTGAAACATTCAATACCGGTAATTCAACTATTGACCAATTTGAAACTAATTATCTATCCACTGAAATTGAACTAGTCAACGGAACTGGTTTGTTTGTAACAGGTGATACCATTGTACAAGGTTCTACTTTTGAGGCAGTAGTAGTTAATTTAGTAGGTAATACATTAACTGTTACTAATACCAAAGGTTCATTGGATACTTCATTGGCTTTAACTAATGGCACTGTTACACGTAGTATTGTTAACATTATAAATGAAGTAGCTAATGATTCATCTATGAATGATAATTCATATATTAAAACAGCAGAAGATAATGGCCTAATAGATTATTCTGAAAATAATCCATTCACTGACTTCTAATAGCCTCACTGTGAGGCTATTTTTCTTAGTAGTACCTACATACATATTTCATATTATTAGCTCACTGTGATGAGCTATGGAGCTATAAATGAGTTATACATACTTAAATAGGTATTGAGGAGTAATCATTATATGATAAGACATTATATATATCAATTGTTGACTGAATCGTTAGATTCAGTTATTGCATCTAATCCACATATACCGGAAGAAATAATTAGGTCTTATCATCAAAATGCTTTACCAAAAAATAATAAAGCAGATAAATTACTTAATTTTGTTTTGAAATTACACAAACAAGGTCATATTACCACTAATGATAACAGTGAATTACAAAAACATCTTAGTATATTACATAACACTAATAAATTATCTAAATTGAAAGATATTCATTCATTTACATCATTGAAAGAATTAACTCAAGGTGTCAATGATAATAAAGCATTAACTAAGAAAGAAACTATAGATAAAGATTCTCCTGTTGTATTTGAGAATGAGCATATTATAATAAGGCAGCATTTAAATCATCCTAGTGCAGTCAAAGCAGCTATGATGAATAAATCTAACCCAATGTTTGATAAAGTTAATGAAGAAGGCAAATGTTCTTGGTGTGTTAGTCTTGATAATCAAACAGGACTAGAACATTATAATTATTACACTGAAAATAATGAACATCCTATGTATACTATTTTTAATAAACGTGATAATAGAATACATGCTTTAGTGGCCAACCCAATATATAGTGCTAGTGATGTACAATTGAGAGATGAATTAGACAAAGACCCTCATAATAGCCATATTGGATTACATTCATTTATGTTGCACCACAATGGAATTGAGCATAGTAAAGTAGGAGATTATTTATTCAAAATATCACCTCATACTAAAGAATTATTTGATAAATTACCTAGAAATGCTACATCTGAACATATTGATAAAGCATTAAATGATATTGATGAAAATGTAAGAATAGCAGCAATACAACACCCTAATGCCACATCTGAACACATTGATAAAGCATTAAATGATGAAAATTACAAAGTTAGAGAAACTGCAATAAAACACCATAATGCCACATCTGAACACCTTGATAAAGCATTAAATGATTCATCTTGGTCTGTTAGAGCAAGGGCAATAAAACACCCTAATTCTACTAAAGAACATATTAATAAAGCATTAAATAATAGTATTGGTAGAGTTAGTCGAATTGCTAAAAATGAATTAGAAAGGAGATATAATACAGTGTGAGTAGCACTGTATTATTAAAGTAGTATATGAAAAATATCATGCAATCTTTATTTGAATCATCTGATATGATTTCAATAGATGGTATAATGCACCATCGTAATAATTCATTAGGTGAACCTATCCATTCCACTGATGAAGGAATAAAGAATTTCTATAGATGGTTTAAGGGGTCAACTGCAATAGATGAATTGGGTAGACCATTAGTATTATTTCATGGCAGCCCACATGAATTTGATGAATTTAATTCATCTAGGTTTGGCTCTCATGATGCAGGTTGGTTAGGTAAAGGCCACTATTTCACTAATGACGAATCATACGCAAGTTCATATGGGGGACATAGACCGTATTATGTCAATATTAAAACCCCTTTAAAATTAAATGATTATGGTTATAGTTTCAATCCTACTAAACTGCACAATGAGTTCAATGCGAAAAATTCAACCATGTTAACTAATAAACTCATTGAAAAGGGACATGATGCAGTTCATTTAAGCTATAAGAATGATGATGACAGTGACTTTCATGAAATAAATGTATTCTCACCTTCTCAAATAAAAATAGCCGATGGTAGCAACCATACGTTCCATTCTAATAGTAAATTATTTGAATCTGTGGTAGTAGTTGGTAATATCAAAAAAGAAGTAGTCCATCAACCTAACTTTTCTTATTCATATGATGCAAATGACAATAAACAATATAATGAATTAGTTAATGTCAATGTTGATAAATTTGATGAATTGTTTAAAAAGAGTGATTATTACATTGGTCATTTGGGTAAAGGACAAATTAAAAATAGATATGAAAATTTTGGACATTGGTTCATTCATAGTAAAGATGCTTTACATGCTCCCTATGTTTCGTTTAATGATACAGAACCTGAGTTCACCAATGGCAGACATAGATATGCTTGGTTAAGGGATAATGGAGTTAAAACTATCCCTATGACAATGAATAAAGTGGATAAAGAAAAAGCTATTAAACTTGGGTTAGTTGATTATTAACACGGCCATTGTAACAAAATATAATTCAAATGGATTCAACCATAGTAAGATTGGCAATATGTATATGCAAGATAAAATGGCAGTTGTTAATAAGTCACAATACACATCATCTTTTTCAGCTTCTGCTTTAGATTGAAATACTCTACCAGAATTAGATTGCCAAACTTGCTTTGCCATTTTAATCACCTTAGTTTAAAAATTGATATAGGTTACACAGTCCAGTTTTGAAAAGTGCGGTATGACACACCTAGTAAATCAGCCGCACTCTGGGAAAATCATAAAATTTTAGCTTTTGTTGGTCGTTTGAAAAAAGCATGACCTTTGTCATTATTGCTGACTTCAAAAGTTGCACTAAATTCTACATTCTGTCCACGTTCAACACTGCAAATACTAGCAGGTACACTGCCATATACTGTTGCTCCATTTTCTAAAACAACCATCATTTTATGCTCAATGCCATATGCGCCTTCATAAAATTTAATACCAGAAACATACCCTTTAATAGTTGCTTTCCCTATTGGCGCATCGCCTTTGACTGTTGCAACTTTAACACTAACACTCTCAATTGAATCTTTAATTGCATCAACCAATTTAACTCCAAAATTAGAGTTTGCAGTGATATAAACATAACACCATTGCACACCATCAATTTCCCAAGTTTTACCATAATCTATATCCGCCCATCCTTCCGTGTTTTTCTCAATAACCTCAACAAAACTCAATGGACATTTTGCTTTGTGGTTATTTGACCAATGTACTTTTCTTGCACAATCTGACTTTTCCATATCAACAGGAATCGGCAAAAACTCACCCTTTCCGTAAAATTCTTGTGTTCCTTGTGGGTAATCTAGCCAATCGTCACTAGCTAAAACATAACCATCACAAGGTGCGTGATGCCGACCATTGCAGTCTTGCTTTGGATGCAATCCTTGATTTGCGTTAGCAAATGCTTTCTCTAAACGAGCAGCACGTGCTTGCATATTTGCCAACAAATCAACTTTTGCAGCACAAATCAAATCAGCTAATTTTTTCATTTCATCCGCTCCAAATAATCAAACAATAACCTATTATATACTCTTTTTGAGTATTGTATAGTGTTTTATTCTTTTTATGACCACAAATGCCTAACTCTACATAAAGGCTTTAGCACCAGATTTTATTCAAAATCAAGGAATTGAACCTTGTTACATACACCAGTCAACCTATATGCACATATTAACTAATTAAATTTAAACTGTCAAGTCCTGTTTACCACCTTAGTTTAAAAATTGATATAGGTTACACAGTCAAGGAATCGAACCTTAATTTAATCTTGCCTCTGTGTAAAGGCTTTAGCACCAGCTTTCATTCAAAATCAAGGAATTGAACCTTGATGCATACAGTTCATTATAATCTATAATTACATGGATTATAACATTTTACAATTCACCTACAGGTGATTGTGTAGCCTACTGCTGGCTTTCTATCAAGTTTGATATTAAATCATTCTTGACTACTTTTATTAGAAGTATTTGTGCTGTCATTAACACCAGTCAACCTATATGCACATATTAACTAATTAAATTTAAACTGTCAAGCCCTGTTTACCACTTTCCATAGTAAATCCATGTCATTCTCAAAATAATTATCATACACCGACTTAACATCTTCTGTTATTAGTGTGTTAATTCTGTTTACTAATGCTTGACTATCAATATCCTTGAAAATTTCAGTATAACCAAAATCACGATGTATATCATTTTCTTCCTTATCTATGATGTACTTAAAGTATTCATGCTTAATAACTTGTTCTATCATGAACACGGTATGCCTAGTGGCAGTGTGATTTATTAATACTTCTTGAATAAAATGATAAGATTGATTAAAACGATGTTTAATTGATTCTTGGCTAGTTATGCCAATCTTATACATATTATCTTTTAATTTGATTAGATATAATATACCACTTTCTTCACTGTTAATAAAATCCCTTTGATTAGTGAATGGAGATTTCTTCTTATTGATTTCAGCCTTTTCTTCATCACTCTTTGCATCTAATGTAGCTAACCATTTATCTTGTCTAGCTTGCCATACTTTTCTACCTTCAACCTCACCATGTTTTTCTATACATTTAGCTAAAGAAAATGTAGATTGTCGTTCAGATAAAGCTACCTTAGCCTCATCTAAAGAATATCCTTTTGATGTATAATATTCTATTTTAGTACAATTTTTTTCAGGTATAGCAGTAGAATTATTATATGCTTCTTTTGATTTTGCTTTGGCTAATTCACTTGCATTATCCAATCCTTCGTATTTTACAAATTTAACAGAAAAAGGAGAAAATTTGCCACCATGATTATACGCTGGATTATTTTCTCCTTTCATTGTATCTCTTAAATAGTTAGACTTTAAACTATCTAAACCATGTTTATTTTTATATTCAACTAAATCAACTCCATGTATTTTTGTTAAATGGTTTGTCAATTCACCTGCCCTGCCCTTAATCCGCATATACTACATTCTATGTAATAATATGGATTTTTATACTTATCTAATGATTCTTGGATAGAATCTTGTAAATACTTTTCTTTATAATAAAGTAGCCTACAGTTAGATGAACAATAAACACTACTTGAGCCACCTTTATATAAAACATTACAAAACTTGCAATTTTTTATAATTTTCATAACCACCTCTAAATTTTAACCATTCATGGAAAATTCCTATTTCTATTTTATATAGCTGTCCTGTATTTGAATTTCTTATTTCTACTAAACTATTGATTTTACTACACTTACCCATTTGCGTGAGAATTATACTAATGTGTTAGTTAATATAATGCTATTAAGATAAATTCGTTAGATTTATCCCAGTCTCAGTTGAGACTGCTATATGTCACCATATAGATTGGACTATATCATCATCTACTAGAGATGCCCCCCGTTACGGATTACTTAATCCTCTTATCTTGTAATTTACAAGAACTTTAGTCTCTGAACACATCCCTATTTGGGACTTCGTTGCATGGTTGTCTCAATCTCATAGCTTTTTATAACATTTACACTTGCCTTATTTCACGACTTTGCTTTAGTGTATGAGAGTTTTGATTATGTTTCAATCAATCTAAGGTGAGGTTAAAGCCTTAGATACGAGCAGTTTCCAGCAGTTAGAGGGGTGTTTATATTCAAAGGTCGCCCTTTGAATGCGCCAACATTAACGCCCAGTCAAGACTATTGTGTTAGGATTATTAAAGGCCGCCCTGATGATTTCTTTTTGGAAATCATATAGTTTGATATTTTGTTCACCGTAGTCAATTGTAATGATTTTGAAATACTTTTCAGCCCAGTATATAGGGTCATCCATGCACTTTTCATATTCAGCTATTGTTTCAGGTGTCCATTGGACTTCTGTTTTTTGACCTTTTAATTTATCATTTCCTAAATAACCTTTTAATTTTTCTAGCATATTAGATTCTCCATTGCTATATACTATTATCAACCAAGCAGTAAAACCTTGTCATTTATGGCAAGGATATAAGGCTTAATCCTACATAAGTATATAATATAAACACATATAATATTTGAATAAAGAATGAAAACACTAAAGCTCCGAATCAAAGACAAACATTCCAAATTGCTAACAAAGTTAGCAATGCAGGTTAATTTTGTCTGGAATTACGGAAATGCTTTGTGTTATACTCACTTAAAACGTACAGGTAAGTTCTTTTCTGCATATGACTTGCATCACTACACAAGCGGTGCAACATCTTGCGGATTAGATTTGCATAGTCAAACTATACAATCTATCAATGAAGAATTAGTTACAAGACGCAAACAATTTCGCAAAGCTAAATTGCAATGGCGTGTGTCTAAAGGTGCAAGACGTAGCTTAGGTTGGATTCCATTTAAAGCTAGTTCTATAAAATACATCAATGGTCAAATTCGATATAGTGGTCATTTCTTTAGTCTATGGGATAGCTATGGGATAAACAACTACCATATCAAGGCAGGGTGTTTCTCCCAAGATTCTCGTGGGAGATGGTATATTTGCCTAAACGTTGTAGAAAAAGAACCCAAACCAATCCCTAATAATAAAGATAAATCTTCTATCGGCATTGATTTAGGGCTAAAAGATTTCTTAGCAACATCAGATGGTTTAAAGGTAGAAGCTAAACAGTTCTATAGAAAATCTGAGGCTAAGTTAAAGATTGCTCAAAGAGCAAATAAGAAACAAAGAGTTAGAAATATACATAGTAAAATTAAAAATCAAAGACTAGACTTCTTGCATAAGTTGTCTAGCAAATTAGTGAAAGAACACTCTGCAATCTATGTAGGGAACGTTAATGCAAAATCGTTGTCGAAGACAACTCTTGCAAAATCAGTCCAAGATGCTGCATGGTCTTCTTTCAGAACAATGCTTAGGTATAAATGCGAGAACGCAAAAGTATTGTTTAAAATAGTAAATGAATCGTATTCCACCCAAACTTGCTCGTGCTGTGGCTCACGCCACAGTAGTCCGAAAGGTAGAGCAGGGCTTGGAATAAGAGAATGGTCTTGTCTGCACTGTGGAACAGTGCATGACCGTGACATTAATGCTGCAAAGAACATTCTTGCGGTAGGATATTACCGTCTTGTAGAAGGAATCCCCATTCTTTAGAGAGGGGTGGATATCAATAAATATTGTCATTTTCAATTGCAGTTATACTAAATGAGAAATCACATCCTAAACCACCTAATAAACTAACTCTAGTTTCAAAATCAAAA
>Ga0222712_10007051_pt1 | contig 10965 bp, 16 predicted proteins | sample C33_657DmetaG_FD_165043 | JGI IMG/M metagenome (GOLD analysis project Ga0222712, IMG submission 165043) | Estuarine water microbial communities from San Francisco Bay, California, United States - C33_657D | ecosystem: Environmental > Aquatic > Marine > Unclassified | place: USA: California... | reverse complement strand
CTGCGTCTCACGGGCAGTATAAATGCATAAATTTTGCAATAAGCTCTTAAAAACCATGGCAGGAAAACACATACCGAAGGACACGCACGAATGCACTATGTCGGAACTGGCAGAAATGTTTGGTTTATCGGTGGCAAGGGTCACGCAATTGCACTCTGAAGGCGTTGTCAGAAAGACAAAAACAGGCAAGGCAGATTTGATTGAGTCGGTCAAAGCTTACGTTGCTAAGCTACGCGAAAAGAAAAAGGATGTTGTCAGTTTTGAAGGCGTGCCAGACATTGACGAATCAAAAGCTCGCAAAGAAGCAGCGCAGGCGGGACTGGCAGAGTTGAAGCTTGCTGAGGAGAAAATGGAAGTTGTCAGGATCGCAGAAATCGACACGCGAGACGCTAAGATTGGCGCAGCAGTCAGGGCGGCGACTATGAAGCGCAGATCCGAGCTGCCACCTATTCTTGAGGGACTGAGCGCAAACCAGATTGCAGCTATACTCGATGAGCGGGATCGGGACTTTTTGGAAATGCTAGCTGACCAACAAAGCGAGTTTTGGGAACGTAGGGAAAAACTAAAAGCAGCAATGGAAAATGAGTGATTCTTTTTGCCGAGCGGTAAGACCGCCGTCTGATTTACAAGTTGCCGATTGGTGCGCTCAAAACGTCCACATTGTAGGATCGGAACGCTCATCGAAATTTGACATTGACCAATTCCCGTGGTGGCGTTTCCCGATGGAACAAATACGCAACCATGACGTGCAAGAGGTATATGTCACCATGCCAACGGGCAGCGGGAAATCAACAATGGCAGAAGCGTTATTTTGCTACATCGTCAGCGAGGACGCTGGGAATTTGCTTTACGCATCACAAGCCAACGACAAAGCCAAGTTTTGGGCGGAGTCTCGATTGTTGCCAGCATTGAAAAAATGCAAATCACTCGAAACGTTATGGCCAGAGGATCGGCACAGCTCACGAAAAACGGAGATCATTTGGCCTCATATGGCGATGCAATTCGTGGGCGCAAACCTTACAAACTTTCAAGAGGTATCAGTGCGCTACGTTTTTGGGGATGAGGATTGGCGATGGGATGATGGATTGATAAAAGAAGCATTGGCGCGGCATCACGAGCGGTGGAATCGAAAAGCGTTCTTTGTTTCTCAGGGAGGTTACAAGCACAAAGAAGGATTTAGAAAGCGTGAGATTGCCACGGAATACATTTACAAGTGGGCATGTCAGGGATGCGGAAACTACCACGATTGGAGCGATGCAAATCTGAAATATGACATTGTAAAAAAAGACGGCGAACTTGATCGGCAAGCAACTTGCGACACAGCGCGGATTCAATGCCCAAACTGTGGACACGTTCACAAAGACAGCATCCAAGACCGCCGCGCATTGTGTGATTCCAGCGCTTACATTTTAGAGCGCATCGGCAGCAATCCACGAATGGTTTACATCCACGGCGTGACACGCCTCACAATGTGGTGGGTATCATACAGCGAAGTTGTCGGTAGGATTCTTGATGCGAAGGATCAACTCAACAACGGGCGGATTGAGCCATGGAAGCAGTTGAGGCAAAAGGATTTCGCAGAGTTTTGGGATGAAAACTTTGTGCCAGACAAAAAGGAAATAGCCATCGGTGACTTTTCAAAAGAAGAACTAAGTGCAACGCCAATCGAAAACGAGCATGGTCGCTACATGACTATTGACTGCGGCAAGGGACATTACTGGCACATCGGAGCGGCATGGACTAAAGACGCGAAATGCAAGGTGCTTTCCGAGGGTTACATAGACAGCGAGGCAAAGCTCAAAGCAGTGCAGGACAAAGCTGGAATCGCAGCTAGTAACGTGTTTGTGGATATATCGTGGGACACGGAGAACCTCGATGTTCTTGCCATGATTGAGCGCAACGGCTGGACTGGCATTCGTGGAAGTGACAAGCTAGAGTTCACTCACCAGACGCAGGATGGGAAACAAGTTGCCAAGGCTTACTCAAAATACGGGCGCATGATGACTAAAAGCAAGCAAATCGTTCGCTATTTCTTTGTTAGCTCAAAACGATTCAAAGATGACACCGATGGATTGCTCAACGCTGGCAGGATTGAGCTGCCGATTGATGTTAGCGACAATTTCCGCAATCACCTGAAAGCAGAGGTTAGAGCCGAAACCACAGACGCAAAAGGGAACGTGACGCAGTTCTGGAAGACTCTAAATCGAAACAATCACCTTTGGGATTGCTTGTATTACAACGTAGCAGTTGCCTATGTTCGGGGGGTGTTTAAGAATGAATGAACCCATGACCAAATACCGCTAACATCGGCAAAATAGGGCAAAGAGCGGCAACCATAAACCCTTTGCCTATTTCCCCACGAAAGAATAATCCGATTGAAAAAATAACATAGGCAATAACAAGAGGCACGCATAGCAAAGCAAATACAGGAATCATGCTTGATGCAATGGCGGTGATAATAGCGGAGATGATACAGAATTTCATAGCGGAAAAAGAATTACCCGAAAAAAATACTTGACGCAAGGAAAATCAATCGCGCAATACGCGCATGAATCTTGCACGGCTAGCATTAACGGTGGCAAAGGCTACGCGAACGAACGCGATTGCCATGCAAACCATTCGTGACGAATACGCCGCGATTGCGCTGGAAGTAGCCACATCAGCCGATGCTGGCAAAGAGCTAACTAGCGCAACGGTCAACGGTCAAACCTTCTCACAGTCAACAACGATTTCAAAAGCTGACAGACTAGCACTTTTAGAGCGGGTTGTTTGGCATTACGACAACGGCTTCACATCCACAACCCGAACCCGTGTATTTTTCCAATGATCGTCGACCAATACGGACAAACTGTAAAATTCGCGCACGCTGCCACACGTGACGTTCGCCGCTCGCCACAATACGAAAATCGAGATGGTGACATTGACAAATTAATACCGATGAATGACCGCCGAACCTTGGCGGCATTGTCACGGCGTTTATACACCAACATGGGAGTGCCAAGAGCGGCAATCAATCAGAAAGCTGATTACAGCGTAGGCGAGGCATGGCTTCCTACTTACACGGGAGGCGATAGAGACGCAGGCAACGCTGCCACGCAATACCTCATAAACGTCTTGTATCCTAATTGCGACATACGAGGCGGGATGTATGATTGGCAAACTGACTTGCGTTTGACATCCATCGCCATGGATCGAGACGGCGGGGACTTTACGCTTTTGACTTACGATTCAAGCGGGACGTTTCCACAGTTTCAGTCGATCCCTTACCATCAATGCTGGAGCAAAAACGCAGCGGACGGGCAAGAGCTAAAAGACGGAACTTACAAAGGCGCAATCATTCGCGATGGAGTTATTTACAATAAGGCTGGCAGACCCATTGCATACCGCATCAGCACGGGAACACAATCCACAGAATATGAGGATTTCCCAGCTTATAAAATCATCCACGGCTTCAACCCTGAATGGCAAGAGCAAGGGCGCGGATTGCCGAGCTTTACGCACGCATTGGAAGATTTAAAGCATTGTTTGCAATCCACAGAGTATGAGCGCATTCGCCAAATGATTGTTTCAAGTATTGGACTTGTCGAACACAACGAGATTGGTGGTGCTGACATGGATGATCCAGCAAACGGAGATTTGCCAACTTGCAACGTTGCAAGCGGTATCACTTTTGAACGATTGCAAGCGGGAACGAATCGCTATTTTGTCGCAGGAAGCGGCAGTAAAATTGAAACGATCAAACATGAGAATCCAGGCGAAATTTGGGAGTCATTCCACGACCGCATGATTCGCATGAGCTTGATCGGCATTGGCTGGTCATACTCAATGACGTGGAAACCAGCGGGACAAGGAACGGCAGAACGGGCAGAAGTTGAACGCGCTCGCAGGGCTATTCTTGCCCGCCAAAAGGTGCTGAAATACATTGCTAAGCGCAAGCTGGAATATGCTTATGCAGTCCTTGCTGCCAACGGTAAAATCACACAAGTTGCCGCGCCGTTTTCGTGGTCGTTTACCATGCCCCCACGTTTGACCGTGGATGACGGCAGAGAAGCACAGATGATGCGTGAAGGTTTCAAGCTTGGAACTACTAACCTTGGCGACATTCTGGAGGCGCAAGGGACAACCCTCACAGAGCACTACACCGAGCGTGCCGAGGAAATCGCGCAACGCAAAGTTATTGCCGCTCAAGTAGCACAAAAATACAACGTGGTTATTGAGGATCGCGAAATGGTGATGCTCACGCCAAACGAAATGAGCCAACAACAATCTAAATCGAATGAAGAACCAACTGCATAATCACCTTGCCATGCAACGCTTTTATGCGTGCGATGCTTCACAATTAAACGCTGCAATGACGGCTAGTCTTGACGATGTTGAGATCGATGATTTTTACAACTTTCGCCCATCGCCATCAATCGAAAACGGACTTGGCACAATCTCGATTCAAGGAATGCTGACAAATGGCGTCCCAGCAATTTACGAAAAGGTCGGCATCGTGACCAGTTACGATTCGATCAAGGACGAAATTGAGGATTTATTGGAGCAAGGAGCGCAAGCTATCAACTTCGTCATCAATAGCGGTGGCGGCAGTGTAAACGGTGCTATCGAGCTTTCCCGTTACATCGCCTCGCTTAACATACCAACTGCCGCAACGGTCATTTCATGCGCGTGTTCTGCTGCTTACATGCTGGCAAGTGCAACCAATCGCATTGTGATTTCTGAAACCGCACAAATCGGCAACATCGGCACAATTATAAACTGGTATGATTTCACGCAGTATTTTCAGCGTATGGGAATTGAGCCGAAAGCAATAACCAACGAAGGTGCAACTCTTAAATCAACTTTCCATCTTGAACCAAACGCAGAGCAACTAGCATTCTTGCAAGAATCCGCAAATCAGCACGGAGAAACATTTCAAGCGTTTGTTTCAGAGCGCAGACCCGATCTTAATAAAGAGGTTTTCCGCGCTGGTTGGTATTCAGGGCAACGTGCAATCGACCTAGGACTAGCAGACGAAATTATCTAAAAATAATTCTTGACGTAACACAAATCAAACAAAAATCGAACTCGAAATGAGCTTTAACCCATTCGCAAACAAAGCAGACCTTGAAGCCGCGCAATCGCAAATTGCATCGCTTACCGAGGATCTGACCGCAGCACAAGCTGAACTATCCGCTGAACGCGAGACAGTCGCAGCTCATGCACAATCAATTTCTGACTTGCAAGCACAAGTGGCAACCCTCACCGCAGAGCGTGACGCATCCGCTGAAGGCTTAACACAAGCACAAGCGCAGATTGTAACTCTCCAAGAAGAAGTGCAAACTGCCGAGGCTAGCGCAGAGCAAAAAGCCATTGTGCTACTTTCGCAAAACGGACACGAAGCACCAGTCGCAATCCAAGAGGACAGCACAAGCAACACTAAAACTCGCCAAGAGTTCAACGCATTGACCCCTCGTCAAAAGTCTGAATTTAGCAAAGCTGGCGGAAAAATCATCTAACTTTTATGGGAAGACCAAGAAAAGATTCCAACCAAGCCGAAACGGATGAAACCGTAGAAGCGCAAACAATTTCCGAAGTGCTTGTTATGAGTGTTTCAGAACTCAACCAACTAACAGATCAACAAAAACAAGAGTTCCGCGCTAAGGGTGGGACAACAACTGAATACTGATTATGGCTAATACACTATCCAACCTAATCCCCGATGTCTACGCCGCTCTGGACGTAGTAAGCCGCGAACTTGTAGGCGCATTGCCGGGCGTTACCCGTGATGCTCGCGCCGACCGTTTGGCATCTAACCAAACTTTGCGCATTGCACAAACCCCGACCAATACTACTAGTTCGTTCACGCCGTCAATGGCAGTTCCATCGGCAGTAGATCAAACGATTGGTAACGCCGCTTTGACTCTCACCAAAAACAAATACGCCGCGTTTTCGTGGACGGGTGAAGAACAATACAGTGTTGACCAAGGCCCAGGATTTTTGACAATCCAGCAAGGTCAAATCGCGCAAGCTTTCCGAGTGCTTGTCAACGAAATGGAAAACGATGTTTGTGACGCTCTCGCTCAAGGCGCATCTCGCGCTTTCGGCACAGCTGGCACAACCCCATTTGCTTCCACGCTTGGCGATTCCGCTCAAGTTCGCAAGATTCTCGATGACAACGGCGCGCCTTCATCCGCTCGCTCGCTGGTAATCAATACCTCCGCAGGTGCTGCATTGCGCACCCTTGGACAACTTACCAAAGCGAACGAGTCTGGCACTTCCATGACTTTGCGCGATGGCGAATTACTCAACCTTCACGGCTTCTCTGTTCGTGAGTCCGCTCAAATCAACGATGCAACCGCTGGAACAGGCGCAAGCTACCTAATCAACAACTCTGGTGGCTACGCAATCGGAGCAACTACCATTGCTTGTGATGGTGGAACTGGCACAATCCTTGCGGGTGACATCGTAACGATTGCGAGCAACAAGTATGTTGTTGCAACCGCTCTTTCTGGAGGCAGCTTTACTATCAACGCTCCAGGTCTTGTCACCGCAGTTGCAGACAATGCAGCAATCACTGTAAATGCCACAAGCGCACGCAACCTCGCTTTCTCCAGCGATGCAATCGTGCTTGCTACTCGCTTGCCCATCTTCCCATCCGTTGGTGATTTGGCGATTGATAACGAGGTCATCACTGATCCTCGTACAGGCATCAGCTTTGACCTTCGCGTGTATCCAGGTGACGGCATGGTTCTTTACCGCATTCACGCTCTATGGGGCTGGAAAGTGGCAAAACCAGCACATTCCGCACTGCTCCTTGGTTAATTTTTCGGCAGTAATTCATAGCATCCATCCCGTCAGAAATGGCGGGGTGGTTTTTTCAAAATGTCCGCGCTAACAGAATTTGCAAAAAAAGCTTTCCTTTCCGCTCGCTCAACGATTGGCGGGGAAACCATCACCATTAACGGTGGCGCGTCTGTTAGCGCGGTATTGAATGAAATTGCCGATTCACAAAGCTACGAAGACACAGGATTTTCACCGATTGCTAGTTTTCAAGCAGTCGTTGAAAGCACTGAGTTTACAACGGCTTACACGGCATCAATCAAAAGCTATGTAGGCGCATCGGTAGCCTCTCGCAGTCGCACTTTTCGACTTACCGACATTGTTTCAGGACGTTCTTTTATCACTCTCAAATTGGAATCAATCACCCGAGCATGAAGCTAACCATGAAGACCGATAACCGACAACTAGAGCGCAGTCTTGCTGCCGCTAGGAAGTCGTTTGGAGAGTCATCAGAGCAAGCTTTGTATCGGTGGGGCGTTCAGATTGCACGCGAGCTTGCAGGGGCTACACAAGCGTTTGGCAAGAACAAAAAAACAAAGGACATTCAGAACAAGGCTATCTATCTTGACGCGATGAATGTTTGTCGCTTAGTCGAATCTCGACCATCGCTAAAAACGCCGCAAGAGTGCTATGAATGGATTGAACAACACAGAACCCGTGGGCGGCGCAGAACTGTGAAGCTGCCGATTGAGCAAAGAAAAACAGTCACAGCGGCAATTTTGCAAGAAGCATTGAAGCCAAAACGCGATAACGCTGGCATGGCAAAAGGAGCGTGGTTTGGATCTGGCAATCAGCTATCGAGCAAGCAAAGCGGAACTCAAAAAGTCAACATCGGGAAAAACTTTCTTCCACACGCTCAAAAGTTCGCGAATCTTGGAAACGCAACAACCAAGCGCAGTGTTTTTTCGCCAAAAGCGGAATTGAACAACACGGTGAAGCATAGTGCCAATCCTGAAATTCTACCACAATCGCGCAAGACTCAGGTAGTGAAACGCGCATTGCTAAACATTCTCAAATGGTATGACAAAGCGGCAACGGCTAAATTCAAAAAACAGAAAGCGGCATGACCTCGACACTCATTCTTAAATCACTCAAAAATTACATCACCGATAACGCAATTGGTGATCTTGCTGATTTGGATATTTTTATCGACGGGGATCAAAGCGTGATTGAGCCTCCCGCAATCAAGCTCACAATCACTGGCAGCAAAGAGCATGAGGTTTTGCGAGGCGTTATTGATTTCAGCATTGCCGCCCAACTTGGCACAGTGCCGAGATCAAACGGCGGAACAGCGCAAGCCGACAAGGATGAGCTAGAAGGTCAATTTTACGACTTGCTTGGCGATGTGACGGCGTTGCTGGCATGGTCTGAAACGGACAACACACTAACGAGAATTTTTGATGTGAGAGAATTTGAACTCGAAACATCAGCAGACAACGACACAACAATTTCACAAATTTCATTCACCCTCACGGGTTGCAAAATCTAACTAATAAAAATATGAGCGCAACAGTTTTCGGAACGGCAAAATTTGGCATTGCATCAGAAGCATCCTCTACGGGTCTTTTTGCTGCAAATATTTCATACAGCGGCAACAGTGAAGTTGCTTACGCTGCAAACCACGTAGGGCAAGATGTGGTAATAAGTATTTACAATGAAACCATTGATTTGACAATTGACGGCGTGGTTGCTGTAAAAGGTGCGGGTCTTGTGGTGGGAATTGCTGACACGGTAACGCTTGCCAACACATCAGCGGACTCTCTCACGGTTACCACCGACTTGCTTAAGGTTACACCAGTGGCAAATGCCAGCGTCATCGTTTTGCAAGCATCTTTGAAGCGTAGTAATACGGGATTTGAGATGGGTGATTTGACATGCGTCTATAAGCCAGGCATTGACTCAACCGCCACATACACAGCTAGCTAAAATCTAACAATATGATAATCAAATCGGCATTAACTGGCTACGGGTCAAGCTTTTCAGCGACACCCGCATCATCACTAACGACTGGAACTTTCGTAATTGGAACTGCCGCCGCGCAGCAATCGTTTACGACTGCCGATATTGGCTATGCAATCAGTGCAAAACTAACCACATCGAGCACCACGGCAACGCTGGACGTTCAAACGGGAGTTTGCACAGGCAGTGCTACTTATGTTGCTGGAGTTGCGCAAGTCGAAACTGCCACTGTGGACACGGTTTATGGCGGGGGCGCGACATCAACTGGCATCTGTATTGTTACCGTTACAGGCGCAGCTTTGACAGGATCACCGCTTGCCGTGTCTATCCCGCTAACACCATCAGCAAATACTAAAGCACTTGTAGCAAGCGCACTCGCCTTAGGGTTGAATGCAAACACTGCCATTGCTGAAAAATACACTGTGACAAGCTCAGGTGTAAACATTGTCCTAACGGTAAAAGCTAATGCAAATGGGAACTACATCGCAAATGACAGCACGCTAAACATTGCAATTCCCGAAGGTCTTGGCATCATCGCAGCACCGACAAGCGCGGATACAACCGCAGGGGTTGCCAGTTCTGGAGTCCAAGTTTTAGACGGTGATGGAAAAGATTTTGAGGGCGTGACAATCCCATCCATGGCGCGGCTCTACGCGCTTGAAATCAACGTTACAAGCGGCAGCGCAACAGCATCGAACGGCACGCAGGTTTTCCCCTTGCCTTGCAAGATTTGGAATGCTAGCGGCATCACTGGTAGTATGTTGACCGCTGATTTAGTCATCACAGCGACATCAGCAGGGACAAATCTGACAATCGTTGCAATCGGAAAATCATCTTAACAACTCAAAACAAGAAAAAGAAAATGGAGAAATTTGGAACAGGTGACATTAACCTTGCAACATCGCTCATGAGCATCGGAATCCCGAACGCTCAAGATGTTCCTTGCAAGATCATTTCGCACGAAAACGGCACGGTTTATTCTCGCTACTATTTTGAGCCTCACAGCTTAGACGGCAAACACGATTCGATTGCCATGTCACGCGCATGGTCACGTATGGACACATTGCCGGCGGCTCACCCATTGCATCACTTGTCAGCATTTGTGAAAGCCTCGCAAAAAGGATTTACGCCGCAAGATTGGCTTGCTCATGCGATTGATACTTACGCTCTCAATCACGTTGCAACATTTGAGGATGCATCGCGACACATTGCAAAATTTCCAAACAACGCCGAAAGCTATTGCCTAGCGTTTGCGCTCAACCGCAAGGAGTTGTTGCATTTGCACAGGGTGGCGATTCAAAGCGTCTATATGACCAATGGCAAGGCAAGCACGATGATAGACGTGAAACTTTCACAGAATCAAAAACGCGAGCTTGCAAGTAGATTGAACGGATAAAAGATATGAGCGAAAGAGAAAACAAACTATCAGGCGCATGGCTAGGTGAAATCACACTGGCAGGAAAGCGATTGCATCAGCTATCATTCGGCAGGATTCAAAAGTTGAAAATGATTGGAAACGATTGTTTCAATGAATCGGAAAAGCCAGACGAATTGAGCGCAATCACTGAGGTGGTTTTTGCCATGTCATTGGGCAAAGATGATTTCAAGGAATACGCACGCAAAGATAAAAACGAGCGTGATTTGATCTTGTCAGACTTTGCGATTGATAACGAGGATGAACTCGAAAGCGTTATCGCTCAAGTCATGGAAGCTGTCTCACGCATCGGGATTTCTCGCATGGAAAGCGGGGCAATGGGAAAGGAGATTCGCCATGCTTAGACGCGCAGTTGGAATACTTTGCGTTGCGGCATGGCATCCCGATGGAGGTCATTTTATGGGAAATGGATTGCGCTCGTGTGTTGCAATTACTTTATTGCGAGAGCATCAAAAACGGTCACACGTTGCGCTATTCAGTAACGGTCGAAGATAAGAAAACTAACGACAAACTAGAACAACTCGAAAGGAACTTAGAGCAATGGCTATCGGAACAACAGTAAAAGTAGGATTTGATGGAGAGGAAGTAAAACGCGGTTTTGCTGGTCTTAAAAATGGATTTTCTGCAATCGGCAGAACCATGGGAAAAGGCGCGGCATTAGTTGGCGGCATGATGGCAGCACAAACGCTGGAAGGAATCATCATCAAAGCGGCAACTGGCACGAATGAACTTGCTGACTTTGCAGGGGC
>Ga0222712_10007050_pt1 | contig 10966 bp, 4 predicted proteins | sample C33_657DmetaG_FD_165043 | JGI IMG/M metagenome (GOLD analysis project Ga0222712, IMG submission 165043) | Estuarine water microbial communities from San Francisco Bay, California, United States - C33_657D | ecosystem: Environmental > Aquatic > Marine > Unclassified | place: USA: California... | reverse complement strand
TCGCGCAAGACTTCAAGACGGACTTGCGATTCCAATCCTCCGCGGTCCTCGCCCTCCAAGAAGCGTCTGAAGCGTACTTGGTTGGCTTGTTCGAAGACACCAACTTGTGCGCGATCCACGCCAAGCGTGTCACGATCATGCCGAAGGACGTTCAACTCGCCCGCCGCATCCGTGGCGAGCGTGCGTAAATCCTACGCATTCGCTGTATTCTAGTGGTATCCCCACGTCAACCAGCAACTGGTGTTCATTTAACACCACCACACAAAAAAGATGTTCTGCTTTGTCTTTTCTTTCCTTCGTCTTCCCCGTTTTTCTGTATAAAGTGCGTGAGCTCTACAGGCACGAGGGCATCAGCTGCCCTATTAGTCGACCGTGACGTACATCTACAAATCTAACGAACTGTTGCTATCTACTGTACTGTTACTATCCGTGACTGCTAATCAATTTCTTCGTCTTCTTCTTTGCCCCGTCTTTGTTCTTACTGCTCAAGCGAGGTGTCGTGACGCCTCGCACAACTGCTCCCCACACGGTTTCGAGCGCGTATGCCTTGCCTGTTTTCATCCACGCCTTGAGTTCGTTATACAGATATCTTGGATTCTTCGCCCACATTGCGCTGAGCTGTGCGCGCGTGCATATCCCACCGTCATACCGCTTGAGTGCGCCAAGCAAGTCAACGACGCGCATCTGTGTCTTGCCCTCGGGACGACATGCTAAGAGAGGTTTGGCGGCGAGCTTTTCGCGCAATTCACTCATGGGTGGAGATACCGCGCCGGATAAAAGCGCCGACGCGAACACCGCGCACTTGACGTCAATCGATTCGACGTCGATTTGGTACAGTGGCAGTTCCCATCGATGGGGTCCAAAAGCTGGGGCGATCCACCCCACAACTTTGTCTTTGCTCGATGCGTACCGAGGTGACGGATCGCTCAACATCGTGCCACGATCAACGAGAGCGCTCGCGTGCTCGATGAGCCACTCGGGCTCGATCGCGGTTGCACCGACGATGTATGGGCGCTTCTCAGTCTGCAGCAAGTCAGTGTATACCACGTAATCGGGAGTTGACCGATGTAAAGATGACGTTGGATGCAAGAAAACCGGCACGTCGAGGAGCGCCGGGACGTAACGCGTCGCCTTAGTCTGCTTGCCTTGCCCTTTGTCTTCGGCATGACGCATCGCCTGCTCAATTTCCTGTTGTTTGGCGCGTCGAGCGATGCGGTCGGCCCAGCCTGAGCAGAGTGCTTGTCGCAGCGCAATCTCGACGCTGCCGCCGGGTGGAAGCGCAGTCGTTGCCGAGAAGTCAACCTCGAGCGATTCTATAGCACCCTTAGGTAATCCCGGAATCTTTTGCGCGTTTGCAAGGGAAACGATCATTCGCTGGAGCTGCCGACGCAAATCTGACATTTCTCGCATTGTTTTCTCGTGAAGCCTGTTATTGGAGCAGAATTCCTCTTTAGCCTTGACGCCTCTGCATTGGTCGTACTCTAATACAGCTTGCACGGCGGAGAGTGCGTCGCTGTTTGGATGATGGAATCGCACGTGCGGCGGTGGTCCTTTATTAGTCGATGCATCGATTTCGTCGCTTTCAGAACCACGTAAAAACGGACTGTCCATGCTCAATGCTGCCGCGATGGCGATGGCGGGAGATAAACATCCCGGAACGACGCTTTGAGCAGCGGCAAACAACATGCGCGAGTGACGAGGACTAATTGGCAATACCGCCATCGCTCGTCCTAATGCGGTAAGTCGACCAACGTCCTCGGCGCCGCGTCCTCGCTCGACAGCGCCTAAAATTTGCAAAGTCTTCTCCGCCGCCATGAGCGAGGTTTTCTCCGGAGGTGATATAAATGGAAAGTTTATCACTTTGTCGATGCCCATCGCACGCATTTGCAGCACCACGCCCTCTACTGGAACACCTAGAATCTGTGGAGCAGCGTGCGGTTTCATCTCGTCAACAAAGTGCGCGCTGCTAAACAGTCGGTAACAGTGTCCAGGACTCGTACGCCCTGCGCGCCCCGCGCGCTGATCGGCACTCGCTTTACTGATCCAGCCCACCGTGAACCGCGACAATCCGCTATCACGTTCGTAAATGCGCTCCTTGGCGCGCCCAGCGTCTACGACATATCGAATGCCTGGAATCGTCAACGAAGTCTCGGCGACGTTTGTAGCAACTATGACCATTCGCGAGCCGTCGGGTGCGGACATGAAGACGCGCTGCTGGAGCGATTGTGGTAGTAGCGCATATAGTGGAAGGACGTTCAAACCGCCTGGTCCGTCGACGCCAGCTTTCGTCGGTTTCTCATTTTTAGCGAGAATTGCAGAGGGCGTGTGCGCGCGCGTCCATGCTGCTTCGGCTTCGGCGGCTTCTTCTTCGCCCACGCCTTCGCCACCCATGATCTGCACTTCTTCTTCTTCACTAATGTCGCTCTCAATGTCAGATATATCGTCTTCGCCATCGAAGTCATCTGCGCCATCCTCGCCGACATCTTCACCCGCGGCGTCAATCGCATCGACGTCGTATGTGTCCATTTCGCCATCCGAATCGGCGCCGCCAGCGTTCTCATCTTCACTGTCTGACTGCAAGCCCGCGGGCTGGCCATTTATAGGATACGCTTGCCGAAGTTTTCGACACACCGCCTCGACTTCCTTTTGACCAGTTAAAAATATGAGAATTCCACCAGGAGGGAGCTTGCGATGGATTGCGAGCACCTTTTTCGTCGCTGCGGCGACGTAATCTGCGTGTTCGGTCTTCCTTGAAAAGTGTACGGTGACTGGGAACTGTCGAGTTGCGACTTGGAGCAGCGCTGGCGGCGTAGGACACAACTTCTTGTTCTCCACAAATTCTTCCACACGTAACGTCGCCGACATGACAACTAATCGAAGTGGCGTCACGCCTTTTCCTTCAGCCGCGAGTGCAGCTCGAAGAGGTACGATGCGCGACAACAAACCGAGCAAAATATCCGTGTTAACGCTTCTTTCGTGAGCTTCGTCGATGATAACAACCGAGTACCGCCGCAACAGAAAGTCGGTTTGCACTTCACGAAGCAAGATGCCATCCGTCATGAATTTCACGCGCGGATTCTCACCTACATTCTTGTCGTAACGAATTTGATAACCCACGTCACCGCCTAAAGGTACATTTAGTTCTTCCGCCACGCGTCTCGCCGTGGATGTAACCGCCACACGTCTCGGCTGCGTCACCGCCACCGCCCCTGGATGGCTCTCGCAAGCGGCGTCCCCGTATCCCGCTTCGTACAAAAATTGCGGCACTTGCGTCGTTTTCCCGCACCCCGTGGAGCCGCAAATTACAGTCACGGGATTTGTATTGATCGCATCAACAATCTCATGTTCTTCTTGAACAATTGGCAAGCCCGAGCGCGACGCTTGAATCGCCTCTGTCCTATGCACCGGGACGACGAACGAGCACCCTTTGAAGACTTCATGATTCAATCCTTTAAACGACGTCCGCACCGCCCCAGTATCGTCTTTATCCCCAGTTTGCGCTCGCGCTCGAAGTGTTTTAACTAACTCTCGCGTGGCATCGTCCATAGAATGCAACCCCGCCGCCTCCGCGGCTTCAATAGCGGCTCGCATCAAAGCCTTGTCCTCGTCGTCGTCTTTGACGTCGTTCGCCTCCTCCTCGTGCGTCGTCGTCGTTCCTCGCATGAGCGTTCTATTCGCTCCTTCGTCTTCATCTTCGCTCTCGTCTTCGCTTTCGCTCACGTCTTCGCTCTCGTTGATCGGTTTCATTCGTTTCGTCAGCCTGGCGTCGCTCAATTCCTCCAACGTCACCCCAGCGCGTTCGGCTTTCAGCGCCCTCTTTAGTTTCTCCCTCGCCGTCTCTCTCGCCCCTAAACTCGTCGTCGATCTCATGAGGGATAACGCCACGTCATTCACCGCGTGTGCTTTCAGCGTCGTCATCACTTCTTCCCGTGCGTCTCGTTTCTTCTTGTCTTGTTCCACTTTCAACGCTCGACGCTTTTCCTTCTTCGACATCAACGTCGCGCGTGTCGTCGCCATCGCATTCGCTTTCGCCCGTCGTCGTCGTCGTCGTTCGTCGTCCTCTTTCGCGCCTTCTTTCCCGCTCGTCGCGCGTTTCTTCGCCAGCACCACGAACGTCGAACGTTCGTCGTCACCGGCGTCGGCGTCGTCGCCGGCGTCAGCCGCCTCGCCGTCGCGCGCGTCGTCGCGCGCTCGCGCTCGCGACATCGCGCGACGACTATCGCGCTCGACGTCAAGGCGGCGATCGTGACGATCGCTCGCGCCGGTGTGGAATTCGCGCGCTTTCGGGGCGACGACGAAACGACGTCGTGGGACGTCCACGGGCGAACGCGACGCCGCGCGCGGTGGAGTGACGACGTCGACGCGTCGACGCGAACGAACCAACGGGCGTCGTCACTGAACGACGACACCGAACGACGTCTGGGTGAACGGGCGATAGCAACACGACGAACACGCGGTGAGAACACGCTCGGGATGATTCGCGCGGGCGTGGATTCGCTTCGACTGGGGACGACGACGAGCGCGGTCGCTCGAGCGCGGTCGCTCGAGCTCGAGCGCGAGCGCGAGCGAGGACGTCAACGAACGAGGACGACGACGAGAGCGAAAACGACGATCGGGGGTGAAAAGGATGGTGATTTAGTTCAAGTGGGTGCGATCGTCGCCGCGCACAGTTTACGAGGCGAAGTACGCGTGACGACGACGACGGATTTCATCGAGGAACGATTGATGCGCGCGGGGTCGCTCTTACGCGTCGAGGTTAAAGCGCAAGGGAAGACAAAGACGGGATACGACGCCCCGATGGGTGATGTTAGAGAAGTTCAAGTGCGATCAGGGCGATGGGTCACGAGCAAAGGACGGAACGATGTGATCGTAAAGTTAGCGGGGTGCGAAGACAGAAACGCCGCCGAAGCGCTCATCGGGATGCGATTGTACGTGTCCACGAGCGATCGACAGGCGTTGCGAGATGACGATGGGGCGAGCGGCGAAGAAAACGACGAGTTCTACGCCCAAGAGTTGGAAGGCATGCGCGTGATCGAGCGAAGCACGGGCAAAGTCGTGGGCGTAGTGGAGGACGTCATTCGAGGCGCTGGTACGCAAGACTTGCTCAAAGTCAGCGCCCCGTCAGAGGTGAATGAAGACGGGGAAACGGTGGAATTCTTTGTGTATATACCGTTCGTGAAAGACATCGTTCCCATCGTCGATGCGGCGAAGCGCACGATGGAAATTACCCCGCCCGGTGGCTTACTCGATTTAAAGATTCCCAAAAAGAAGGCCAAGTCACCTTCGATGCGCGCCAAGGAACGCGCCAGACGAGACGTAAATGGCGATGCTGCGCCTGTTAAAGTGCAAGAAACGGATGATGATGATGATGATGAGTGAGACAATCATGACGTGCGCGCGCAGCTAGGTAGTTCTTGTTATTATACAGTACTGGCGGGTTGTCACAAACTACGCTGTGACTTTTACACCAATCATATGTCCACGACCCAAACCGCGGCCCAGATTTGAGCACTTTTTCGTCAACGAAAGCGACGCAAGTACGACTGAAATGCTACTGAATGCCATGAGAATACTCGCCAACCACGGGGGTACCTTAACGTTAGGGTAGAAAGCCCCGGCAGCGAGCGGAATTGTGATGGCGTTGTACCCAAGCGCCCAAACGTAATTCTGTCGAATTTGTCTAAACGTTATTCGAGAGATATCCACCGCGTTGACGACGGTGTACAAATCGGCATGCATGAGCACAAAGTCGGCCGCTTCGATAGCAATATCTGTCCCCGCGCCAATCGCCATCGCGACGTCTGCTGATGCTAACGACGGAGCATCGTTGACGCCGTCGCCAATCATAGCCACCACGGAGGGAAGAAATTTATTTGACGAGCGTGGCGACGCTCGAGATTGCAAACCTTTTATGATGTTTGCCTTATCTTCTGGTGATGCTTCGGCGTAAACTTTGGTGATACCACATTCGCCTGCAATCGCAGTTGCGGTTCTCCAGTTGTCGCCGGTCACCATAACGCTCTCAATGCCGCGCTCCTTCAATGCCGCAACAGCTGCCGCTGCATCTGGTTTCAACTCATCTGAAACCGCGAATGAGCCTTCTATGTCACCATCAACGCTCACAAAGACAACCGTGTTACCTCTTGATTCATGTTTGGACTGGAACTCCAAAATCTCCGCGGGCTTCGCCGATACCGTTTGTGTAGACATGAACCTGTCGTTCCCCAACGCGACGGCTTTTCCATCGACGACGCAGCGCACTCCTTGTCCAGGGACGTTTTCAACTTCGGATCGCGAGCTCGTGGAAAGTTCTGCCGGACTTTGCCGCCGCGCATAATCTCGCACCGCCTTGGCGATTGGATGCTCGCTTTCCTTTTCAACAAGAACAGTTAAACCGATAACGTGTTCGAGTAGTGACGGTTGCGCAGACATAAACGCAACGACGGTGGGTGATCCAGTTGTCAACGTTCCCGTCTTGTCGAAAACCACAACGTCCACATTCCCGGCGCGTTCGAGTGCATCGGCACCTTTGATTAAAATACCATTCGTTGCGGCCACGCTGGTGCCGACCATGATAGCTGTCGGTGTCGCTAAGCCGAGCGCGCATGGACAGGCGGTGACGAGAACAGAAATACCAAACATCATGGCAAGCAACACTCGACTTTCATTCTCTGGGACCCAAGAGTCGGGAATAGAGTTCGTCAATCCGGCTATGATCCAAGAAATAAACGTGATAGCGGACAAAGTGACCACTATGGGCACGAAGATGCTCGAAACTTTATCGGCAAACGCTTGAATTGGCGCCTTGACGAGTTGGGCATTTTCAACTAGTCGGACAATTTGGTACAGCGTCGAGTCTCCGCCAATCTTGTCCGCGCGCATGACGAATGAGTTTCCTTCATTTATCGTACCTCCCATAACTCGCGCGTTTACTTTGCGCGTCACTGGCATCGTTTCTCCTGTGACCATGGACTCGTCGATGTATGCTTCACCTTTGACGACTACACCATCCGCCGGTACGCGAGCGCCTGGGAGCACCTTTAACAAATCTCCAACATGAATTAATTCCGTGGCGATGGTCTTTTCCGTGAAATGATCGCCCTTACTGTCTATGCTAGGCTCCAGCATAATCGCCGATCGCGGTGTAAGGTCGAGTAACTTCGTTACTGCAGCGCTTGTTTTCCCTCTCGCTGTCGTCTCCAGATACTTTCCAATCAAAATGAATGTAATCAACAACGCGCTCGTGTCGAAATAGTCCCGAGCGAACATCGAACCGAAAATTAAAGAGTGCAAAATCATAAATACGCTTACCAAGTACGCGACGTTGGTACCTAGAGAAATCAAAACGTCCATGTTGCTTGTTCCTCGTCGCAGCGCATTCCAAGCGCCGATATGAAATCGACCGCCAACGCCAAACTGCACACCAGTGGCGAGGGCAAATTTCACCAGCACCCAAATTGACAGGTCGTTCATCACTATCGGGTCCCAAACGCGCACAAAAACCATGTTTATGAGTACAATGGGCGCTGTCAACATCACGCTTATCTTGAGATCTTTGCGATATCGCTCTGCCTCTCGCCGCGGTGCCGACTGCTCGCCGCTCGCTGTTCCTCGATACAATGACGCCCCAAATCCAACGTCATCTACGGCATCTATCAAGTCTCTCGGACCCGTGACGCGTGAATCGAATGTTACAACCGCCACGCTTTCGGGGACGAGGCTTACGCTCACTTCATGCACGCCTTTGGTGCCTTGTAGCGCTCGTTCGACGCCCAACACGCACGCGCTGCACGTCATCCCATCTATCGCCAACTTCACTTCACGCATATGTTCGTCATCACTCAACCCCTGTCGCGCGACGATCTCGCACTCAAACCCACAACCTTCAATTTCATCCATCACGGTTTTCGCGAAGGCATCTATATCTCGTACCAAATCGTCGTCTACTTCCACCGTGACTTTGCCCGCGACGACGGATGCCGAGCACGCTCGCGTTCCTCTCATCTTTAATACGCATCGTTCGATCGTATTCTCGCACGCACTGCATGACATTCCATACACTCGTAATCGTATTTTTGTCTTTTTCGACGTCGATGTCGTTCTTTCATCGCTCTCTCGTCGTTCTCGTCGCAATAATCCGTCTCCCTCGTCCTCGCGTTCGCCGTCCTCATCCATCGTTCGAACTCTGTTTTGTCTCCACCGTTCGACAGTCGTCGTCGTCGATTGTGTCGAACGTTTTCGCGTCTTCTCCAACGCGTTCTCGTTCGCGTCGCTTCGTCGCTTCGTCGTGTTTTCCCGTCCTCGTCCGCCCGTCGCCCGTCGCCCGTCGCCCGTGGCGTGCCGTGTGTCGGTCTCCGTGTGTGTTGGTGTCGTGTGTACCCGGGGGTACATATCCCGTCCGACCCGACCCGACGAGCGCGCGACGCACGACGTCGACGTCGTGGGTAGGTTTCACGCCACACCGCGCGGCGAACGAACGAACGAACGAAAGGAAAACGAGAGACGAAGGACAAAAACGACGGGCGAACGATGAAACGAGTAAAAGAGAGATATTTAATCGCATACAACGTCATTCAAGCCTCGGCGTGGACGATCGTCGCGCGCGCGATCGTAAAAGCGTCGTATGGAACGACGAACGAAACGCCCTACGACGCCGCGCGAGACGTGTTGGTGACGTTTCAGATGATATCGCTCTTAGAAGTCGCGCACGCGATCGTGGGGATCACGAAAACACCCATTGGATCAGCGCTCATGCAATGGCTCGGACGAACGCACGTGCTGATGTGCGCTCTGGACCCAATTAAGGCGCTACACGCGACGAGCGCGGCGACGACGCTCGCCGCGGCGTGGGCGTGCACGGAAGTCGTGCGATACCCATCGTACGCGATGGCGCTCTATTCGAAATGCCCAGCGTGGTTGAATTGGTTGCGATACACAATATTCATACCGCTGTACCCCATAGGAGCTGGAGCGGAGATGAAGCTGATGTACGATGCGCGCGCATACGCGCGCGAAAAGCGCATGTACTCAATCTCGATGCCAAACGCGATGAACTTTGCTTTTGATTACGCGACGTTCCTGAATGGGTTACTGATCGTCTATCCATTCTTATTCTATTCGCTATATGCGTACATGTTCGCGCAGCGTAAGAATAAGCTCGGGCACGTGTCGTCCGTTGGAAAGACGCATACCAACTGACGCAACTTGTTTAGACACTCTTAGACACTCTTCCCCAGTGATAGTCAACGCGCGACTTAGCGACGTAGCTTCGTGCATGTACTATCCGTACCCGGCTTGTTTATACCTACATGACCTAGATGCTAGCTACTATATGTCTATCGTTTGTTCTATTACCTCTTGCTCCTCATGCCCCTCAGACTGTTTTCAATGCGCTCGCGCGCCGTTTTACCGCGGGCTGTCAACGCTTTATGGCGATCAATTTCATCTTCAATCAAGTCGTTTGCCAACGCCTCGGATGCCTTGTACTGGCGCTCGCGCTCGACTTCAAAAAAGTCTCGTCCCATTTCGGCTAACACATCGTCGTTGTGTGCCTTGATTTCGCTCGCGAGCATTTTGCGCGCACCTGTTTTGATATCCTCGACTCTCGCCACCGTCGTCGAGCGTTCAATTGCAGTGGCACTTCTTTTTCGACGCTTCGACGCTCGAGCGAGCAAGGCGTCGACGGCGCGTTGTGAAGCCCCTCGGCGGTTCTCGGCGCCATCCTCCTCGTCCTCTCTCGAAGATGTGCACTCTGCATTTGTCGCATTCGCATTCGCATTCGCATTCGGTGCGTTTGAATCTTTGTTCGCACCTTGAATCAAGCGTAGCGCCTCGCAGCGCTGGACGAGCGCGTGCAATCGCTGCTTTAATTCCCCGGCAACGTTGACCATTCTCGACCGTTCGTCTTGCGTGATCGTGACGCCTATAGACTCATCTCTACCGTCCGGCTGTAATCGGCCTAGAATTTCTAGTGTCTCGGTGAGACGAGGCACGTATCGCGCCTTTGTCGACCGGTACAATCCACGCAGTTGTTCCAGGATTGGAGCGTTTTCGCTCGTCTCGCGAAGAGCGATCGTGCCGTCTTCCGAGGTGTCTTCCTCCCTGATGACGGGCCATTCGCGCACCGCGCCGTCATCCACATCCTCCCATTCGTCGTCTCCACCCGTCTTCGCGGTTGTCGCCCTCGGATGCTTTCCGTAGCCATCTTCGTGATTGACAGAATCATCAAAATCATCCACAAAAGTTTCGTTGAAAAGCAATCGAAAGCACTCTCGCGCCGCTGCGAGCGTGCTGTGAATTTCAACAACCAGTGCGTTAGCGTCATCGCGCGACGCGAGCCAACGTTCGCGCAAGTTTCGTTGTACTTTGTGCTCCTTCTCCTCCGCGACTCGACGCATTTTCGCCGCTTTCGCCTCCGGAGCGTCTTCTCCAAGCTTTTCAATCGCAAACTTGCGCGCAATCTTGAGTTGTTCGTTCGACGTAAACTTGTTTTCCCACCCCTCGAGCGCGTTCACGGCGTCGTGTCTCAACCGTTCCGCCTCCCCTCGCGGTTCATCCGGGAGCGGGGCGTCATCATCCACGCCGATGGCGTACTTTAAGTAGTGTTCTATGTCTCTCACCACGAGTTCGCGATAGAAGGACGATCGCGTGAATAATTCATTCATAATTTCAATCGCCCGTCGTCGCGTGCCCGCGTGTCGTGCTTTGAGCGACGCGCGCAGAGCGTCGTGCGCGACCTCCATCGCGCGGTCATCCTGGCGCACGATTCGTTTCAGTCGCTTCATCTCGTCGTCGCCCTCGATCGCTCGTCCACGGTGGCGATCGCACAGAATTTTAATTATATTATTCACCGTCGTCTGACCCGTTCGAGGCGTCATAGGCGTCGTGGGAACGCGCGAGAGGACGCGGTGGACGCGCGAACGCGCGCGCGCGCGCGCGTCGTCCTCTCGCGCGGTCGTCGATGAAA
>Ga0222712_10007049_pt1 | contig 10966 bp, 10 predicted proteins | sample C33_657DmetaG_FD_165043 | JGI IMG/M metagenome (GOLD analysis project Ga0222712, IMG submission 165043) | Estuarine water microbial communities from San Francisco Bay, California, United States - C33_657D | ecosystem: Environmental > Aquatic > Marine > Unclassified | place: USA: California... | reverse complement strand
GCATGAAGAGCCTCGGTAACTAAGCACATGTTTCGTATTGCACTGAAGAGCATCCTCGGGCGAAAAGCCCGGTTGGTACTCACCTCACTTGCCGTCATTCTCGGCACGGCGTTCCTCTCGGGAACTTCTATTTTTTCTGCGACCCTCGATCGCACGTTCAACAATCTCTTCCAAGACGTCTTTCAGAACATCGACGGTTACGTGCGATCCACTGAAGTTGTCGAGGGAGATTTCGGGCTGATTGAACGTCAACGCATTCCTGCCGAGTTGCTTGACAAGGTTCTTGCCGTCCCCGGCGTTGACGATGCAGTTCCTGACATTCAGGCATTCGCGCGCATCGTGGGCAAAGACGGAAAGCCCATTGGTTCAGAAGGTGCAGGTCCTCCGACATTCGGCAGCGTTGCCGTGGAGTTCAAGGGTGCACTCTGGACTATTGCGCAAGGCAAGTTCCCCACCGGCCCCAATGAAGTAGCGCTCGATGAATCTTCTGCTGAAAAGGCTGGATATGTCGTGGGCGACACTGTGAAAGTGATTGCTCAAGCAGGTAGTCGCGAATTCAAGATGGTGGGCATTGCCTCATATGGCGATGTTCGCTCCCCTGGTGGCGCAACGTTTGCGCTCTTCGATGTGCCGACAGCAGCCGAATTCCTTGGCAAGCCCGGGTACGTCGATGCCATCTTGGTTGTCGGCGATGGTTCGCGCAGTGACGAAGCACTTGCACAAGACATCGACAAAATCTTCGATCCTGCATCAAAAATCGAAACTCTGACTGGTGCTGAAATCACCAAAGAGACACAAGATGACATTGGTGAAGCTTTGTCCTTCTTCAGCATCTTCCTCACCATTTTCAGCATCATCGCTTTAGGTGTTGGAAGTTTTGTGATCTACAACGTGTTCTCTATCAGTGCTGCACAACGTCAACGTGAGAATGCGTTGTTGCGTGCCCTTGGTGCCAGCCGAAGCCAAATCACACGTTCCATGTTGGTGGAATCAGTTGTTGTTGGTCTCTTCGGCTCCACTGTTGGATTCATCGGTGGCATGGGAATCTCCAAACTTCTGGGTGTTGCACTGCCAGCACTTGGCATCGACCTGCCCAGTGGTGGACTCGTTGTCACTCAGTCAGCAATCGTCACCACAATTCTTGTTGGTCTCATCGTCACTGTTCTTTCCGCAATCCTTCCCGCGCGACGTGCAGGCAAGGTTCCGCCATTGGCAGCAATGCGTGCAACAGCACTTGAGACAAACTCAACAAGCAACAAGCAGTTGTTCATTGGCCTTGGATTTATTGCATTGGGCATTGCCATTGTTGGTGCCGTCGTTGGTGGAGCCGACAATAATTACCTCGGTTTCGGAATCGTCGGTGTCTTCGTTGGCACGATTGTGATTGGTCCAAACGTGGCGCGCCCCGTGGCGCTCTTCCTTGGTCGGCCAGCAGCAACCTTACGCGGCGTGACTGGATCGATGGCTCGTCAGAATGCTGCGCGTAACCCCAAGCGCACTTCACGTACGTCTTCACCAGTGCTCATTGGTGTTGCGTTGGTGACTGCTGTATCTGCTCTTGCCGCAAGCATCAATGGTCAAATCTCTGACATCTTCACCGAGCAGTTCAAGGGTGACTATGCGATCAGCTCGCAGGCGCAAGGCTTTGGCGGACTCAGCCCCAACCTTGCAGTGGATATCAGCAAGATTGAAGGTGTCAAGAACGCAACCGGAATCGGAACTGCGTTAGCCAAGATTGATAACAAGGGCAGAAACCTGACAGTGATCTCTCCCGACACCATTGAAGGAAATTACGACATTGGCCTGATCAATGCCTCGTACAACAGCCTTGATAAGGACGGAATCTTCATTTCGCAGTCGCTTGCAGAGCGGGACAATCTGGCTGTGGGCTCAGTTATCAAGGTTGTTCTCGGCGATGCCGTCGAACGCTCACTCACCGTTCGTGCTCTCTACGAACATGATGACCTTGCAGGAAATCGAGTGATCAGCCGCGAAACGTTTGCGGGAACCACTGTGTCCAGTTTCGACTTTGGCGTGTATGTCAATCTTGAAGACGGTGCAAATAACACCGTTGTGCGCGCCGCACTGCAGAAGGCGGTTGATGAATATGGGCAAGGGAAATTGCTCTCACGCGATGAATACATCGATGAACAAGCTGGGCAAGTCAACCAATTACTCGGATTGATTTATGGTCTCCTGGCTTTGTCAGTAATCATTGCCATTGTCGGCATCATCATCACTCTGTTGTTGTCCGTGTTCGAGCGCCAACGAGAGTTGGGCTTGCTTCGTGCCGTCGGAATGACTCGTACCCAGGTACGCACCACCGTTCGTTGGGAGAGCGTGATTACGTCGCTCCTTGGTGCAGTGATCGGAATCATCTTGGGTATGGGCCTTGGCTGGGTCATTGTCTTTGCTTTGAAGGACCAAGGACTCACCTCCTTCCAGATTCCAGTGGGCACCACCATCTTCATCATGACAATGTCGTTCTTGGTGGGAATCTTTGCGGCGATCTACCCAGCGTGGCGCGCCACCAAGGTCGACATACTTAGCGCACTCAGCACCAATTGATATGAAGACTCCTGACGACATCACTGCGGAGATGCTGATATTTCTCAGCGAATACCATCTCGCATCGCTCACCACGATGCGCGCCGATGGTTCTCCACATGTGGTGCCCGTTGGATTCTCTTATGATCACGACGCGCGTGTTGTTCGCATCATTACCTTTGCTTCGTCTCTGAAATACAAGAATGCGTTGCGCGGCGGACGCGCAGTCGTCTCACAAGTTGACGGTGGCCGTTGGCTCACACTGGAAGGCACGGTGAGCGGCACTAATGATGCCGTTCGTGTTGCAGCTGCAGTGAACGGTTATGCCGCTCGTTATCGCCAACCAGGCGAGCGTGAAGACCGTGTGGCAATTGAGATTGCGGTTGACCGCATCATGGGTCGCGGTTAGTCGAAGTTGTTACGACGCTGCGCGTGAGCGCAACATGTCACCAACAAACAGCGAACCTGCGGGGTGTGAATCTGTCGCACGTGCAATCGGGTCGCTGTCATCACGCTCGGGGTATGGCTCACTCCCCACTTGACAACCGGGGCACCAGTACAGCAAGCGCGCGGAATCACCCATTTTTGTTAAGCGAATGACATCGCCGCAGCGTGAGCACTTCTGCCCGTTACGCCCATACACCGCAAGGCCGCCAGGAACATCGGGAGCAGTGATGCGTACCGGTGAATCCATATTGGCGCGCACTTGTGCTGCTGCAGTGAGAACGAGGTCAAGACATGTTGATTGCGGAACAGATGACACTTTTGCCCATGGATGCACACCACACGACCACAAGATTTCACAACGGAAAACATTTCCCATACCCGTCATCACACGAGAGTCAAGAAGAGCTTCGGCGATTGTTGCATCCGGGTTGTCATAGTGGAACAAACGCGATGCACATTCATGCACATCGGCAGAAAGATTACTGAGGTCTGGTCCTGCGCCTCCAGCACGTGGGTGACGTGTCTGATCAAACTGACGATACGTCTCTACTTCTGATGCTTTAAAAGCAACAGCAACCCATTCATCGGTTTCGATGATCACGCTCGCGTGATGACGACGCTTACGCCACTTTTGACCAGGGCGATACAAATGCCACGCACCGGTCATTCGCATGTGCGTGTACAGAACAACGCCATCGTCAAACACAATCTCAATGTCTTTGTCATGTGTATCAATGCGCTCAACGGCCGAACCGGAACGAATAGAAGGTCCGATGAGTCGAGACGATTCAAATCGGGAGACAGTGCGACCCACTAATGCGGTTCGAAGTGCAGAAGCTGCTCTGCACGTGGCGTCACCCTCGGGCACGCCACAAACTTAGTTCAGGGAAGTTGTCCCACGGAGGCAAGTGCAAGACGAATGAGACGATCATGTCCACCCGTCATCTCACGAATGACTTCTGCACTCACTGCTTCTTCAGGCGTGAACCAAGCAAGGTCGAGGGCCTTCTGGGTGGGATGACACTCGCCTGTCACCGGAACGACGAACGCAAGGCTGACGGCGTGATGGCGTGGGTCGTAGAAACCAGAGATGGATGGGTCGGTGAAGTACTCGACCACTGTGAACGGTGCTGGTTCGGGCGGGATACGAGGCAGAGCCATTGGCCCAAGGTCTTTTTCAAGGTGGCGCATGAGGGCGTCTCTGATGCGCTCATTGAGCATGACTCGACCTGACACGCACATGCGGCTGATTTGGCCGTCTGCGCCCTGCTGAAGGAGCATTCCGACGTGCGTGACACGACCATCGGGGTCTGTGCGGACAGGAACTGCATCCACGTAGACCAGAGGCACCTGGTGTCGCACCATGGCCAGTTCTTCAGGCGATAGCCAAGCGTTTTGGGTGTCAGTGGTGGTCTCGCTCACATCGCCAAACTACTACGGGGTCTTCACCCGAAAATGCCAAAAGGGCCCGGCGCCGAAGCACCGAGCCCTTTCGAACGAGTTGTTATCAGCCTGCGCTGATCTTGGCGACCTGAGCCAAAGCCTTGGTCAAGATTGCGCCCTGGAGTGCTGTGTAGCCAGCACCTGGTGCGTTCTTCGGAGCACACTGGTTGAGGAAGTAGCTGAAGTAGCTCTTCACTGCCGTGTTGTCCGCAGTTGTCGCTGATGATGACAAGCCATAGGAGATTGCATTGATTGGGTACGCATCTGCAGCGGTGTTTGTGAAGTTCTGAGTCACAAGACCGCTTGCAGCTACTTCTGCAGCCTCAAACCAAACAGCCGAGCTGACTGGTGATGGTGCCACATAGCGCTTGCCTGGGTTCTGGATTGCCGCAGCCTTTACGCCACGCTCATCGAGGTAGGAAAGCTCTGCATAAGTAATCGACCCGTTGTTGTCACGGACGTAGTTTGCGAGGCCTTCGTTACCGCGTGCTGACTGGAATGAACCGTCAGTTGGCACTGTTCCTGGGAAAGCAGTTGCGAAGGTATCGCTTGTTGGCTTGGTCCAGATTGATGGGAACGACTTGTTCAAGAAGTTTGCAAAATTGTTCGTGGTACCGGAGCCATCGCTGCGGTGCACAACGCGGATCGGCAAGCTTGGGAACTTGATAGTGACACCATCTTGAACCTTCTCCACCGCAAGGATTCCGATTGTGGTCTTACCAGCCTTCACTGTGTAGATCGTGTTCTTTGCATAAGCAATCGAACGTGGAAGTGACGCAGCTGGCTTCGCCGACAACACAATCTTTGGTGAACCACCAAGTGCTGTGCGGGTGATGACAACTTTTGCATTCTTGTACTTCGTACGTGCAGCTGCATTCATTGTCACCGTGAAGTTGACCTTTGTGCCAACTTTTGCGACGGTTGCAGTCACGCCGTCCTTAGATGCAGTCACTTTCTTGGCAACAGAAGTTGCCTTGTTTGCTGCAACAATTGCGGGGTCATTCCAGTTGGTGATCTGACCCGCAAAAATCTTTGCCACGATTTCACCGGTGAGGCGAACCTGAGCAGTTGCAGGACTAATTCCATCTACGCGGTAACCGATAGCAATTGGTCCACCAACGAGTGGGACGTACACCAATGATGCAGGAGCACCAGATGAGTAAGCCGATTCGGATCCACCGAACTTGTAGGTGCCATTTGCGAAGTTTGTCTTACCGGAACTTGAACCGACAGATGCATAGGTGACGGTGTCAGAGTTGGTGTTGAACGCTGTGTTGCGGTTGTACTGGGCAGCACAGATATCCATCATGTTTGCGAGGAAGCTTGCGCCACCTCCGCCAAGTGAAGTACCAGCGTGTACTGGGCTCACTGGTGACATTCCTGCAACTGCTGCGAGAACTGCAGCTGCTGCGAACTTACGACGAAGTTTCATTGGGTTTCTCCTTCTGGGTTTTCTTCCCAGTGAGAAACTACGTTTCCTACCTGTCACCAACCCTGCCAACCGCTGAACGGTTCACAATGATTAGGTGAACAATTGGTAAACGAAAAATCAGCCGAAGCGACCCTGCACGTAATCAGCAGTGCGCTGATCAGCAGGGTTCGAGAAAATGTTGGTCGTGAGGTCAGCCTCGACGAGATGGCCTGGGCCACCTTCTGACAAGAAGAACGCGCAGTAGTCGCTCACACGAGCAGCCTGCTGCATGTTGTGCGTCACCATCACAATTGTCATGGTCTGAGATAACTGCACAATTGTCTCTTCAACGCGAAGAGTCGAGCCTGGGTCCAATGCCGAACATGGTTCATCCAAAAGAAGAACTTCGGGCTTCAGCGCCAAGGCGCGAGCGATACACAAACGCTGCTGCTGACCACCCGACAGAGATCCACCGGGAGCCTTCAGACGGTCCTTCACTTCATTCCACAGGCCAGCACGTGTCAGGCATTCCTCGATAAGGGAATCTTTGTCATCGGTCTTCACGCGAGCAAGCTTCAAACCTGCCACTACGTTCTCACCGATATTCATTGCAGGGAACGGATTGGCTTTCTGGAACACCATGCCAATTCGACGACGAATCTCAATGGGGTTAACTCCAGGGGCATAAATGTCGTTACCTTCAAAGAGCACTTCGCCGGCCATTGCTGCCTTCGGGATGAACTCGTGCATGCGATTCAGAAGGCGAAGGAACGTCGACTTGCCACAACCAGAAGGTCCGATAAGGCCCGTCACTGTGTTCTCAGGGAAATGCAACGACACATCAGCAAGCGCATGATGCTTGTTAAACCATGCATGTACTCCGACAGCTTCCAATCCACCTCGACGAGACACTTCAAGATTTTCTGCGCTTCGTTGTGTGCGGTCTTCCATCTGGCTCTGATCTGCAGGCATTGAGGGAACAATAACCTCTGGGGTGCTCACATCGTTATTCATGTTGTTGTCCATTCGAGTCATTACTTTCGGGAAAGTCGAGTGCTGATAGTGCGTGCAATTGCGAAGAGAATAAAAACCACTCCGAGCAGAACGAGCGAACCGCCCCATGCGCGGGTAGTTGCATTGTCATCACCTAATCCGAGACTGGAGAAGATGTAGATCGGAAGGCTGGCAATCGGCTCGGTCAAGCTGGTGCTCTTTGCGACGAAATATGAAGCTGTCAAAATCAACGGCGCAGTTTCGCCCACGACACGAGCAATTCCGAGAACTGCAGCTGTCACAAGTCCTGATGCCACTGTTGGAAGAACTACACGGAAAGTTGTGCGCGCTTGAGTGGCCCCGAGTGCATAACTCGCAGTACGCAAATCATCGGGAACAATCTTGAGAATTTCTTCTGATGTTCGAGCCACAGTAGGCAACATCAATATGACGAGCGACAATGCTCCAGCCCATGCACTGAATCCACCAAAAAACACAACGACAGTTGCGTAAATAAACAGACCAGCAACGATTGAGGGCACGCCACTCATTGCCTGAGTCAGGAATCGCACCAACTTGGCGAAGCGGCCCTTGATCTCAACGATGTACACGGCAGCAAGAATTCCCAACGGCACCGCAATCAGAGATGCAATAAGCACCATGATGAGAGTTCCGATGATTGCGTGAGCAACGCCGCCGTATTGAATCAAATCACTAGACGGCGTGATTCGCATGTCGTCAGTGAGGTACTTCGCATGAAAGGCCTTGGAACCTTTTTGATACACCGTGACGAAGATGGATACCCACGGAATTGTTACTGCAGCAAATGCAACCGTGATCAAGGCTGTAGCGATTCGGTCTGATGCCAAATTCCAACCGTGGCGAACGGAACCAACAAAAGCAATCACTGGCATTGCAAATGCCAAACCGAGGTACCAGCCAAGAAAGCCACTCAACCCGGTGATGGCATTGATAACTAAGCCAAAAATGCCGGATAAGAAAACCAAAACTGCGACACGAATTGCCGTGCTACGAGTGTGATCCCATGGTCGCCTAGGTGCTGGCACGACGGTACTTGTCTCGTAAGTGGTCATACGATTTTCCTTGAACGATTCACAATGACGGTTGCAAGGAAGTTCACAAGCAACGTCACCAAGAAGAGCACTAAACCAGCAGCCATGAGAGCTTTCAATTCGTAGGCCGTTGCTTCACCAAACTTGTTTGCAATCAACGAAGCCACGTTGCCGCCGGCGGAAGCAAGAATTTGGAAGTTGGTCTTGAAAACAAGATTGAGCGTGAGATACACAGCAACGGTTTCTCCCATTGCTCGACCAAGGCCCAACATGGCGCCACCAACAAGACCGCTCTTGCCGAAGGGAAGAACAACCGTGCGGATTCCCGCCCACTTTGTTCCGCCAAGTGCATAAGAAGCATCAATGAGATCGCGAGGTGCTTGCCCGTACACCTCGCGAGCGACGGAGGTAACAATCGGCAAAATCATGATTGCCAGCAACAAACCTGCCAACAGCGGGGAGCGTCCAAAGATGGGTGTTTGCACATCAAAAATGGGAATCCAACTGAGGTACTTGTAAAGAGTGCCAGACCAATCTTCGACCAATGGGAGAAGGACGACATAACCCCAGATGCCATAGATCACCGAGGGAATCGCGGCGACAAGGTCAAGCACCGCAGTCAAAATGGTGCGAAGGAAACGGGGTGCATAGAACTCAATAAACAGAGCCGAGGCCATTGCAAACGGGACAGAAACGATGATTGCAATAAAGGCTGTAATCACTGAACCCACCAACATTGCGCCAATGCCCAAGACCGCTGTTGACGTGTCTTCCGGATTTCCAATGTCCCATTTTGAAGACGTAATGAAACCGAAGCCGAAGTCCGCAAAAATTTCGAAGCCGCGATACAAAAGAAATGCAGCGATCAACAAGAGAACGACGAGAGAGAAAAGTGCCGCTGCAGCTACGAATCCACGAAAGACTCGGTCCACTTTTGTGTAATACGTGTGTACTTCGCGCGGCGCGACTGGGGAGTCCGTTGTTTGCACGGAAGAATCCTCACAGTGCCACCTGTACCAAAGGGGAAGACAAGGTAAACGGAAGGTGAACAGGTAGATGAATTCTTCTACCTTTGTCCCCGCAATTATCTAGCCCCAAGGGTGATCGTTCGGCTCGCCAACGTGGCAACGTCCGTTGGGTCATGAGATACCAATAGAGCAATTCCCGTGAATTGCTGCAGCACAGTTGCCACGACCTCACGCAAGGACTCTTTCGAGGCGGCGTCAATGGCCGATAGCGGTTCGTCCAGCAACAGAACCGCTGGATCAGTCGCGATTGCGCGGGCTAATGCGACTCTCTGGGCCTCACCCCCAGACAACACTGATGCCCGACGGTCTGCCAGGTGCTCTGCACCCACCACCCGCAGTTTCTGCATCGCCAAGTGGCGGGCTTCGACCTTCGACACTCCGCGAGCCCTGAGACCGAATGCCACGTTCTGTATTGCCGTCATATGAGGGAAGAGACGTAGGTCCTGAAACACGACGGCGCAACGACGCTCTTCTGGTGACACCCACATCTTCCTTACAGCGTTATCCCAATCTGTGCCGTTCCACGCGACCGACCCCGTCACCATGGGAACAATGCCAGCAATCGTTTCAATCAACGTTGTCTTTCCAGCTCCATTGCGACCAACAATTCCAACAACCTCACCTGGCTCAATTGAAAAGTCAACTGAGAGCGAATGCGTGCCCTTGCCGATGTCTCCCACAATTGAAAGCGTCATCGCGTTGCCCCTGTCGCCCATCGATCACGCATAGCTGCGAGAACACCGACCGAAACGAACATCATGAATACCGAAACGACGAGTGCTTGTCGATAGTCGTACGTAGCGATTTCATACACCGACATGGGAAGTGTCTGCGTGCGGCCGGGAAAACTGCCTGCAAATGTGATTGATGCTCCGAATTCACCGAATGAACGAGCCCAAGCGAGAACGAGACCAGCAACAAGTGCCGGACAAACCGAAGGCACCACAACCGTGAAGAAGATGCGAAGCGGCGATGCCCCCAATGTGCGAGCAGCATCCTCAAGACCTTCATCCACCTGGCGAAATACAGCTTCCACCGCAAGGATGAGAAACGGCATGGCGACAAATACTTGTGCAAGCACAACTGCCGTCTTCGTAAACGGCAAGGAGATACCCCACCAATTGAACAGTTGTTCCCCCACCACGCCACGACGTCCGAATGCCGCAAGCAATGCAATGCCCGCAACAACAGGCGGCAACACCATCGGTGCAATACACACGGTGCGAATTACCCTCGAGAACTTGTTTGATGTTCGCGCAAGCCACCATGACAACGGAATACCCAAGAAAGCCGCGAGTACGGCAGCGACCAGCGAGGTTTGCAATGAAATGAAGAGCGACTGACGCACTGCATTGCTTGTCAGCGTTGACCAGAAGTCACCCCATGGAACGCGAATCACAACACTGACGAGTGGCGCGACAACAAAGAGTGTCGCCACAACAGCAATCGCTCCTAACACAGGCGAAGAAGACGTGCGTCTGCGAGTTTTCATCGGTCGTAGTTGTAGAAGCCGAACTTCTCATTGAGAAGCGTTTGAATTTTCTCAGTAAGAAGAAACTGTACGAATGCTTGAGCGGCCGTTGACTTTTTCAATGAAACTGCCGAATACTCCGTCGTTGCGTTCAGAGATGGTGGAATCTCTCTGCACTGTGCCAAACCTTTTCTTTCAGATGAAAAGCAATCACTGTGGTAAACGATTCCGGCATCAAGCTCGCCGAGTTCAATCTTGGTGACAAGTTCTTCCGCTGATGCCGCTTCCGTATCAACGAAATTTGCACGCACGAGATCAGTCTCCTCAAACATCGTGCGATATTTCTCAATAATCTTGTCTGCAATCGATCCGCATGGCGCGCTTGATACACACATTCCAATTCGGATTCCCTCATTTACTGAATCCTGCATGTCGGCAATATTGTCGACGGAATCAATGAAGTCACTTTTCCCGGAAATCATGATTTCGCCACGGTTGTAGGAAAACACTTTGGGTTCTCCTACATTTACCCCTGCTGTTGTCACCATCGCCA
>Ga0222712_10007045_pt1 | contig 10971 bp, 16 predicted proteins | sample C33_657DmetaG_FD_165043 | JGI IMG/M metagenome (GOLD analysis project Ga0222712, IMG submission 165043) | Estuarine water microbial communities from San Francisco Bay, California, United States - C33_657D | ecosystem: Environmental > Aquatic > Marine > Unclassified | place: USA: California... | reverse complement strand
ATCGCCGGGTAGTTCGCGAAATACCACAACGCATTTCTTCCCTTGTCCGTTGACTCCAACATGTTTAATGAATTGTGCCATGTGGTATCTCCTTAAATTTACTCAGCAGCCGCGTCTGCGGTAACTTCGTCAGCTGGTGCTGGTTCATTGGCCTTTAGAAAGCTGGCTAACTTATTGTAAGTTGCACCAATGATTTCCATTTCGCCTGCACGGTATCCGCCACGTTGGCTTGCTAACTCAATTGCACCTGCAAGAATCTTCATGTCTTGTAGTGTTAGACCAATTGGTTGTTGTGCTTGTTCTTGTTGTTCTGTTTGAACGTTTTCCATTAATATCTCCTAGGTTAAAAAGATGGAAGTCTTCCGCAAATACTTATAGCGTGGGTAGCCACTGGGTGTAGCCAAAAATTTGCTAAACAGGGACAATTCTTATTCGTGTGCGATCTTGTTCGCTTCTGCATTGGTTCACACTACAAGGAAACGACTGCGAAGGTGGAGTCCAAGCTGAGTCAAACACATTGTAGTGTTCGTTTCTGCCGCCACATTGGCTATATGAGGCAAAGCCTCGGGGATTGATATGTATCCAATCAACACCAGCGTAACAAGGAGATCCTGTGTAAATTTGACTAGTGTCAGTGACTATGCTTAGGTCTTGATAAACAGGGGGTACTATTTCAAACTCATGATCGTCTGGGTGTCCGTGTATTCTATTCAAATCAATGCGACTATATCCTGGATATACATTACCGCCGCGATCATACAATAGCTTTTCATTGCAATTGTAACCCAGGTCTTTAAAGTGTTTGACTCGTTCTCTGGCCTGCACGATGTAGCCTGGCTCCAATGGAATCACAATACTAACAGCAGTGTTCTTTTCTTCACACTGCTCTAATATAAAGCCAAACACATCATCGTTTTGCCAAGAGTGATAAGTGAGTTTTACTTGATCAACCAAGTGTGCAATAGCGTAATATGAAAACCAAGTGTCATCACCACCGGTATCTAATCTTACAACACAGTCGCGTTCCTTGATCTTTCGTAGTACAGCACCAAGGTGTGGAAAGTGTAGGGGCTCGCCACCGCCCAGCTTCCATAATATTTTGCTGTGGTGCTTATATCTGGTAACTTGTAGCTTTTCAATCACGCTCAAGTACTGCTCTACAGATTGATCTAACGTGCCATTGCGATAGCCAGAGTCACAATAAGCACATTGAAATTTGCAGTATGCATTCAATTCCCAGTGTACTTCAGCGTATGCTAGATCTATCATACACTTATTTAAGTAAACCAAAAAAAAACGCACCCTAAGGTGCGTTAAAAGGAGCCCAGCAAAATCAGTGTTTAGGCGGCACGTAGTTGGCAGTGATACCAAACGGTGCTTTGATAGTATTGCTACCATGCACTACAAACAGTGTATCACAGTAGTCAGGATCGCCCCAGCTACCAAATGGATAGCCGTCTGTAAACATAACAAGCTGGTGGGGCTGGACGTCATTGTGTTTCATCCATTGCCACACGCATTCAAAGCTAGTGCCACCACCACCTTGGATAGCGTATTCACCCATGCTTCGACCATCATCACCTGTAAACGTGTCTTCGTTGTAAACATCTGTATCAAAGGTAACTACCCGCACTTTATAAGAAGTGAACTGATCCAAGCTACCTTGTACCATGCCCAAGAAGTCTGACAGCATGCGATCATCAATTGATCCAGAAGCATCTAGTGCAACAACAATGTCAAGTTCTTCACCAGGTAATTGGCCGGGCATAACTGCACCAGTATGCCAAGCCTTACGGTTAGGGCGCATCCAGGTGTAGTCGCTTTTGACACTGCCGCTGAACTGAATACGCAACAAGTCCTTCAAGTCCATTACAGGAGCAGTGATATCTTTTACCAAGCGTTCAATGTCCAATGGGCAGTTACCTGCACCTGCGTTCTTTGCGGCTTGGATAGTAGCTTCACGCCATTCGTCACGCAAGGCTTTCTTTTCTTCCTCGCTCAATTTCTTGAACTTGGGCTTGCCTTTGCCTTTGCCTTCTTTGTCGCCATTGCCGTCAGCATCACCGCCTTCGTCACCTTCGCCTTCACCATCCATATCCAAGTGATCGTCAAACGGCATTTTAATAACTGTAGCGTTCTTCATCAAGTCATCATACACTTCGTCGGCAGTTTTGCCTTCGTACTTGCGATCTGCTAAAATTTCTACGGCAGTAATACGGGTACCAACGTTTTCGCGGATCAACATGTTGTTGATAACAAAGTCACCTGCCATGTTCCAAACTTGGGGCTCGCGGCTACCGCGGCGTGTCATGTGTTCAAAGATAATGTGACCCAGTTCATGCGCAAAGCCAAAGATTAACTCACCGTCGGAACACTTTTGAACAAAGGCAGAATTGTAATAAAACTTGCGGCCGTCTGTTGCAATGGTCTTGCACCACTCAACTTCTTCCAATTTTAGACGAGCCGCCAAAGGACCCCAAAAGGGATACTTGAGCAACATACTAACACGGCTCTTAATTAAACGATCTCTTGCGGGCATTTTAGACATTGTGGCTCCTAAATTTCTTACTGTATGTATCTATTATACTACGATTTTGGCTCGTCGTCAAGTGGTTTTTCTGTTGTTTTTTTGCTACAAGTTAGGTCCCAAATCATGGCAACTTCGGGGCTTCTAAACCAAATCTTTTGCTTGGGAATAAAGTCCCAATCTAAACGCTTTAGGCCTTGTTCTCGGGCCCACTTGGTAACTTCATTGATTGTTGTGGCTCGATCAAGAATTCGGACGGACCAGCTTTTTCTTTGTTCGCGGAGCCACTCGCTAACGTCAGAAGGGGTAGGGGGCTGATCCGTCCAAATCTCTTTGTATTCCGGGCCATAAAGCATTTCTGCAATAGACCCAGAACGTATCATCTTACTCGTCTGTGAGCAAGTTGGCATAACGCTTGAAGAACTCTGGGAAGTTGGTCATCTTCTTGCGATCAAACACAACCTTATAAGACTTCAATACAGTATGGGCACCCATGATAACCATTTCTGGTTCAAAGTTCGCCATCATAAAGCCCAACCAGTTGTCTGCGTTCTTGTTGAAGTCGTCCAACTTACCTGCTCGCTTGCCTGCTTCGTAACGAGTACGAAGTTCGTAGCTCAAGCTGGTAACCAGTGCGTATGCAGCCGACACTTCCTTGGATTTGAAAGTGGTAACTTTACCGCTCAACACATCACTTGGGTCAGGCAAGTCTGCGGCGTGCTTACGGTGTGCCATAAACTTAATCGCCATACCTTCACCAACCAAGCCCGACACCATGTCTGTGTTAGCAGAGTCTGGCATGTCGTCATCAATCATGTCGCTCACAAAGCTCCAGGTACGTGGAGTAGAGAAAGCACGATCGTGTTGTGTAGGATCAAAGTTGTACAAGTCACCTTTGAACTGCTTCAAGAAGCCAACCACGTGTGGATGAATCTCGTTCATAATAGCCCATTGTTCCCAGTCTTCAAAGTCCACACGGATTTCCAAGTGCATGAAGCGGTTAGCCAATGGGCTTGGCATACGATACGTAACACCCTTATCGCCCATTCGGTTACCTGCGGCAATCATAACCACGTTGTCGGGCAATGAGTACTGACCCACCTTGCGGTTCAGAATCAACTGATAAGCCGCGGCCTGTACAGCAGGAGGAGCACTGTTAAGTTCGTCCAAGAACAAGAACACCACATCGTGTTGTGCCGCAAATTCAGCAGTAGGCAGTTCACTTGGAGTAGCCCACTTCATAGTGTTGTCGCCTGCTGAGTAGTAAGGCACACCTTTAATGTCAGTGGGATCCATCAAGGCCATACGCAAGTCTACGACTGCGGAGTTGGGCCATTCTGCGGCAACTTGGTTCACCATGTCAGATTTGCCTACGCCGGGAGGACCCCAAACGAATACTGGACGGCGTTTTTGTACAGCACGGCGCAAAATTGGTTTGCACTCGCTAATCTTAACTGTACGGCTTTCTACTTGATTTCCCATTTGGTGGCTCCTACTTAGGGTTTGTTAAACATGTGTTTATTATAAGGCATTTAGTTGCGATTGTCAACAACTAAATGCCTTGTTGTTTTTATGCAACAGCTTGTTCCTGTGCTGGCATAACTTGGGCGATGAACTCGCTAGCAAGAATTTCTTCCTTGCTCATTGGACGGGGGAGTGCTACAAATTTAACATCAGTGAACTTGCCACGAAGCAAGGTGCCTGTACGGCGCTTGTCGTTGGTGTAGCGAACTGCGGCGCGACCTTTAGGATCAACAGCATAGCCCACGAAAGTAAAGGTTTTCTCGGCTGTAAGAGATTCAACAGCGGCGTTCAAGGTAGATTCAGATGCTTTCATAATAACTCCAGTGTGTTTAAGTGTGTATTGCAGAACCGTTCCGCAATGTTAGTAGTATACTATAGACCCAGATCCTTGTCAACCTGTTTTTGATTCTTTTCGCGTCTTTTGTAGACTTTTTTGCTTTCCTCAACACGGCCCTTAAAGGGACTGTCGTTGTGGTACAGCTCAATGGCTCTACGCTTGGTTCGCTCTAGCTTCAAAGTGATTGTGGTCCGTTTCATAGTGTTAGTATTGTATGGCTATTCGAGTCAGAAGTCAACCTGTTTTTGGCTCTTTTTACCAGATTTTTACTAAAAAGTGTTGTATTTTTGCAACAAAAAGGTAGTACTTGGGTTTAACCTTTTCCCTGTGCCCGCCTGCTGAGTCCGTCTAGCCAAAGAATGATATCATCGTTCACTAGACGGATTTCCATAGCATCCTGTTCCCCAAAGACTCGAAAATAACCAGCACCGTGATAGTAAGGCCAATCCAAGTGTTGCTCAAGACCAATCAGGTGGCCGGGCTTGGGGCTCCAACCTGGAGGGCATTGGTATGACCAATAGCGAAAGTGAGGCTTCATTAGTTCCCAACCGAATGTGGTCAAGCGTAGACCTTTTTGCTTGCCAGGTTGGTAGTTTTTAAAAACAGTGTACTCTGTTACTTTGGTGTTTTCCCAAATGTGCGGAATTGGGTACTGAGCCAAGTACTCAGTTATCTTTGTAGGAAGTTCCTTGCTCATTGATTTTGCGTCCCTGCTTTAGTTCAACTACAGAGAAGTCTGTGCATTTGAACAACTTGTTCATCTTGTCAGCCAAGTTAAATGCATGTCCTGGATTGGAGAAACTTACTTTTTTGTATTTTGGTCCCGGATAGCTGATTAAGCTATTCAGTGTGCGAAGATTAATTGGCTTGTCTTTGTAAAAGACAGCATAGATTGCATCTGCCGCAAGTACTTCTTCGCTTTTGTAAGTTCTTGGGTTTGTATGCGTTAATAGGATGTTGGGCTTGGGTCTACTCATGATAACTTTATTTATCAAAAGTAGGTAGTTAATGGCCCAACTACACTGTGGTCTTTGGTGCTAAGATTGACAGCTTGTCGCCGTGTATAATGATACAGCTGGTTTTAGGATCAGCTATAGGAGTCCCTACAGCAGTAAATGTACGAGTCTTGGAATTGGCCCAAAGAGAAAACATTACAACACCATCAATGGATCCGGCAGCAATAACATCTTCCCCGGCAGCTTTTAGGCCAGCAGCCAGTTCTTCAGTTTTACCACAAGTCCATTGAGAATCAAGTTTAAAAACTTCAGCATTCACAGGCCATGCAAAAAATGCAATGGCAAATGCCAGTAAGGAAACAATCCCCACTTTAGTTATAAGTGGCCGCCAGCCATTCTGTGTGTTGTTGAGCATTATCTGAGGACTTTTGTAAATTGTACTTACCACAGAACTTCATAAAGTGAGGTCCTACAGATGGATTTCTAGGCTTTTGTACAGCTTCGGCAATGGTAGCGTCTAATTCGGCTTTGATATGATCTGGTTGTGCAGTTAGATCAATGATAGCACGATTGCGTTCATAATCATCACGTACCAAGTGTTCGACACCTTCATGATCGGTCCAACGTTGGAGCATGAGATTGTTCCACATGAAGCCTTTGTTGTTGCGATCAGCAAATGCTTCTTGCAAGCCCACCTTGTTCTTTGTACCTTTTGTACGCACACCAGGAAATGCCGAGAACACGTTATCAGAAGTATCGCCACGCATGCACTTTTCAAACAGCAACCATTCTGGTTCGGGTGCTGGCTTTACTTCTTTGGTCTTCTTATCTTTTACTGGCTTACCCTTTTCATCAAAGTAGCCTTCATGCGTAGTAAGCACACCAGTGATGCCGTTGAACAATTGAACGTTAGGTGCAATCAGCTGTTCAAAGTCTGTGTCACTTGAAACGATAATATGGTTATCGTCTTTGTGCAATTGGATCCAACGTGCAATGAAATCGTCAGCTTCGCACACCGGATTCTTAAGAACAGTTACATTGGTCTTGGTGCTGATGTATTCGTAGAACTTGTCGAAGCTTTCCCAAAACAGTTTTTCTTCTTCTGCTTCTTTAGGAGTTTGTTTAGCACGACCTTCAGCACGATTGGCCTTGTAAGGCTTGTATACGTCCTTGCGCCAGCTTCGGCCCTCGAAGCAGAACACAACATGCTTGCCCTGACGATCGCGCCATTGACGCAGGACTGAAGCGAGAATAATATGGTAGCTCATTGCAACACGCTCTTCAGGATCACCAGAACGGATCACATGACGGGCACGGAAGAATAAGTTTGCGGCATCGACGATTAAGTAGCTCATGTGACTATTATAGCACTAAATTGTGTGAGTGTCAAGCGATTATTGGTTGCGTGTTCGATCGTTTGTTTGCAGGCGACCAGCATCTGCAATAAATGATCCGGCAGCATCACTGTCCATGCTGACATTACGACACATGTCAGTGAACCAAGCATCAACAATATCTTCGGCTGTGGCACCTTGGTAACCACCATTGCGTAGAAACTGTACAAAGGCCGGATTCCACTCTAGTTCAAAGTATCCTTGCTTGGGGTTGTCTGGAGCAAGGTGCGCCTGCACTACATTGACCCAAGGTTCGGGACTGTTACGCATTGACTTTGCAGTCTGCTTCTTCTTGAAAATCTTTTTAATAAATTCAAACATTTCAAATATCCCGTCCAAATACATCGTCTTCTCTCTTGGGTAACTCGGCTAGTACCTTATCCCGCCATGCTGTTGATTCCGAATACCAATTAATACGCTCGTCATGTGTGCGGTAACATCCAATACACATTCCGCTGTCATCTGATACACAGATGCCTACACATGGATTAGTTAAATTTGCGTGATCACTCATTGTTTATTCTTAAAGGCCTTAAAAAGCATAGGGATTTGTTTTTCTCTATACTGTGGTAGTTCTGGTACAAGTTTAATACGTTTATCAACTTCGTTACTGTATGTAGTCTTGCACAAACTACAAGTTTCTTCGTATTGCATTGTTATAAGTTTCCCGTTAGATTTACAATTATGAGTCCACGTTGCCATGATATGCTTATTTGTTGGCTACTTCAAGTTCAGCTACTGTAGTTTTAATTGCTTCTGCAAAGTTTAAGGCGCTTTGTTTGTTAAGCAACATATGATGCTCTTGCTTATGCACACCTTTAAACAAGATATCATAAACTGCAATTAGTCGTTTACCCCAAGCAGACCACGCAGGAGTCCATGTTGTTACATAAAAGCTAACTTCAACATCGGGAATGTCTTTATCACGTTGAACTTCAATCCACATCTTAGCCGAATGATCATCACTTGTACAATCACACTCAACGTTAAAAACTCGTGCATCGCCAAAGTCTTGTTCCAAACTAATACCTTGTGCAGGCGTTTGTGCTTTCATTGGATTTCCTCCTGTGTATCCAGTGCCGTACATTTAATACCTATATGTTTCTGGTTTGAAAGGCCCATTGACTGTAACGCCAATATAATTTGCTTGTTTTTCTGTTAATGTTGTTAACTCTGCCCCAACGTGTGCTAAATGTAATTCAGCAACACGTTCGTCTAGCTTACGTGGTAGATTGTACATTTGGCCACGCTCATAATTTGCAGTATTTTGCCACAACTCGATTTGAGCTAAAACTTGATTAGTAAAACTATTACTCATTACAAAGCTAGGGTGTCCAGTTGCACAACCTAAGTTTACAAGTCGACCCTTGGCCAAGATAATAATTTGTCGACCATTGCTTAATTTAACTAAATCAACCTGCGGCTTTACTTCAGTCCATTGTGCATCGGCAATACTGGCAATATCAATCTCTGAGTCAAAGTGACCAATGTTACACACAATTGCATTATGCTTCATTTGTAGCATATGATGCTTGGTAATAACATCAACGTTGCCAGTTGCAGTTACAAAAATATCTGCATGTTGGCAAGCCCAGTCCATTGTAACAACACGATAGCCATCCATTGCAGCCTGCAATGCACAAATTGGATCTACTTCTGTTACCCAAACTTGAGCATTTAATCCACGCAAACTTTCTGCAGAACCTTTGCCAACGTCACCGTAACCTGCAACCACAGCAACTTTACCGGCGATCATTACGTCAGTTGCACGTTTAAGTGCATCAACCAATGATTCGCGGCAACCGTATTTGTTATCAAACTTGGTTTTAGTTACTGAATCATTAACGTTAATTGCTGGCAACTTTAGTGTACCTGCCGCAATACGCTCGATAAGTTTGTGAATACCTGTAGTAGTTTCTTCTGACACACCAACAATACCGGCCAACAATTCTGGATGCTTGTCGTGTACATAACCAGTTAAGTCATGCCCGTCATCCAACAACATGTTTGGTAACCAACCGTCAGGTCCTTTTACGGTCTGCTCAATACACCACCAGTATTCTTCTTCTGTTTCGCCTTTCCAAGCAAACACAGGAATACCGCTGGCAGCAATGGCAGCAGCCGCTTGGTCTTGAGTAGAGAAAATATTGCAACTACTCCAACGCACACTTGCACCCAAGTCAATTAAGGTTTCAATTAACACGGCTGTTTGAATAGTCATGTGTAAACTGCCAGTAATACGAGCACCTTTGAGTGGCTGGCTATCTCGATACTGTTTACGCACGGCCATCAAGCCTGGCATTTCTTGCTCTGCAATTTCAATCTCTTTGCGACCCCATGCCGCCAAACTAATGTCTGCTACTTTGTAATCCATATTGTTCCTTAAAATAAATCAATCTTTTCCCATGGCAGGTAATCCTTGCCAAAGTGTCCATAATTTGTCGTACTACTGTAGATCGGCTGGAACAAGTCAAATCTATCAATGATACCTTTTGGAGTCAGATCTACATTACTTTCGATCCATTTGGTTAATAGTCTACCCTGAACAGCATCAGCAGTTTCAACATAAAAACTCATTGGCTGAGCCAATCCAATAGCATAGCTAATTTGAACAGTTGCCCAAGGAGCTTGCCCACTTGCTACGATATTTTTAGCAAGATATCTCATCATGTACGCTGCCGAGCGGTCAACTTTTGTAGGATCCTTACCACTAAATGCACCACCACCATGGGGACTATAACCACCATAAGTATCAACAATGATTTTTCTTCCGGTGAGGCCAGTGTCGCCGTCAGGCCCACCAATAACAAAACGACCAGTAGGATTAATGAAAAACTCAGTAATGTCATCCACATACTTTCCTGGCAAAATGCTACGAATAACTTCTTCAACAGCTGACCTTACGACTTCAATTGGAGTATCGTCACTATGTTGAGTCGAACATACTACTTTGGCAATACGTTTGGGGGTACCATCGTCGTTGTATTCAAAAGTTACCTGGCTCTTTGCATCGGGACCAAGCCAAGGAAGTTGTTTATTTTTACGTACTTCTGTGAGTTTTTCTACAATCTTATGACTGTAATAAATTGCACTGGGCATGTACGTATCAGTTTCATTACATGCATAACCAAACATTAAACCTTGATCGCCGGCACCAAAGTTGTCAGTGCCCAATGCGATGTCGGCACTTTGGCCATGTAGCAAGTTTGTGATTTCAACTGTGCGCCAATTGAAGCCACGTTGCTCGTAACCAATATTCTTGATTACTTCTCTGATTTCTTGTTCAACTTCTTGATCATTTAGATGACCTTTATATTCGCCAGCGACTACTACACGATTTGTAGTAACCAAAGTTTCGCAGGCGCATCGTAATGCAGAATCCTGTTTGGCCATTACTAAATCGAGAACAGCATCGCTGATCGCGTCTGCTACTTTATCTGGATGACCTTCTGATACTGACTCACTTGTAAATAGATAACTCATTTGTTCCTTTTGTAATTTTGTGTCACACTTTGATTTATCATTATTTGCCCCAACCGTTTGACCAAATGTCAACGTGTAATCGAGGACTGTAACGATAGCCACGTGCCAGAGCTTCATCAGCAATGTGGCGTGTGTTTGAAAAGTATGCTTTGTCAGTGCCACCAACTGGCATGACATATACTTGACCATGGAATCCAGCGGCACGATATTCTTTAACAGCACGATCAACTTCGTCAAAGTCTAAGATGTTGTCAATTACAAACTTAAGATACACATAACCACGTTGTTGGTACTCTACAATAACTTCAGGTTTAACTGCATCACTCCACTTTTCGCCGCTAGCACTTAGCTTGGGGCTGACACTAAATGTAATTGAATCTTTGGGCAAGTGATAGTTGTCAGATAAAAAGTCCTTAAACTCTTTATGCAAGTGCTGGGTACCGTTAGTTTCAAATGTTAGATTACGCAGATCTCGCATGCGAGGATTACTCAACAGCTCTGGGTAAAGCATTTGCCAACCTAGTAAAGGTTCGCCTCCGGTAATGACCAAGTGTACGTCATTGCCATTATCCTGCATCCAATGATTGTTAGGAGTTAAGTCAAGCATGGCATCAATACTTTGTTCAACACTATACGTAGGACTCAGATGCTTGAACGCAGGATGCCAGCTTGCATAACTATCGCATCCGGTTTGTGCCAATGGCAAGTCATTGAATGTTTTGTAAAGATGTACCACCTTGCCAATCTCAT
>Ga0222712_10007044_pt1 | contig 10971 bp, 11 predicted proteins | sample C33_657DmetaG_FD_165043 | JGI IMG/M metagenome (GOLD analysis project Ga0222712, IMG submission 165043) | Estuarine water microbial communities from San Francisco Bay, California, United States - C33_657D | ecosystem: Environmental > Aquatic > Marine > Unclassified | place: USA: California... | reverse complement strand
CCACCCATTGCCCGTGCGCCGCTAACATTTTGAGCAACATCTACAACAGCAATTGCGCCCATTAGTGCTATATTTGCATATCCTAAACCGCGAATCATTGCGGCATGAGCTGTACCTGCAACTAATAAAGCAGGGTTTGCTGTAAGGGCTGCTGCCATTGCATAGCTTGCTTGAGTTGCAATAGCTGATTGTTCTACCATTAAAGCAGCTTGTGCAATAGCAATAACTTTTTGAGCAACAAAAGCCGCCTGTGCAATAGCATTATTTTCGTGGCCAGTCTTTCTAGCTAATTCTAGTATGCTACCTCCAAAATCTGACATCATCCCCAATTCTGTTTGTTTTAGCGCATTTTGTTGCTCTAATGAATCGCGTTGAATGGCTATTTTTTCAGCTTGGTATTGAAGTTTGTTTTGTATACTGAGTTGGTAATACTCTGCTTCACTCATGCGATTGTTTGCGTATGCTTTATCGAGTATAGCTTTACGCGCCCACATTCCTTGTCGTGCAATCTCGTTTTTAGTGGCGTAGCTATTGCGTAAAGCGTCTAATTCTTGCGCCTGACCTGCCATAAAATCATCGGTTTGTTTTTGGTTAGCCTTTGCTTCTTCTTCGGCTTTTAAAGCGTTAGCCTTTGCTTCTTCTTCGGCTTTTAAAGCGTTAGCCTTTGCTTCTTCTTCGGCTTTTAAAGCGTCAATTTTAGCGGCTTGGATTCGCAATAACTCTTTTTCTTTAGGCAATAATTTACTTAACTCTGTATTTTTTAAGTCAAAGTTAAGTTTTGCTAGTGCGGTATCATTGCCCCATAACTCAATCTGTTCTTTTTGCGACAAAAACAAAGACTCATAACGTGATTGTAATTGCTCAGACGCTTTTGCTTCATCTTCCTTAGCTTTTTTAGCCTTTTTATCTGCCTCTATTTGTTTCTCTTTATCTTTTAGCATTTGAGCAGCAACGCCTTGTTGCGTTGGATTGTTCATCAAGTCATCAACTGTACGATTAAATGTAGCCGTTTCAATTGCAGACTCTAATGTCTTTTTTTGTGCTATTAGTTTGTCAAGGTCGCTTTGAATAGAAGCTTTTATTCTTTCATTCGACGATAAAGACGCTGCCCTTAAGATTTCCGTTGTCGATTGAATTTGAGACTCAACAACGCTTAAGCTTTTAGCAAGAATCTGTAGATCATCATCGCTAACGGTTAAGTTTTTATTGATTTTATCAATGGCTTCTTTTGATTTATCAGCCGCTTTTTCTGCGTTATCACCAAAAACAAACCATGCCGTTGCCGCAACTCCCAACAAAGTTATTGCCACTCCCAATGGCCCACCCAAACCCGCAACAATTCCAGTTGCCGCTCTATTTGCCGCGTTTGCCGCGTTAGTAGCTGCCGCTAATTCTGCTTGTGCGATAGTTTGCGCTGTTGTTGCTACAGTGTTTGCTTCTGCCGCTACTGTTGCGCGAGACACCGCCACGGCCTCAGCATTTGCAGAAATAACAACCTGCTCCATTGCTAAGGCCGCTTTTTCTGCTGCTACTGTTTTTTGAATATCTGCTGCTGCTGCAAATAGTGTACCCCGTGCAAGTGCCGCCTCCATATTCGCCCGTTGTACATCTGCTAAGGCCGCTTCATGTGTAGCCAATGCCGTTGCGCTTGTCGCTCTAGCTCTTGCTAGTTCTGTCATTGTTAATGCTTTTTCAGCTTCTGCCCTGCGTAGTGCTATCCCTGTGCTTGCTGTATTTTGAGTTGCCAATGCTAGCGTTTCAACTCTTAAAGCCTCTTGTGCCATCATGTTTGTAATAGCTGCTTTAGTTGACAATGCAAAACCAACAACTAATCCAGTGAGTTTTACGCCTGCATACAATTGCAAAGCTGTATAAGCTGCGTGAACTGCTTCTTTTATGTCTTTCGCTTTTTCGTCTATATTAAGAGCATTGGATATTGCTGTAATTTCACTGATTGTTGATACAAACGCCTTTGATACTTCTGTACTTTCGTTTATTCTACCGACAAACAAAATGGCACTATTTTTTAAATCAACAAAACCCTGTGATATGGTTGTTTGTGTTTTTGCAAAACTTTTATCAACTTCCGCACTTTGTTCTTTTAGTGCTTGTATTAAAATGTCGCTTGTTAATTTTCCCTCGGCTGCCAAAGCGCGTAATGCGCCTTTAGGAACTTGTAACGCTCTAGCAAATGCGTCCATTGCGGCTGGTGCATTTTCGGCCACGCTGTTAAATTCATCACCACGAATTACACCACTTGCCAATGCTTGGCTAAATTGCAAAATGGCGGCCTCTGCGCCTTGTGTGCTTGCGCCTGATAAAGCGAGTGTTTTGCCGAATGTTTCTGTGACTCTTGCAACTTCCCCCACACTAAGCCCTAAAGCATCAGCATTCTGGCTAATTTTAAAATATAAGTCCCCCGTTGCGCCTAATGCTTGGCCTGACTTTTTGGCAATATCTACTACATTTTGAGTTGCTACCGCTAATTCATTTGTTGAGTTAGTAACAAGCTTTAATTTGTTCTGTAAGTTTGTATAAGCATCGGCATACTCAATTATTTTACTTGTGGCAAATAGCCCTGCCAATGCGCCTGCCATGCGTTTTAATGCGTTTTCTGTGTTGTTGCCTGCGCGTTGTAAACGTCCTAACGCTCGCTCACCATCGCGTAATCGTCTAGTATCAACACCAAGCCCAATCATCAATAAATCTGCCATCTTATCACCTCTTTTTACCGATTGAGCGTAGCGCGTTTTTAACACTGTTTGCCACTTGTGCGCGTTTATCTTGAGTCATTACAGGCACCATAGGCATAGGACACAAAGGGTCTGTTGCCTCGTTTAGCATATCAGCATACACAAGACTTAGCTGCATAATTGTATCAGCTTCCCATGAGTCTAGCACATAACCCGATAAATCAGCCCACGCTTTTAACTCAGTCCAAGATAGCCGTTTTGCTATACCGTCATTATAAGAGATTGTGCCAGATTCGTGCAGCAAATTGATAAGATAAAGCCCACTCGTTAAAGTAGGCATATCAGGCGTTAGGGTAGGATTGTTTTGCGTGAATTGTTTTAGGCGCGTAATACGATTGTATTCTTTCGCGCCTTTAGTTTGTGGACAACTATGCCACCATGCTTGTTGCCTAGCGTAGAGTTTAAGATTCTCTACGCATTGATAAAAAAATGGGCGCGGTCACTAATGGCATTATCAACTTGCTCTTTAATCCAGTTATAACGCGTATAAATACTTACAGCATTATCAAAGCTAAACTCGATAACTTTGCTGCCCTCAGAGATACCTTTCCAGCCTAATGTACATTGTGCCAATAGCTCGATGGTATCGCGCTCGTTAGCGTTTAAGTCTAACTCTTTAGACTTACGCGCTATTTGTGCCTTAGCTCGCGCTTTGATTGCGTTTTTAAATACAGGCGAGTCATGGCCAACAATTTGCACTTCAATATCAGGCAAAAACTCACCAGTCACAGGATGCTTTAATTGAATAACCGCATCATTTTTTGGTAATAAAGTCGATAAATCCATAATGGCCTCTATTTGTTTTGTTGCCCCTATTGCTAGGGGCGTAATGGTTTAAGATTATGGCAAGGCAACAGGGATAATATCAGTATTGATTTCCAAGTTAATAGAACCTGACAAAATCTGGTCAACACTGCCAGCGTTTGTTTTAAACGACATAACCAACGCGCTAAAATAATCTTTTGAGCCGTCTTGGTATGTAATAGCAATCGCTTTGTTAGCATCAGAGCCAACGGCTGCAAGCGCGATAATCTGCCCTGCGTCATCACGGTCAATCGCTAACTGTAACGCCATTGTGCCGTCGTTAAAAGAGCCTTTACGCTTGATAGTGCGTCTTGATGCGATAGGGTTATGCGTAACCGTTGCATATTCGCGGCCAAATTCGCCTAAATCGGTTACTTCGCCAATCAAAGAAAAGGTTAATGCTGCGTACCCTGCGGCATCGTTTGTGGCTGGCAATGTGGCACTAATGCCAATAGTTGCCCCTGCGGTTGTTTGTACTAAAGCTGCGGTCATTTTGAGTTACCTCGTAATCTGTTGATATGGGACGGTTACAGGCAACATATACCACCCGTCTTGTGTAAATCCAGTGTTTACGCTGCCTGTTTTGTCAATTCGCACATTATTAGATAATACCGTATTTCTTGCGAATGCGCTTAAAATTAAATCAGCAATTTGCGCGGCTCTTACTGTACCTGTGCCATCTTTTACAAAGATAGAGCATTGCATTAAGCCTAGTGTTTGGCTTGTTGTTGCTATGCCTACGGGTATAGTATCAGCGCGTAATAAAGTTACTCGGATATGCTCGCCTGTTGGCGGATTAGCTTTGTTTTTGTTGGGGCTGTTAGGGTAGTAAATGGTTGGCAATGTGCCACTAATAGACTCTAGTTTGTCAAAGAGTGCTAACTCGATTTCGGCTTGACTCATTGTACACTCCTGACCGCATTTTCTAACTCTTGTAATGCCATTCTTGCACTCACTCTAACCATGCCATTAGGTGCTTGTTGGCTATGGCCATACTCTAATTTTTTAGCGTATGGTAATTTGTTTGTTAAATAAAATACATGGCCGTTTGCGGCTTTAGCGAATGGTATAACATGGTCAATTGAGCCGTTACGATTAGCAGGCTTCACCGCTCCGTTATACGGTTGGTCTAGCGATGCTTGCCAATTTGCTCTAAACAATCCTGTGTCAACAGGACTCATACGCTCTACTCGTGCGCTGATATTGATACAAAAAGCCGCCACCGCCTTGGCTTGTGTAATTGCTAACTTACGCGCTAGTTTTTGAATATCATCATTAAACGACATTATAACCGCCCTTGTACAATGTATAAAATGTTTGTATCGCTTGGTTTAATCTCTTTAACAGCAACAATACTATATTGCAATCCGTTTGTTTCGATGCGCTGTTTTGTGCTTAGTGTAAATGCACTAGACACCAAAAACTTAACATCATGCGCCTGCAATACAAAATCGTTATTATCATTGCTTGCAAATGAGCTTTGTACTAGCTTAATTGTTTCGCTCGATTGGCTAACAGTAGGCTGATAGTCTGTGCCTGTATTTGTCTCTGTAATCAATAAAGCATCGCGGCCATTTTCGCGTATCAATCGCTCAGATAATGCGGCTAAATTAGCGTAGTTAATGGCCATTATAGCGACCTCATCACGGATGTACTCGATGCCACATAATCAGCTAAAGCTGCATTGATAGAACGTGCAATCGGTGCGCTTGATGCGTTTGGTTGATACTCTACTTCTAGCACATCCACTTTCTCACGCTTTACAGCTCGCTCGACTGTGGCCAAAGGGTCATAACCATTAGCAATAGATAATGCAATAACGTGTTGCGCTTTAACAATACCGCTAGGCACTGTATCAGACGCTAACAACACATTATCTACATAAACATATTGACGCGGCCAGTCAAGCACTTGGTCATCGTCTGTTTTGTAGCCTTTCCAGTTTTGTGAGTCTAAATAATCTAATGATTTTGTTAAATAAATGGCTGCGTTAGGTGCGCTAATAGTCACTCCACGCGCTAAGGCGAAGGCAATCAAAGCGTCATCTGTTGTATAGCCTATTGTTACCGTCATTTTTTAACCCTCAAAAAAGGGGCAATTACGCCCCTTTGATGTTGCTGATTAACCAAGCAAGGTGGCGGTATGTTCAGGCTTGATGTTTTTAACACCCCATGCCAACGCAATTTCATAACGGATTTTTCGGTAGCCAGGGTACATTGACACCTCAAAAGCCAAGCCGCTGCGTGGGTCTTGAATCGTCATTACATCAATGGCCATGTCACCCTCTTGTGGCCGCTCAGGCATACGAGTAGCCAACACAATCGCGCTACGGCTAAACGCCATGTTGCGTGGTGATGTGGCCAACACGGTAATTGCACGAGTAGCCACGCCTTGAGCTTTACGCAAACCTGGTGCGGCTAAAGTGATGGTGTCACCACTTGCAGGATTTGCACCTGCGAAGCTAACAGCACTAATAACGTACTGGTTAGTATCGTTAGCAAAGGTAATAACGTCACCTGCTGCAACTACGCCTGTACCTGCTGTAGCTAACGGGATAACTGTTTGGCCGACAGTGAATGCTGCGCTTGTGCTTGTGGCACCAGCCATTGCACCACTGGCAGGATTGTAAACTTGTGCAGATTCGCGAATGGCAACACCGCTAGGCATGGTTAAAACGCCTTGACCTGCCAATGTTTCGGCTGCTTTGTCACGAGCCGAATTGATGTTAAACAAAGTCTGTAAATTAGCCCCTGCGTTAGTATCAATAACCAATTGCAAGTCGCTTGTTGGTGCGCCATTGTCAACCAAGATTTTACGCGCTGCACTTAATGCGGCTGTATTGCTAACAAAAGGCACTGTACCAACAGTACCAGCCGCACGGCTAGTGGTGGCGTATAATGCAGCAAGGTCTAATTCAACAGCATTAGCCAAAGTACGCATGGCTTGAGCAATTTGATTAGCACGGATGGTCAAATAACCCGCACCACTGTTTAAACCCACTTGCTCGTTGCCTTCCCATGAGAACGGCACGGCTTTAGATCTTGTAATCTTAATCGTAGTGCTGCCAATGGTTTGGTCTGCTGCTGTGGGTACTGACATAGCAGGTGTAGTATCTACCATACTATTACTAGATGGGGCAACAGGTACAGTTACGTTTTGGTTAACTGCTGCGCGATTAACGCTAGAGTCAACAGTGACGGCAGGAATGAAGCCGATAAGCTCACGACTAACAACATCAAGAGCCGCGTATAAATCAGGGATTAAACCCGTTAAAGTGTTAGACATAATAAAAACCTCTAATTAGTGATTGTGCCGCCACTCTTAAAATGTGCAGCTCTTGCGCTTTGACTCATTGCGTCAAATTGCGCTCGTGTGATTGTTTTAGCAGCACCGCCACCAGTTGAAGCATTTGTGCCAAAGCCACCGCTTGATGCTTGAGCTTTGAGCATTGCGGCATAGGTTGGAGACTTGAGTACGTCCGCCTTAAACCCTGCCAAATCTAACGAAGTAGCACCGCCTTCTTCGTCTTTAAAACTGTATTTGTCCGTTTCAGGGTCATAATCAACCCGTTCACTAATCAATTTTTTAAATGCTTTCGCGCCTACTTCTGTCGCTAATGTACTTAACTCACTAACAACAGCATCACGCGCCTTTTTAATTACGACTGCATCACGCTTGGCAATACGTTCTTCAAATTGTTTAATCTTTTCACCGTGTCGCTTTTCGCTGTCTGCTAAGATTTCATCAATCTTGCCTTCGGCTTTTAACTTCTCTAACGCTTTCTTTTCGGCTTCTGCTTGCTTGACGGCTTCTTGGCTCTTAAATCCTTTTAACTCATTGGCCAAAGCATCTCGTTCTTCGCCTTTGCGCTTCATTGCGCCCACGACAGTTACAAAGTCTTTGTGCTGATAAATCTTAGCACCGTTCTTTTCAACTTCTACATAATCAGCATGATATTTTTCGGGAATATCTGCCAAATCTTTAACTTCAATCATAATCAAAACCTTTGATAAAGTGTTACACAGTAACAGTTAAATTATTGTACGCTATTTTGTACGGTTTGCAACATTGGCAAAGGGATAGCCTCAATCATTGAGACAACATCCTCAGCCTCGCCCGATATAAACCCACCTGCTATTAACTTTTCAATAGCCATCTGTGGAGTCATCAATCTATCAAGCACTAATTCGCGTATGGCTCGCACTTCATCGGGCGTTAAAGAGGTTGACGTAAACTCACGATTAAGCACCAAATCAATATCAGACGGCATCAACCCTAAGCCCTCAAAGTCACCACAATAAGCAATGATGTTTTTATAGGCTCGCTCGATATTATTACTCAGCAAAGTAAGCACCGCTTTTTCGTTTGCGTCTTTAATCTCAACCTCGCCTAGCGTTTGTTGTTGATTGTCCTCCGTTTCAAAACGGCCACCGATTGCCCGTACTTGCTTCGCGTTTTCTTCCATATATTTAAAAAGCGCGTCACCATCAGCCGTGAGTTTTAAAATATCCATAGTCACGCCATCGGGCAAAAAGTTATGTACTCCTGCGCCCATAGCGAAGTATTTGCGGCCATTGATAATATCAAACTGCTCTTTTTTGCTTTCGTCCCATCCGCTCGAATAGCTTGTGTCTTGTAATATGCGTAAACGCTCTTTTAAATCAGCACTTACTTGATACCGTGCGTGTGCTTTGTGACAAAGTGGCGATAAATAGCCCGCGCAAATTGGCAGTTTACCTGCGATAATGCGCTCACTTTGTACAATCTCAATCGGTATAAAAGTCATGCTTTTGCCGTTGGCCTTTGGATAAATGCGCTCTTCTTTTTGGATAACGCTTTTACCATCCAACACTTCTAACTCTTGCCAGTAGCCTAATTCGTCAATGCCTAACTCTAGCGATACAGTTGCATTAAACGAAACGCCGTCATCATTGCGTCTAATTTCGTTATGCTCTAAACGTGCATAAACCAGCGTTAATCGTCCGCCTACTTTGCCATAATTCCAATCGACTAACGCCTCACGGGGATAATGCTTGATAGATGCGCGTTGATTAAGTGCGGCTTTGTCTGCTATCGATAATTCAACATCTAAGCCAGTGGGCAATTGGTCATACTCAGCAAGCAAAATATGATAACCAACTTGCAAGCAATTACTTGCTGTAATCTCAATAGAGGCCTGTAATGATAGCCAATCCCCATCACTATCATCTTTTAAATATTCAAGCTGTGGCGGTAAATTAACCTTTGCATCATGTCTAAACATTGCCCCTAGCAAGTCGTTTAACGTGCGGCTTGCGAAGTCTTCAACCTCAGCCCCCATCTTGTACGCTTCATAACGTCTTACTTGTTCGGGTGTGTTGCATTCCAATTGGTTAGGGTGTGGTAAAAATGTCACGCCCTCGCGCTTGACCGCTGCCGCGCCATCGATGAATTTGCGTACCAAAAATAGCTCTGTTTCGGCTGTGATATAATCTGGATGCTTTGTGTTTTCTATGTTCATAGTTTGGCTTTCCTAAAAGCAAAATCGTAAGCGTCAAGGGCTTTCATTTCTTTGAGCGTTAATGGTCTGCCGTTCATATCTGTAAATTTATCCATTGATAAACCACCCTCTTTAAACAGTTTGGCGCGTGTTTTACCCAATGATGATTCTATAAACCAGTCGGGTTGTTGCCTCATCCAAGCGTCCATATTTGTCTTAGCGTTAATTTGCCCTGCATCAAATATAGCACTATCTTTACGCCCTGTATAAGTAACTTTACTTGGTACTTCTTTTGGGTCTTGGCCTTGCGCTCGTTGTTCGTCTGCCTTTGCACGTCTAGCATCTAGTTTATCATTCTTTTTGTTAAATGCTTCTTCGGCTGTTTGTGTGTCATTACCGCCCACGGCTGCCTTAGTACCGCCAAATGGGTCAAAACCAATCGGCACTATTTGCAACAAAGAGCGACAATTAAAATGTAAAGGTGGCCTAGGTGTAGCAGGGTCATCAAGTGCGTAAATCTTTTGTAATGTGCCAAAATGCCTACACGTTAGCGTAGTACGATTATCGAATGTGGCTAAAAAGACGCGGCCTTGTATTAAGTCTGCATTTGCTTGTGCTGCTACGTCTCTCGCTGCGTTTGCGTAATGATTAGCACCAGTACGCACTAACGCCTCAGCTTCACGCGCTCCTGTGTTACTAATTAAGCCATCAAGATAGTTATTAGCTTTAGTGCCGACTAGGCGTTTAGTCATTTCACTAACAGTTGCGCCGACTTCATAACCTTGTCGTATTGTGTTATCAATAATTCGGGTTTGTGTGCTATTTGATGCACCTGCGACAAACTCACGCCATGTGCCAACCTGCGCGACTTTTGCCCCTGCCAAAACCATCGGTGTATTGACTGCTTTAGCGACTGCCGCCTCGCTTACTGCTGTAGTACCCACTAACTCATTAACAATATATTCTGATTCATACTTAGCCAAGTCGAATAAATCGTTAGTTGTACCATCCCACATCTCAGCCATTTTCTCTTTTACAAGCAATCCTACGCGCGATCTGAGCGAGTCAAAGTCTTTACGGCTCATCGTCGGCTCATAGTCAACTAATGCAGCCTTGACAGCCTTCGATAAATCTAAATATGACGGCATGATGCGCGACTGTACAATACCTGTCACCAGTCTTGATACGGCTAACTCATGTCTTAACGCGCTGTCTGCTGTAATCATTAAAACATTCCCATTGTGATACCGCTTGATGCTGGCTTACGCACTGGCATTTCATAAACGATTGGATAACCTGTTGCATCGTTCTGATGGTCAAAGCCGCTGTGCTTGTCAGGCTCACCGTTTTTATCGTATGCCTGTTGCTCTAAACACGCAACAACATCAGGACACCTACGCGCATTAACCCACATCTTGCCTTGAGATAATGCGCCATTAACCGCTAAAATCCTGTCTTTGACTCGTGGGTTTTGAGCATTAACTTTAACTGTAAATCCTGCTTGTTTTAGTAATGATATATCACTCTCACTCGCATTAACAGTTTTACGACTATTGCCGCTCGCATCGGGGTATATCGTTATCTTGTGGCCTTGATAACGCTCTTTTAAGACTTTGCAGAGTTCAGGCGTATCATAAACGCCTGTTAATTGGTCAACTGCGTGCCATCCGTTCGGACGTTTGACGTAAATAGTCGAAGCCATTGCACCAACGTTAAAATCCTGACCAATAAATAAAGGCTCGCCTTGTTTTATTGTCTCATTTGATGCGCAACGGTGGCGGTCATAGCTAGTGTAAATTGTACCGCTCGTTAAGTTTGTAAACTGTCCGTTTAAGTAAGCATCAATCAACTCTAATGGGTAGGACTCTTTTAATGAAGCTATATAATCATCGGGTAAATTAGCCTCATTGTCGTATGTTGAAGCGTGAATAACAC
>Ga0222712_10007043_pt1 | contig 10972 bp, 9 predicted proteins | sample C33_657DmetaG_FD_165043 | JGI IMG/M metagenome (GOLD analysis project Ga0222712, IMG submission 165043) | Estuarine water microbial communities from San Francisco Bay, California, United States - C33_657D | ecosystem: Environmental > Aquatic > Marine > Unclassified | place: USA: California... | reverse complement strand
ATTTGATGCGCTAATGGGTGGTGCGCGCCGTGATGAAGAAAAAGCCCGCGCCAAAGAACGAATTTTCAGCCACCGCGACAGTTTTGGCCAATGGCAACCTAAGTCACAACGCCCCGAGTTGTGGTCCTTGTTTAACACCAAATTGCAGCCCGGCGAACACTTCCGCGTGTTCCCCATTTCAAACTGGACCGAGCTCGATGTGTGGCAATACATTGCCCGAGAAAACATCGCACTGCCTTCCATCTACTACGCGCACAAACGCCAAGTGGTTGACCGCCGTGGATTGCTCGTGCCCGTCACAGATCTAACGCCCCCTAAAGATGGCGAACAAGTTGAAGTTCGAGACGTACGCTTCAGAACCGTGGGCGACATTACCTGCACTTGCCCCGTCGAAAGTACCGCTGCCACACCTGAAGAAATTGTGATTGAAACATTGGCGGCCGAAGTCAGTGAACGCGGCGCAACGCGCATGGACGACAAAACATCTGAAGCCTCTATGGAAAAACGCAAAAAAGACGGATATTTCTAATGACCTCAACTGCCAACTTAGACGCTGTCATCCATGCAGCACCCCTCTTTGTCCACAATGCCAATGCGCTGAAATTTATCACTTGCGGCTCGGTGGACGACGGCAAGAGCACCCTCATTGGCCGCTTGCTGGTGGACACAAAAGCTGTGTTGCAAGATCACCTGGCTGGCGTGCAGCGCCAAGGCGAAACCGATTTGGCCTTGCTCACCGATGGCTTGTCGGCAGAGCGCGAGCAAGGCATCACCATCGACGTGGCTTATCGTTACTTCAGCACCGAAACGCGTAAGTTCATCATTGGCGATGCGCCCGGTCATGAGCAATACACACGCAACATGGTGACCGCAGCTTCCAGTGCAGATGCAGCCGTGGTGTTGGTGGATGCAACCAAGCTGAATTGGAATGACGTCAACCTCAGCTTGCTTCCCCAAACTCGCCGACACAGCTTACTTTTGAAGTTGCTACGCGTACCTTCTGTGGTGTTTGCCATCAACAAACTGGATGCCGTTGAAGACGCCACAGTGGCCTTTCAAAATATTCAACGTGCATTGGCAAAGTTTGCGACTGAAGCCGGTATTCATGTCAAAGCTTGGGTGCCCATCTCAGCACTGAAAGGCTGGAACGTCGTGGACAGCCATCCCAACTGGTGTGGCTACACTGGCCCTAACTTGTTACAAATTTTGGAAACATTGCCCAACACGCCTGCTGAGGCCGAAGTGGCGATGAGCTTCCCTGTGCAATGGGTTGAAAAATTCCACGACTCCAATGTGACACACCAAGGTCGCCGTGTTTTTTGGGGCCGCGTTGCCACAGGTACTTTAAGCCTCGGACAAAGTGTCAAAGTTTTCCCAAGTGGCCAAACAGCCTTGGTTGCTCAGGTGCTCTCAGCAACTCGCCAAGACAAATCCAATGTCACAGGACAAAGTGCTGGGCTGGTGTTGGACCGCGAAGTGGATGTATCTCGGGGTGATTGGATTGTGGCCGCAGACGCCGGCCTTGAAGGACAGCGTCAAATTGACGCCACTGTGGCTTGGATGGACGATGAGCCTTTGGTGCCAGGTCGACTTTATTGGGCCCTGCATGGCCACCGCTGGGTAAAGGCCAAGGTACAGCGTGTCGCGCATCGCCTGAACATCAAAACCTTGGACGAAGAAGACGCCTCTGAACTGCCTGCCAACTCGGTAGGACACGTCACTTTAGCCTTCCAAGAGCCTCTCATGACCCTGCCATTTGGCCAATCTCGACTCTTGGGCGCCCTTATTTTGGTCGACACCGCCAGCCATAAGACCTCAGGCGCAGTGTTGGTGAATTGAGACAGCGCGCCCTTAACTGCCTTAAAATGCCCACTTTCGGACACCATACCCATGTTGTCCTTTAACGTCCTAGCCCTTTCAAACTGTCATGACCCACGTTGTTTCTGAATCCTGTATCCGCTGCAAATACACCGACTGCGTGGATGTCTGCCCAGTCGACTGCTTCCGCGAAGGCCCCAACTTTTTGACCATTGACCCCGATGAATGCATTGACTGCGCAGTTTGCATTCCCGAGTGCCCTGTCAATGCCATTTATGCGGAAGAAGACCTGCCTGCAGACCAAGTGCACATGACCAAGCTCAATGCCGAGTTGGCTTTGTTGCCCAATTGGAAAAGTATCACCAAGCGCAAAGCGCCTATGCCAGATGCAGATGATTGGAAAGACAAAAGCGGCAAGCTCAAAGAGTTGCAGCGTTGATTCAAACCGAAGCCTTGATCATTGGGGCAGGCCCTGTGGGCCTGTTCCAAGCGTTTCAACTAGGGCTTCAAGACATCCGCTGTCATGTGGTGGATGCATTGCCGCAAGTGGGCGGCCAGTGCGTAGAACTCTACGCCCACAAACCCATCTACGACATTCCCGGCATTCCCTATTGCACTGGTCAAGAACTGATTGACCAACTTCAAAAGCAGGTCAAACCCTTCGGCCCCCAATTTCACCTGCAAGAATTGGTGAGTGAACTCAAAGTCACCCAAGAAGGCCATTGGCATGTGCAGACCGACAAGGGCACTCAATTCAAAGCGTCTACGGTGTTCATTGCAGCCGGCGTTGGCGCCTTTGTAAAACGCGGGTTGAATTTGGATGGCTTCGATGAATTATTAGGCACGTCTATTTTTCAGAGCACGCCCAACGCCAGTTCATTCAAAGGCAAACACTTGATCGTTCTAGGCGACAGCGACGCGGCCTTGCAAGCCTGTGCGCAATGGCGGCAAGGCTCAGATGCTGCCGCAAGCGTGACCTTGGTCCATCGCCGTGACCAGTTTCAAGCCGAGCCACAAGCCATTGAAGACATGCGCCAGGCCTGCGCCAATCACAGCATGCGCTTTGTGGCCGGACAACCCACAGGTTTAGTTCAAGCCCGTGGTCAACTGACCGGTCTCGAAATTCTGAATGCCCAGGGCGACAATGAAGTACTTCCTGCCAATGCCATGTTGTTGTGTCTTGGCGTTTCGCCAAAGCTCGGCCCTCTCAGCGATTGGGGCTTGGCAATGGAACGCAAGCAATTGAGGGTCAACACCGAGACCTACGCCACAGAGGCGAAGGGTATCTTTGCCGTGGGCGACATCAACACCTACCCTGGCAAAAAGAAACTCATTGTGTGCGGTTTTCACGAGGCCACTTTGGCAGCCTTTGGTGCTTCAGCGCTGTTGCGCCCTGACCAAAAAACCTTACTTCAATACACGACAACATCTACCCACCTGCACAAACTCTTGGGTGTGTCGTAGAATTCAACCTGTGACTCCAAACGCCGTTTGCAGTCACATCCGCTAGGGGTGTTTTGGCCTAATGGCCAAGACTGAGAAAGTCCCTTTGAACCTGATTGAGGTAATCCTCGCGCAGGGAAGCTTGTCTAAACAACGAGGCAATCACTCAATTGCCAGCATTCGTTGAATGATCCAGCCGACCTGCCATTTCGTTGAAGGAAAACGCAATGGCACACCATTTGCCAAAACTAACTTGCCATGCATTGCTACTTGTAAGTGCATCCGCAATCGCCCAAAACAATACTGTTTTGGTCACCAGTCCCGCTGCACAACAAGTGAGTGGCTTTGAAAACCTCAGCTTGCGTGAAGCGCCGTTCAGCGCCACCAACGTTGACAACACAACGCTGCGAGATTTGGGTGCCCAAAGAATTTCAGACGCACTGCGTTTAGATTCCTCCGTCACCGACAGCTACAACTCGCCAGCTTATTGGGACATTTTGAGCGTGCGCGGTTTCACTTTGGACAATCGCTACAACTACCGCCGCGAAGGCTTGCCCATCAGCGCTGAAACCATGATCCCCATGGACAACAAAGAGCGCATCGAACTCTTCAAAGGCACCAGCGGCATTCAAGCGGGAACCAGTGCCCCCGGTGGCTTGGCCAACTATGTGGTCAAGCGTCCTCCCAACTCAGCTGAAGCCGGCACCAGAAGCCTTACCGTCAGTTATGGCAATGGCAGCAACAGTTCTGTTGCCTTGGACTTAGGCGGTCGATTTGGCGACAACAATGCTTTGGGCTATCGCGTGAATGCAGCCTACGAAGACCTTAACCCATATGTTCAAAACGCAAAAGGCCACCGTCAACTTTTGGCCTTGGCCATGGATTGGCGCATCAACAGCAACACGCGTCTTGAGTGGGAATTTGAAAGTAGCAACCGTCAACAAATGGGTGTGAATGCCGCAAGCATCACAGGTAACACGCTGCCCTCGCCTGTTTTCGGACAAAACAATTTCTCCAAACAAAGCTGGTCTGTACCAGGTGTATTCGAGGGCCTGACAGGCAGCGTGCGTCTGAAGCAGAAACTTGAAAATGGTTGGTTGTGGACCACCCAAGTAGGTGCTCAGCGCTTGAAAACTGACGATCGCCTTAGCTACGCTTATGGCTGCTATGCAGAAGGCAATTACGATCGTTTCTGCAGCGACAAAACATTTGACCTGTACGACTATCGCAGCGAGAACGAACGCCGCATCAACGATGCCCTGCAAACAGAATTAACTGGCCAAGTTCAATTGGCCGGCTTGCAGCACGACATAAGCTTCTCTTGGTTGCGTCAGCGTCAAATTGACAAGCTCTCACCCATGCAAGCGTACAACTGGGCAGGCACCGGCAGCTTGTCGGGTGTCAGCGACAGTGCAGCAGCGCCAGAGCCCTATGACTTGAACACCAATCGCCAAGAGTACTCAACCGAGATCAGCGCCAAAGACCGTATCCATGTGAATCAGTTTGCAGACCTGTGGCTTGGCTTGCGCGCCAGTCACATTCAACGCGACAGCCAGCGCACGGATGGCAGCCGCGCAACGCACGACGATCGCACCATCACCACACCTTGGGTCGCATTCAGTCACAAACTGCCATGGAGCACCACTGGCTATGCAAGTTATGGCCAAGGTGTGGAAGCACAAGTTACGCCCAACCGCAGCCGTTACACCAACGCGGGCGTGGCACTTCCCTCGGCTAAGAGCACCCAAAAAGAATTGGGCTTCAAAGGTGCACAAGGTGCATGGCTTTGGAACGCCGCTTTGTTTGACATCACAAGGCCTGTGTGGGGTGATCAAGGCCTTTGCGAGGAAGCCAACTCTTGCACACGCAAATTGGATGGTGTGGCCGCACACAAAGGCGTGGAATTGGGCATGGGCTATCGCAGCACTCAGTGGAAATTGGACACAGCTGCGACTTGGCTCAACGCAAAACGCGCTGATGCTGTTATTGACCCGAGCCAAAATGGGCAGCGTCCATTGAATGTTCCCTCAATGGTATTGCGTGCTGCAATGGAATACCGTTGGACACAAGTACCGGGTTTGCGAACCACTTTGCGCTTAAGCCATGAAGGACAGCGTGACTTGATGGAAGGTGGCGCAATGACATTGCCAGCATGGACGACTGCGGATTTGGCCGCGCACTACAGCACCAAAGTGGCAGGTCAAGATACAGATTTGACCTTGGCAATAGAGAATGCTGCAAATCGATCCTATTGGAGAGAATCACCTAAGCAGTTTGGACACTACTACCTGTATGCAGGTGCACCTCGAAACTTGCGACTGACGGTTAGAACATTGTTCTAAATTGTCACTACCGCATGACGCAGCATCAGGGCCGCTAGCAAGCACATGGTGAGGCCAATGATGCCGTCCAACACTTGCCATGCCCTGGGGTGTGCAAACCAAGGTGCCAACCACCGGGCCCCAAAACCCAGCAAACTGAACCAAGTAGCGCTGGCAACACTGGCGCCTGCTACAAACCATATTTGAAGCGCCTCTGGTTGCTGCGCACCCATACTGCCCACCAACACCACCGTGTCTAAATAGACATGAGGGTTGAGCAAGGTAAACGCGGCGGCTTGGGCAATGGCATGCCGACGGCTCAAATTTTCGCCGCCTTCTGAAGCCTGCAGTTGGGCAGGATTGCGCATGCGCTGAAGCGCCTTCCAGCCATACCAGGCAAGGAAAATCGCACCCAGAAAAGCCAAGGCCTGCGCCCATTGCGGTCTGTCATTCAGCGCCTCTGCCATGCCAAAAACACCTGCGGTGATTAATGCTGCATCGGCCAAAGCGCAAAAGAACACCACGCTGCCAACATGCTCACGCCTCAAACCTTGTCTTAAAACAAAGGCGTTTTGTGCGCCAATGGCCACAATGAGTCCGAAGCTTATGGCCAAGCCTTGAAGGAAAACGGGCCAAATCAATGCGTTTGAGGAAATCAAATAAAACGCCACTCAAACGGTTGTGGATGTTTGATCAACATGGTGCTGATTCTAAAAGCTTCTCTCGCAGTGAGCATCAATTTAAGAGAAAATTGCGCCATGAATGACCCAACGCCCAACCAAGAGCAACCTAGAAACCCTCTACATGGGCTGACCCTTGAAGCCATCGTTCGCGAGCTTGAAACACATTATGGCTGGGCTGAACTTGGCGAGCGAATTCCAATACGCTGCTTTACCCACGACCCCAGCGTTCAATCAAGTTTGAAGTTTTTGCGGAAAACTCCCTGGGCTAGGGAAAAGGTTGAAGGACTCTATTTATTCATGTTGCGTGAAAAAAAACGCTATGAAAGCCGACCGGTATGAGTGAAATTCAAATTTCATCTGGCTACCAAGCGGGCCTCATTGGGCGAATCACCGAAATGCACACGGCATATTACGTGCCAAACTCAGGATTTGGACAGCGCTTTGAGTCGGTTGTTGCGGGTGGATTGGCTTCATTTTGTGATCGACTTGATCACCCCAAAAATGAAATTTGGCTGGCCATTCAGGATCAATACATAGTGGGCTCCGTTGCAATTGATGGGGAAGATTTAGGCAACAACACAGCACACCTGCGATGGTTCATCATGGATGAAAAAGTGAGGGGCACAGGTATTGGGCGTCAACTGTTAACCAAAGCCATTCAATTTGTTGATGCACACAATTTCAAAGAAACCCATTTGTGGACATTCAATGGCCTCTCTGCTGCACGGCATTTGTACGAATCAATTGGCTTCAAATTAGTTGAAGAGACCTTGGGTGATCAATGGGGTGTTGAGGTTCTTGAACAAAAGTTTTCTAGGCCACAAAAATACTTTTAAATGTAGAGTACGGTGCTAAAGGGTGTTGCCGCAGTCAAGCCTTGCGCCTTATTTTCTCAAGCACTGTCCAATTTAGAGAGCGTTAGCCAAAGCAAAAAAAGTTTGCAGAACTTCCTATTGAGGCCAGTAACGCTTCTTGACCAATTTCTTGTAAAGTTTTCCAGTAGGCAAGCGGGGCAATTCCAAGTCAAAGTCGATTGACTTAGGGCATTTGAAATCTGCTAATTTTTTGCGGCAAAAAACTTTGAGTTCTTCTTCTAATTCAGGCCCCATTTCGGCCGCGTCAACAGGCTGCACAACAGCTTTAACCTCTTCACCCCAGTCACTATTGGGAACGCCAACAACTGCAGCGTCCATCACTTTGGGATGTTGCAACAATACATTTTCAATTTCTTGTGGGTAGATATTGACACCACCACTGATGATCATAAAAGCCTTGCGGTCTACTAGATACAAATAGCCCTCTTCATCAAGATAGCCAATATCCCCTAGCGTTGTCCAACCTTGAGAATTCCGTGTTTGAGCCGTACTAACGGGATCATTGTGATAGGAGAATTGCGGGCCCTCTGAAAAATAGACCGCCCCGGTTTGCCCCACTTCTACGGGCTTGCCATCTTCATCGCAAATATGCAACTTTCCTTGGGAAGCGCGTCCAACTGAGCCTTTGTGTTTCAGCCACTCGTGTGGGGTAATACTGCAAAAACCGTTGTTCTCAGTCCCTGCGTAATATTCGTGGATGATAGGACCCCACCATTCCATCATTTGCTCTTTCACATCAATCGGGCAAGGTGCTGCTGCATGAACTGCCATTTGCATGGATGAGAGGTCAAATTGTTTACGAAGATTTTGATCGAGCTTTAACAATCGAACAAACATGGTGGGCACCCATTGACTGTGCGTGATGCGACAGCGTTCAATGGTTTGTAACGCCAACAGTGCGTCAAATCGCTCCATGACAGTTACAGTGCCACCTAATTTGATGACAGTCATGCTGTGCCGAAGTGGCGCGGCATGGTACAAAGGTGCAGTGGACAGATAGTGGCAATTGGCGTCATATCCAAATAACGGCGCCAACAACTTCACCAGCATGGTGTATTGACCAGCTTCTGTTTTGGGAAGTGGCCACAGAACACCTTTGGGTCGGCCTGTGGTGCCAGAAGAGTAGAGCATGTCACTGCCCTGAAAAGCTTGTGATGGTAGATGCGTTGGCATTTGAGCACATAACCCAGACCATTCAGCGTGCCTTGCACTTTCGTCACTTTTCCCCAGACTCATACAGCGCAGTGTGGTTGGCAACTTGTCAAACAACGCACTGTCGATTAATTCTAAAGATGCAGAATAGACGAACAAACGTGCGCCGCAGTCTCGCACAATATAGTCAATCTCATCCGTCGTCAGGCGCGTGCTAATCAGTGTGTAAAACACACCGCATCGGTCTAGGCCAAAGCAAAGTTCCAATAACTCACGACAGTTGTTCATTAGAACCGCTACGTGTTCTCCAGGCAGGATACCTAAGCTGGCAATGGCATGTGCAACTTGATTGGCTCGATGCTCGAGTTGTGCGAATGTGACCTTCTCGCCACTCTCACACATCTGGAATGCAACTTTTTCTGGGTCAACGATTAAAGGATTCAGCGGAATTAACAAGGGGGCCCCCAATTTAGATTCAAGAAGCGCCTGGTTTTTCGCGAAGATCGTGGGCAACTCGCTCAAGCAACATAGCGGTGGAGCCATCTGCCAAAGAAGCAGCGTGAGAGGCGGCAAGATGTCTCAAGAAAGGATATTTGTCCAAAAATCCCTCTGCCCCCATTGCATGAAGGAGTGTTCCCAATTGAGTTTGGGCCATGCTTGTTGCATACAGTTTTGCCTGTGCCGCAGCACTTTGAGCCTCAAGACCCTTATCGATGAGTTGGCATGCCTCACGCACCAATAGTTCTGCTGCTTGTAATGCCGTTGCAGCCTGCGACATTTGCCATCTCCAGCCCTGAAATTGATCTAAGGTCTGGCCGAATGCAGCGCGTTGGCTGCCATAAGAATTAGCGACTGACAAAGCTTGGCAAACCATGCCACAACACATGGCTGCAACATAAGTTCTGGCGCGATTGATGGCACTCATAATGTCTTTGAAAGCTTCACCGGGTCCAAACAAAAGATGTGAAGCATCACAAAAGACATTGCTCAAGCGTAGTCCGCCAATTCCCATGCTATTCAAAGCGTTGTTGGTTTCGATGGGCAGTCGTTCAAACCCAGCAGAATCTGAACGAACAAAAAATGAAGCAATGCCCTTGACCCCTGAACCTGCTTGAGTTTGTGCGTAGACCACAACACCATCAGCATGTGCCGCATTGATCACCCAAGTCTTGGTTCCATTGAGCAACCACCCTTCCCCACTTTGAACGGCGAAAGTTTTCATTTGTCCCAAATCTGATCCAACATCAGGCTCAGTCAGTGCTGTGCATGCCACTGAATTTCCTCGGATTAACTGACTCACATAAAGCGGCGCCAACAAATTAGGAGAAGCATTGACCAGCTGTGCTGCAACATTGTGTGAATTGACCAAAGCCATCGCTGCACTGAAATCAATTCGAGCCAATTGAAACAAAACTTTAGCTGTGTCTTCAAACGACAAATTGAGGCCGCCAAATTCATGTGGCACCAAAAGACCTAAAAGACCAGCATCACCCGCAGGCTCGAACAAAGCCTTTCGATTGAAATGACCTCGTCCCCATTGAGCAGCGTTAGGGGCCAAATGCTGATCAGCAAAATCTGTGGCGGCTTGAATTAAATCAGTCGCTTCTTTGGACGAGCCTTCTCTGCCTAAAATCATCTTTTTATCCCTTGACTGAAGGCTTGCTGTCCATTGCAGCAGACTGATTGGGCTTCATGCGACGGAGCAATGAAGCCGCCAGAGGAACCAGGCCTTTCGGTAAAAAGATGGTGGCTACCACCAAAATAAGTCCATAGGTAATAAGGCGGAAACTGTCAGCAAAACGCAAAAGTTCGGGCAAGAAAGTAACTGACAAAGCGCCCACAATGGGACCTGTGAGTGTTCCACTGCCCCCCAAAATAACAGCCAAGATGATGTTCAAGGATTGATCGACACCAAATGGCTCAGGATTTAAGAATCCAATGTAATGTGCGTACAGCGTGCCAGCCAATCCAGCCAAAACTGAACTCATGACAAAGGCAAAAAGTTTATAGCGTGAGGTCACTACACCCATCGCCTCAGCAAGGTCCTCATTTTGCCTAATTGCCAACATCACACGGCCTGCTCTGGAGTGCAGCACCAACGCGCAGCAAGCCGTGGCCAGCACAGCAGCCAACAAAGCCAGCGCGTAATAGTTCAAATTGCTACGCCCTTCAAAGCTAAAGACATAACCAAACAGACTTAAATCACTTGGACGCGGAACATCGGGTATGCCCGCTTCACCACCAGTTAGGGCTCTAAAGGTCATCAACACGATAAAGATAACCATGTTGTAGGCCAACGTAACAATGGAGAAATAATGACCTTTAACGCGAAGACTTGGATAACCCGCAAAAATTGCCATCACGCCTGTCAGCAACGGTGCGATAAACAGAGTTGCCCATACAGAAAAACCAAATTTCATGGTCAAGAGCGTTGAAATGTAAGCGCCTATGCCCATAAAGCCTGCCTGGGCGATGGACACATAGCCGACAAACCCTTGCGTTAAATTCTGGCCTTGTGCCAGCACAATCCAAATTAATGCCAACGTCATTAAATGTATGTAATAGGGAGACTTAAAGGCATGAGGCATTGCCAATGCACCCGCCACAGCAGCCACACTTAACAATAAAGGGGTTGATAGAAAATTTTTCATTTTTTCCCCATCAGACCTTGTGGCATTAC
>Ga0222712_10007041_pt1 | contig 10976 bp, 17 predicted proteins | sample C33_657DmetaG_FD_165043 | JGI IMG/M metagenome (GOLD analysis project Ga0222712, IMG submission 165043) | Estuarine water microbial communities from San Francisco Bay, California, United States - C33_657D | ecosystem: Environmental > Aquatic > Marine > Unclassified | place: USA: California... | reverse complement strand
TACATCTGGGACGGGGCTCAGGTCCCAAGACCAACTGCTGAACCGGAACAGGTAAAACGGTCGAAACCATCTCGAAAACAGCATGACTCTAATCCGTTTATCGATCACGTAGCTGCAACATCGGGCGTAAACAAGGAACTACTAACTCTGGCGTTTTTAGCAGTGACTCAGGCGATTCCTGGATGGCTGCTGTCTGGTAACACGTTGAGCCTAGGATCAATACGGCTTGCCGCCGTTCCATACAGGCGAAACTGGAAAGAGATTGTGCTCGCCAGATACCCAACTCTACGGAAAGCACTGATGGTGCGTGATCCTCAGCGTCTGTTATCGATGGCTTTTACGGCCGCCTCTAGGGTTGTAAGACTGTCTGAATTGACGGAGTGTCACATGCGTCGCGGCAATCCGCTCTTCTCATGGACTGTAGAGGTCATACATGACTCAGACTGGGAGAAAACATGTGACGATGTAGAGGGAACAGCTGCCTCGCAGCTTGGATCTATACCATACGTCAAGCGCTGGGCTAACCGAGTTTCACAGATCGAAGAGACTGTTTATGAGATCTTATCTGCTCACATTCAAAAAGAGACTGCGCCGACTTGCAGAATACTCTGGCGTCGTGGCCAGCGGGGCATGCAGTTTGTTCAGGCATCTCCCACTATCATTGGCCCTGCCACGGTTATTGAATGCGACGAGGGCAGCGACAGCAGCGTTGATGATTTCCTCGGGATTGAAGACTCCGCAAAATATCTGGAGGAAAAGGCTGCGCGCCTGTTCAAAATGTCCGCTCTACAACAAGAGGATGCTGACGTGCGGACATCACGGGGAGACGATCAAACACCCGGACGGTGGGCGGGAGACAGTGGGGTGCTGGTGTTACATACCCCTTGCTGCAAAATTACCGGATAAGGAGTGCTGGCTTGTCGAAATGAACCTCAAGAAAAACTGGATCAATGAATCCGATTCCCGCTGAACAAAACGACTGCACTTCTACGCAAGTGCGTCCCGTTGGTAGCAAGCCTCCGATCTCGATGGCAGTTGCTGAAAAGGCTGCACGCGAGGCAGGGTTCAATATCATTGACGCCAAGCAGCTGAAGGCCGCTGGCATCTTTGGTGAGTTCGTATCTCAGGTTGGCGCAATCCATCTTGGTAGATCGCGACTCGCAATGAATCTGGCACGCACTGACAGGGCTATGGACTTCTGTGAGTCTGCAATCGAGAACCGTCAGTTCCCTGATCCAGAATCAATCATCGGAGTAATGAAGGTTCACGCATCTTTGATCAGTGAATCAAACAAGGCTGCCGAGCTTTTGATCAAGTCAGCACAACAGGCTGCTGAGACCGCAAAAGCCGAGGCTATGGTTGTATTGCCAGGATTCGCGCCGCGTGCTCAGGTTGGCCCGACGCAAGTCAACGTAATGGTCAACGCTGGTAACGGCGGAACCGAAGCGGTTGAAATCAAGAAGAAAGGAACCATGCCAGCAATCAAGGGTATCAAACGTCTACCGTCAGGCGGAATCATGTACCGTGGTGAACGGTTCCCCGGCTTCAACAAGCCCAAGGCCGCACCATCTGGAGACACGCACAAGAAACGGGTGCTCGCCAAGAAGGGCAACAAGGTCAAGGTCGTCTCGTTTGGTCATCGAGGATACAGCGACTTCACCAAACACAAGAACCCGAAGCGTCGCGCCAATTACCTCAGCCGCTCTGGCGGCATTCGGAACAAGAGTGGTGAGTTAACCAAGAACGACAAGTTCAGTGCAAACCACTGGGCCAGGAAAATTCTATGGTGAAAACATCCACAAAATCCAACCCCGGTCTGTGGAAGCGGGTGGTCCGCGAAGTGAAGGCGTCATCGAAAGGTGGCAAGCCAAACCAGTGGAGCGCACGTAAAGCGCAGATCGCTGTACGTCGCTACAAGGATCTTGGAGGTTCATACCGTGGTTCCAAGTCGCCATCAAACAGCTTGGCCAAGTGGACGCGTGAGGATTGGGGAACAAAGAGTGGCAAGAACTCCATCGTTGGTCGCGGTGCCACTGGGGAGCGATACCTTCCGCGCAAGGCTCGTGAGGCGTTGAGCAACTCCGAGTACGCCGCAACAAGCGCCAAGAAGCGTTCAGGCATCAAGACTGGTCGCCAGTTTGTTCGCCAACCAGAATCAATCGCAAGTAAGACGGCTAAGTACCGCTAATAAACGACTCCGACTTTCGCCTAGCACCGAAACCGTGTAGGCACCAAACGATTTATGGCTACAACCACCATCTACAACAAGGCCCTGGAGCAGATCATCTCCGGTACTATGACTCTCGCCACCACTCCCGCAGGATCGACTCCTCCGTACAAGGTGCTGCTCCTTGGGTCTTCGTCGAACTACACCCACTCCAAGACTCATGTCAACCTGAGCGATGCGCTTGCTGCTGGCGCTGTTGAGGCGTCTGGGTCTGGATATGACACTGGTGGCAAGACTCTCGGAAACCTTGCAACCACCACGAATCAAGCTGGTAATTTTGTTCAGGTCGAAATCAACGACGTGCAGTGGGGTCTCGGCGCTGGTGGTTCGACCATCACGGCTAAAGGAGCGATCATCTATCTCCCCACTGGCAACCCAGCCACGAGCTCGTTGCTGGCGTACATCAACTTTGACGGCACCGTTTCATCGAATGCGTCGGTGTTCACCATCGACTTCCAGACCCCATTGAAGTTCCAGAACTGAACTCAACATGGCCAACCTGATCGCTTTCGCTGGCTATGCCCGCGAGGGAAAGGACGCTGCCGCCGCGAAGCTGATCAGCATCGGGTGGAACCGTGTCGCTTTCGGGGACATCATCAAGAGTCAGATCGATTCTTTGGTGAAGCAGCATCTCGGATTTTCAGCATTCACCGAGATCGATTCGGAAAAGCGGCAGATTCGCCCAATTTTGGAGCAATGGGGCGAAGTCAACTACGACGGCGTGATGAGGGAGTTTTTCGATACCCTCCCTCGACGAGCGGTCAACACCCGTCTAGTTCGCCTGCGCGAGGCTCGCGAATGGATCAAACGTGGTGGAATCATCCTGCGAGTTCGTCGCCCAAACATTGACCCGGCAACCGACTGGGAGCGCGACCGGCTGAAAGAGCTCTATGATGGCGGGGTCATCCACGACACCATCATCAACGACGGAACAATCGAGCAGCTTCACAACCGGGTGGAGTACTTCTCGGGTTCGGTCGATCCGTATTTGCAGACTCGATAATCTTGAATCAGGGACTTGACTCTCGGTGTTATACACCTAGAGTCGCTTCTGCAGACGCTCCGTCCGAGGGCCGATTGTTCGCGACCAGATGAGTCGCTTCGGCCTACAAGGGTGTTTAGGCGTCTTTTAGTTAATCCATGAGCATACCTACATTCAGAAAAGCCACCCGCGAGAAGGTGTTCCTCAAGCTCGCTGTGACCGGTCCATCAGGTTCAGGAAAGACCTATTCGTCCCTGCGCCTTGCCCGTGGTCTTGTTGGGCCTACCGGCAAGATCGCCCTCATCGATACCGAGAATCGTTCGGCCTCACTCTATGCCGACAGATTCGACTTCGACACGCTCGACATCACTCCGCCGTTCGACAACGAGAAGTTTGTTGATGGTGTTACCGCCGCCGTGGAAGCCGGATACGGTGCAATCGTCATCGATAGCGCGTCCCACTTCTGGGAGGGAATCCTCGACTACAAGGACAAGCTCGACCAGCGCGGAGGAAACTCCTACACGAACTGGAAGATCGCTGGTGATAAGTTCGGCGGCATCGTCAAGGCGGTGCTTCAGTCTCCAGCCCATGTCATCTGCTGCATGCGTAGCAAGATGGACTACGTGCAAGAGAAGGATGACCGTGGCAAGACTCAGATCAAGAAGGTCGGTCTCGCGCCCATCATGCGTGACGGTATCGAGTACGAGTTCACGACCGTGTTCGACGTGGCGCTCAACCATCAGGCCGCTGTCTCCAAGGACCGCTCTGGCCTCTTTGTGGACAAGATCTTTATGATCACCGAAGAGACCGGTGCCCAGCTTGAAGCGTGGCGTCTGTCGGGTGGTGAACCGCTGTGGAAGACTCAGTTGACTGGTGTCATTGGCGCTCACGAACCCAAGGCAAACGCATTCTTGGTGACGCTTGGATGGATCAAAGATGGTCAGACATTCCGCGATCTCTCTGTAACCAACGCCGAGAAGATCTTGTCAAATACGGCCGCGTTCCTTGCCAAAGCAACAGCCTAAGAGATTGATTGAACTGTACCATGGAAACTCAATCTACCGAAGCTGCTGTTCCGTTTCTGGAGCCGACTCTCGTCCCAGACGGAATCCATCACCTGTTGGACGAAACGGTTTATCGCCGCGATCCAGCAATCGCCATCTCCGACCTGAAGGAGATGTCGATTTCACCCGCTCACTTCTACTCCAAGAAGTTCGGCGGATACCGCGCTGAGCAGACGGGCGCTCAGTATATTGGAACTCTGACGCACCTGTCAGTTTTGGAGGCCGAGGAATACGCTAAGCGCGTGGTCCTCGAGCCAGCCGATGCTCCGAGAAAACCCACGTCAGCGCAGATCAACGCCAAGAAGCCAAGCGACGAAACGATCGCTGCCATCAAGTGGTGGGAAGACTGGAACAAGGAGCACGGGCACAAGACGATGCTCTCTCAGGACGAAGTCACCCAGATCAACGGTATCACTGGTGGTGTTCAGCTAAACCCTGACGCCATGAACCTGATGAGTGGCGCGATGAAAGAGGTCGCCATGTTCAAGACCATCATGGTCAACGGGCGCAAGATTCGCATCAAGGGCAAGGCTGATATCATCTGTGATCCCAAGGGCAAAAACGCCGAGGTGATCGCAGACCTCAAGACAGTAGACCGAGGCTACGCAAACCCTGACGACTTCTCCTACTCCATCAAGAAGTGGGGCTACGCTCAACAGGCTGCGTGGTACATCGATCTGTACAACATGTTGACTGCGACGGATGACCCGTTCACGACTCACGTGAAAAAGAGTCAGTGGGTTTTCATCGTGGCGGAGAAGTTGCCACCATACGTCTGTATCACTCTCGAACTCGACACGGATTCAATCGAGGCCGGTCGAGCCATCAACAAGCGTCACCTCGAAACTCTCGCGGAGTGCTTCAAGACTGATGTCTGGGAGCGTCCTCTAAATGGTGTGCGTGGTCGTGTATCCATTCCCGAATGGGCCAAAAAGAAGAACTGACGAAGACCTGCATCAGATGCGGGCGCACTCAGCCGACTAAGAACTTCTGGTCGGGCAGGCCAACCTGCGTTGAGTGCGCCCGTAAACTTTGGTACGCGCCCAAGTGCAACGCCGATCCTCGTCGTGGCCCCAACTGGCCAATGATGGAGCGCATGGTCAAAGCAGGTCTTATCAGTTACCCACCAGAAGCATTCTCAGATGATTCAAATCCCAAGTGACCACTGGCATATCGCGATCGATCCTGGGGCCTCAGGAGGCATCGCATGGAAAAACGGCGATGGCCCAATGACTGCGGTGGCAATGCCTCAGGAGCCAACTGACACGGTCAAGCTATTGAGCGAATTGGTGGTAAAGGGTTACACCGTTCTCTTTATCGAGCAGCTTCCACGCTTCGTCCCGATGGGCGGTGGCAAGGGCATCCCAGGCTCCATGGCTGCTGTCATGTTCGAGAACTTCGGCATCGTTCTCGGTGCTGCCATGGCGCTTGGCTACCGCATCGAGCGGGTTCCACCCCAGACGTGGCAGAAGGAACTGGGGCTTGGTAACTCCAAGGGACTCTCGAAGACAGAGTGGAAGAACAAGCTCAAGGGCCGCGCTCAGGAGCTCTTTCCGGGAATTCCGATCACGCTCAAGACCTCCGACGCACTCCTGATCTGGGAGTACGGGAAAAAACATAGTTGACGGGTTGCATCCGGTGTATTACAAACCAAGCGTTCTCGGCGATCGGTGAGAGGAGAGTCGAGGATGTTCAAAGAGGCGCGGTTCAATCACAGTTTTTTTGGCCCCACGTATTCCGAGGTTTCGCTGATGCCGCCCCAGCGATCTCTCCCCCTTGGACTACGTGGGGCTCTTTTTTGCCCGTTCACTGAAACAGGCTTTTTCACCGAACGATGAAAACGATCATCCGAGTAAAGCGGCAGCAGGGCGGTTTCACCATCATCCCCAACGAGATCCTGCGGAACAAGATGTCGCTTCGCGCCAAGGGGCTCCTGTGCATGATCCTCTCTAACGTGGACGAATGGGTTGTAACCAAGGCTTGGGTCGCTCAGCACTGCACCGAGGGACGAGATGCTCTTCGGGTGGCGTTCGACGAACTTGTGAATCTTGGATACGCCTCCGTCGAGGAGCAGGAGCAGGGTCAAGATGGGCGCTTCGCTCAGCGGGTTTGGACCTTCCGAGACCACCCTAACCGTGACGGAAAATCCGCAGAAATACCCCCAGAAAGTGCGGAAAACCGTATACGGGAAACCGTCAACGGAAACCCGCCCCCTAAGAATACTATACAAGAAGACCATTTAAGAACTAGCGGCGGTGCCGCAAAAGAGCGTCCAAGAAACGACCTAGCCGATGCCCTCGCTCAGGTGTGCGGAATGAACCTCGATTGCATGACGACCGGGGAATGGAAGCGGGTAGCCATTGCTCTGGCGGATATCAAGAAGGCCCAGCCAAACGTCACGGTCGCCGACATCCAAGCTCACGCGGTCAACTACCGGAAGGTCTTCAAGGACGCCACATTGACTCCAATGGCTCTCAGCAACCACTGGGGTGCCACTGCGCCAAGGAGCGGAAACGGCCCTAGGAGCGCGTTTCAGGGTGCGAATGGTGTGGCGACACCGGAAGAGTTCCAAAACCTCAAGGAGCGGCTTGCTGGGCATGTCGCTAACCCGAGGCACGGGGACATGTTCAAGGACATGATCACTCCGAAGCTGCAGCAGGAGTTCGATGCCATGAAGGAGAAGTACTTCCAACTCAAGGCCGCGCTCGGGGGTGCCAAGTGAGGGAACCTCCGTTCTCACAAGAAGCCGAACTTGGCGTGATAGGGTGCTGTTTGCTGAACAACAACGCCATCGATGACGCGATAAACGGTGGTATCAAGGCGGACTGGTTCTACGATGTTCGATGCCATGACCTGTGGGAGATCATCATCAAGATGCGGGACGACCGCATTCCGATCGATATGGTCACGATCGCGAACCGGCTCAAGGGCGACTCTTTCAACCGTGTAGGCGGGATTGCGTTCGTATCCGAGGCGATGGACGCTGTCCCGAGCGCATCAAACCTCCCCTACTATCTGGACATTGCACGGGACAAACAGCGGGCCAGAAAGCTCATTGAGATCTCGCAAGAGGCCATCAACACGGCCTATTCCGGGGCTGCCAAGGTGGACATGGTGCTGGACAGTTTTGAAGCCAAACTGATGGGGATCAGGAATGAGCACTCCGTTGACAGCGACTTCACTGCCAAGCAGATAGCCACTTCGGCCATCGACCTCATTCAGGAGCGTTGTGCCGGAAAGAGCGACGCCATCCCAACTGGGTGGACCTTCATGGACAGAATCCTCAGGGGAGGACTGCGTCCGGGTCAGGTGTTCGTGGTTGCTGGTCGCCCGGGTGCCGGCAAGACGGCGTTCACCTTGAGTCTTTTGACCTCACTCTGTTCAAGCGGCGTCCAGACGGGGTTCGTGAGCCTTGAGATGAGCGCCGAAGAGGTGGGCATGCGAATGCTGGCAATCGAATCTCAGGTTGATGTCGGCAAGTATGATCAACGGAATCAACCAAACGAGGGCGAGCTCAGGAAGCTGACGATAGCAACGAGCCGCCTTGCCCGTCACAAGATCATGGTCAACGACAAGCCCAATCAGACCGCTCAGAGCATCGCTGCCAAGGCGCGTCGTTGGGTTCGATCTTCAGGATTGAAGGTACTTGCCATCGACTACCTGCAATTAATCACGGCCTCTGAGGGCAAGGAAAGACGTGAGCAGATCGATGCGATCAGCCGCAACATGAAGCTGCTGGCCAAAGAACTTAAGATACCGATCGTTCTTCTGGCCCAGCTGAACCGCGCCATTGAGCGTGATGGAAACCGCAAACCCCGCCTGAGCGATCTGCGCGAGTCCGGGGCTATCGAGCAAGACGCTGACCTTGTCGGTATGCTCTACTCTGCTGAGCAGCAGGACGCGGAGGCCCCCCAATCTGGTGCGAGGAAGATCAACCTGTTCATCGCCAAGCAACGGGCGGGTCAGGCAGGGGTGGATATCCCGTTCAACTTCAGGCCAGAGCTCACACGATTCGACCCAGCATCACTATTCGACGAATGAAAATAAGATCCTACCAAGAGCGCGTCTTCAACTGGCAGCGCGATGTCGCAGCCCAGCCGGTTACGAAAACACCAACGCAACGTGATCCCGAGTTCTGCAAGAAGCAGTTGGGGTTCGTAAAGTCCGAGTGGTATGACGAGTACATAATCCACGCCGCCACCTACAACGAACTGCTCAGTTCGGTTCCAGCACTATTCGAGGAGGGCATCACCAAGAAGATCGACAACATCCGAGAAAATGTCGCCGATGATATCGGTGACGTGGCTTTTACGATTCTTGGTCTTCTTAACGCCTACGGCGTCATGCTCGACAACATCTCGTTCTCGAGGTCAACCGACATGAACGTGCTTGCTCTTGAGAGACGTGTCGACCTGTTCATCAATGGGGTGGAGGACACGGACAAGCTGCAGGCCTCTGATGCCAAGGCGGTGCTGCTGGATCTGATTGCGCTGTCTACGTACTACTCGGTGCGATTCTGGGATGCTCTTGGCGCTGTGTGCGCGAGCAACGATACCAAGCTCTGGACGCTGCCCGAGGTGCATGACAACCAACTGAAGATCGAGAGCCTGAAGTGGACCGATACCAAGGTCGCAGGCGTGACCGGTGGCCGGTGCTACCGCATCAAGAATCAGGACGGGAAGCTGATGAAGAGCCCGTCTTTCACCGGGCCGGACCTCCGATCCGCCCTGATGCAATTCGTGTCCTTGACATGAACCATTTGGTGTATTACACCTTTCCACATGGCTGAAACACCAGACAAGAAGATCGACGTTTCCAAGATGGAGCAGTTCGATCCGCCGCATTGCCCGATTCACGGAGGATCAATGCCCGTCATCAACACAACACCGAACAACGGGGTCGACCTTCACGGGATCGCAGGCAAGTGGTGCGGAGTGTGCATCATCAAGGCGCTCGAGAAACTCGGAGTCCAGAAGTGCATCGTATGAATCCAGGAGACAAGTACCAGAGTGTCCACAACCAAAACACCGTGGTTGAAGTCGTGTGTCCGGATGCTGAGTTTAGGATTGGCGAGGTTCGTCAGCCATGCGTCATCTACACCAAGAGACTGCGGTTTTACGTACGCACTGAGGCTGAGTTTCTAGCGAAGTTCAGGAAGATCACGGTAAGTCAATGAACGATTCAGATTTGACAATCAGCCCTTGGTGTAAGACACCTTCCAAAACGAAGATGCCTAATCAACGGGGAAAATCTCAAGCACTACTTGCAGTATGGATATCCAAAGCTCAACTGAAAGAGTTGGACAAGTCTTCTGCCTCCAATCAGATGACCCGGTCCCAGTACGTCAGGCATCATCTGTTCAAAGCCGAAGAACCGCGTCCAAGCGCCAAATCGGCAAGATCCAAGTCGGTGGTAGCAGCATTACGGCGTGGGTCGAAAAAGGCATGATCTGCTTCCGCCAGAAGTACAGCCGTAAGGTTGAACGCATCAGTCTCAACGAGACGTGGCACCACGCCATTGGACAGCTTGAGATTCGCTGGAAATGAGCAAGACGATCTCCAGCGTGACCCGTCTATCCCTCACTGGTGGTCGCACCGTGACAGTATGGCGGTCGGAGACGGGACTCCTGAAAGAGTACGAACACAATGACGTTGTCGGTCACGCGATCATGTCAACGGGTCTGCCAAGCCACAAACTGGCGGACACAATTTTCACGAACCTCAAGAACGTCCGAGCGGTCGAGATAATCGACGGCAACGGACAAGGGGTTCGCATCGAGAAATAGTTTTTGAGCGGTTTGCCCCGCTCGAAAGTCACGAGTTCGGATCGACTCCCGAGTGGGATGATCGAATCAATCCGGCCCGTGTGGTCTATGCCCCCTGGTGCGCGATGGCACTGGGGGGCTCTCCTCCTGAAACCATCAACACCATGAAACCAAACCTGTACGCAATCATCAGCAGAGTTGTCTTAGACGGAATCGATCAAGGATTCCGCAATACAAGAGCCCTAGTTCCTGAAAAAGACGTGAACAATCTGACCGAGAATATCCACATGTCGGTCATGCGGGAACTCTCAGAGTACTTCACCTTCAAAGAAGATGAGCGAAAGTAGGCCGATTCGGCTCCCTCTGGATGACATCAAGGGGGTCCTCAAGGACTTGAAAGTAGGCTACACGATAGCCGAGATAACAGACCGGTGGCACATCTCAACGAGAACCTTCTACAGGATCAAGAGGCTCAAGCAGCTGCCAACCGAGGACATCTACAAACGAGGGGACTCACATTGGCCCTGCGTTCACAGCGAGGAGAAGATCCGAGCGATCGTTGCAGAGCGAAAGAAGGGTGTGTTGCTCAAGGATCTGTCCGCCAAGTACGGCGTCGCACAGAGCTACATCAGCAGCATTATGAACGGCCACAAGAGAGAACAAACAAAATGGACGCGGACCACGAAGAAAAGCAGGAACTAATTCAGAGCCTGATCGAGAGCATCACCGACAGGTTCGACACCATTCAGGTGTTCACTACATCTCACAACCGGGAAACCGGTGAGACAACGTACATAGGAATGGGGACAGGAAACTTTTACGCCCGCATCGGGCAGATCAAGGAGTGGCTGCAACTCCAGAAGGATATCGTCAACCAAAAGGCAAAGCAGCTTGCCGAAGATAAAGATGACGGGTTCGGGCAGAATTGAATCGGTGTAG
>Ga0222712_10007039_pt1 | contig 10979 bp, 9 predicted proteins | sample C33_657DmetaG_FD_165043 | JGI IMG/M metagenome (GOLD analysis project Ga0222712, IMG submission 165043) | Estuarine water microbial communities from San Francisco Bay, California, United States - C33_657D | ecosystem: Environmental > Aquatic > Marine > Unclassified | place: USA: California... | reverse complement strand
CTGGTCGCGCGCGTACCGGTAGTCGGGGGAGACGCTCCACCCGAAGTGGTGCACATCCCGGGCGACGAAGCGGACGGTCCGAAAGCCTGCCGGCCGGCCGGCACGCGGCGGCTGTGGGAGTGCAACGGACGCATAGGCCCGACGGGCATACCGGGGCATCGCGCTGCCGGGCACCCGCACGCGCTCCCATCCCGGGTCGCCGCTCACCGGCACGCCCGTGGCGGCGATCACCTGGTCGGCAGGCAACACGAAGGTCACATCGAACGTGCCGAATTCTCCGTGCAGTTCTCCCTGCGCCACGAACGCGTTGGGCTTCCAACCGTGGCGGTCGTACACCGCCACCTTGGGAAACCACTGCGCGAAGTCGAAGTGTCTTCCGCGGCGCCCCTGGCGTCGGAGCACGGTGCTTGGCCTCGCCACCCAGGCAAGTTGCATCTCCACCCGCTGTGCGGGCGGGAGGGGCCGGGGCAGCTCGACGCGTACCACCGTACTGTCCGGTGCGAGCGGGTAGCTGTAGCGCAGCGCCCTGCCCTCCGCACGCGGCGCGCTGGTGAAGCGCTCGAAACCGTAGTCGGGATCCTTCAATGCCTGGAAGCGCTCGCGCCCCTTGGCGTCATCGTCGGCGCTCCAGCGCGAACCGGGGCGAAAGGCATTGAGGTGCTGATGAAGCCAGAGCTCCCGCAACGTATCGGGGCTCGCGTTGGTGTACCGCAGCGTGCCCCGCGCGTCGACCAGTCCGCGGGCCTCGTCGAGTTGGGCGACGATCTGGTAGTCGGCGCGCTGCTGCCAGTAGCCGGTGGTCGTACCCGAGGGAGGCGTGGTCGCCGGCGTTTTCGGAACACGCGGCGCCTCGGGCCCCTGATTGGGGAGCCCGGCGGGCTGCGCGACGATCGTGTCGCCAGGGGCGCCCAGCGCAGCGGCGAGGGCGGCGGATGCCAACAGCGTGCGCGGGAGAGACGCTCGCATGCCGCGATTCACCGGAAAGGGAGGGAACGAACGACGGGGAGGTCCTCACGCACTGGTGAGATCCTCCCCGTCAGATAGTGTCACGTGAAACGGCGCGTGCAGCCGCCGGAATCAGGCGCGCCCGGCACCCATGCGCGTACGCAGCTTCGACAGCTTGCGACGCACCGAGCCGTCCATCACGGTGTCGCCCATGCGCACCATGACACCACCAATGATGGCGGGATCGATGGAGACGTGCGGCACCACCTTCTTGCCCACCACCTTCGAAAGGCGGTCGGCGATCATCGCCGTTTCCTCGTCTGCCGTCACCCGCGCGAGCGTGACCTTGGCGTGCACGATGCCTTCGGAGGCGTCGAGCAGCGTGTCGTACTCGTTGGCGATGGCCGGGATGAGCGTCTGGCGACGGTTCTTCACCAGCTGCTGCAGGAAACGGAGGAACAGCCGCGGCACACGATCACCGAACGCCTTGCTCAGCACGCCCGACTTTGCATCGCCCGAGATACGCGGCGACTCGAGGAAGCCCGCCAGGGTCGCGTCGGCCGCAATGGCGTTGGCGACTTCGCGGAGCATGGTGCCCCAGCCCGCGGCGTCGTTTGCCTTGCGGGCCAGCACCAACAGCGCCTCGGCGTAGTTGCGGGCGACGGATTCGCCCTGCACGCCGGCGGGCATCAGCGACCCGCCTTGCTGTCGAGCGACGCGAGGAAGCTTTCGACGATCTTGCGGTTACCCGCCGAGTCGAGGTTCTGCTCGATCACGCGTGAGGCACCGGCGATCGCGAGATCGACGGCTTCCTTGCGCAGGTCGGCGATGGCGGCCGCCTTCTCGCCTTCGATGGCGCGACGGGCCTGCTCGATCATCTCTTCCTGCTGCTGCTTGGTCTGGGCGAGCAGATCGCCGCGCATCTTTTCGGCCGTGGCGCGGCTCTCGGCGATGATCTGCTGCGCTTCGGTGCGCGCGGCCTCGAGCTGCGCGCGCTGTTGCACCAACGCGGCTTCGGTTTCGGCCCGGTCGCGCTTCGCCCCTTCGATCGCGTCTTCCAGCGCCTTCTCGCGCGCCTCGACGGCGGCGAAGAGCGGCTTGAAGGCGAACTTGGAGAGCACGAAGAGCAACAGCAGGAAGATGATCAGCGTCCACGCCATCACGCCGGTCGACGGCGCGAGCAGGTCGACCGGGGCACCTTCGGCGGCCTCGGACGCCATGGCGGGCGTGGCGGCGAGCATCAGAGCAGTGGCAAGCGCGCCGAGACGGCGGGCGGAAAGAGCGAACATGGATGGGTCCACGAAGAAAGAGTGTGCGGCGGGGCGCCCGGCTGGACGCCCCGCGCGCGAACAGATCAGAACGTGATCTTGCCCTGAATCTGGAAGCCGATCACGACGCCGAACAGCGCGGCGCCTTCGATGAGGGCGGCCAGGATGAGAGCGGCCGTCTGGATCTTGCCAGCGGCTTCGGGCTGACGCGCCATGCCTTCCACGGCCGAACCGCCGATGCGGCCGATACCCATGCCGGCACCGATCACCGCGCCGCCGGCCGCAATGCCGGCACCGATCATCGCCATACCCTTCGGATCCTGCACCACCGGAGCGGCGGCCTGGAGGAGACCCATGATTTCCATCGTATAACTCCAAGAAGAAAGTCGTGTGGTTACCGCACTCCCGACGGACACTCGGGTCCGCATGTCCCGTCAGCGAGCCGCGAGGCCCAACGGGTATCACCGATCGCTCGACCGGCTACGCAGTCCGCGGCCCGGGAGCAGGGCGTTGGACTGTGCACTACTTACTGGAAACTCAGACTGCCTCTTAGTGGTGCGCTTCCCGGATTTGCCCGATGAACACCGACGCGAGGAGTGTGAAAATGAACGCCTGCAGGAAGGCGACGAACAGCTCGAGCATGTTGATCGCCGTGGCCATCAACACCGGCACCGGCGTGATGAGCCAGTTCTTGAACGCGAAGATGAGGCCGATGAGCGCGAGCAGCACGATGTGACCGGCCGTCATGTTGGCGAACAGACGGATCGTGAGCGCGAACGGCTTCGAGATCTTGCCAACGATTTCGACCGGCGTCATGACGAAGAACATCACGACGCGCATGACGAAGGGCAGATCCTTGTTCCAGTAGAAAATGGTGTTGAGGTAGCCCAGGCCATTGGCCCGGAGCCCCGCCGTCTCCACCACGATGGCCGTGATGATGGCGAGCATCGCCGTCACCGAGATGTTGCCCGTGGCCGTAGCGCCCCACGGCAGCATGCCGAGGAGGTTGCAGACGAGGATGAAGAAGAAGAGCGTGAGCGCGAACGGCACGAAGCCCTCGCCGTGGTGGCCCACGTTCGGCAGCACCACTTCGTTGCGGAGGTACAGCGCCATCGCCTCGATGGCGCCCGCGAAGCCCTTCGAACGGCCCATCGTCGCGTGCTGCTTCTTCGACGCGTTGCCTGCGGTGATCAGCACCAGCGACACGATCACGGCCGCCAGGAGCATGAACACCACATGCTTCGTGGGCGACAGGTCGAGCGTCAGTCCGCCGATGTGAATCGGCGCGAACGCCGGCAGCTCGATCTCGGCCGCGAGGTGCGAATTGAGCGCCGGGATCTCGAGGTGCCGACTGTCGGTGATGTGCGGCGTGATGAAATCCACCGGCTTGTCCGACGCGGCAGGCGCGGCGTGCTCGGTGGCAGCGGCATCATGCTCCTGCGCCCCGACGGCAAGCGGCGCGAGGACGAGCATGGCAACACAGGCGAAACGCGACAGCGAACGGAGCATCTGCTGCATCCGGAGAGTTTCAGTTCAGAAAGAGCGGCTCGACGAGTGTCGAGAGGAAGTAGAACACCACCAGCGAGATCAGGGCCGGACCGGACACCAACCCCAGCGCCTTGATCCCGAGCAACGCCCAGAACGCGACGGAGGCGAACCGCAGCAGCACGCCAAGCCCCCATCCCGCGATCACGTTCTGCCGCGCGACCAGCCGCGCAATGAGGAACGTGAAGTTCTGCACGATGAACGCGAGCCAGGCACTCGCGCGCACCGCATCGACCGCAACGGCCTCGGTCCAGACGAACCGCTGCATTACCAGAAAGGCACCGAACACGATTGCCGCCTGCGCAGCGGTGAAGCCGAGCAGCCCCTTCAGCATCCCCGACATCGAATCAACCGATTCCCTCGGCATGGCGTTTCCCGTCATGTGTTTGGAGTCGAGTCGCGATCGTGCCGGTTCGAGTCACGCGGCTTCGTGAGCTGCCGGTAACTCAGGTAGAACGTGCCTCCACCGCCCAGCAACACGCCGCCCAACAGAAAGAGCGGTGCGCTGTCGAATCGGCGATCGAGCCAGTTGCCGACCCACACGAAGAGCAGGATGGACGCGAAGAACTGCGTCCCCAGTCCAGCCAGTGCCCACGGCGACACCTCGTCGCTCGGTGGCTTGGAATCACGGGTCGGCTTTTGCGGGGAAACCATCATTCGTGGGGTGAACCTAGACGCTTGTGAAATTTTTCGCAAGCGAACTTTTTGACCGAAACCGAATAGAAACCGGTACCGGTCCGAACGCCGCGAAGCCCATTCGCCACTGTCACTTAGCATGCCATTTTCCCGTAAGCTCGCTATTGACAGCCAGAGCGGTCGTTAATAACGTGGCGGAAGACGGAAATGTGATGCCTGAACGTCCAACCGCATGCGGCATCACGGATTGACGTCGTCGCTTCGCTCCCCCGACATTTCGCCCCGTTCACTGATGCTTTGGCGCATCACCGTTCCACTCCTCGCCGCTGCCGGTCTCGTCTTCGCGTGTGGCCCACGCACGCCGAGTCCCACGGCGAGCGCCCGGCCGAAAGCCGGGGCCGACAGGGGGGTCACCTCCCATGTCATGGTGGATACCGCGAGGGGATCGGTTCATTTCGCCATCGAGGTGGCGAACGACTCGCCGAAGCGGGTCGAGCTGTTGTTCCCCGACGGGCGCACGCACGATTTCGCGGTGCTCGACAGCGAGGGCCGCGAGGTGTGGCGCTGGAGCAGGGGGCGCCTCTTCACGCAGGGCATCCAGAACCGCCTCCTCGACGCCCGCGACAGTGCCGTGTACGACGAGCGGTGGCAGCCGCCTGCCCCGGGCCGCTACACCCTGGTCGCGCAACTCCACAGCGCGAACTATCCCGTGCAGCAGCGCGTCGAGTTCGCGCTCCGCTGAACCACCCGCGCGGTACATTTCGGGAATGGATGCAACGGACGCCCCTCGGCGTCCGTTAGTGTTTCGGTAGCCCTGCTCGCGACCATTCAACCCACGCACGTGACTTCGCCCTCCGAGACCGCCGCACCGGACGCCAACGACCTCGCGCTGCTCGATCGCCTCGCACAGGCGCGCACACAGCTCACCGCGCAGATCGGGCAGCGCATCGTGGGCCAGCATCATGTGGTCGACGACCTCGTCACCGCCCTGCTGGCCGGCGGCCACGCCGTGCTCGTTGGCGTCCCTGGCTTGGCGAAGACGCTGCTCGTCCAGACGGTCGCGCAGGCGCTCGATCTCACGTTTTCCCGGGTGCAGTTCACGCCGGACCTCATGCCGAGCGACATCACCGGTACCGAGCTCATGGAGGAAGAGCCGGGCACGGGGAAGCGCGCGTTCCGTTTCGCCCCCGGACCGGTGTTCGGCAATATGGTGCTGGCCGATGAAATCAATCGCGCCCCGCCAAAGACGCAGGCGGCCCTGCTGCAGGCAATGCAGGAGCGCACCGTCACCGTCGCCGGGCGTACCTACGAACTGCCCCGTCCCTTCTTCGTGCTCGCCACGCAGAATCCGGTGGAGCAGGAAGGTACGTACCCGCTCCCCGAGGCGCAGCTCGACCGCTTCATGTTCGAGTTGAACATCGGGTATCCGACGCGCGACGAGGAAGAGCAGATCGTGCGCTCCACCACCGGCGACTCGCAGGGCACCATCACGCCGGTGCTCGGCGGCGAAGAATTGCTCCAGCTCCAGCGGCTCGTGCGCCGTCTGCCCGCGCCGCCGAGCCTCGTGTCATACGCCGTGGGGCTGGTGCGCAGCACGCGTCCCGACTCGCCGGAAGCGACGGCCCGGGTGAAGAAGTACGTGAGCTGGGGCGCCGGCCCGCGCGCGTCGCAATATCTGGTGCTCGGGGCAAAGGCACGCGCGGCGATGGATGGCCGTGCCATGCCGGACATCGCCGACGTGAAGAGCGTCGCGAAGTCGGTGCTGCGTCACCGCCTGGTGGTGAATTTTCAGGCCGAAGCCGACGGCATCGCCACCGAGTCGCTCATCGAGTTGGCGTAAGTCAGCGGACGCCGGTCTGGCGCTGTCACGCGGGCGGTACCCTTCGCGGGTATCGCCCGCTTTTGCTCTCACGCGCCGGCGCCGGGCCTGTCATCTTGCATATTGTTCGGGAGCCGAAACCGAGCTCCTGCGGACGTCAAGATGACGGAGCGATGACGCTGTGGAGAGAAGTTCCCCGCCGTTCCACGACCGGTCGACTGTCACCTGCGCCGGCCGACCATGCGCCCAGCCTCCGTCATTCCCGAGTTGCGTGTGACCCCTCCGCCACCGATGGACGCCACCGAAGACAGCGCCGACGAGGAGCTGCTGCTCACGCTGCAGACATTCGGCGCCGCGCGCATCGTGCTGCGTGAGCAGGTCCTCGGCATGCACAATGCCCTGCTCTTCCTGTTGGTGTTGCGTCTGGCCTATGCCCCGTCGATGGGGGTTCGCCGCGATACGCTGCTGGAGGAGTTCTGGCCCGATCAGGACGACGCGCGACAGCGCGGGAATCTGCGGCAGGCGCTGTACAAGCTGCGCACGCTCGGCGTGCGCACGGCGCTGCGCGGCGATACGGTGCAGCTCGACACCGCCCAGGTCCGCCGCACCTTTTCCCTGACGCCGACGGTCGACGGCTTCGAGCGCGACGTCACGCGCGGGGCGGAGCCGTACGGCACGTTCCTGCCGGACATCACGCCGCCGACGGCGGCGCTGCAGGAGTGGCTCGAGCGCACGCGCGAGGTGATGCACGGCGCAGTGCGTCGGGTGCTGGTGGACGTATTGCGACAGCGCCGCGAGCGGGCGGATTGGAACGGGACGCAGATGGTGGCGCAATGGCTGCTGCAGCTCGATCCGCTGAACGAGGACGGCACCCTCGCCCTCGCCGAATGCACGGCGCTCAGCGGGTCGAAGGCGGAGGCGATCGCGATTCTCGACCGATATCTGGCGGAACTGGGTCCCGAGGCCGGTGACATCCGGCTCCCGGTCACGCTGTTGCGGAAGCGGTTCGTGGAGACGCCGCAGCGGCGTCGCTCGGTGGCGCTGGTCACCGACAAATTTTTCGGGGGACGCGAGCAAGAGCTGAGCGAGATGACCATGTCGCTCCGCCGGGCGCGGTGGCATGACGGCAGCGCGGTGCTGGTGCACGCGCCGCCGGGGATGGGCAAATCGCGGTTGACGGCCGAGATGGTCAAGGTGGCGCAGTTCGAAGGGTACCACGATCTCGTCATCGAGTGCCGCGAGAGTATCAACGCGCGTCCGCTCGGGGCGCTGATCGAGGTGCTGCCTGAGCTGATGCAGGCGCCGGGCTCGATGGGATGTGCGCCGGAGAGTCTCACCGTGCTGCGCAAGTTGCTCGGCCCGGAGCCCGCCCCATCGGACGCGACGGTGGAGGAGTCGTCGCCTCCCGAGCCGGCCGCCGATCTGACGACGGCGGAGCGCATCGAGTTGGCGATCCGTACGATGCGCGCGCAGAGCATCCGTCATGCGGTGGTGGACCTCTTTGCGGCCGTGTCCGACGAGCGCCCGATCTTCCTGCTCGTGGAGGACGTGCACTGGCTGGACGATGCATCGTGGGAGGTGCTGTCCGACGTGATACAGCGTGTGAACGAAATGCGCGTGTACATCGTGCTCACGTCACGCTTTGTCACCGTGCGGGAGGAGCGGCCGTCGCGGGTGCCGACGCCGCTGACTTACCGCAAGCTCGAGCCGCTCGACGCCCCGGCGCTGTCGGCAATGATCCGCGGCGTGGCGGGTGAGCACAACCTTGTGGTGGCCGACGACGTCGAGCGGTGGATCATCGGCGGTTGCGAGGGCAATCCGCTGATGCTCCGGGCCCTGCTGGAGCATTGGGCCGTGACCGGCAATGCCGACGGCGTTCCGCCATCGTTGAGCAGCCTGATCGATCAGCGCTTGGACCGACTGGACGGGCAGGCGCAACAGGCGCTGCAGGCCACGAGTCTGCTGGGGGCGTTTGCGACACTTGAGCGAATAAAGGTCGTCCTTGAGCTTCCGGTACACGAGTTGGTCGGCGCCATAGAGCAACTCGAAATATCTGGAAGTCTTCTCGCCACTGAAACTTCACTGATCATAACGCACAATCTCGTTCGCGAAACTGCGATCCGAAGGCTGTCGCCGCTCGTAAAGCACGCACTTCGAGCCTCCATTGCTGATACACTCGAAGCCGAGTTCTGTCAAACTGGAGATTTGGCGGTTCTTCTGGAATCGCTTATGCACACCGAATTGAGTGGACGCCCAGATGTTCTGCATAAGTTCTTACTCAAGCACGATGAGGCGCTTGTTCTGGGTGACAGGCCATCAACAGTCCTGCGTGCACTTCAGACGTTGCGTCGCCATCTCCCCAGGACAAAGAACGAGCGTCGCCTCACACGTCTCCAACTGAACCAAGAGTCCAAGAACCATGAGTGGGGGAGAACGCTAGCCCTACTTCCAGGGGGGATTGTACTCCCGTCTGACCCTCGTACTCTCACGAATGCGGAAGTCGATGAGTGCCTTTCCTTCATCGAGGCGGCTTATCGAGAATCTCCAATCGCTGACCCTGTTTCGCTTTCGGCCTTCGCGGCCTCGATCGCGAGAAATCCAGCAGCACAGATTGTAGACAGGATCCGAGCAGCAGACATCGGACTCACTATTGCATCAAATACCTGTGACGTTGATATCGCGAATAGTTGCTACCTCGGACTTCAGCTTTCTGAGTCTGACATTCAAGACGACGAGCGCACTCAAAAGGTCGCGTTGATGTACCACACGGTCTTCGGCTCTGTTGACTCTGCGGTTCGTCTCGCGGAACAACTGGTTAGCAAGAATGAAGACTCGCGACCGACTGTTCAGCAAGTAATCGAGTATGGACGTGCAGGGTATGTATTCCGTATGACGGGGAAGCATTCGAGTGCTCAGATGGCTTTTGACCGTGCACGGGAGGCCTCGACCGCGATTCAAGCACCTCGCCATTCGGAATTCCCGATCTGGCAGCTTGCCCAACTGTTCCTAGAAATTGGTGACTCAGCTGCGGCTGAGCATTGGACAAGAGAACTGGAAAAACTTGGCACGAGAAACGATGACGATGCGGCCAATACTTACATTCATGCCCATCTCTGTTTGATGGCCATTGCAAGAGGACAAAGACAGGAGGCTGACGTGCATCTCAAGCAGGTGCAGAAGCGGCTAGCGGCTCGTCGCCCGCTACGCACGCTTGCATTCTCCATCGGGCTTGAACTAGGAGTCGGGCTGATGGACAAGAGGTGGACGCCGTCGGAGTCGCTTCTTGAGACAGCGATAGTTCGATTTGATGCCTCCTCGGCTTTTTGCGCATCAGATTTTCTGGCCTCGCGTATTGGAGAATCACTTATCCGCCTTGGACGTCAGGATGAGGCGAGAGAGATGCTGGTCAACTACATAAGGAAAAAGCGGCGAGAGCAAGCTGCTCCCACCGCTTTCCTGAAAGCTGTACTTTCACGAGTCGCAGCTCTGTGACCTAAGCAACGGCAGGCGTTCGCGATCGCTTCCGGCGGATAATGTCGAATATTTGAGCAAAAGGCAGAACGCCACCTTCATCATTCTTGTCGAAGAGGCGCCGGAAATCCTGTGAGTTCAAGAGAGCGTCGCAGATATTGGGGTCAAACTGGATTCCGCGCCACTTGATGAGTTCAATCCGCACGTCTTCTTCGCCAAGCGCCTTTCGGTATGGCCTGTCGGTCGTCATCGCATCAATTGTGTCCGCGATCATGATGATTCGCGACTCCAACGGAATGTCTTTTCCCGCGAGGCGGTCAGGATAACCAGTGCCGTCCCAGTTCTCGTGGTGGTGTCGTACAGCGCCAACGATATCTCGTAGCGTGGTAATCTTAGCTACGAGTTCAGCGCTTTTGATCGGGTGCAGTTCCATGATTGCCCGTTCTTCCGGCGTAAGTCGCCCAGGCTTCATTAGAATTGGTGCAAAGATCTCGTGTATCTTACCCACATCGTGCAACAGTGCAGCACGAGAGACGCGCTCAATTTCCTTCGGACCTAGCCCGATTACCTGAGCGATGATCCTTGAAAATCGCCGGACTCGCTGAGAATGACCTGAAGTGTATGGGTCACGAAATTCAACTGTCTGAACGAAAAGCTCCAGAAGCTCCTCGTTCGTTGCTTCAAGCTGGTGTTTTGACTGGTAGGTCTCACGAAATCCGTAGACCAGCACTATCGCACCGATGATTGCAAATACTCCCCAGTCCACATACGCTCGCGCGAAAGCATAAACAACAAAAATCGCAACAACATCGTAGGCGAGGCTTGCGACGTTTCCGTCTCGCCAAGTCTTGAGGATGCTCTTGCCCTCGGCGATTCCGATCGCAGTCGCGACAGACAGCGTATTCACAACAAGGAATACGGCGACTGCACCCAAATGCGGTACAGCGTGAAATTCCTTTGACAGCAGTAGGGCTTTTCCACCCAGAGCGATGTATGCACTTACCGCACTCGCACCCGCGAATACGATCTGAGCAACGTTGAATGCACGCTTGATTGGGGACTTGGGCTTCTTAAGCTCCGCCAAAATCGCACCGGCGCCGATAATGGAGAGCGTTGCCCAAGACGGATAAAGAACGATCGCCGTCAGGTAGGGGATAAACGACACTTCCCCCGCGGTGTTCGACTTGATCTGATAGCTGTACAGCGCCCCACCGATCGCAACGAGCGTCATCAACGCTGGCCCGATCAAGAGCGCGGGGGAAACATTGGAGTCGAACAAGTACAGACCGACAAGC
>Ga0222712_10007038_pt1 | contig 10980 bp, 5 predicted proteins | sample C33_657DmetaG_FD_165043 | JGI IMG/M metagenome (GOLD analysis project Ga0222712, IMG submission 165043) | Estuarine water microbial communities from San Francisco Bay, California, United States - C33_657D | ecosystem: Environmental > Aquatic > Marine > Unclassified | place: USA: California... | reverse complement strand
CATTATCAGTTACTGCGTCTTGCGCTTCATCATAAAGATCAATTTGCGTACCATCGATAGGGAATGCACCAAGCATATCGTTGACTTCGATATAATTGCCATATGCAGTGCTGAGAGGCACACTTTCCTTGGTTACAGTATCGATACCTTTTTCATTGATAACATATTCTGTTTGGCGAGTTTCATATTCGTAACCACGAACATACGCCTTACCTGCTTCCAGACCAATCGCAAGAAAATCTGAATTGCCACCATAGTCTGAGATTAACAGACCATTGTTTACGCCTGTATCAAGATGTTCCTTGATCAGAACAGGGAAGGGTCTTACTGTGTAGTTACCAGATTCATCGTATGTGCGACGTGCCATATTGTCACCAAGCACAGAATAGATATCGCTAGTATGAACACGAGTAATTTCACCACCAACAATGTCAGCTACCTGATAATATCCTTCTGGGATAGGTTCTCCGGCAAGAACAAAAATTAGTTCTGTGTCAAGTTTGTAGCGATCTGCGCCAGGAGCAGCAAAGTTATAAGATCCTCTAGCAGGATCTGTTAGTGTATCATCATCTGCAGCATCGATGATTTGTTCCAACAGACCGACACAAACTTTACCAGTAGGGAAGAATGTATATTTTGACAGAACAATTGTTTGTGATGTGTGTTTTACAAAGTTACCGTTGAGATAGATAATACCATCTTCGAGAGTAAATCTTGTACCATAACCAAAGTAGTTATTGGTTGCATCAGCGCTGTCAACTGCAAGATCTGATACTACCCATGGTTCTACAAGTTCGACTTCCTCAAGAGTATCTTTATCTACATAAGTAACAGTTAAAGTTTCTGCTGCAATAAAGTGATTAGTTGTTGTTTCACTATCACCGCCAGTATAGCGAAGATATAGAGTATCGCGATCGCCTCCAGCAGCAGGTTCACCTGCGACAATTACAGCAGTAAGTCCGCTATCACCTTCTAATTTTGCACCAATATATGTTGCTGATGATACGTCTACGCCAGGAGCATCGATAGTAACAAACGAAAGTCTGTTATCGATTTTAGTATCGCAACCACTAACTACTGCACCGTTTTTAAATACGTGATTACCGAATTTGCCGATTTGATCCTGTAGTGCGGTCTGTAATTGCGTAAGTTCTCTCGCCTGAACCGCATATCCAGGTTTAAATAAAATCTTATGATACTTATTGGTATCTTTGTAATCATCCCAATACGGAGCAGCATTTAAATTGAGTGCCATATGTTCCTACTTCTTTAGAAATTAATTTGTGCTCTAATCTTTTCAACCTGATCAGCAGTTCTAATAATCTTTACTCTATTATCAATATAAAGAATTTCGCCGCTCTTGCTATCGATTTCTGGTGGATTCAAATTTAGTACTTGTCCTGCTGAAAAACCTTTAGTCACATTTGTCATAGTATTGCTGACACTTATGCGTGGAATGATTGGTAATAAGTGAATATAATCAACCGTTCCGTTGCCATCAGAGTCTTCTTTCTGCACAACAATAAATCTGCCACCATCATCAGTTTCGATAATATCATCATAATCAAATAAGTTAGGATTATTTATTCCGACAACGTAACAACAATTAGCAGTGTCGGAAGTAACTAGGTCAGATGAATTAAATTTAGTTGGATTAATAACAACACCAAGTTGTCTGAAATCGTTATTCAAGAAACTATCGGAAGTTTCATTTGTCAATGGAACCGTCAACGATAGAGTAGTCGCAAACAATTCCTTCTGGGGATTTGAACCATGCCCCCCGATTGGTGACAGGATTGCTCTGAACCTAGCACCAGTTCCAGGAGAAGATGGGTTGCTGTTAACAACTGTTAGTTCTGCAAAAGAATACCCAGAACCAGGATTTGTGATAGTAACTGCGGTAACAACACCATCAACCAAAGTAAGAACTGCTTCAGCATCTTGACCATCACCTTCAATTACCAAGTAGGCATCACCATCGATATAATCCAGTCCGCCATCAAGAATTTGTATTCTATCGATTGTTCCAGGAGTTGCTGCTGCTTCCACCTTTTCTTGAGGAATACCACCCTCAACATTACCCAATATTGCAGTTGCTGATGCAGGTATCGCTTGTTCGTTGCCGTTTCTAGGAACAAATCGAACATTCGCAAAGGTAAAGGCAGAACCAGGAGCATCTAGAGTAACAGATGAGACAGATCCACCACTTAATGTTGCAGTTGCTCGAGCACCAGAATAACCTACCCCGCCATCAGTTACATTAATTTCAGTAATGGTACCGCCTGCAACAACAGCAGTCGCAGTAGCACCTGTACCACCACCGCCAGAGAGATAAATTTTTGTTCCCTCAAAGGTAAGACTATGAGAAGATCCTGTACCATATGATGTTAGATCTACATAAACTTCATTGTCAAGATTTTCTTCGCTTGTCGCGAGAGAAATTATACCAGCATCAATTACTGCAACATAATATGGTCTAGAATTCGTCAGACCACCAATAGAAGTTCCGCCACCATTGGAATAAACAGCAAGATCTCCATTAGTAAATCCATGCGAGGAAATCAAGATGGTATTTGCAGTCAAGGAAACGCCAGCAGAAGAAGATCCATTAAATGATTTGATATTTTCTTCGCGATAACCAGTACCACCGTTAGTCACAATAACAGATTGAACAACATCTAACTGTGTTTCAGTATCGGTTTCGCAAATAGCAAATGCCTGTGCACCAGATCCTGTTGTGCTATCAATAATAACAGTCGGACATGTTTGACCATCTCCTTGAATGATCACATACGGAGCACCAGTATAACCTGAACCGCCGTTCGTTACCTGAATTCGGTCAATATATCCATTAACATCAAATTGTGGATCGCCCAAACCTGCCATTTTACGAACAGGAATATGCGTAGAAGTCAAAAACTTACTTTGGTCTGCAGACTCTACGCGAAACATGAACTTCCAGATATAACCATCTGAAGTTTCAAATATAACTGTATCAGTTCCTGTTGGTTTAACTACGCTCGGAGAATTATTATTATTCCCGATACATTTATAGACATTAAATTCATCAGTCATTACATAAAATGCAGCAGATGCAAGATTAGTAACACCGCTATGCGCTTCAATTAAAACGTTATTTGCATCTTCTTGACCGTACGCATCGTCGTATTCATCATATACAGTTCCCAGTGCCCAGTTGCGTCTTGTTGCCATCAGGCAAACATCCGCTGCTGTAATGCGCTTAACGAACATCATATTTCTATGCGCAGCGTTGTTGTAGGATCCAGAGTCAATTGGTTGCTCTGGATCCTGCTCATCAACCCAATTCAGGGTTCTAGCGATATAGAAATAGTAAAAATCATTCTCGCTGTAAATATCGCGATAAATGCTTCTTGCTATCTCAGTTCGCCCCTGCGATCTTAGAAGAAGTGGCATATTAAATTACGATACAGTTACCGTCCAAGTGATTGTCATGCTATCTGACGCACCCTTGTTGATTACATCGAACACGGTGCGGCAAAGCATAGTTCCGCTTGTGCTTGCATTGAAAATACCTGCTTCAGTTACAGCGCCTGTTCCTTCGCCAGCATTAAAAGAAGCAACATATTCTACTGCATTGTCAGTAGCAGTACCACCTGAAACTGAAAGACCCTTGCGCGAACCAAGTTGCGAACCAAGTTGAGTGTTTCCAGAAGCAGCAGCAGTATCATCCGCACCAATTGCCATGTGAGTCATGACAGTCGCCGAAGTACCAGTCATGCGGGAAGCAATAAAGTCAAGACCAGTATCAACAACAAGGTTTGTTGTTTCAAAGTCGTGTTTTACTTCACCAGTTGTTTCGTCCTGGACAAGAATGCGCAACTTACCAGTAGCACCTGTTAGTTTTTCTTTAAAATTCATTTGAGTTTACCTTCTTCTAGTTAAAAGTATGTTGCTTGACCAACAAAATCCGAACCAAAATCACCGTCGACATAATCTTGGGTATTAATAATTCCTGAATCAGTGATGCCAAGCAGATCCCCGATTCCTTTATTTATAAGCATTCTCGAACTTTCATCAATTCCAACCAATTCTGTTTTTGGTTCTTCCACTTCAAGAAACAAAATATCGGATATATCCGAATCTTCTGACTTAGATAGTTGTAGAACCTTGTTATAGTAATCAAAGGTTGTTGCAAGTTCGGATTTATTTAATACTGAATTCAATACAGCATTATCTGAAGAACCAATTTCCTCTGACCTTGAAGTATCAAACGAAACTGCTGTTTGTTCTGTTACAGAAACTGAATCAGTTAGAATTTTATTGATAGTAAAACCAAGAGATTCTGCCGTATCTGCATAATCCTGTAGAACCTTACCAATGTCGAAACTATTTATCTGATCGCCAGCATGTTTATAATCGACGAGAACTTTACTGAACGAAACATTAATAGTTTCTTCGCTGTTCCATGCAAATTCAGTGCCGCCATAGTCAGGATTTGCCCAGAAATCTCTTGTAATCCATACAGGATCTTCTGAAAGAACTTTACCGAAGGCAACAAAAGAATCAACAGTCGCAGTTGTTACTTCCGAGAAGTCTCTGAAGTAAGAAACAACTCTATCAAAGGAATCAACGAGCGTTGTAGTATCTTCTTCCGAGTCATAGATTCCAATATCAAATAGGAAGTCTGTATTCTCAGACATTGTTACTGCATCAGAAAGGACTTTATGGAAGTCTACTCTTATAAGATCTGCGCCATCATCATACGCATAGTCTGTACCGGAATAATCTGCTACAGCATAATAAGATATTCCGGTCGAAACACTATCTGTAAGGATTTTGAAGAAGTGAACCTCAACAAGTTGACCAGTCGTCGCAATATCAACAAAGGTTTCGTGCAGATCTTCGTACTGGACAACCCCAATAAAATCTGTCATGCTAATTGTTTGGGAAATAATCAACTCACCAAACACTGCCATACCTGCAGGGTGTGCAGTTCTCTTTAGAATATCTGTCCAGTAATTCGATGGAACACCAGATCTAATAACATAAGAGTAATTCTGATAATAGTAGTTATCTTGCAGTCGAATACTGCTGTCTGACAACATACCACGAGAATCTTTAAATCTTCCTGATTTTACTAGAACAGCACCAGTTGTAAACGCAAGAGTTCCAACACATCCTGTTGGTGATGTTATAGTTGTCTCGAAATATTCTTGCTCGAAGTCAAAACCAGTATTGAAAATTTCAACAGCAACAACACAACCAGTTTCATCAATAGAAGTTACGCGAACGGATGCTCTATTGTCTCTACCAACAAGACTGTATTGCTGTTCCTGATCAAAATAATATTGTTCTTCGTCAAACTGCGCAGGGTCATATGTCCCATAATCTTCTGGACTTGCATCAATCGCATCAACAATAGTTGGTGTTGGTTCTGCAAGAGGTGGATCAATTACATATGAACCAACGGTACTAAGTTCGTCGATTTGATAAATTTGACCAACTCTAAACCCACAATCACCACCAACACCTTCTCCGTCGCATGAAAGAACTTCGACTGTAGAAAGTTGTCTAATAACATAACCAAATAAAACTTCTGGAATTTCTGGTGTAGTTGTAGTTGCAGGAACAAGTGGTGTAACGATTTTGGTTTTTACTGAATCTGTAGAAAATATAACTTGGTTTGCTTCAGTATATCCTGCGCCACCAGTCAAAACAGTTACGGTATCAATTGCACCATCAACTAGATTTGCTCTGAATACTGCACCCGAACCATCTGTTTCTGGTAATAGAATTGTGGGAGCAGCATAATAACCCGAACCACCGTCAATAACAGTGATGCCAGTAATCTGACCGTCTGTTATTACTGCCTCAGCAATAGCACCAGCACCAGGAACCTTTAATGGCGTGTTCTTTGGGAGAGATACGATTAATTCATAAATCGGTGGTTGCGTATATGCTAGTTTCTTTACATCAGTTACCGTCGCTTCAATAGTTTTAGGGAAAATTTGCGTACCAGTATTTTCATAGTAAACAAGATTGCAAATTGTTCCAGCAAGATCAAACGGATTCGACCCTGTACCTGCTCCAACAATTCTAATAACAACGTCTTCGATCCAAACACCATCAGATGCCTTTAGGATAGATTTCGAAGGATAGAAAAATTCAATACTTTCGTCATATAAAATCTTAAACAGAAGTTCCATAGAATCTTCTGCACCCTTCGCATCGTAAAAATCTCTAATTAGTTTTACGAGTCTGCGTTGGTTAACAAGAACTGTGCGAGGAATGTCGATTGCATACTGTCTTCTAAATTGCTCAACAAACTCATTCAGAGTTTTGTCGACATCAGAGAAGTCTTTTGCATTTAATAACGTATTATTAACTTGTCCAGTCTGATCAAGAAACCGATAATATCCCTCGAGGAATGTTACGAATCCTTGAAATTCATTTTGAACAAACTCGGGAAGTTGTTCCTGAATAAGATATTCTAATTTGTTCTTGTAATCAATGTCGCCAATGATTGCCGATACAACTGCGCCTGAACCTGTAGAATCTTCGATTTCAACAGTAGGAACTTCTGTAAATTCAGAACCTTGATTTAGAATGGTAATTGCTGTAATTACACCATCAGTAACAATCGCCTCGACGGAAGCATTTTGCCCGCCACCACCTGTGATTGTGATGGTTGGTGCAGTATAATCTGCACCACCACTGGTAATTTTAAATCCAGTAAGAACTTTGGCGTATGATGGAACTGTGCTCATGTCTTATTGTGGATACGCGGAAACTGTTAGACCGACTGGAATATTTGCTTCTACATTAGCACCACTCGTATCAAGTTTCAATAGAGAATTCCTCGAAGCAGTTGGAATAATTGGACCAATACTTTCCATCATCACACCACTACCAGTCGATAGAATCTTAGTGGTAATATCTGCGGTAACATTTTCTGGTTTTACATAAATTCTAAGCGAGGTCGTACCACCAAGAAACTCAATAAAATATGTATTTGGTATTACTATCTTACCCGATGAATAATCGATTGTTCCAACGTTTGTCGAAACTGTAGTATTGCTTCCAACTTGTCTGAGATGCAAAGTTCCTGTACCAGAAGGATCTGCGGGAGTAGTATCTGGAACATCAACCATATAAACATCGTAATACGTTCCGTCTAGATATGTTTTGAAATTACTAGAGAACAAACTAGAAGGTGCAATCTGCTGGGCGAAGTTTGGTGTTAATCTATACCCAGTTTGATCGCTGAGGATATTTGAGAATCTCTTATGTAGAATAATATCAATAGAGTTTGTAGTAATAGAATCAGAAGAATCCATAATATCAGAACTGAGTTGCGAGTAATAGAAATCTTTTGCAAGTTTGTTTAGATTTGTTGTGAAGTATGTATTGATTGTATCGCGCACCAACGCTTCAATTTGCGTTGATGTTTGCGTAGTTCTTGTTTCGAGATACTTAACAGTAGAATTAATTCCGATATATGTATACTCGGGATCTACAAATTCTGGTTGGATGGAAACAACACTTCTTGGTCCAATAATACTTCTTGCGATATTATCCTTATCAGTTTCCGTAATTACTTTGTTTGCGATCGGATCTAAACAGATAAAAACTTTTCCATAAATTGGTGGATCATTTGCCTCGCCGCCCCAAACAGTTATAGAATTGATGCCAGGAAAATCTCGTTGGATTAGAGATTTGTAATCTTCTGACGTTACTGCTCTATCCCTTGTCGTATTGAACTTAGGGGCATGGTATTTGATACTATCAATACTTTCTACAGGCGCACCACCATAAGCAGTATCGACAACATCGATTACTTTAGTTTCATTATTATTGATCACATTACCGATAAGTCTGAAACTGCCGATATTGTTTCCATATTCAGCAGCGCCTACAAAATATTCTATTGTGACGATATTTCCATATTCTAATTGTTTTCCAATAATGTTATCTCCGAAAACAACTTGGAACAAACCATCGGTTCCTTCCTCGACCCAAAATGAATTAGTGTTTCCGTCGATATTCAGAGCAGTACCAGCATAATTAAACGAAGTAACAGTTAGATCTGTTGAAGAGTTCTGAACTGTTACTTTCAATGTAGTAGTATCTACGTCTTTGTTTGGAATTATAAACGGACCAGAAACATTAGTTGTGTCAACAGTAAATGAATTCGCGATTCTATTTCCCTGAATGATTGTAATACCATCAAAGATAAAAGTTTTAATAGATCCTTGTTGACTGGCAATACCTACAGTATAATCTTTATCTGGGGAGAATGCATATTGACCAGACGGGGAATTCTGCGATGATAGTCCATTTCCTGAGAAAACAGTGTTTTTGCTGAGTAGCAGCGTCGAACCACTATAACCGCTCGGAGCAGTAATTGTTAGTGTTACTGTTGCTCTTGCAGAGTGCTGCGAATTCGGAACATATCCCATCGACTTTGCGATAGAAACAACCGAAGAACGCTTCAGTGCACTATCAAGAAACATCTCGTTTGCGAGCATGTGCGCAAGAGTTGCATTGTAATGTGTGTTGTATGCAAGAACATCGAGAAGAACTGCCATTGCAGAACCCTCGAAGTTGTAATCTGCAAATTCAGTCTGTCCTGCTAGATACTGTTTCAGGTTTGCCCTGATTCCAGCAAAGTCCAGTTCTGTGACTCTTAGTTCTGCCATTATCGCAATCTCTTTAAGAATGTTGAATAAGTTACTGGATCTGGTAATCCTACGACATAAAAACGAATAGTAATATCATACTGATTTAGATCATAATTAGGATTCACTTGCACCTGTTCTAATTTGCACCTTGGTTCATAATTTTGGATCATCAGAGATAATTGGGTTTCCATCATATTCGATGTGATCATATCCATTGGTTCGAACAACATCTTATAAATTGGCGAACCAAGTTTATAGTTGAATGGTCTTTCCCCGTTTGCTGTCATTAATAATATACGCAGAGACTGTTTAACAGCATTTACGTCATACTTCTTCGCCACGTCACCTGTTCCTGGGAGTGGAGTAAAAGATAGATCTAGATCTTTGTATATTCTGACTTTTTCCATAACACTTATTTATATTAGATTTTAGAATTTCTTGAACGTCCCAGGAGAAGAAACACGTTTATGATTATACATCGTAAAGTGTTCGTATCTGTTTCCTGATGACTTAAACGATACGTGAATCCAGTGACCACCAGAAGGTAGATATTCTAGGAGCAACTGATCATATGGCACATTCTTCGCGATCCACTGCACAATCTCAAAATACTGCGCCTTAGAATGACCGCTGAATTTCATGTCTACCGCCTGCCCAAGCATATGCTGAGAAGTTTTAGATCCGCCCTCTGGGATATAATCTCTAAACCCTGATGTGAAATACATATCTGGATATTGCTTTTTAATTACATCGAGGCAGTTAACAGCAAGGCATCGCATGTTTGCGATCATATCTGATTTACTAAATCCACCGTAGTCTCTAAGTTTACCCTTGACCATTACGTCCTTCAGTGTAAACTTATCAGAAATCTTCATACTATAATTAATACCATTGGAGATATTAATATCAGGTAACTTAGTTCCAGATTTTGTCACATTACATGCGCCAGCAGGAACCTTGTTGCCTGTTACTGATGCTGAATCTTCTTCACCAGGAGTTGGCGTGTCTTCAATCCCAGCAGCATTTCTATCTTCGATACCGTCCTCGCCATCGTAGTCCATACCCTTGAGTTCGTCGGCAGATGGACCACTGCTTCCAGTAAATTCTGGTTCGCTTGGTGTCAGTGGGGAAACTGGATCGGCAACAACAGTAATTTCTGGTGGCGTACCATCTGCAGCAGATGCTGGAGTTGTCACGGAAGCAGTCGTTGTTCCCCTGATGTTTACCGTATCATCGGGTGATTGGTGTGTACCCTTTAGATTTGTCGTGCCTGCATTTAGTGTAGTAACATTCGCTGTTGTAACATCAATTTTGGCAGTATCAATTGGCGAGGAAGCAACAAGTGCTGCCTTCAAGTTAATGTTACCAGACCCTTCTACATTTACTGCGGCGGAAGATTTAACATCAATATTTGAAGTTGCGTCAATTTTAATTCCTGCTTGAGACAGTAGATCGATACTAGTAGCAGAACCAAGGCGCCATGCACCAGAAGTTGCCGAATCAATATCACCGCTTACGTCCATAGAATAATCTCCATCGACGCGAGTGGCAAATGTTCCCTTTACTGCCAGACTGAAATTACCACCAATACTCCAATCAACATTACCGTGAGTGTCAATTGCTGTATTACCACCAACTGTCAAGTTACAATTGTTTGCTACGTAGATATTGCAACTACCACCAACGTGGACGTTTGCCTTACCCTCGATAGTGATAGTTCCATTACGATCGATGACTGTGTATCCATCGCCGACTATCTTACTTACCTGCGAACCATCTGGTCGCATTTCTTGGAACGTGCCAGATCTATGATTTAGAGAAACACGTTCTGCATGTGGAGTATCATCAAATTCTAACGTGTGCCCAGACTCAGACTGGTACGTGTGGTTGTGTGGATATTTTGAAGCGGCGGCTGATGGCGGTTGCGAAACAGTTTCACCTGTTCTACCTGCGATTGTTTTAGAGCGAGTTCTCTCTGCATCATGCTGCCCATGAATTGTTTCTTCTTTTGGTAGAGTCTTTGCACCAGAGTTAGTGCCAACTGCAAGAGAATTAACATCTCCTGCTCCTGCTTGCAGATAATCTTTCTTTGGATATACGTTGTTCGGATCTTTGAACCCAACTCTTGGATCAGTATTTACCAATCCTTCGTTTGTTGGTTGATTGGCAATTGTTGGTTTCGCTGCTGCTACTTGCGCTGGTGTTGTCTTTGGTGTTTTCGCAACACCAGAGGTGGATTTTAATCCATCGTCGAGAGCAGACAGAGCAAGACTACCGACATTAAAGAAGTCCAGTGAAGTCTTACCGTCGGAACTTG
>Ga0222712_10007037_pt1 | contig 10980 bp, 20 predicted proteins | sample C33_657DmetaG_FD_165043 | JGI IMG/M metagenome (GOLD analysis project Ga0222712, IMG submission 165043) | Estuarine water microbial communities from San Francisco Bay, California, United States - C33_657D | ecosystem: Environmental > Aquatic > Marine > Unclassified | place: USA: California... | reverse complement strand
GGACATCTGCCCCATCCGCCGTATTTTAGAAACTCTGCGTAATAGCGTCTGTGATCTTTGTTATCAGGATCAAATGCGACCAAGGGCCGCATCATGTACTCTAATTTACTCATTGTCAGCTATTTATCGTGTCATGTGGATCGTAGGATGCTTCTCTGACTCCTTCAACAGTCATCCAGTCGTAGACGATCTCTACGGGGCACTCCAAGATCGCTGCGATCATCTTAGGGCTGTGCCCGTCGATGTACAGTTGCTCAATGTCGTAGGCTAGATCTTTTACGCTCATTTTGCCGCTTCCTTAGTGATAGTTTGTACTTTGTCCACGGCCGAATCGCCCATCTTAGCGATGCCGGTAAACCCCACAGTTGCTACGATAATACCAAATACAAACGATACGATATAGCCCATGCTTTGCTCCTAGTTAGTTTATCACTGTTAATATTGTAAGATCTTTTGATAGAGTTGTCAACCGTCCTTGCATAGGCAGCGGGGCCTGTGGCATTTTAGCCACAGTGGCCGGCACTCCCTTTGGGTCCGATGATCATCAACCTTGACATATCGCCTGTGGGATAGTTAAATGTCATCTTACCTTCGTAGAGTACTTCCTTGAGAGGAAACTGTCGTTTGAATTCATCTAAGTCCCGGATCACAGCTACGTGGTCTTCATGCGGTAGATCACAGACCTGTAGAACACAGATCGTATTCTCAGGAATGTTGTTGAACCATGTGTGCTGCTCCATGTGTTCTATGCTGCTGTTGATCACGATGTGGGGATTGTCACGTACATACAGCACACCGTTGGCATCACCTGTCTGTGCTTTGAACTGCCAGCCCTGCCATTCCCAGAACTTGTTGATCTTATCAGCGATAGGTTCGCATGTGGGATCTTGGTCGATGCTGCGTACGAACTCTACGGGAATCCTAGCTCGGACTCTAATGATGAAGTTAGTTATGCCGTACCACCCGCCGTATATCCAGATCTTGTATCCGCCGACAGGTGCTGTGAGTTGTGCTAGGACTTCCTCTAGACGATCAGCTAACCAAACCTTAGATCCAATTTGGCTAGAGCTGAATGCGTCTAGATTCACATCATGGGTGGTAGGAGAGGCACTCCCAAAAAGGAGTGCTCCCAGAAACTTACGCAGTTTCTTTTTCATAGATCACAGTCTGGCCAAAGGGTGCGTCTGCGTTTTCATTGCCTTTGACAACGAATATGGTATCACAGTAGTCCTCATCACCCCAACCACCGCAAGGGTAGCCGTCTGTGAACATAATGAACTTCTTAGGAGCGATACCCATCTCCTTCATAAACTCCCAATTGGCTTCGAAGTCTGTGCCACCACCACCTTGAGGCTCATAGCTCAGCAGGTCTTCTGCGTTGTCATGTGTGATCTCTTGATGGTTGTAAATGTCTGTGTCAAAGCACCAGATGTTGACTTTGAAGTCCTCGTATTGATCCATGATGCCCTTAACTTCGCTGAGGAAAGTTGTAGCATCTTCTTCTCCAATAGAACCAGACATATCGATACTGATAGCCACGTCAATGGTAGTTGCTTCTTTCATGCCCGGGAGGATAGCACCACTGTGCATACTCTTACGGTTAGGGCGTGTAAAGGAGTAGTCGTTGCGGATGATGCTTTGGATCTCTTGACGAACAAGACTACGCCAGTCCATCTTAGGCTCAGTCAAGTTCTTGATCATACGCATGATGCCCGCAGGAGTCTTGCCTGCACCAGCGGCCGCGGCACTCTGGATCATAGCCTGCTTGATCTCGTCCTTGATAGCCTGTGCTTCTTCCTTGCTCATGCCAGGCTTTTTGCCGTTGCCTTCCTTGTCACCTTCGCCAGCACCGTCACCTTCTTTGATGTGCTCATCAAGCAGATCGCCCAGCTCTTTGAGCAGTTGTGGCATACTGATTTTCTCTGCTTTTTCGTAGAGCTCGTCGTAGATCTCTTCCCAGGCCTTGCCACGGTATTTGCTGTCGTAGCAGATCTTAACTTCGGAGATCTTGTCGCCGATACGCTCGTCTACGAGGATCTGATTTACGGCATAGTCCTGTGCGATGTTAGACAGTTGTCGATCACGGCTACCAACACGGCCAAAGTGATCTAGGACACAATGGAGGATCTCATGTCCAAACAAGAACTCCAACTTCTTAACAGAAAGTTTCTCTACGAACTTGGTATTGTAATAAAAGTCACGGCCGTTAGTTGCGGCAGTAGGACACCAATCATCAGCATTGACCAAACGCATACGAGTGGCCATGTTGCCAAAGAAAGGAGCCTTAAGAAGCAGACCTACTCGGGCAGTAGTGAGTTTTTCGATAATTGCTGAATCTGACATTAGTCGCTCTCCTTAATATGTATATATTATAGCACCGCCCGGCACTCTTGTCAACCAAAAAAGGCGGGCTACGAGCTCTGAGAAACCCGTAGCCCTAGCAATGGACGAGGTCTTAATTCTCCATTGCTGACAAAACATACTTACCAAAACGCTTGTGGAACTCATCAAAGGATTCCATCTTTGTAGCGTCCAACGGCAAGTCGTAGTTGCTGAGAGCAGTCTTGGCACCCATGACAACCAACTCAGTTGGGAAATTGTCCATCATATAGCGGAAGAAGCGATCAGCCATAGCATCCCAGCCTTTGGCTTTCTTCTCAGCACGGTCTTTCAGCTCGTAGCACAAGCTCACAGTCAACGAATACATCGCGGACACTTCCTTGATGCTCAAGTCCTTGACCTTACCATCGAGGATGTCTTCTGCCTTGGGCAGTTTACCTGCGATCTTACGGTGTGCCATAAACTTAACAGCCAAGCCGTCACCGATAGCACCCGATACCAAGTTAGTAAGGGTTTCGTTATCGATGTCGTCATCGCTGAGCAAGTCGCTAACGAAGCACCATGAACGAGGAGTTGCGAACGCCTTAGAAGCACTCTTAGGATCGAAGTCATAGAGGTCCTGCTTGGCGTAGCCTACATAACCCACAACCTCAGGGTGGATCTTGGCCATAGTAGCCCAGTCTTGCCAGTCTTCGAAGTCCACCTTCATCTCCAAGTGTAGGAAACGATTAGCCAACGGAGCAGGCATACGATAGGTAACACCACGGTCACCTTCACGGTTACCAGCGGCGACTACGTCAACGCCCTTGGGCAGTTCGTAGGTACCAACACGACGGTTAAGGATCAATTGATAGGCAGCGGCCTGTACTGCAGGAGGAGCGGAGTTAAGCTCGTCCAAGAAGATGATAGCAGTAGACTCTGGGTCTGTAGGAAGCTCTGAAGGAGGAGCCCAAACCATCTTGCCTTGATCGGAGTTGTAATAAGGAATACCCTTGATGTCAGTGGGTTCCCACAATGCTAGGCGAACGTCAATGACTTCGCGGTTAAGTTCGTCACCGATCTGCTTGACGAGATCGGACTTACCAATGCCTGGAGGGCCCCACAGGAATACAGGGCGGCGAACTGCCAGTGATTTACGGATAGACTTGGTCGCACTCTTTGGACCAATTTGACGGACGGAAACGTCTTGTGCTTTTGCCATTTAAGACCTCGTTAAAGTTAGAACTACGAACAAAATTGCTTTCTCAGTGTTTAAATTATAGCACCGGACCCAACTACTGTCAACCGGTGATCTTTACATAGTTGAGCTGTGTTGTTTTATCGCCACGAACAGCTTTGATCTTGCCCTTGATCCTCAGCTCCCCGCTCAGCTCCTTCGTGAACCAGAAGTCGACGAAGCTCTCGCCCATACGGGCATTGATCTTGTATTTGTTATAATTCTGATTATAGCGTGAGCTGATCACAGTGATATCTCCCACAACAGCAGCACCCACGGCACCGGTCAGTTGCTCAGAAGCATAGATATCTCGTTTGAGCTCTGTGCGTTGTTGATCGCGTGTGGCCACGGATGGCAAACAGCTGACCACAGCGAAATCATACATATCGCGACCTGTGAACGAATCCTTAACTGCGATCTTGTAGGCAGTCTGCTGGAACTCGTTGAGCTTGCCTGCGATCATCAACAGCGTGTAGGATTTGAAATGATCCCGGGCTTGGCGGCCCGCAGCGTAGTCGGCTTCAGTGATCTGGGCGAAGTTGCCATCGCGAAGCCATTGTTTGACCATCAGCTTGTTGGCCTGGGTCACAGGGTTCTTCTGATCTACATCGAAATCATATACGGGCTCTTTGAAATAGCCCCCGTTGATGCGTTGAGCAGCTGCAGCACATCCCCAGACTTGATCAGCGGTAAATTCCATTGTTCGCTCCGTTTCTTTACTATGTGCATATTTTAGCAGATTGGACCCGCCCTGTCAACCAGATTCTGGGAGTGCCGGCCAAAGAAAAAGGGTGTAGCATTTCTGCCACACCCTCCAAAGATTACCCGGGAGCGAATCGGTTGGTCTTTGAAACCCTAATTAAAGAGTGATACCAAGCGATTTAGCTTTGTAACCAAGAGCAACGATCTCACGGCTAGCATTGCCCATCACATACTCAGTAACCTTCACACCGTTACCAGCCACGCGGTTCTTAGTGAACACAGCGTAACCGTTTTGACGGATACGGCTTACTTCAGCACCAATGTTCTTGATACCGAAACGCTTTTCTGCTTGGCTAGCAGTAATAACGTCACCACCTTGTAGTGCTTGTTGAAGTTTGAAAGTCTTTGTTTCTTTAGAGTATTGATATTTCATCTGTGTGTTTTCCTTTAATTTAAATTAAAGCTGATTTCCTATCAGCGTATAAACATTATACAACGATCCAAAACATAAGTCAACAACGAATCTTACCGTTTGTACTTGATGTTAGGACCAACTGCCGCACCCAAAATAAGAGCGGCTAACCATGTCCAAACCGTGTAGGGGATAGCCAGCACGGGGAACAGGGTATTCAATGCCCAGATCACCAGCAGTGGACCAGCTACTACTAGGATTACGATCAGGGCAGCGAATGCGATAACAGTCAGTAGGCTTTTCATTCGTAACTCTCCAATTCATCTATTTCTTGCTGTCGTTTAAGTTGCTCGAGCTCAGCGTCAATGGCCTTTTCCTTCTTCTTGCCGCTAGGGGCACTGCCTCGCTGATAGATCACGTAGTAGTGCTCATGACAATAGCTCTTGCCCTCTATAGTCTTGGCACCACAGTAGGTCACAGGCCCCTTTCGGGGATCCTGATCCTTACCTATAAATTGGCACTCCATATTAATAAGCTCCCTTCATAACAGTTACACGAGCCATGTTCTGCCAGTTAGTAGGGAAGCTCTTACGCAGATCCGCTACCTTCAAAACAGTACGCAGACTCAATTCACGCATGGTAGCACGATTAGCTTCGATGAAGTCCACGACCTCGTCGCGAGCTACATCTTCCATCTCGTAGCTATCCAACATGCCGTCTTTGACGATCTGCTTGATACGCAGAACCTTCTCGCGATCTGTGTCCATACGCAGATCGATATAGTGACAGCGTGACTCTAAGGCCGCCAAGTGCTCTTGAAGCTTCTTGCTTCGCACATTCTCGAACTTCAAGTTAGTGATAAAGATAGCACCACCCTTGAACTCGAACTTGTCTGGGATGCCCTCAGAGCGTAGCAGACGGCTGTCAGTGTTCCAGCTGATAGTACGCTTCTTAGACGAATCCAAAGCGGCCTTAAGGATGTTAAGAGCAATGTCGTCCAAAAGAATGCTGTCGCAGTCGTCGAACACAAGGATGTTCTTAGCGTCTGAGAACTCATAGAGCTTCTTATACAAGCCAATGGCACTCATAGCACCCTTGACGATCTCGTAGCGTGGCTTACGCTCGCCCAATGTATTGAACAGATCGTCTTTGCTTAGTACTTCTTCAACACCAAACGATTTACCCACGCCTGGAGGGCCAGTGACGATCATAGCACGGACATCGCCGCCTTTGACTGCTTTGGTCATGTCCTTGAGGATCTCAAAACGCAGTCGAGTACGCTCGATGATCTCTGCGTCAGTTTCGTGTGCTACAGCCTGATCAGACACTTTGATCTGGGTCATGTCAGTGACCACAGCATCGCCTGCTTTGGCTGGCTTCTTCAGTGCTTGGAGCATGGTCACGCCTTGTGGGATAGGTTTAGCAGAGCCCGCAACATTGTAGGCACCCTGCGAACATTTGATACGGATGTTGCGATCCGGAAAGCCAGGATTGCCCCCGCCTTCTACTGTAACATAGCCTTCGCCGCTTTTGGCTACCTTGTAGTCTTCTACTAGTTTAAAAGTCATACCGCCAACATTCACGGGCTCGCCCTTGATGTTGTAATAGCCCTCGGTGAAAGTAATATACATTTCCGCTCCTGTTTGTGTTAACATACCGCTAGTATAGCAAATCCTGGCCACCCTGTCAACTGTTATTTTGGATGACCCTATAGCCTGTAGGGTTATACATCATCTGCGATCAGCTGCTCTATGGCCATCTGGGCCAGAGCTTCTTCCAAAGGGACCAATTTGCCTTTGATCAGTCCAGGGGTGTCATAGACCGCACCCGCATACCAAACGCCTTCTTTCATCACGTAGTAGTACTCAGCAAAGCAGCCCTGGACCTGATCGAGGAACTCGTCAAAGGTGTGTGCTACCTGCCAGGGTGTGCTGTTAACAAACTCTGTGACATCTTCGCCCTCAGACTGGCGATCTTCGTAGAAGTTCATTTCTTCCAGTGTCTCTTTGACACCCGAATTGTCACCACGTGCTACCAGTGCATTGGCCTTGGTGCTGTCGTAGTGTTTCTGGAGGATTTGGCCAGTGTATGATAGATAGCCATCGTAGTGGCAGTACACTGACTTACATACGGTGCCGTGCATGACACCCACTAGTGATCGTGTTCCCATCAGTCGCTCCTTGTGTTTAACTTAGCCTCTAGTATAACACGGGCCGGAGCCCGTGTCAACCAATCTGTTAAATACCCTGGAACACGTCAAGGGCTTTCTGTGCGTCCGCGTCCAGCATCGCAGAATCTTCTGCACGTTGGCGTTCCACTTCTACGGTCTTGCGGTATGCTTCCAGCTCTGCGACCTTTGCTTCCATCTTAGGCCACACCACATCGCTAGGGTTGAGGTAAGGGCCAGTATAGTCCACCTTGTCCTCTTTCAGCGTAATCTCGCCTGCCTTAATCGCCTCAAACACCATGCCCCAAGTAGGCTGTTCTGGGCGTCCTGCGGGACCGTAGAGCTCTACTGCTTTGGCTTTAATCTTTTCACGTGCGATCTCGTTAAGACGACGCACAAAATACTCACGCTGGGTTTGTTCCATTTTTCGCTCCTAGTTGTTGAAGGGTTTATAGCAGGTGTCTAATTCCTTACTATGTGCATATTATAAGCTCTTAGGAGCCAGTTGTCAACCTCAGCTGCCGTGGCTGATCTGCCACAGGTTCAAAGCTCTCGATGAACACATGATGCCCGTCGCCCGATCTACGTATGGCATGATCAGCAGCACGGTAGAGATCAGCCCACGTGGGACCCTGTATGGTCTCATAGACGGCCCGATCACCCCAATGGTCGCGATAGCAGATCTCACGTGCTGCTGTGTAGGGATGTGTTCGGTGTAGATCTGCCACAGTGTAGATGCTCCAAATGCTGGCTAGCCCCAGCTCTGTCCTCAGCTGCTGGTAGTGTTCGCTCTTGCGATCAAACGCTGCTGAGTCCTGTTCGTAGGCATCCTTGAGACCCAGCTCAAATCCCCTGATCGCTGCTGTGATCTGATCCAGCAGGCTCTCATTGACCACCCCACAGAGCTGCTGCTGTACCTGCCTGAGATCGCAGAGGGTGTTGTGCACAGTCTTGAAGTCTTCGCCTTTGAGTACCACTGATTCCATATCACATGCTCCAATAGAGTTCTGAACTAGGGTCGCAGCTACGGGGAGTGTTAACACTCTGGGTGAACTCAGCCCCCGTCATCAGGTTACGCCGAGTCACACGCTGTTCGATCACTGAATGATACCATTGAGCTTCCGCTGTGGCCATCCAAAACAGGGGATCATCTTCCGCAGCATTGCTGCCTGGGATGTAGATATGGTTCCGCAGGTACTTTTTATGCTGCCTAGTGATCGCTGCCAGTGCCGCAGCATGTGTCTTGTAGCCCTTGACTATAGCTGATGATCTCTTATCGTATACGTACCACATCACGCACCTCTCTTGTCTGTGTTGTAGAATGGGTTCAATTCGCGTATTAATTCACGCTCGCGTCGATGAGCTTCAGCCTTGCCGCGAACGATCTCTAAGACCTGAACGTCCACTGATGTCCGATCAGCATAAGAACGAAGCAGTTCGCAGAGTGCCCAAGTCTTGGTCTCTGTACGAGCACGATACCAGTGCTTGGCGATGCGGCTACGCACCGACTTCAGCACTGTGCTCTCAGTCTTGGCTGTAACACCGATGTAGACGCCCTGGGGCCCTACGATCTGGTATATTATATGGTTACGGTCGTTGCGTCTAGCTCTCATCATATGCATAGTATACGATCTTCACACCAAAGTGTCAACCAAAACAAAGACCCTGCTAGCATCAGGGTATCCCAGCGGCGATCTGAAAAAGCAGGTTTTTTCACAGCCTGACAGCTAGCGTACCACCCACATTAATAATAGGGTTATAATCCCCGCAGCAGCAGCGTAGACCAACCCGCGTTGTATGGGCCACAGAGCACGTAGCCATCGCTTCTGATCGTCAAAGGGGTCGAATGGATTTTTAGGATCTATCATAGTTGCTGTGCTGCTTAGTGGCCACGCCTAAGGGATTCGAACCCCTGACCCACAGCTTAGAAGGCTGTTGCTCTATCCAACTGAGCTAAGGCGTGATGTATGGTGGGCCCCCCGTGAGTCGAACACGGCACCAACGGATTATGAGTCCGCTGCTCTAACCAACATGAGCTAGAGGCCCTTATCAAGTATATTACAGTGATTCTGGATCCTTGTCAACTCCCTGACGGATGAATCTGTGTAGATCTTCCATGCGTTCCTGAAAGATCTCTGGTGATGACTCCGCTGCTCGCTGCATGTCCCAGTCTGAAGGATAGTGACGCAGCATAGCCCTAGCGTGATCCCGTATCAGTCTGGGAATCCTGGGAGTATGCTTGGGATTACAGAGATCCAGCAAGAACCTCCGTGTCTGTACTATACTACGATATCTTTCATCTGGAAGTGTCATTTTTTATAGCCTACGCAGCGGGGCCTATTCGCCCACATAGAGTTCTGATCCCTGATGCCGACCTACTGTATATGCATGCATAGATCCATCACGATTGTTTACCACGTGTACAGACGCACAGCCTTGTAGCGTGTACACTACAGCCAGTAATAGCAGTGTTCTCATCATGTGTATATTATATGCGAGAATCCCCAATGTGTCAACCGTGTATACCTGGTGCAGCGGGGCCATTTACCACGGTGCTCAGAGTGGATTACAGTGGATTATAGTAGGGATCACCCTGGAAGAATGATGTCAAACGATCCAGAATACTAGGGTTTGGATCGTGAATCACTGTGTTTAACAGAGTTGACTAGCGTGGGTTATGAGGCTTAGTAAAAATACCACACTTTTTCACACTTTATCACACTTTTCTACACCCGTTGACCACTATCCCCGCTAGCGTCCACCGTTACTGTGCTATATAGTACACATTATCACACAGCCCGCAGCGGGGCCAGCACGTTCACGGCGTTATAGTGCACCCCAAAAGATTATCAGGCTCCACCCGAGCACTATGATCATCATGGCTAGTTCTAGGCTGTCCATAGCTTATAGGGTAACAGTCAGTTCGTTGAAGCTGTGCAGCAGTGTTTCGCGTGTGCTTTCATAGTAGATCAGGGGCTGTACTGTTTTCCCCACTCGAGCACCACCCGCTTTTACGTTAAGGAATATACTGGCTTCACCTTCACTGTCAAACACCAATTCACCCTGATCTAGGTTATTGCTGTAGTCTGCGGCCACCAATGTACCTGTGAGTGTATAGTACAAAGGACGAGCTAAAGGATAGCTGCTCACACGCACGGTCAAGAACACACCAGTTGGACGCTGTATTTCTATAGTAGTCTGCTCAAAACTGAACTCACTCCATATCAACTCTAGATTAGTCAGTGAGTCTGTGTCAGGCTGTGGATCTTCATTTACCACTGTGCCTGTGTCTGGTATTGTGGTGTTCTGTATTATGGTAAAACCTTCGGGTGTGATAAAGTTCGTGAATTCTGCTAGGTCATCATCACCCACACGCAGACTCACTCCATAGCTGCCTTTGTTGGCCGCTGCTTCAATGGCTCTCAGTGCGTTACGGTATCTGTCTTTGAGTTCTTCTGGTGTGCGACCCTCTTCTACTATGCGATTTGATAACTCACGTGCTTCTACTGCTGTGATCACGCCGCCTGTGTTGTGTGCCATTTTGCTATCTCCTTATGGATATTTATTCTGTTACTGACTGGGTTTTTACACTTTTGACCTGTAATCGGTGTTTTTACGCTCGGGTTTTCCGGGGATTCCTGCTGAAAACACTGGGGTTGTCACACTTTTCTCAGAGATCTGCTCAGTAACAGGATAATTATTGTTTATGGAACCTCTGCTCTGTTGCTATCGTTTGGATGCTTGGGTCGCCTATGATGAAGACGCTGTGTGGTCTTTGGTACAGCGACATCAGGGCTATCTCAGCATACAGGGGGACTGCATAGACTTTTGGATACCTGCTCAGTATCAGAGTCTATTAGTCGTGTGTTTTCCTCGCTTGCGTAGACAACCTCAGTTAGACTATGTGTAAAAAAAATCGCTGAAAAATCACCGCTTCGCGGATCTCTTCGAGATCCCAGTATACTCTAGGCACAGCCAGTAAATACACTATGAGATTGATACAGGGACAATTCACAGAGGGTGCTAACTCACAGGGCTATCTAGCACCAGAGTGGGATCAGATCCTGTGGCCCCAGAGCACTGTGGTATTCGGCTGTACTTATACGCGACATTGGGACCTCACGCGAGAGTTTGGCCCTGGAT
>Ga0222712_10007034_pt1 | contig 10984 bp, 10 predicted proteins | sample C33_657DmetaG_FD_165043 | JGI IMG/M metagenome (GOLD analysis project Ga0222712, IMG submission 165043) | Estuarine water microbial communities from San Francisco Bay, California, United States - C33_657D | ecosystem: Environmental > Aquatic > Marine > Unclassified | place: USA: California... | reverse complement strand
CCGAGCGGGTCTTCCGTCGCAAGGTCGACCTGCCGGCATTGGATTTCTTCGGGATGACGGAGGAACTTTACGTGTATTTCCGCAAATGCGGCCAAGGCCAGCAAGGGCTCCGGCTGCGGAAGGAAGGCCAGAAGGCGAAAGAAATGGCGGAGAAAGGCGGGAAGTGACCGCCGCGGCCTCCAATTAGAGGGAATATAGCCCATATTGTGAAAGTCTGCGGGTTGGATTTTGACCCGGTCGGCCCCATGCCTAAGGTACCTACCTCAGCCATGCGCGCGCCGCTCGAACCCAAGCCCCTGCCTCACAAGAAGCCCGCGTCCGACAACGGTCGGGGCGAGGCGATCCTGATCGGGATCCTCCTCCCGGTCCTCGCCGCCGCCGCCTGGTTCGGCTACGCCGTTTACGACCGCGCCATGCACCCGCGCGAACTCGCGACGAAGGACGAGGCGCCGAGCCTGATCGACGACGTGGCCGGCTTCTTCGGGGGGAAGGCCACCCCCGTCGCCGTCGCCGAGACCGTGCCGGGCGCGACCGCCGGCACCGGACCCGCCGTCGAACCGCCGATCAAGCCGACCGGACCCGCCACCGCGGTGACGCCGGTCGTGAAGGAGGAATTGCCGGCGCTCGCCCCCCGTCCCTACCCCTTCGACTCCATCTCGCGGCGCGACCCGAAATGCCAGGCGACGCTGCTGGCCGACACCAAAGCCCGCGTCTACGACGGGAAATGGGAAAGCCACTATGACCGGCTCCGCTACGGCCTGTACCCCGCCCTGACCGCCACGTCGGCCACCGACGGGGCCCGTCGCTACGACGAGCTGTGGGAGAACAACTACTTCGCCCTGGGCATGACCCAGGCGGAATTCGTGCGTCAGGTGACGCCCGCCACGCTCCGTCAATTCATGACGGACGAGCAGGTCCAGCCCTTCCTCATCGAGTTGCTGGCCGACCCCGAGCGCCTCGAGCTCTTCCTCGCGAGCCTCAAGCCCGAGGACAACCTCGGCAACGCGCTGCGCGTCTGGGCCCGCCTGGCCAACGACGACGCCAAGGAACTCAAGGGGAGATACGTCAACCTGCAGGTGGCGACCGCCCTGGTCTTCGACCAGAAATTCACCTTCAGCCGCGCCCGCGACCCCAAGCACGAGCGCTTCACCATCGACGCCCTCGAGCGCTACCGCTACTTCCGCGACAACGCCGAGCGCCAGCGGCTGGAGACGGACATCAAGAAGCTCGCCCCCTACGAGCTCATCTGGGTCGTGAGCGCCGAGGCGACCAACGCCGAGCTCGAATGGGCGCTCAAGGAGAACGACCTGAAGAAGCTCAAGCTCGTGACGGCGGACCAGCAGAAGGACTGGAGCGAGGCCTACCCGATGATCAACTACCGCATGGACTTCGTCACGGGCGCCAAGCCCCCGAAGGCCCCGCCCGGCAAGAAGGCCTACAAGCCGCTGGCGGAGAGCTTCACCCGCGGCACACTCGAGGAGATCCTCGAGGTCGGCGGCATCTGCATGGACCAGTCCCATTTCGGCACCACCGCGGCGCGCGCCTACGGCATCCCCGCGGCCTCCGTGGGCGGCGACGGCAACCGCGGCGGGCACGCGTGGTTCGCCTACCTGATGCCCAGCCACCAGTGGAACATGGGCAACGGCTTCCACCCCTTCAACGAGCCGCGGAACCTCCCGGGCACGGGCCGCTACTCCGACGGTTACGCGAACGGGCACACCCGCGACCCGCAGACGGGCCGCGGCATCGGCGAGTTCGAGGTGCAGCTCACCGGCGACCCCAAGCGCCGGATGAAGTCGCACTACGAGAAGGCCTTCCGCCTCCGCCTCGCGGCGCGGGTCTACGCCGCCAACACCGACCCGGAGGGCCGCTACGCCTGCCTGCGCTTCGCCACCCACGCGGCCGAGCTCTCCATCGACGCCTGGAAGGAGGCCGCGACCTGCCTCGCGGACCTGGGCGACAAGGCGACCCATGAGCGCTGGCGCGAGTTCCTGCGCGACATGCGCGTGGCGTTCAACGTGTCGGACGAGGACAAGCGCTGGCCCGACATGCTCGCGATCGCCGACGGCTACGCCGAGAAGCACGTGTGGACCGACCCGAAGATGACCCCCGAGCAGATCTTCAAGGAGTGCCGCCAGTCCTACGAGGTCTTCATGCGCGAGAAGAAGCGCCTGCACGGCGACACCATGGACAAGACCCGTTACGACCTGATCGTGCTCTCGGCCGAACGCACCGCGCGCCAGCTCGTCAAGGACACCACCCCGAAAGGGCAGGAGAACCTGTTCTTCTTCCTCCGGCACGCGCTGCAGGACAACAAGGAGCACCTGCCCAGTTTCCGCGGGTTGCTCGACAACTTCTACGCCGCCGTGAAGGGCAACAAGAAGCTCGAACGCTTCTTCCTCGAGGAGATGCGCCGCATCTACGTCCGCGAGATGGAGGACACCGGCAACGACGTCTTCCGCATGAAGGCCGTGCTCGGCCTCATCGACGTGATGCTGCCCTACTTCGGCAAGTGCGACGAGCCCGAGCTGGGCCGCAAGCTGGGGCACGACAAGGAGAAGATCCAGAAGGAGCTCGAGAAACTGAAGAAGCAATGAGCCGGACCATCCTCCTGGGCGTGAACATCGACCACGCCGCGACCCTCCGCCAGGCCCGCTACCGCGGGACGCACGCTTCCCCCCACGCCGAACCGAGCCCGCTCGCCTTCACGCGCGAGGCCCTGGCCGGGGGCGCCGACGGGATCACGGTCCACCTCCGCGAGGACCGGCGCCACATCCAGGACGACGATGTCCTGGCGATCGCCCGCCTGCCCGGGGTGCGCCTCAACCTCGAGATGGCCTGCACGCCCTGGATGACGGATTTCGCCCGGCAGCTCCGGCCCGCCGCCGTCTGCCTCGTCCCCGAGTCGCGCGAGGAGATCACGACCGAAGGCGGCCTCGAGGTCGCCGGCCAGCGCGAACGCGTCGCGACCACCGTGGCCGCGCTCACCGCGGCCGGCATCGAGGTCTCCTTGTTCATCGGCCCGGAGGCCGCGCAGATCGAGGCGGCCAAGGCCGTCGGCGCGCCCGTCGTCGAGCTGCACACGGGCGCCTTCGCCAACGCCTGGCTCTCCCCCGCCGCCGACGCCGAGCTCGCCCGGCTGCGCGCGGGCTGCGAGCACGCGCACCGGCTCGGGCTGGTCGTCAACGCCGGCCACGGCATCAACTACGACAATATCCGGGCCATCCTCACGCTTCCCCACCTCCACGAGCTGAACATCGGCCACACCATCGTCGCGCGCTCGCTCCTGACGGGCGTCCGCGCCGCGGTCGCGGAGATGAAGGCCCACCTCCGCGGCGCCGCATGAAACTGGAAGGCGGCAACGTCGTCGGCGTCGGCGTCGACCTGACCGAGGTCGCCCGCATCCGGTCGGCGCATGACCGCCATGGCGCGGCCTTCCTCGCGAAGGTCTTCACCCCGGCGGAGCAGGCGCTCTGCCTGGCCAAGCCCGACCCGCTCCCGTCCCTCGCGGCGCGCTTCGCGGCGAAGGAGGCGGCGAGCAAGGCCTTCGGGACCGGCTTCGGCGCGGAGCTCGGGCTGACGAGCGTCGGCATCCTCAGCGGGCCCGACGGCGAACCCGTGGTCGAGCTCGATGACCGCGCCCGCGCGCTGCTGGCGAAGCGCGGCGCCACGCGCCTCCTGGTCTCGCTCACCCATACCGACCAGCTGGCCCAGGCCTTCGTCGTGCTCGTGCGCTGAGATGGAACCCGCCGCCGCCCTGCCGGTCCTGTCCTGCGCCGCCGCCGCCGCGGCCGAGGCCGCGTGGATCGGCGGCGACGCCGGCCGGTCGTGGGACCTGATGATCCGCGCCGCCGCGAACCTCGCGGTGCGCTCGGCGCGGCTGCTCCGCCGGCCGGCCCGGCGCGTGCTGGTCCTCGCGGGCAAGGGCAACAACGGCGCGGACGCGATCCTCGCGGCGAGCGTCTTCGCCGACGCGGGCGCGGCGGTGACCGTCGTCTTCGCGCATGGCTCGCCCAAGGCCGGGCAACCCGCGACGGTCTGGAAACGCTTCGGCCGAGGGATGCGGGTGGCGGGCGCGGCGACCTTGCCCCGGCTGGCGCGGACCCGCTTCTGCCTGATCCTCGACGGCGTGCTCGGCCAGGGCTTCCGCGGGGAACTGCCCCCCGACCTCGCCCGTTTCCTGCGGGCGACCGACGCCCTCCAAGGACTGCGCGTGGCCGTCGACCTCCCGAGCGGCCTCGGCGACGACGCCCGCGGACCCGCCTTCCGCGCCGATGTCACGTTCTCCCTCGGTTGCCTGAAGCGCCCATTACTTGCGCCACGCGCGCGCCGATTCGTCGGCCGGCTTCGCGTCATCGACCTGGGTCTGCCGTTCGCGGGCGGGACCGAGATGTGCGCGACCGACGCGGCGCTCGCGCCGCTACGCCGGCCGCGCGCCGCCGACACCGAGAAGCGCCGGCAAGGCCGCCTCTTGATCGTCGGCGGTTCGGAGGATTTCCCGGGCGCGGTGCTGATGAACACCCTGGCCGCGCTGCGCGCGGGCGCGGGCCTGGTCACCACGGCCCTGCCCCGGGCGCTCGTGCCGCGCGCCGCCACCGCGATGCCGGAGGCCATGTGGCGCGGTCTGCCGACCGACCGGCGCGGGACGCTCGCGACGACCGGTTGGGCGCGGCTCCGGCCGGCGCTGGCGCACAAGGATGTCCTGCTCGCGGGCTCGGGCATGGGCGCGACCGCCGCAGGCCTGCTCCGGCGCCTCGTCCGCGCCTACGCGGGCGCGGTGGTGCTCGACGCCGACGCGCTCCGCCCGGCCGTGGTCGCCGCGGCCCGACGCGACGACCCGTTGGTCCTCCTGCCGCACGCCGGCGAATTCCGGCGGTTGTCCGGGCGTCCCGCCGGCGTCGCCGCGGCCCAGGCCTACGCGCGGACGCACGGCGCGATCGTCGTCCTGAAGGGCCCGCTCACGTGCGTGACGGACGGAAACCGGACGACCCATCTCCCGTTCGGCGGGCCGGTGCTCGCGCGCGGCGGCTCCGGCGACCTGCTCGCGGGCATCGTCGCCGCGGTCCTGGCCCGCCGCGCGGAACTCGGCCTCGCGGCCTTCGACGCCGTGGTGCTGGGCGCCACCTGGCATGGCCGCGCGGCCGACCTCCTGGGGGAAAGACAGGGGGAGGAAGCGGTGCGAACCACCGAGCTTCTGGCTGAGCTATCCCCGGCCTTGCTGGATTGAGGGCGCCGACAGGATGGCGGGATGTTCCCGATTCCCGCGGACCCGGTCGCGCAACGCCTGCTCCTGAACGCCCTGCCCGGAGTGGGGCCGGCCACCGTGCGGCGGCTGCGTGACGCCTTCGGCGGCGACCTGGGAGCGGCGCTGCGCGCGCGCCCCGCCGCGCTGGCCCGGGTCAAGGGCGTCGGCCCCAGGCTGGCCGCGACCATCGCCGCCCGGGAGTTCGACTGGGCGGCCGAACTGGCGCGCGTCGAGACACTGGGCTTCCGCGTGGTGGCCGAAGGCGCCCCGGACTGGCCGCTGGCGTTCGCGCCGCTCTGGGATCCGCCGCTCGTGCTCTACGCGGAAGGCGCGGCCCTGCCGGGCGAACGCGCGGTGGCGATCGTCGGCTCCCGGCATTGCACGGCCTACGGGGCCGGGTTGGCGCGGCGGTTCGCGCGCGAGCTCGCCGCCGCCGGCTGGTGGATCGTGAGCGGGCTGGCGCGGGGGATCGACACCGCGGCGCATGAAGGCGCCCTCGACGCCGACGGGCGCACCGTCGCGGTGCTCGGCCACGGGCTGGACCTGACCTACCCGCCGGAGGGCCGCGCGTTGCGGGCCCGGATGCGCGCGCGCGGCGGCGTCCTGAGCGAATTCCCGCTGGGCCGGCCGGCGGATCGCCAGAGCTTCCCGCAACGCAACCGGATCGTCGCCGCGCTGGCGCGCGCGGTCGTCGTGATCGAGACCGACGTGGACGGCGGGAGCCTCATCACCGCGCGTTTCGCGGGCGACCTCGGCAAGACGCTGTGCGCGGTGCCGGGCCGGGTGGACAGCCCCGCGAGCCGCGGTTGCCACGCGCTGCTCCGCGACGGCGCGACCTTGGTGACGGGGGTCGACGACATCCTGCGGGAGCTGGGGGAGTCGCGCGACCAGGCGGCGTTGCCGTTGCCGCCGGCCGCGGCGCCCGCGCCGGAGCACGCCCGGTGGCTGCGCCCGTTCGCGGGCGGCACGGCCCATGACGCGGAGTCGCTGGCGGAGGCGACGCACTGCGCGCCGGCGGAGGCGGCCGCGATGCTCGCCTTGCTCGAGATCCGCGGGCTGCTCCTGCGCCGGCCCGACGGCCGGCACGAGGCGGGTTGATCAGCGGTGCGGGACGTTGCCCTGGGCGGGCGGGACTTTCGTCGCCAACGGCTGACCGCGCGCCCAATCGAGCAAGGCCTTGGGCTTGGCCAGGAGATCGCGGCCGGCGGACCACCAGGCGCGCCAACCCGCGCCGAAGTCGGCCGCGTAAGCGGTGGCGGACAAGCCCAGACGATCGGCGATCCAGAGCGCGCGGACATCATGCCATCCCTGCGAGACGAAGACGACATGGGCGCCAGGGTGATGCGCCTGGGCCCGGACCGCCGAATCCAAGGTGCGCCAGCCGTAAGGATCCTCGATGATGGGCAACCGGACACCGGCCTCGACGAGGTGCCGGGCCATGTAGACCGCTTGCTCGGGTGTGCCCGAAGCGACCACCAGGCGGATCCGCCCGCCGGCGCAAAGGCGGGCCGCGGCCTCGATGCGGGCACGGTAGGTTCCCGAGGGGGTCCGCTGATCGGCCAGGAACTCGTTCGTCCCCAGCAACACGAGCACGCTATCGGGGGGCGCCTCGGTCGGCTCGGCATGGAAACGTCCCCAGCCCGCGGACCACACCCAGGCGTTGGCCATGACGGCGAAAGCGAGGCTCGCGGCCAAGATCCAAACCGCCAGACGCTTTAGCCAAAGGGCCATGCTTTAAGTTTAAAGACCCGAAACCCGAAAGCAAGGGGGGTATATGCGGTATTTTGCCTAAAAATAGACACACCTTGATTGCTCCTAGCCTGTTAGTACTCAAAATAAGGTGTCGGCTACGACTGGCACGAAATCTGCCTACTTTTACTCACCATGAGCCTTCCTTCCGCCGCTTCGGCCGCCAAAGTCCTCGTCATCGACGATGACAAGGACCTGCGCTACTCCCTGCGGCGGGCCCTCGCCGGCCTAGGTCATCAGGTGCTCGAGGCGGACAGCGGGGAGACGGGGGTCGCCCTCGCCAAGCGCGAACAGCCGGATGTCATCCTGCTCGACAACCGCATGGGCGGGATGAGCGGGATCGAGACGCTCCAGATGCTGCGCGGCGCGCAGCCGCAGGCCATGGTCATCCTCATGACGGCCTTCGGCACCACGCAGACCGCCATCGAGGCGATGAAGTTCGGCGCCTACGACTATGTGATGAAGCCTTTCGACCAGGCCAAGCTCATCGCCCTCGTCGACAAGGCGCTCGGCGCGCGGCGCGACCTCGCCAACGCGGGCAAGGCCGGCCGCTCGCTCGTGAACCCCGCCGACTACAAGGAAGGCATCGTCGGCAGCTCCGAGCCGATGCAGGAGGTCCTCAAGTCCATCGGGCAGGTCGCGGCCAGCGAGGCCACGGTGCTCATCACCGGCGAGAGCGGCACCGGCAAGGAGCTGGTCGCCCGCTGCATCCACCAGCATTCCCTGCGCGCCAAGGGACCTTTCGTCGCCGTCAATTGCGCGGCCATCCCCGAGAACCTCATCGAATCCGAGCTCTTCGGCCACGAGAAGGGCGCCTTCACCGGCGCGACCAACCTGAAGCCCGGCAAGTTCGAGCTCTGCGACGGCGGCACGATCTTCCTGGACGAGATCGGCGACATGTCCCTGCCCACGCAGACCAAGGTGCTGCGCGCCATCCAGGAAGGCGAGATCCAGCGCGTCGGCGGCACCACGACCATCAAGGTCAGCGTGCGCCTCGTCGCCGCCACGAACAAGGACCTGGAGGCGATGGTCGCCTCGCGCCAGTTCCGCGAGGACCTCTACTACCGGCTCAACGTCTTCCGCATCCGCCTGCCCGCCCTGCGCCACCGCAAGACCGACATCCCCCTGCTCGTCGACTACATGCTCCAGCGCCAGGCCGCGGCGAAGAAGCAGCGCCCGAAGCGCCTGACCACCGAGGCCCTCGACGCGCTCCTCGCCTACGATTGGCCGGGCAACGTGCGCGAGCTGGAGAACGTCGTGCAACGCGCCAACGTGCTCGCCAAGGGCGAGACGATCCTCGCGAAGGACCTGCCGCCGGACGTGCTCTCGCCCCGCAAGGCCGCGGCGGCGGCCCCCGCGCCCGGCGCCGCGCCCGCCGCGGTCCCGGAAGGCGGCGCCGCGCCCGCCGCGCCCGGCCTGGCCGGCGCCTACGACGCGATCTACCGCCAGCTGCGCGCCGGCGACGGCCGCGACATCCTCGCGGCCATCGAGCTCGACATGATCCGCCGCGCGATGGAGGAGACCCGGGGCAACCAGCTGCGCTCCGCCCTGATCCTGGGCATCAACCGCTCGACGCTGAAGAAGCGCCTCAACGAGATGCGCGAGGCCGGGATCAAGGTCTTCACTTAACCTTGCCAGCGGGCGGGGGTCGGGGTTGGTATAAGGTCGATATGAGCACCCCCTCGTCCCTCCTCCGCCTTCTCGGCGTCCTCTGCCTCGGCGCCCTCGCCGCCCGGGCCGGCGAAGCCGTCCCCCTCCTCGACGGCAAGACCCTCGCGGGCTGGAAGCCCTCGAAGAATTCGCCGGAAGGCACCTACAAGGTCGTCGACGGCGTGCTCCAGGTCCGCGGCGGCCAGGGCCACCTCTACTTCGTCGGCGCCGACGGCAAGGCGTCCTTCAAGAACTTCGAGTTCACCGCCAAGGTGAAGACCTACAAGGGCGCCAACTCGGGCATCTACTTCCACACCGCCTACCAGGACGCCGGCTGGCCCGCGGCCGGCTACGAGTGCCAGGTCAACGCGACCCACGCCGACAAGAAGAAGACCGGCGGCCTCTACGCGGTGAAGGACGTCATGGACGTCGCCCCCGCCCCCGATGACGAGTGGTTCGACTACCGCATCCGCGTCGAAGGCAAGCGGATCCAGGTCTGGATCAACGGCAAGCAGACCGTCGACTTCACCGAGCCGGCCGACTGGACCCCGCCGAAGGGCATGGCCGGCCGCAAGGTCGGCGCCGGCACGTTCGCCCTGCAGGCCCACGACCCGGGCTGCAAGGTCGACTACAAGGACATCAAGGTCGAGACGCTGCCCTGATCACGGGGCGGAGGCGCCGAGGGCGTCGTTCAGCGCCGCGACGAGGCGGGCCCGCAACGGGTCCGCCTTTTTCGTGAGCCGACGTTGCTCCTGCTCGTACTCGCCGCGCCCTTCCGGCGTCTCGATGCGGATCGGCGCGAGGCCGACGGCGGAGAAATCGTAGGGGCTGGCGCGCATGTCGACCGACCGCGCGTCGCGCGCGAGCTCGAAGCAGTCGGCGGCCAGCTCCGCCGGCACCCACGGCGCCGACTTCATCGCCCACTTGTAGAGATCCATCGTGACGTGGACGCAGCCGGGCTGCTCGTTGGCCAGGCGGCCGGGGAGGTCGGGGCTCTGCTTGTTCAACGGGCGGGCGGGCGGCGTGAAGAAGCGGAAGGCGTCATAGTGGCTGCAGCGGATCGGCAGGGTGCGCACGACCTCGTCGGTGCCCGCCGGCCCCAGCCGCAGCGGCCAGCCCTGGTGCCGGCGTTCGGCGGCCTGCCGGTAGACCATCGCCCATTCGTGCAGGCCGAAGCAGCCGAGGAACGCGGGCCTTCCGGCGACGGCGACGCAGAGGTCGCGCGCGAAGGCCAGGCGACCGCGCTGGACATCATCCGGCGCCACGACGCGGACCAGCCCGTCGGCGCCGCGCCGGAAGCGCGGGTCCGCCAGCAGTTCCTCGGCCTCGGCCATGGCCACGCCGGCGCCGGGCGTCCAGCGCCGCAGCGCGCTCAACCGGAACGGGTAATACGTGAAGAGGAAGTCCTCGATCGGTTCGCGCACGCCGGCCGCGGCGCGCGCGCGGCGCGCCGCCCCGAGCGCCGCGCCGCGCGCCACATGGGCGTCGCGGCGCGGACGCCACTCCGCGGGACCCAGCGTCGTCTCCGTCGACTGGTCGACCGGCGGGCTCACTCGCAGCAGCGGCGATGATGCGCGGCGACCTTGACGTACTTCTCCGCCCAACCGGGCAAGGCCGCCTGCTCGGCCGCGCTCAGGGGCCGCACGACCTTCGCCGGCGAGCCGAGCACGAGCGAACCGGGCGGGACCACCGTGCCCTTGGTCACGAGGGCCTGGGCGCCGACGATGCTGCGGGCGCCGATGACCGCCCCGTCGAGGACCGTGGCGTGCATGCCGATGAGGCATTCATCCTCGATCCGGCAGGCGTGGAGCATGGCCAGGTGCCCGACCGTCACGCGCTGGCCGATCACGGCGGGAAGACCGTCGGCCACATGCACGACCGCCCCGTCCTGGATGTTGGACCCGTCGCCGACCTCGATCGGGGCGATGTCGCCCCGGAGCACCGCGCAAGGCCAGATGCTCGCGGAGACGCCCACGGTGACGTTGCCGATGACCACCGCCCGGGGGTGGACATAGGCGGTCGCATGGACCCGGGGTCCTTGAAGCAGGTTGCGGGTCAATTCCTGGGACAAGGCCTTGTCGGGATCGGGCAGGTCGCCAACGGCGTGAAACGGGTTCATCGCCGCCAAGATGGGGACGGATGGCCCGGACGGGAAAGAAATAAGCTCCAAAACGGCTAAAAACGTCGATTTAGGCCAGATCTTCCCCCTTTGGACCCACCTGCGGAGGCGATTTCAGCTTCACCCCTAAAATCCCCTTGCAAACCCCCCTGCCCTCCCTTTGCTCCGACCTTCCGACAGCCATGAAGGCCACATTTATCACCTCCGGTCGCCAGTTCACC
>Ga0222712_10007032_pt1 | contig 10985 bp, 12 predicted proteins | sample C33_657DmetaG_FD_165043 | JGI IMG/M metagenome (GOLD analysis project Ga0222712, IMG submission 165043) | Estuarine water microbial communities from San Francisco Bay, California, United States - C33_657D | ecosystem: Environmental > Aquatic > Marine > Unclassified | place: USA: California... | reverse complement strand
GAGCCTATCTTCAGAGGTTGGATATTTACCCTCAGAGGCTAACTGCAAAACCATTCTGATGTATGCCCCGTGACTTACAGCTAGCACTCTCTTTCCGTCATAGTGGGTGGCCACTAGGGAGAGTAAGGATTTAGCTCTGATTCTAAGCTCATCCATGGTTTCAAGCCCAAGGATCGGTTTACCGCTTTCGTGAAGTGCACGCCATTGCGGATGGGATAAACCTTCGGCTTCACCAAAAGATCTTTCAATCAAGTCCGGAACTATAACGACATCGTGTCCGGTCTGTGAAGCAATGATCTCAGCGGTTCTATGTGCCCTGGAGAGCGGGGAAGCGATGATGATATCCCAATCAGCAGGGTGAATTTTTCTGCTGGCTAACTCTGCTTGCCGCAGACCTTCTGGGTTGAGTGCGATATCGCTCGAACCTTGAAGCCTCAACGCGACATTCCAATCGGTTTGACCGTGTCTCATCAAACCTAAAACTGTTTCAGTCAAGAAGTAGCCTCTCTAAAGCTATTGACGTGTTTGCTTCAATCTTTACTGACGCCAGACTATCGGCTCGAGTTGGGCCAAGGTTGACTATGACTAGTGGTTTACCTGATTTATTAGCCATCCGAGCAAAACGGAAACCTGAATTAACGGTTAATGAGGAACCCGCTACAAGAATTGCATCCGCCCTGTCTAACGCGGCAATTGCACGTTCCACCCTGGCCACTGGAACCGACTCACCAAAGAAGACCACATCGGGTTTGTAGACACCGCCACACCTATTACAACTCGGTACTTGAAAACTTTCCGTTCCCGCTACCTCAGCATCACCGTCCGGTGTGAACTCAACCGAATTGTCTTTACAGATGTGAGGATTATGATCTTCTAGCAGTTCATCCATGCTCGTTCGAGAGATCACTGTCTTGCAACCTAGACAGATAACTCGGTCAAGCCGGCCGTGCAGGTCGATAACCGCGTTACTGCCAGCTTGGGTGTGCAGGCCGTCAACATTTTGGGTTACCAGAGATTCGATAGCGCCTAGGGTCTGCGCCTGAGCCAGGGCGAAGTGTCCTGCGTTTGGCCCGGCGTTAGCGATGCGTGACCAACCAACATAGCTTCTGGCCCAGTATCGTTGCCTGGCTTCAAACGAACCCATGAACACGTCATAGGTCATTGGATGTCGGGCAACTCGACCTTCGCCACGGTAATCGGGGATGCCTGAATCGGTACTAAGCCCAGCTCCAGTTAGCACGAACACTTTCTTGCCAGCAAGAATCTCCCTAGCCGCAGCTAGCGATGTCGCTGCTGGGTCCGAGATTAAAGACATGAAATCGAGTCTAACTTTTTGATAAATGAATCAAAGTGTCCGAAAGGGGACTTGAACCCCTACCCTCTAATGAGGACTAGCACCTCAAGCTAGCGCGTCTACCATTCCGCCACCCGGACCTGGGTGAAATTATCAACCTAACTGATTTTACTACTAAAGACGAGGTTAAGAATTTCCCCAAAATCTTTCTAGAGCAGAGTAGTTTTGTCTTATGGCTCAGGACTCTAGAACAGCACTAAGCAAACTAATTGCTGCCCTCGAAAGGCACCTAGAAGCCGTATCTACCGGTCGCGGTGTCGATGACCCAGCTGTGGCTGCTGCCTACGAACACTTGAAGTCCGTCTTCCTAGATTATGAGGAAGCACTATCCGATCAGCACGGAGAGTTCCTACCGATGGAACTTGCTGAAGACGAAGACGACTGGCAATGACCTTTATCCAAGCTCTAATCCTTGGAGTGGTGCAGGGACTAACTGAATTCTTGCCGGTTTCATCAAGCGCACACGTTCAAATAGTTTCAGAATTACTTCAAGTGCCTGGACTAAGTGATCAGAACTCAGCGACTACAGCATTTATCGCAACAATTCAGCTTGGAACAGAAGCGGCCGTTCTTATTTACTTTGCTAAAGACATTTGGCGATTGATCAAAGCCTGGGGTCAAGGAATCTTCAGCAAATCAAAGCGAGCTGAGCAAGATTACAAGTTGGCTTGGTTTGTCATCCTCGCCTCAATTCCGGTTGGAATTGCCGGTTTGGCTTTCAGAAACTTTGTTGAAGAAACTGTCCGAACCCTCTGGGTGATCGCTTTTACGATGATTATCTTCAGCGTTGTCTTATACCTAGCCGACCGACTTGGAAAAAAGCAAAAGTCCATCAAGGAGCTCACATTCGGTTCCGCAATGACCTTTGGTTTAGGTCAGATGCTTTCCTTGATGCCAGGTGTTTCAAGATCTGGGGCAAGCATAAGTTTTGGACTGTTTGCCGGATTCAAGCGAGCTGATGCCGCTCGATTCTCATTCCTAATTGGAATTCCCGCGGTGCTTGCCAGTGGTCTACTTCAATTTCGCGACAGCTATCAGAATCTCGACGGAGCGATGCTGACCGGAACTATTGTTGCCACTATTGCCTCATTTGTGGTTGGCTACCTCGTCATTGCAGGTTTGCTTAAATACCTAAACAAAGGTTCGTTTATGCCCTTTGTGATATGGCGACTAGTAGTTGGGTTTGGTCTGCTCGGTCTGCTAAGTGCAGGACTAATAAGCGCCTAGTCCTTCTTGTCTTCTCCGTCACCTTCGTTTTGTCGCAAGAACTTCTCAAATTCCAACGCAAGTGCATCGGTGTTCATCTCTTCAGCTTCGGATTCGTCTCTTGCCTTTTCTAAACCAGCAATATAGTTTGCTAAGTCTTCGTCACCTTCAATAAAGTCGTCAACTGAGCGTTCCCATTCGAAGGCAGAAGTTAGGAGTTCTTTGTGATCCACGGAAACTCCAAGCAGTATCTCAAGATCATTTACCAAAGCTAAAGCAGCCTTAGGCGATGGCATTGATGCTACGTAGTGGGGGACCTGTGCCCATATTGAAAGAGTGGGTAAACCGGACTTTTCGAAAGCATGACCCAGAACAGATAGGAAACCTGACCTACCGTCATAATTGCTGCGCTCCAAGCCATAGGCGTTGCGAACTGAAGCAGACTGACTGTTCTTATAGATCTTGATTGGTCGATTGTGTGGAGCTTCGGAAGCCAATGACCCAACCATTATCACTGCGGTGATTTCTCGGTCTTCAACGATTTCACGTATCTCGTCACGCAAATAAGGCCACTGCAGGGCAGGCTCCTGGCCAATCAAGAAGTAAAGAGAAAGGTTTTTAGTTGCCGGCGATTCAACTGAAGGGCCCCAGAATTCAATACTTGGCCAAAGAAAGTCTCGATCGCCGTGCTCATCCAAAACAATGATTGGCCGCTGTCTTAGATAATCAAAATATTCGGCGTCATCGATATTCAACAGGCGCTCCGAAAGCATCTTGTCCTTGAGATAGGTTGCGGCAGTGGTGGCTCCAGCTCCAGCGTCGGTCCAACCGTCAAGAGCCACGATGAGGACTCTGCCTGTGAAAATGTTAGGAATCTCGTTCAAATCTCCGCCGTTTCGGGTCAAGTTGTCTTAGAAGAACTCTATTTCAATTCTAAAGATTAGACTTTGGTCATAATGTTCGCTCGTAGCCCTAAATTTGCCGTGCTTTTTGACATGGATGGCACACTCATTGATTCCGAGCCATATTGGATGGAATCTGAACAAGCTCTGGCCGCCAAGCACAACGGTTCATGGACTGAAAAAGATGGGTTAGATGTTGTCGGAATGAGCCTAGACAAGTCTTCAGAGTTACTTCGTGATCGAGCCAACATTCCGATGGAACCAACTGAGATAGTCGATCACTTGACCGAAGAGGTGCAAAAGAAGCTCTCTTTAGTAATTCCATGGCGACCGGGAGCGCGAGAGCTGCTCAGGGATCTTAAGTCTCACGGAGTCAAGACGGCTCTGGTTACCATGTCGATGCATCGGATGGCTAAACAGGTAGCTGACGCCATAGATTTTGAAGCGTTTGATGTCATAGTCGCGGGGGATGATGTTAGAAATGGCAAGCCCCACCCTGAGGCATATTTGAAAGCAGCCGAACTCTTAGGCTTTCCTCCAGAGAAATGCATCGCATTTGAAGACTCAATTTCCGGTCTTAGTTCAGCAGAAGCAGCGGGAACTTACGCGATTGGCATACCTCACATAGTCCCAATCCCAGAGAAACCAGGTCGCAACCTAATCCCATCTCTAGTTGGCCTCAACTACAAGCAACTTAGAAAGTTGATCAAATGAACGAGACTCCTAGAACTCTTCGAGGAAACTTTCAAGCGGGGGAGCGAGTTCAACTGACCGGACCAAAGGGTCGGCTAAACACAATTACTCTTGCCGCTGGGGCTGTCTTTGGCACACACCGAGGAAACATTAGACATGACGACATCATCGGTAAACCTGACGCTTCGGTTATTGAAAATGAAGCTGGAGTAAAGTATCTAGTTCTGCGTCCACTGCTTACCGACTTTGTTTTATCAATGCCTAGAGGTGCTGCAATTGTTTATCCAAAGGATGCAGCCAACATCGTTACCATGGGCGACATCCATCCCGGTGCTCGGGTAATTGAAGCTGGTGTTGGATCAGGTGGACTGAGTATGTATTTGCTAAGGGCTTTAGGTAGTACCGGCCACCTCACATCATTTGAACGCAGAGAAGACTTTGCTGAGATTGCTCAGGCAAACGTGACCACGGCATTTGGCTTTCGTCCAAAGAATTGGGATGTTGTGCTCGGTAGTTTTGAGACAGCAGTGGAACAGCACATAAAACCAGGAAGCATAGATCGAATTGTCCTAGACATGTTGGCCCCTTGGGAGTGCATCGATGCCATCTGCTACGCACTTGCACCAGGTGGTGTATTGACCTGTTACGTGGCTACCGTGACTCAGCTTTCGCGAGTGGCTGAAGATTTGAAATCCAGCGGACGTTTCACTGAGCCGCAAGCTTTCGAAACGCTCCACCGTGGGTGGCACCTGCAGGGGTTGGCCGTGCGACCAGAACATCGAATGTCCGGACACACTGGATTCTTGCTAACGGCTAGGTTGCTAGCCCCTGGCACTGTTTTGCCAAGCTTCGTGCGAAGGGCTAAACCCGAGTTTGAAGATGAGGATATAGCTGTTTGGAACCCTGAGCACGTTGGGGAACGAAAGGTCAGTGACAAGAAGGTTAGGAAATCGTTACGCCAAGCCACAAAATCAGCAGAATCCTCCAGCCAAGTAGCCGAGCACGACAAGTAAACTTATCAAATCAACAGAAAGTAGCCAGATTGCTGAAGACGAAAATCGCTTTGACCCTAACCAGCCTTGCCTTGGTGCTCACCGGTTGCACTGCTCCCAATGGAGATGTAGCAGCTTTTGATGGCATCCAACCAACCTGCGACAAGTATGTTGGTGGTTCGGCTATCGACAGCGTAAAAGTAACTTTGAACAAAGAAGAGATCCCAAAGGTTGAGTTTGTGACCGCGGATGCAAATGCTGGAGTTAAGTCCTCACTCGAAGGCATCAAGGCTACTCAAACTAAGGTAATCCGCGAAGGCAATGGCCCAACTTTTACCGGTGACCAATTGACCATTTTGGAATATGCAGTATTTAATGCCACCACGGGAGCAATGCTTGGTTCTAGCCAGTGGAACGGTTCTGACACAGCCGCCCAAGTTTTTGATAAGGCAAACTCAAAAGTTTACTGCGAGGCCATGTCAGGTGTGAAGGAAGGCTCAGTAATTGCCTTTGCAACTCCACAGATCGAGAATGACCCAGAGGGTTCTCTCTATGTGTTTGAGCTAAAGAAGGTTTACCTGCCTAGAGCAAATGGTGCGGTATCCACATCACCTTCAGGTTTACCTCAGGTAGTTAGAGACCCTAAGACCGGTCGGCCAGGACTGATTCAACCAACTTTCAGTAAGCCAACTGAATTCAACAAGGCGGTCATTATTGAAGGCAAGGGAGCTGTTGTAGCTGCTACAGATTCGGTTACCGTTCATTACTCGGGCTGGATGTGGACTGACCGATTGGGTGGAACTTTTGAGTCCTCATGGGATAGTCAACCAGCAACATTTAACTTAGATGAAACCATAACTGGCTTCGGTAAAGCACTTGAAGGAGCTAAAGTCGGTTCCCAGGTGATTGCCGTGATGCCACCTGACTTTGCTTACGGAGCGCAAGGAAATGGCTCGATTCCAGGCAACATGACCTTGCTGTTTGTGATTGATATTCTGGGAATCAACAAGTAGGGGTAACCATGTCAGAAGCAGACGAAGATTTTGATCCCGACGAGTATACGAACATAAAAAAACCGGAACGTCTGTTCCAGATCACCGTGCTCCTGCTTTTCGCTGGAAAACCTCTTAGCAAACATGAAATTCTAAGCTCAATTACCGCTTACTCGAATGAATACAAGCCAGGTGGAAATAACTCCAGCTTGGAACGTAAGTTTGAACGCGATAAAGACACTCTTCGACACAACGGTGTTCAGGTTGAGGCAATAATTCCGGCCGTTGAGGACAGCAACAACCAAGCAACCAAATACACAATAAAAGCCGACTCGTTCTACTGGCCTAAAGATTTGCAGCTGACCAGCAGGCAACTGGCTCTGCTAAATCTTGCTGCGGAGGCCTGGGCTGGAGGTTCACTTTCCGGTGCAGCCAGCAAAGGCATTACGAAACTCAGATCAATGGGGATTGTCGGCGAAGAGTCAGACATCATCGGTATCGCGCCAAAGATTTTCTCTAATGAGCCAAACTTCAGAAACCTCAACAACGCTATTTCGGATCGCCGAGTGATCAACTTTGATTATCGAAAACCGGATGGCTCAGTAGCTACTAGAACAATCCACCCTTGGTTACTTCGTCAGATAAAAGGGCAGTGGCTGGTTCTTGGCTTTGACCAGGACCGAGAAGAGCCAAGAAACTTCATGCTCAGGAGAATGCTCTCAAAAATTACTTATCCGAGGTCCCGAATGGATTATCGGGCTGGTACACAAGCTGAAATTGACAAGGCTGTTGCTGAATTGGATGAGCTCGCCGAGAAACAGATTGCCGTATTGAAAATCAAACCAAACACCGAGGCTTGGTTCCGCTACGAAGTCGATCTTTCTGACAAAAAAGATTCGGGTGAAGTTCATATTGGATACAGCGACATTCATGTTCTAGCCGAACAGATTCGTGAATATGCAAATCAGATAAAGGTTGTAAAGCCAGCCGCACTGGCCCAGTTGGTTCGTGAAGGATTTGAAAAGGTGGTGGATGACCATGCCTAACCGGAACCTAAAGGATTCTGATCGCTTTAATCTGATGCTGGCTCTGACAGCTATTTTGATTGACGGCAAGCAATATGAAGTGTCTGAGCTGGCTAAGCATTTTGAAGTCTCAGAAGATGAGATTAAGCAGGCGGTAAAAGTTATTAGCCTTACAGACTTCATCCAGATATACACTGAGTCTCCATACCAAATCCGAAGTGAAGACTTAGAAGACGGTTTAGTGTCAATCAGCTTCAAAGATGATCGAGTACTGCACGATGTGTCTCGATTGTCATCAAGGCAAGCATCTGCCTTGGCTGCCGGTCTGGTCTATTTGAGTTCGCTACCGGGACTGGCCGAAGTTGGTGAGATTGAAGAGCTTCAGATGATTTTGGCTAAAGGTCTTCCCAACATGGATACCTATGTCGAAATTGAGATTACTCCAGGTACTGCCGATGCAGATCTAGCTATTCTGCGCGATGCCATGTCCAGAGAACTATCCATCAGCTGTGATTACCTAAATCTAAAAGGCGAAACCAGAACTGGACGAATACTAGAACCTCTCAGACTCGAGCCTCAGGGAGAGTTCACCTACCTAAAGGCATGGTGCCCGGAGACTGAAATGGTCAAATCTTTCAGAATCGACCGGATGCGAAATGCCAAGGTTTTAGAAGAAGTTCCGATAAGCAAGCAGGCCAAAGAGGCTGAAGTCCCGGAAGACATCTACACACCAGGCGATAACGATGTGGTAGTTACTTTAGAAGTTGAGCCAGAAGCTTATGGCCTCATCTCTGACTACAAGCCAGTTGAAGCGGCAATCGATGTCGGTGACTACGTGAAGCGCTTCAAGATCAAAGTTGGCGATGTCAGGAACCTAGGACGGGTTATCGCTAGGTTCGGGGGAGCAGCTCGAGTCATTGAACCAAGCGAAGCTCGAGCCGCGGTTCGAGACTTTGCCTTAGAGGCAATTTCGGGCAAAACCGGCAAGACTCCTAAGGACGCCGAATAGATGGCCACCTTCCTGGAAGTGCTCTGGGTGAGTCTAGGGGTGGGGGCTCTGATAGCTCTCGGCCTAGTTTTGTTCAGGATGCAAAAGTCAAGCAAACGCATCTCACGCTCGATTGACCCGATCAACCAGAAGGTTAAGGGGCTGAGGCTAGAAGTCAGTTCATTACAGCGCTCCAGACTGGAGCGAAGGCGTAGACTAGAAGCAACAAATCCGTCTAATTCTGAGAAGTAGGGCAACAAAATGGCAAGAGGAATCTTTGAAGGCTGGCATTTCATCGTTATCGTGCTGGTCGTCCTGATCATCTGGGGTGCACCCAAGCTGCCTGGCTTTGCAAAGAGCCTTGGTCAATCGATGCGTATTTTCCGCAAGGAAATGAAGCAGATGGGCGATGAGCGAGCCGAAGACAAGAAGAGCTCAGACAAGAAAGACGAACCTAAAAACGACTAATGGCTAAGCGCCGTAACCCCGAAAAACGGATGAAACTGTCGGGGCATCTTCGTGAATTTAGAAAAAGACTTTTCCGCTCTGCATTTGCCATCATCCTTGGCGGAGTAGCTGGTTGGTTTCTTTTTGAGCAGGTATTTGCAGCACTGCAAAAGCCGATCCTAGATCTGGCAAAAGTTGAAGGACTCAACGCCCAAGTTAACTTCGGTTCAGTGGTATCAGCATTTGACCTACACCTACAAATAGCCTTCTTCATCGGTTTATTCATTTCCAGTCCGGTTTGGCTTTATCAAATCTGGGCTTTTATTTCCCCCGCGCTAAAGAAACGCGAAAAGCGCTACACAATAGCCTTCATTCTGGTCAGTTCACCGATTTTTCTGTCTGGTGCTTACTTTGGTTGGTGGCTTTTCCCGACCTTCGTTCGAAGCCTGCTTTCTTTCACACCTGAAGGCAGTGCCAACGTAATTAACGCAGCCGAATATGTTTTATTTACTGTCAGAGTCCTTCTGGTATTCGGAATAGCGTTCGTTCTGCCAATTATTCTCGTTTTCCTAAATGCTCTAGGCACTATCAGTGGAAAAACTATTCTCAAAGGTTGGCGTCCAGCGTTGCTGATTATTGCCATCATTGGTGCACTCGCCACACCGGTATCCGATCCAATGTCTATGTTTCTCCTAATGATTCCGCTCATCATTCTTTACTTCATCGCAGCTGGCATAGCTATAGCCAATGACAAACGCAGAGCGCTGCGCAGGCGAACTGAAGTTGATGAACCATCAATTGCCGATGACTATATTGCTGACGAATATCTGTAATGGAAGAGCAGTTAACTCCGGCAGAACGCTTCGCTAAAGCGAAGCTGAACCGAGCCAACCCTGCACTGGAGAGCTTTCTAAAGCTACTTAAATTCCCCTTAGACGATTTTCAGGAGAAAGCCTGCCAAGCATTGCTGCGTGGTCAAGGAGTTTTGGTAGCCGCCCCAACCGGAGCGGGTAAGACCATTGTTGGCGAATTCGCCATCCACTTAGCCATGGAGAAGAACCTGAAGGTCTTCTACACCACTCCAATCAAGGCGCTGAGTAATCAGAAATACTCCGAACTGGTTGACCGTTACGGCAATGAGCGAGTCGGTTTGCTGACCGGCGATACCAACATTAACGGTGACGCGCAGTTCCTGGTGATGACCACCGAAGTTCTAAGAAACATGATCTATGCGAACTCAAATGCGCTGATCAACCTCGGTTACGTGGTGATGGATGAAGTTCACTACCTGGCTGACCGATTTAGGGGAGCGGTTTGGGAAGAAGTCATGTTGCATCTGCCGCGAGACGTCAAAGTGGTTTCGCTGAGCGCTACCGTGTCAAATGCTGAAGAATTCGGAGCTTGGCTGGATGAAGTTCGAGGTGACACGGCAATCATCGTTTCTGAAACTAGGCCGGTCCCTCTGAACCAGCACGTCCTATTCGGAGATGAGCTTATCCCATTATTTGATGACACCGGCAGAGATGTCAGAGTGAATGTCGACCTGGTGCAGCGCCATGCCAACAAGATGCGACAACCGATTAATAAGCCAAGATCTGACCGGCGTGGGCATCCAGCCAATCGCGTTTATCCAAGAGGGATAGATCGCAACCTGGGCAGGATTAACCGCATCACAAAACCTCAGGTAATCGACATACTCGAAGAAGCTGACCTGCTGCCCGCAATATTTTTTATCTTCTCCAGAGCTGGGTGTGAAGCTGCAGTTCAGTCGGTGCTTGCCTCCGGAATGAGACTCACCAAACCCGAAGATAAGCAAATTATTCGAAGGATCGCGGAAGAGAAATGTGGAAATATCCCTGACGAGGATCTGGCAGCGCTTGGCTATTTCCAATGGCTCTCCGCGCTAGAACGAGGTGTTGCCGCCCACCACGCAGGTTTGCTTCCAGCCTTTAAGGAAGTAGTTGAGGAGCTCTTTCTTCGCAAGCTAGTCAAAGTTGTTTTTGCGACCGAAACGCTTGCCCTTGGCATCAACATGCCCGCCAGGACTGTTGTTCTCGAACGTCTAGACAAATACAACGGTGAAGGTCGAGTGCAAATAACCCCTGGTGAATACACTCAGCTGACTGGTCGTGCCGGACGTCGCGGTATCGATGTTGAAGGTCATTCGGTCATCCAGTGGTCCGGGAACCTAGATCCCAGTTATGTTGCATCGTTGGCCTCAAAGCGAACCTACCCACTGAACAGCTCTTTCAAACCAACGTTCAACATGACCGTCAACCTAATCGACGCTTTTGGATTGAAGCGATCTCGAGAAGTTTTGGAAACCTCTTTCGCTCAATTTCAGGCCGACCGCTCAGTGGTAGGAATGGCCAGGGGTATCAGAGAG
>Ga0222712_10007031_pt1 | contig 10985 bp, 9 predicted proteins | sample C33_657DmetaG_FD_165043 | JGI IMG/M metagenome (GOLD analysis project Ga0222712, IMG submission 165043) | Estuarine water microbial communities from San Francisco Bay, California, United States - C33_657D | ecosystem: Environmental > Aquatic > Marine > Unclassified | place: USA: California... | reverse complement strand
AAGTGCAAATGTTTTCATAATAATTCCTCAATAAATGACATCTATAGGGTATAGTATCTTTAGGCACTTTTTTACTGGCATTGCGCAGTTTATCTGTCATTAAGAAATCCCCTAAATCAATCATGAAATCAGGTTGGTCTTCCAATTGGTTTTTCAAACATCTGTTATAAACCGCAGTGTCAGATTGTTCATCTAAATGCGGATCGGCTTGGATCACAAAAGTAAAAGACTTGCCTTTGGCACGTTGGGTGCGAAATTGGTGAATAGGATTAAAAAAGATATTGTTGTCGTTTGGCTTTCGATATTGTAATTCATAATAATACAAAGTATCTGCACTTAAGTTGGTCAATTCAACTTCAGCAGTTTGACCTGTATTAAAGAACTGCCAAGGGGTTTGATCCGTGAAATTATTTGAAAAGCCATACAATATTCTGACTTGAACAGCGGTATCAAAAATTGCTTGAATACTTATGGTATGGTCTGTAGGCTTTCCCAATATTTCCTTGTGAATCATTTTTTGTGCATTCACATTGCTAATACTAAATATTATAAACCCTATACAAAGAATGTGTTTGAGTTGAAAAGGCTTTAACATGCTCATTAATGTTGTATGACGATTTTTTTACTTTGAACCTGCGATTCGCTTAACACTTCTAGGCAATAGACCCCATTTGGCAATTGACTGACATCAAGCGTATTTTGTTGTCCTTGCATGACCTTTTGACCAAGGGCATTGTTAAGTGTTAATCCTTGAATAGGTGATGAACAATACACATTCAATATTGATTGAGCTGGTATTGGGTACACCTTAATTTGTGGTGATTTAACTATAGTTTGAATGGCCGTATTTTGACAAGACCCTACTTGATAAGCAAAAGCTATTTCTCTATTTTTATGCACCCCAAACGTATCTTTAGGCAAATAAGCTCTCACATATTTGACACGAATACAATCTGAACTTACATTAACACTTATGTGACCTGAGCCAGAGAGGGTATCAGACAAATAAGCATCTGCATTGGCCAATTGACCTATGGTATACGTTGAATCAGATGGCATTGGCAAAGATTGGTAGGTTACCCCATTTAGTACCTCATGCGCAAATACATGATCATGCCCTTGAAAAAACACATTAACGCCATTATCTACAAACAATTGATGGATGGGTTTTGCCCAACCTGGTCTGTATTGAGAAAAAGTTGAATTGCCTCCAATCTTATTATAGCCGCCCCATTCATATAACTGAGCATTGCTAATGCCACCTCTGCCTTGACCGCGAATATGATGGGCAAACACAAACTTAAATTGTGAAGTATCACTTTCCAATGTGGTCTTAAGCCAATCATACTGGGGCTTACCTAAAGACCAATTCCAACCTTGTGGTTTGTCTGTTGTATCATTTTGATTTCTGTAAACATCTAAAACAACAAACAATGCATTGCCCCAATGCCAAGCATAATAATTTTCAGGATAATCAATACCATAGGGCTCCAATTCTGTATTGCCTGTATAAAAATTATTTGGGAAAGGATTTGGGTAATAGTATTTGCGCCACTGAGTGCCCCAATAGGTTAAATTATTGGGTGGAGTAAAGGATTTGTAATAATCATTTTCACCTTCATGATTGCCCAAACAAACATAAAATGGAATAGAATGACAAATGCTGCCTAAATAGGGTCTGTAGTCTTTGTGTAAGGAGTCTAATTGATGTGAAGTAATACTAAAAGGATTGTGATCATCTCCAAAGATATCTCCTAATGACATCATAAAGTCTGGTTGATCTGCCGCTTGATTATTCAAACAAACCTGATACAAACTCCTAACCCCTTTTTTATCATACAAATGTTCGTCCGCTTCCAAAGTAAATGTAAAGGCTTGGTTATAGGCCCTCTGTGTAAAAAAATGGTATTCCGGAGAAACTGTATATTTTGAGCTTGGCGGTGTTTTGTACAAATACTTATAATAGTATTTGGTATTGGGTTTCAATCCTAACAAATCTACTTCTAAGGGCACTTGAGCTTGTAATGTAAGTGCATTAAGGGTATCAGGGTATTGATTACTTTGCTCACCATACACGATCATTGCATTAACAGTATACTTATGTAAAATACTAAGCGTGATGCTTGATGCAGTCGGTCTTCCCAAAATAATTGAGTAATCTTCAGCCCTTAAATTGACTTTTGAAAAAGTCAATAAGCAGATTAAACAAAAGCTTTTTAAAAATTGGGGTCTAATCATGATTGATTAGACGACAAAAAAACGAAATGGTTGCATGCCGATTTGTTAAATAATTAAAAAATTTAACTTAGTACAAAATCATGCTTGGTCTTAACTCTTAAAACGGTTTTCTTGTTTGCGTTTTTCCTGAGCCAATTTGACCACGGTGTTGATGCTCTTATTCAACTCGAAACCCACCAAAATGCAGAGCATGTTGAAATAGATCAACAACATTAACACAATGATGGCACCAATACTGCCATATAACTTATTATAGCTATCAAAACCATCTACATAATGAGAAAACAAATAAGTAGCCACTATAGACAAGGTAGTCGCCACAATGGCACCAGGGCTAAAAAACTGCCAACGGTGCTTGGCGGAATGCCCAAAATAGTACAAGGCACTCATGATGAAAAACACCAAGGTGGTTAAAGTAATGAACTGAACCACTTTTACAAACACCAACATAATGGCTTTGTTAATGAGTTTCTTTTTAATGATCCAAGCAGTCAATAAGTTACCAGACACTAAAACAGATAAGGCTAATAAAATCAACATAGAAATACCTATGGTGATGAGCATGGATTTACCCCTTTTCTGAAAAAAGTTGCGCTTCTTTTTTTCGCCTTCATTGAAGTTGCTATCAAAAGCAATCATCATTGAAAAAATACCATTGCTGGCAAAGTATAAAGCAGACACGAAACCAAAAGACAAAAGCCCACTGCGCTGATGCGACACAATATCTCTCACAGTGGTTTTAACGATTTTATAAGCATCATCTGGCAAGAAAAAATCCATTTGTTGTAAAATGGTTTTTTGCACATTAAAACCTGGAATTTGGATATAAGCAATCACCGTAAACAAAAACAGTAATGAAGGGAAAATGGCTAAAAAGAAATTCCAAGACAAAGACCCCGCATACAAGTTAAATCGAGGGCTGATGATTCCCCTAAAAAAGAATTGAAATACAGAGTACAAGGAGGCTCCTTGAAAACCTGGTGGATAGATACTATCCAAAAACTTAATCACTTTCTTCACAACATAAGTGTTCTGAAGTTTTTCAGACCAATTTGGTTTTGTAGGTGATTGAGGAGTCATTGTTTAGTATCTGATTGTAAAATGTTCTGTCTCTTGTTCTGTTCTAAAAAATACTATGCCAATAGCGTACAAGTCAATTGAAACGGTTACTGCAGGATGTTGCTTAATCTTTTGCCAAGCCAAGTGCATGTCATCGCTCCATCTGATATCATCAAACACAAAAATACTACCCGTGTGGGCTTTCTGCAAACAAGATTCAAAATAGGCTAAAGTAGATTGCAAAGAATGATCGCCATCAAAGAAGACATAATCAACGCGAGGTAGTTCATTCAAAACGACTGGCAAAGTTTGACTGAACAAACCTTCATGCACCACAATATTTTGAAGGCCCATTTGTTCGAAGTTGTGCTTCATGACCTTTACCAATCCTGCATTGCCCTCTAAGGCATGTATTTGACCATTAGGCAAAGCCAAGGCTTGATACATGGTGCTGATACCAGCTGCACTTCCAATTTCAATCACATATTCAGGTTGAAAATAGGCACACATACGCTCTAATAATTCGGCGTATTTAGACGATTTGGAACTGTTTCTTACTATTTCGCTTAATGGTTTTTGCCCAGACTGAGCGGCCGCACCTAAGCCTTGCATAGCAATCATGGCCTTGCTTTTTAACATTTTTGATCGAATCAATTCAATCAGATGGTAATATGGTTTTTGTTTGCGCACCCTGATTACTTGTTGAACCAATTGGTATACAAATGGTGAGTGCACAGCATGCGCAGTGCCTGCTGAAAAAAAATAAATCAGATAGTTAAACGCATATTGAAAGCGATTGAACAAACGCATACAATCTTAAGCTTTAGGTTGTCTAAAAGCTCTGATCATAGATAGTTCCTCATTCAATTTCTTTATTTGTGCGTTTGCTGATTCAATCTTTTGTTCAATTTGTTTTTTAAGCGCATCAGCATTTTTAGACTTGGCAAAAAACTCAATATTGTTTTTCAAAGTCTCACAATCCTCTTTAATGGCTCTGATTTTATCTTGAACAGCGCGTTCTTCTTGTTTAAGTTTATCCGCTGAATTAGGAGCCGCAGACAGCATTTCTAAATGCTCTTTAAAACGAGATGATTTATTGGCATCCGTTGTGGCCTTGTGTTTTTTGTAAATAGCATCAACAGCTTTGCTGTATTGGGTTTGCAAATCATTCTTAACTTTCATCGGTACAAAACCAATTGACATCCACGCTTGTTGTAAGCCCTTTAACGCTTCGAATGCCTTTTGGGCATCAGCTTCCTCTAACAAGGCTTGCACCTTAGCAATCAATTCTGTTTTTAAACCTTGATTTACTTTTTCTTCTTGCTGACGACCTTTGTAAAACTCATCGCGACGTTTGAAAAACGAATCACAAGCTGCCCTGAAACGCGCCCATACCAATTCATTTTGACTTTCTGGCACAGGCCCAATGGTTTTCCAACGCTCTTGCAATGCGATTAACTGTTTTGAAGTAGAATCATATTGGGTATTACTGCTTAGCGCTTCAGCTTGTTCGCACAAGGTTAATTTAGCTTTAAGATTGGCATCTTTGCTGTTGTTAAGGCCATCAAAAAACTTGCGTTTATTTTGATTGAAAACATTTTGAGCTTCTCTGAAACGTTTCCAAATTTGATCATTGACACTTTCAGGAACTGGTCCTATACCTTTCCATTCAGCAAACAAAGCAGCCATTTCATCTTGTTTCTCTTTCCATTGTTTTGGCGAAGTAAAATTCATTTGACCCATCAACTCTGCCTTTTCACAAATCACTTTTTTAAGTTCAAAATTGTCTTGACGTTTGGCTTTAATCAACTCTAAAGCTTGACGTTTTTCATTCAAGACTTTATCTGAAGCTTCCTTAAAACGCTTCCAAATATCTTCGGCAACTTCTTTACCTGTTACAGGCCCAGTATTTTTAAAATCCTCATGGTATTTGTTCAAAAGAATATGGGCTTTCTTGATGGATTTCTCTGCACCTAAAGCATCAACCTTCTTAATCAACTCAATTTTAATCTCAAGGTTTTTTTGACGGTCTTTTTCTTTTAATTCATTATTGATGGCATGATTGTCGTAAAACTTATCGAGGTATAAACGATAGTTCTCCCACAATTCATTCATAAATTCCTTTGGCACAGTGCGTATTTGACGCCATTGTTTTTGCAAGTCTAATACTTGTGCAAACACAGCTTCAGTTTCATCCGAATCAGACAATTGTTTCAATTGTTCAATGATGGTTTTTTTGGCCAAATAATTTTTTTGCTTTTCTTCTTCAGCGCGCTTTTTTTCATCCGCACGACGTTCCAAGAATTTGGTGTAATGCTTGTAGAATTGATCCTTAAGTTCATCTACCGGTGGTTTAAAAGCTCTTACATCATTGCCTGCTTCCGCCCATGCTTTTAATAAGTCAGCGCGTTCTGCCTTTACCATATCATCAAACAAGACCCTGATTTTTTTAAAGGCATCATGGGCTTCTGTAATGTTAGGTACAGACATTAACTGTTCTGCTTTTTGAACAAAGTCAGACTTTGAAAAACCAGAGTAATCGGTATGGTCTTTTTTGTCTTCGTCGGCTTCTAAAAATTCATCCTGCTCATCTGAATCACCTTTTTTTTCGAGTGAAACCAATTGGTTTTGCAAGGCTTGATCGTGAGCATCAATAGCTGAATCATTCAAGTGTTTGTTCGTATCTGTCATGAAAAAATGTTGAGTAAAATAGAATATGGGTTAAGACTTCAGTAGTAGAAAACTGAATAGGTTAGCGTTGTGTCATCATTAAAAAATAGAAATCATTTGTCTTATCGTCTTACAAATATAACAACTTCAAGTTTAGATTATCAAACAAAAATTGAAAACTTATTGCCCTGTGTAAACCAATTCTGCCAAGGCTCTTTTATTGATGTGACTGCTGTGTTTGCTGTTGGTTAAAACAACCACACAAATTTGTTTGTCAAACTTATTCCAAAAGGCTGTCCAAAAACCTCTCCACCAACCGTTGTGGTATTGCCATAATCCGCTTGGCATTTTATTTAATCTAAAGCCTAATCCATAGCTCATGCCATTGGGATAATAAGGAAAACTTGGCGTAAACATTAAGGCCATAGTTGAAGGCTTTAACAAGCGTCCTTCTGACAAGGCCAAGTGAAACATCAACATATCTTCTACATTACTGTAGACACTTTTGTCGCCCAATATGGCATCGCTGTAATACGGTGTATTGTATTCGTATTGATCATAACGACCAATCAAAACCCTTGAATGAATATAATTTGGCTTATGCCCTAAAAAAAAGGTTTGCCTCATGCCAGCGGGTTTAAAAATATACTCAAATACATAATTGTGAAAGGCCTTTCCTGACACCTTTTCAATGATCAATGGCAACAGCGCAAAATTGGTATTACAATAACTAAAGCAAGCATTTGGATAATTGTAAGGCCTTGGTTTTTGCGTTTGTATAAAGGTCAATAAATCTTTGTTCTGCATATAGCGATTGGAATCTTTCCAATAGTATTCGGTTTCGTACATGTAGTTAGATAAACCACTGCGATGGCTAAGCAATTGGCGAATGGTAATACCATTGTAGGGAAACTCTGGCAAAAATTTTTGTAGGGTATCTTCTAATTGTATTTGCCCTTTTTCTAAAAGTTGCATTAAGGCTACTGCCGTAATGGTTTTTGAAACTGACGCCAATTGAAATAAATCATCAACACGCATTTTAGATGAGTTTCTCAAATCTATTTTACCGTATGCGCGTTTAAACAACTTGCCTTGTTTATAGACTAAAACAGTACCATCAAAATCACTTTTAAAACAATCATCTATACTGTCTGCAAAATGTTTAGTAAACGATTTAAATGCTTTATGGTTTTCATAAAACCCAATCTTTTCTTCAGCTGCTTCACTTGCCTTTTCCCCATCGGATTGACAAGCATGGAGCAATACAAATACAAGTATCCATGCTATGTTGATCGTGTGCCTTCTCATTCCGATTGAAAATTACAATTAACTTTAAAACAAAAAAAAATCTCAAGAAAAATACCTGAGATTTTTTTAAACAAGGCTGTGTATTACTTATTGCGTTAACGCACAGAATAGAAATATTCTTTACCATTGATAGTTGCCTTGGCAACTAAATCACAATTTTGATTGTTGTATGGATCGTAATCAATTTTAATGGTTTTACCTGAGCTGGTATTGGTTAATGTGATTTTGCCTTTAACAAAAGTTCTTGCACATCCCATCTCTACTTTTTTAAGTAAGGCATCATCAATAGTAACGGTAAATGCTTCGTTATTGCGATTGGTACCTGAGGCAGAACCAGTTACTTCAAATTGATCGCCTAATATGCCAGGGCCATTGTCAAGTGTTTTAGTAATTACACGACTACTTTGCCAGTAAACAGTCCCTCTATCGTTTATAGCTTTGGCATTGCTCACATCAATCTTTACACTGCTTTGGCTCAATCTAGTAATGTTAATTGTTCCAGATAATTGTGTCATGTTATAACCATCATTTCCAGCATAATAATTATCTGAATCATTGGCTGAAATCGATAGCACTGCGCTGTCTAATGCATATCGCTTACTCAAAGTTAAATGCAATTTACCAGCTCTAAAACGACCATCTTGACAAAAAATCCCCTTAGGTGCAGAGGTTTTTAAAGGGCCAAAATCAATGCTGCATTCTACCCCATCACCATCTGTAAAACTACTGTCAGTGAAAGTAACAACAGCGCCACTTGGCAAGATGGTTGAACCCGCTCTGGTGCGTCTGTCATTAGTAGAAAAATCATCCCCCAAATCAAATAAAGAAGTAAACTCATTTTCTATGGTTGAATTATCTTCTGCAGATACTATAGTATCCAAGATTTCTTGCTTATTTTTTTTACATCCTGTAAACAATAAGATGCTTAACATAAGCGCTGCGCTCAATATTAAGAGTGGTTTAAAATGTTTCATATACATTATTGACATTCGTCTATACTTTTTAAAATGGTATGTGCAATTTCGTGAATTTGTTCGATTGAGACAATCAGAGGTGGTGCCAATCTAATTTTATCTTCTGCATACAGAAACCAATCAATCAATAAGCCATTTTGTACACATTGATCGATCACCTTTCTACAAAATTGAGCTTGTTCAAATTGTAATGACAACATTAGGCCCATCCCATCAATGCTGATGATTTTAGGATGCTGCAATAAGTCTCTAAACAAATTGGATTTGGCATTTACTTGCTCTATGTGCGGCTCAGTTTGCAAAACTTTGATAGCGGCCAAAGCGGCAGCACAACTCAATGGGTGCCCTCCAAATGTGGTTATATGCCCTAATACAGGATGGTCTTTTAAACAATCCATTATCTCTGTTGAAGCGATAAAAGCCCCTAGAGGTAAACCGCCACCAAAACTTTTTGCCAAGACCAAAACATCTGGCACAACACCATAAGACTGAAAAGCAAACCACTCGCCTGTTCTACCATAAGCTGTTTGAATTTCATCAAACACCAATAATGTACCTGTTTCATTACAGCGTTTTCTGAGCGCATATAAATACGCTTTACAACAAGGCACATAGCCCTTTTCGCCCATAACAGGTTCTATAAATACAGCAGCTGTTTCTTTGGTAATTAATGTCTCAATTTGATCTATTTGATTTTGTTCGATAAAATCTATCCCTGGCAATAAAGGGGCAAATGCTTGGCTAAAATAAGCATCACTCATTAGACTTAATGCGCCTTGAGTGGAGCCGTGATAAGCCAATTTTTGAGCAACAAATTTTGAGCGTTTGGTATAACGCTTCGCCAATTTCATTGTGCCTTCTATGGCCTCACTACCTGAATTGACAAAGTAAACTGATTGTAAAGATTCCGGCAACATTGTTGCCAATGCAGTGGCTAATGCAACTTGTTGATCTTGTATCAACTCACCATACACCATTAAGTGCAAGTGTTTATTAAGCTGTTGCTGAATAGCTGCAACAATACTTGGATGACTGTGCCCCAATGCACTCACTGAAATACCTGAAATACAATCGATGTATGTTTTATCTTCTGCATGAAGATAAATGCCATCGGCATTTTGAATAGCAATCCCAAGCGGATTGTCTGAGGTTTGCGCCACATGTCTGTAAAAATCTATATGTAATGGGCGTTTGCTCATAGCACAAAAATAAAAAAAATCCCCTCGCAGTGCAAGGGGATTTAGAGTTAATAGTTCTGTGTAAAAGAATTACTTTACTTTGCTTGATAAGTCAGCACCTGCTTTGAATTTAACTACTTTCTTAGCAGCGATTTTGATTTCTTTACCAGTTCTTGGGTTACGGCCTGTTCTAGCAGCTCTCTTTGTTACAGAGAAAGTACCGAAACCTACAAGGATTAATTTGTCACCTTTTTTCAAAGCACCTGTAGTTGCAGTGATGAAAGAGTTCAAAGCTGCTTGAGCTTGAGACTTGGTAACTTTGGCGTCGTTAGCCATTTTGCTGATTAGATCTGATTTGTTCATAATTTAAATAATTAATAAATGTTTATTTGGTTTGTTTAATCTTGAGGTCAAAAGTATTTCAAAGTTTAGGAAAATCAAGCGGTGGCACATAGTTTTTTAAAAAAAATATTCACACACAATTCACATTTACTCATTTTCCACGCTTAGATAATTTTACAATTCGCTGAATTACAGGCGTTAACGAAGTATTGTGCAAGGTTTTTACCGGCACAAAAACATCTGCATTTTTATAAATTTTTTTTCTCAAAGTGTAGATTTCACTCAGTTTTTGGGCAATTTGAGGCGCTTCTAAGCCCATAAAAAGTGGTCTGCGCGTAATGTTTTGCGCAATTCTCTTCGCAATTAGACTCAAATCTGTATCAATCCACACCACAATGCCATGGTTTTTCATCCATTGTATTTGGTTATTATAGACAGGCGTACCTCCTCCAGTTGCAATTACACAATGAGCATTCGCAGCAGTTTTAAGTAAGACTTCTGATTCTATGGTTCTGAATGCTTTCTCACCTTTTTGTTCTATAAGTTGTCTAATACTTAATTGTGTTACTTGTTCAACTTGCTCGTCGGTATCAATAAATGATAAGTGCATAGCCTTCGCCAACATTTTTCCAAAATGCGACTTTCCGGTTCCTGGCATACCTATTATATATATACGCATTAGCTTTTTCTAACTCGAGGATCTAAGACACCGTATAACAGATCAACCACTACATTGACCACAATAAATATACAGGCAATTAATAAGACCGCACCCATCACAACAGGCAAGTCACTTTGTTGCAAGGCATCGATACACACTTTACCCAAACCCTTCCAAGCAAAAATATATTCTATAAAGAAAGCACCTGCTAATAAACTGGCAAACCATCCGCTGGCAGCAGTCACTACAGGATTAACCGCATTGCGCAAACCATGTCGCCAAACCACTTGAAATTCAGATAAGCCCTTAGCGCGAGCTGTTCTGATATAATCTTGCTGCATCACTTCAATTAAATTGCTTCGGGTTAATTGCAATATGATAGACAAAGGTCTTATGCCCAAGGCGAGAGAAGGCAATATGATATGATGCAAAGCCAAATGTTTTTCTCCAGTTAAGGCATCCAATTCAAACAAGCTACCAGTCATGGGCAAGCCAGTATAGCGATGCCAAACAAAGCCAAACAACCAAGCAATAATAACCGCTATAAAAAAAGAG
>Ga0222712_10007030_pt1 | contig 10988 bp, 10 predicted proteins | sample C33_657DmetaG_FD_165043 | JGI IMG/M metagenome (GOLD analysis project Ga0222712, IMG submission 165043) | Estuarine water microbial communities from San Francisco Bay, California, United States - C33_657D | ecosystem: Environmental > Aquatic > Marine > Unclassified | place: USA: California... | reverse complement strand
TCGAACGACTCGGTGGGGTGGTCGGTGCCGGCGAGGACGCAGGGTTCATTTATCAGATCTACGGATTCGGGCTCATCCGTGAACTCGAGCTGCACCAGGAGGCGGGGTTCCCGACGCTCAAGGTGCTGCAGCATGCCACGGTCAACAACGCGAAGATCCTCGGTGAGGAGCAGCGTCTCGGCCGCGTGCGGGCCGGATTTCTCGCCGACGTCATCGTCGTGAACGGCAATCCGTTGGAGGACCTCAAGGCCTTCTACCCGCCTCGTGCCGATGCCGCCGCGGGCCCGGGAGGTGGTGTGCAGTGGACCATCAAAGACGGCATCCCCTACGACGCGCAGCGGATGCTGCGCGAAGTGCGGGACATCGTGAAGACGGCCAAGAAGCCGTAAGGAGCAACGGGTGGCCGCCTTGGGCCGGACAGGCGATTGGCGCGCCGATCTGGGTGAAATGGCGCAAGTGGCGTGGCCGGTAGTCCTCATCAACGTCGGCCTGCAGGCTATGGGCGTGGTGGACACGCTCATGGTGGGCCGCCTCGGCGGCGCCGCGATCGCCGCCGTTGCCCTCGGCAATTTCTATTTCTTCAGCATCAGTGTCTTCGGTCTGGGGATGCTGTGTGCCCTCGATCCCGTGGTGGCACAGGCCGTGGGCGCGGGCGATCACGAGGGCGCAGCACGTGGCGTGCAGCGCGGGGTCTTGATAGCGCTCGCCATCTCCGTCGTCGTGATGGGCGTGCTGATGCCCGGCGAATGGCTCCTGACTTCCCTCGAGCAACCGGCCGATGTCGTGGGCGCAACGGCGATCTATGCGCGTAGTCGCATCTGGGGCGTGATCCCGTTCTTCCTCTTCAGCGTGATGCGGCAGACGCTGCAGGCGATGGGCCCGGTCGGCCCCGTGATCGTGGCGGCCGTCGTGGCCAATGTGGTCAACGCACTGGCGAATTGGCTGCTCATCTACGGGCACGGCGGTATGCCGGCGCTGGGCGTGGAAGGGTCCGGCTTCGCTACCGCCCTGTCATCGTGGGTAATGGCCGCCGTCCTTGCGTGGCTTGCATGGCCCCGCCTGCGCGTGATGGTGGTACCGTGGCGCGCAGAGTCCGTCATGTGGACGCCCATGTGGCGCATGCTGCGCATCGGCGTGCCGATCGGCGTGCAGTGGTTCTTCGAGAGTTTCGCGTTCGGTCTCACCGCCCTCTTCATGGGATGGATGGGCACTACGGCCTTGGCCGGACACGAAATCGCCCTCAACATGGCGGCGCTGACGTTCATGGTGCCGCTCGGCGTTTCCGGTGCGGCAGCGGCCGTCGTGGGGCGTGCGATTGGGCGGGGAGATATCGCTGCTGCGAGGCGGGATGCGGTTGCCGCCATTGCGTGCGGCGTGGGCTTCATGTGCTTGAGCGCGGTGGTCTTCGTTGCGGCGCCGGGGTGGCTCGCTTCATGGTACACCGACGAAGGCGCCACCGTGGCGATCGCCGTGGCACTCATCCCCCTCGCAGGCTGGTTTCAGGTCTTCGACGGCTTGCAGGCCGTCACGAGCGGCGTGCTGCGCGGTACCGGGGACACGCGCATTCCCGCGATCTTGCACCTGGTCGCCTTCTGGGGCGTCGGCATTCCCCTCGGCTACTACCTCGGCTTTCACACAACCTGGCGCGAGCGAGGGCCGTGGGTGGGACTGGTGGCCGGACTCGCCGCCGCTGCGTTATTGCAAAGCGCGCGCGTGTACCGACGACTGCAGTCGGACATCGCGCGCGTTTCTATCGACCACTGAAGCGCCGGCATCACGGTCGTCGTACCGGTGATGCCGGAAGGCGCGTCAGACGCGCTTCTCCTCGAGCAGTGCCATGAACTCGGCCGGCGAGGCGATCTCGAGCAGTCGCCCGGGGACGTCACTCTCCTTGCTGAACTGCGCGATCTTGCCGAGCACGGGGAGGTACTGATTCGACACCTCGAGTGGCGGCGCGACGATCAGGAAGAAGAAGTTGACCGGCTTGTCGTCAATCGCCTTGAAGTCGACCCCATCCTTTTTCCGGCCGAAGGCGACGCGCAGGCGGTTGACCACCAGTGAGCGGCAATGAGGAATGGCGATGCCGCGCCCGATCCCAGTGGAGCCGAGATTTTCGCGTCGCTTGAGCATCTTGAACAGCATGCCCTCGGACTTCTCGTCGAGCTTGAGCAGCCCGATCAGCTCCTTCAGGATTTCGTCCTTGGTGGTGCCCTGAAGCTCCAGCTGGACGGCTTCTTCTGAGAAAAACTCGCGCAGTTCCATAGCCTTGCAAGCTAACCGCCGAACCCCGGGAGTCAAACGGCCCGCGTTGCTTCGACCAACGGGCGAGGCTAGCTTCCGGTACATGTCCAAGTCTTTGCCGCGCAAGACGTTCCCATTCTTCGTCCCGAACCGGGTGCCGCTGTATCTGGCGCCCATGGCCGGCGTGTCGGAATCGCCGTTCCGACGCCTGTGCCACAGTCATGGGGCGGACGTGGTGGTGACGGAGTTTCTGTCGGCCGAGGGGATCCGCCGGGAAAACGAGGCGACCATCAGCAAGCTGCGGTTCAACGCCGACGAGCGTCCAATCGGAGTGCAGATCTTCGGTGCCGAACCGGCGGCCATGGCGGATGCCGCCGCAATGGTAACCGATCTGTTCATGCCGGACTTCGTCGACATCAACTTTGGGTGTCCCGTCAAGAAGGTCGTGCGCCGTAACGGGGGCTCCGGATGCCTCAAGGATCTCGGGCTCGTCGAGGAAATCATCCGCGCGGTGGTGAAGGCAACGCACCTGCCGGTTACGGTGAAGACGCGTAGTGGCTGGAACGAGGAGATGCGCGACCCGGTGGGCATTGCGCTACGTATGCAGGATGCGGGTGCCAAGGTGTTCACCTTGCACGCGCGGACGCGCACGCAGATGTATACGGGGCATGCCAACTGGGACGAGATCGCTGCCGTCGCCGAGGCGCTCGACATCCCGGTGCTTGGCAATGGCGACATCAAGACAGCCGAAGATGCGAAGCGCATGCTCGATCACACCAAGGCCGACGGCATCATGATCGGCCGGGGATCGTATGGGCAGCCGTGGATCTTCAATCAGGCACGCGCGCTTTTCAACGGCGAGCCCATGCCAGCGACGCCAGGTGTGCACGAGCGATTCGAGATCGCGTTGGGGCACGCGCGCATGGTACAGGCGTACGAGACCGACCCAATTGGCGCGGCCATCGAGTTCCGCAAGCATCTCGGGTGGTATGTGAAGGGATTGCCCAACTCGGCCGATCTGCGTGCCAAGCTGCACCAGGTGCGCGACTTCGCCGAGGTGGAGGCCATCTTCACGAATTATCTCGCATTCTACGACGAATACGTGGCCCGCGGGGCCAAGGCGGATGATCCGGACGTCTCCGACCTTACGTGTGAGGCGGCCTGATCACGGGTGGCGTTGCCGGAACAGTGGTATCGCGTGTAGTGTAAGGGAGTGGTAGCAGTACCGTTCGAACCGGGGGTGACTGGCTTCGACGGGGTTGGTGAAGCTCTGGTAGCGTGCCCAGGTACTCGAGCACCTGGTAAAACACTCGGGAAAATCACAATCGCGAACAACAACCTCGCGCTCGCTGCCTAACCTTCGGGTTACGTAGCAGTGCTCACGCGGCAGCCCGCCCGGGGCGGCACGTGAGTATCGCAAATCTGGGCTAGTCTTGTGGTGCGCGTTCCGGCATAAGGCGAAACTCTAGAACGCTTGTCCTGAGGTGGGCTTTCCATTGGCCAGCCGACGGAGACCTCAATCAATGGAATACGCACGTAGAAGCTGGGGTCGATCTAGTCTCGGACAGGGGTTCGATTCCCCTCACCTCCACTACGACAAAGGGCTCGCCGGAAGGCGGGCCCTTTGTCGTTCCTGCCATTACGAATCGACTCTCGTTGCAAAAAGGAGACGGCTCAGGCGACACCTGCCGGGAGGCCGGCACTGCTTCCTGCCCGAAGCAACTCCGGCTCCGCCGGCGTCGCGGTGGGATACCGACCGGAAAAACAGGCGTGGCAGTACCCCTCTGGTCCGGTCGGCATGGCGGACAGCATGCCGTCGATCGAGAGATACCCCAGTGAGTCAACGCCGAGGTGAGTTACGAGTTCCTCGTGGCTCATCTGTGCCGCGATGAGCTCCTCCCGCCGCGGCGTGTCGATGCCATAGTAGCACGGACTGATGATCGGGGCGCTCGAGACCCGCATGTGCACTTCGCGCGCACCGGCGGCGCGCACGAGCGACACAAGCCCGCGAGTGGTGGTCCCGCGCACGATCGAGTCGTCGACCATCACCACGCTCTTACCTTCGATGATCTCGCGCACCGGGTTGTACTTCACCTTCACTTTCGCATTGCGCCCCGACTGCGTGGGCTGAATGAACGTGCGCCCCACGTAGTGATTGCGGATGAGCGCCAACTCGTACGGTATCCCCGATTCTTCGGCATAGCCGAGCGCGGCGGAGTTGGACGAGTCGGGGACGGCGAATACGACATCGGCACCGGGGGCAGGGCACTCGCGCGCCAGCTGACGGCCGAGCGCACGACGCGAGCGGTCAACAGAACCGCCGAACACCTTGCTGTCGGGACGGGCAAAGTACACGTGCTCGAACACGCATCGGTTGACGGACGCCGCGGCAAGCCCCTGCGTTGAACGTACACCGTGTCGATCGACTGCCACGATCTCGCCAGGCTGGATCTCGCGTTCGACGACCGCCCCCACGATGTCAAGTGCACACGTCTCCGAGGCGAACACCACGCTGTCGGCGAGGCGCCCCATGACGAGCGGGCGCCAGCCGTGCGGATCACGGGCCACGATCACCGTTTCGTCGAGGACGACCAGCAGGCAGTACGCGCCCTCCACGCCTCGCAGGGCGGTGGCCACGCGCGCCTCTGGTGTCTCGCCGGTCGCCCGCGCGATACGGTGGACGATGACTTCGGAATCCATCGAGCTGGAGAAGATGGCGCCGTCATCCTCGAGTTCGCGGCGCAACTCCACGGCATTCGTGAGATTGCCGTTGTGCGCGAGTGAAATGTGACCGCGGCGCACCCGGGCCAGCACGGGCTGGGCATTTTCGATCGCCGACGAGCCGGCCGTGCTGTAGCGCGTATGGCCGATGGCGATCGGGCCCTGAAGCAACCGCATCTCGTCGTCGTCGAACCCTTCCGATACGAGGCCCATCGCACGACTCACTCTCGCGTGACCATGGTCGTCGACCGCGACGATACCGGCCGACTCCTGTCCGCGATGCTGCAGTGAGTACAGCCCCAGCTGCGTCAACGCGGCCGCATCCTTGTGGCCGTAGACGCCGAAAATACCACACATGGGAGAGCTCCCGATCAGTCGTTGGTGGGCGCGTGCGACGAGGACACCACCTGCTCGGCCGGCGTATCGCCGTCCATCGCAAGTGGGATGGCCTCGTGGAACGCCTTGGCGAGCCATGCCACGGGCGCCGTGAACGTGTCGTCAGAAATCGTGAAACTGGTGCCGGACTCGGCGTTCACGACCCGGCCGATGATGCGGGCAGGAATGCCGTGGCGCTGCGCGACCTGCAGCACCGCCGTACTGTCGGGGGTGGAAAGCACCACGCGGCCATGCGCCTCACCGAAGAGCAGCGCTCGATGCGGCAACATTGCCCAAGCGGAGAGATCCACCCGGAAGCCGAACGGCCGGTTGCGATCCATCATGGCACATTCGGCGAGCGCGACCGCGAGGCCACCGTCGCTGCAATCGTGCGCGGAGCGCACAACCCCCGCTTTGATGGCGTCGAGCACCGTGTCGATGAGCGCGCGCTCGCGCGCCGGATCGCACACCGGCGGTTCGCCGACGGTGAGCCCATGAATCGCGAGCAGGTACTCACTGGCGCCGAGCTCGTCGGTGCACTCACCCAGCAGCACGATCTCGTCCCCGTCCCGTTGAAAGGCCGACGGCGTTACGTGCGCCATACTCTCCACGAGGCCGACCATCCCGATGGTGGGAGTCGGGTGAATGGCGCCCTGCGGATTTTCGTTGTACAACGACACGTTGCCGCCCGTGACTGGTGTCTCGAGCACCGTGCACGCCTCACCCATGCCGGCGATGGCCTCGCTCAGCTGGAAATACACTTCCGGCTTCTTGGGATTGCCGAAATTGAGATTGTTCGTGATCGCCTTCGGTCGCGCGCCGCTGCAGGCCACGTTGCGCGCCGCCTCGCACACGGCCGCGCGGCCGCCATTGCGAGGGGAGAGGGCCACGTGACGGCCGTTGCCATCGATGCACAGGGCGATCGCCTTGTCTGTCCCGCGCAGACGCACCACGGCGGCGTCACTTCCGGGGCCGCGCACCGTACTCGTGCGCACGGTGGAGTCGTACTGCTGCCACACCCAACGCTTGCTGGCAATCGTGGGTGACGAGAGCAGCTTCTCCAGCGTCCACGAGTGATCGCGCTCCTCCGGCCGAGGCTTCACTGCCAACGGATCCCTCGCGCGCGCCGCCTTGAGGGCGTCGCTCTCCCTGGGTTCGAGGACATACTGCGGGCACTCGGTGACCAGACGCGAGCCGGGGAATTCGGCCACCACCTTGTCGCCCTCGGTCACACGATACACGGGTTCCGCAATCACTTCACCGATCACCGCCGCCTCGAGATCCCACTTCGCGAGGATCTGCCGCACCTCGTCCTCGTGCCCCTGCTTCGCCACCACGAGCATGCGCTCCTGGCTTTCTGAGAGGAGAATTTCGTACGGCGTCATGCCCTGTTCGCGCACCGGCACCTTCGTCACGTCGATCGTGACACCTACGTCGCCGCGTTCGGCCATCTCCGCCGACGACGACGTGAGACCGGCAGCGCCCATATCCTGAATGGCGACGATGTGACCACTGCGGATCAGTTCGAGGGAGGCCTCGAGCAGCAACTTCTCCGTGAACGGATCGCCGACCTGTACCATGGGGCGCTTGGCATCACTCGCCTCGGACAGGTCCTCCGAGGCGAACGATGCACCATGAATTCCGTCCCGTCCCGTACGCGCCCCCACGGCCATGATGGGGTTGCCGACACCACTGGCCACGGCGCGCATGAGTTCATCTTCGCGCATGAGGCCGACGCACATGGCATTCACCAGCGGATTGCCTTCGTACGAGGGGTCGAACACCACCTCACCGCCAACCGTGGGCACACCCACACAGTTGCCGTAATCGCCGATGCCCTTCACGACACCGGCAAACAGCCAGCGCACGCGAGGAGACGTGAGCGGACCGAACCGCAGCGAATTGAGCAGGGCGATCGGTCGCGCGCCCATCGTGAACACGTCGCGCAGGATGCCGCCCACACCCGTGGCCGCGCCTTGATACGGCTCCACCGCCGACGGGTGATTGTGCGATTCGATCTTGAAGGCGACGGCCCACCCATCACCCACCGAAATGACTCCGGCGTTTTCGCCCGGGCCCTGCAACACCCAGGGCGCCTTGGTGGGCAGCGTCTTGAGCATGGGACGCGAGTGCTTGTACGAGCAGTGCTCGCTCCACAGCGCGCTCACCACCCCGATCTCGGTGAACGTCGGCGTCCGGCCGAGCATGTTGACCAGTCGCTCGTATTCGAACTCGGTGATGCCATGTTCGGCCACCAGCGCCGGCGTGATGGCCGGATCGCCCGGTCGAGATTCGACGCGCGAGGACGTCGTGTTCGTCGGTGCGGTCATGCCTGGACGCCTCCGAGCATCGATTCGAGGATGGACCGGAAGAGCGGTAGCCCGTCGGTGGAGCCCAGCGCGGCTTCCAGGGCCCGCTCCGGATGTGGCATCATGCCGAGCACATTGCCGTGAGCGTTCACGATCCCGGCGATGTTGCGCAGCGATCCGTTCGGATTGGCCGAGTCCGCCGCCTCACCGGAGGACGTGACGTAGCGGAAGACCACATGTCCCTCGCCCTCGAGTCGCGCGAGCGTATCGGCGTCGGCCGTATAGCGACCGTCTCCGTGCGCTACGGGAATGCTGATCACCTGGCCGACGTGATACTGCGCCGTGAAGCGCGTCGCGATGCTCTCGACGCGCAGCGCGACGGGCGCACTGACGAAACGGAGCGAGTCGTTGCGCAGCAGCGCACCCGGCAGCAAACCGGCCTCGCACGCGATCTGAAACCCGTTGCAGATGCCGAGCACGAGGCCACCGCGCCGGGCATGATGCACCACTTCCTGCATGATGGGGCTGAAACGCGCGATCGCGCCCGCCCGCAGATAGTCACCGTAACTGAAACCGCCCGGCAGAATCACGAGATCGACGCCCTGCAGATCGTGATCCTTGTGCCAGAGGTACACGGCTTCCTGCCCGAGAATGTCCGCGACGGCGTGATACGCATCCTCGTCGCAGTTCGAGCCGGGGAAGCGAACGATTCCGGCCTTCACGCGCGCTCCACGCTGGCGATGTCGTAGTCTTCGGTGACGGGGTTGGCGAGCAACTTCTCGCACATCGCCTTCACCGTCGCCCGGGCCGCTTCCTCAGAATCGGCGGTCGTGTCCACCACCACGTACCGGCCCACGCGCACGTCGCTCACATCGGCGAATCCAAGCGAGTGCAGGGCGTCGGAGACGGCCTTGCCCTGGGGATCGAGAATGCCGCGACGCGGCACGATGTGGACGGCGCAACGGAAACGGGTCATGCGGGCTTATCCTCGCGACCGGTGTCGGGACCGGATGGGTTTCGATTGGAACGCCGCCGCCGCCGGCGGCGACGGGGTGGAGCGCTCTCCGGATCTTCGTCATCGTCCTCACCGGACGCGTCGCGCCCCGGCAGACGATCGAGCAACCCGAGGAACACCGTGCGACCGATGCCGTACAGGACGTACGCCATACCGGCCGGGAAGAAGAACTGCTTCGGCAGGAAGATGATGCCGAAGAGAGTGCCGAGAATGAGCAGGAAGCCAAGGATCCCCTGAAGCGAGCGGAAATTGACGACCGGGAACTTGGCGTACTGCACGTTGCTGATCATGAGCATGCCGAGACCAAGCATCAAAAAGCGGAGCATCTGATGCCAGGGCAGATCGGCGACGATCGTTTCGGTGTAAAGCGAGGTCTGACTGAACCAGTAGTAGGTCGCCAGCACACCGCCCGCCGCCGGGCTCGGGAGCCCCTGGAAGTGCGTTGTCTTGCGCCCCGCCTGCATCACGTTGAACCGGGCCAGTCGCATCACCGCACAGGCGGTGAAGAAGAAGCAGAAGATCCACTCCCAACGCGTGCTCTGGAACACGGCGAAATACATGATGAGCGCCGGTGCCGTGCCGAACGAGATGGCATCCACCAGCGAATCGAGCTCTTCCCCGAAGCGTGAGCCGGTTTTGGTTGCCCGCGCAATGCGCCCGTCCAAGGCGTCGGCGAATCCACCGAACACGATGAAGCGTGCCGCCGCGTCGAAGTCGCCGCGCGAGGCCGCCACGATGCCGAAAATGCCGAAGAACAGATTGGCCAGCGTGAAGCCGTTTGGCAGCGCGATGACCGCCGCCTCACGCGGGCGCATGCGCCGCCGTTCGCTGCCTTCAGGGGTGCTCAACGGCTCCTCCAGGTGAATACCAAAATGAGGAGGGTGGTGACGTAGCCCGCCAACCACAGCGTCCAGGAACGTGCGCGCAGCGCAAGTCCGAACAGCACGATCACCGCGGCCATGCACACCGCGGCCGCGCCGCCGATCGTCCCGGAGAACATGGTCACGGTCGGATTACTGATCGGCCGGAAGACCGAGTCGCGCCAGGTCGAGCGGCGCGCCCGTGAGGCGGAGAAACGCGTCGCGGTACCGCAGACTCGTGGCGCGGATGACCTCGGGGGGCAGCGTCGGTGCCGGTGCCTCACCGTTCCAGCGCCCGGCCTTGCGCTGGACATCCAGCCAGTCCCGCAGCGGCTGCTTGTCGAAGCTGGGCTGTCCCCGACCTGGCGCGTACGAACCGGCGGGCCAGAAGCGCGAACTGTCCGGCGTGAGCACCTCATCGATGAGGAGCAGCGTGCCATCGCGCCAACCGAATTCGAACTTGGTGTCGGCCACGATGATGCCGCGCGGTTCGGCCGTCGCCCGACCGAATTCGTATACCGTACGCGCCAGCCGCTCGAGCGTAGCGGCCGTGTCGGCGCCGACGCGCTCGATCACCGTGCCGATCGTGATATTCTCATCGTGACCGGTCTCGGCCTTGGTGGCCGGGCTGAAGATCGGTGGGTCAAGCCGGTCGCTCTCGCGCAGGCCCGCTGCCAGCGCTTCACCGGCAAGCGTACCCGACGTCTGGTACTCCTTCCACGCCGAGCCGGTGATGTAGCCGCGGATCACGCATTCGATCGGTACCACCTCTGCCTTCTTCGTCAGCATCGAGCGGCCGGCGAGCGCCGCGTGATACGGCGCGAGGGCAGGGACGGCCTCAATGATCTCGTCGGTGTCGGCGGTGATCAGATGATGCGGGATGTCCGCCGGCAGCTGGGCCAGCCACCACGCGGTGAGCTGCGTCAACACCGCACCCTTGTACGGAATCGCCTCACTCATCACCACATCGAAGGCGCTGATGCGGTCGGTGGTGACGAGGAGCAGATGGTCGGCATCCACGTCGTACACGTCTCGCACCTTGCCGCGGCGAGCGAGCGGCAGCGGCAGGTCCGTCTGCAGCAACGCCGCCTGGCTCATACGCGGACCTCTTCCACTTCCACTGAGGCGCGCTCGCGCGCCAGCCACGGAGCCACGTGTTCGTCGAGGAACTCTCCGACCTGCTGCGGTGAGCGTCCCACGAAACGCGAGGGGTCGGCTACTGCCTGCAGATCCTCGAGCGGTACGCCGAAAGCCGGATCTCCAGCCAAACGCTCCAGCATGTCGTTCTTCGGCGCGCCATCCTTGACCGCGCGTGCCGCTGCGATACTGTGCCCACGAATGATCTCGTGTGCCTCTTGCCGGTCGCCCCCAGCGCGCACGAATCGCACGATCAGCTCTTCCGTCGCCATGAAGGGGAGCTCGTCTTCCACGCGACGACGAATGCGCGCCGGGTGCACTTCGAGGCCG
>Ga0222712_10007029_pt1 | contig 10988 bp, 4 predicted proteins | sample C33_657DmetaG_FD_165043 | JGI IMG/M metagenome (GOLD analysis project Ga0222712, IMG submission 165043) | Estuarine water microbial communities from San Francisco Bay, California, United States - C33_657D | ecosystem: Environmental > Aquatic > Marine > Unclassified | place: USA: California... | reverse complement strand
CCTCCTGTGCCATAGGCATTTGCTTGATCCAAACGACTATTACTATTATACATATCACGAAGACCAACATCTAATCTGAAAGTTAAATCGTTGGCTAATTTAGCATTGTTCATGCCAGGAATATTAAATGGAAGTTTTAATCCCCTTGCACGATAGCTGGTTCCAAAAATCCATTCCTTACTATTATTTTCACTTAATTGGTAATCCACCAAACTTAATGCAAGTAAGCGGCTCTTTTTATATTCAAAACGTAATGACCATTGGGTAGTTGTGGTTACATTAACACCAATCAATGGTTCCATTCGTTCACTGATGGTAATATTAGGTATTAAGAAATAAGGAATATAGTTACCGCTGATTGGATCTAAGAACGAAGGTGCTCCTAAAAATAATCTGTCCACATACATCAATGAACTTGCAAAGCTATTCATGGATAAACTTCCATTATAACCATGAGACAAAGAGATATTAGTGAAAAAATTAGACAGCGGTTTAATTTTAGATAAACCATTATACAAAATGCTCCAATTAGGCATAGGCAACATCCCCGAAAATGGATTTGAACGTATATTACTATTGTTCTGGTTCAATAAAGCAACGGATTCCTTATCCTTACCGGTATAGGCCGCTATAAATGCAGGTATTAAAACATCCTGCGAATATTTACCATACCCAATCGCATAACCATTAGGATCTTTTTTATTATCCCAGTAGGGGTTTTTCTCCGCTACCCTATTGGAAATTCGTACTCTATTATCCTGGAAGGTTTTAAAAACATTTGAAATCATATTAGGATCATGACTTTCAAAAAACGTATTTAATGCAAAATAAGTAATATTAAAACCACCAGCCGACAATGGATTTAAGTGCTTTTTTACACCTGTGCCACTTGTATCCTTATATAATTCAGAATAGTCTTTACTAAAGGTTTTATCTAAATTAACATCGATAATTAAATCTCTGACGGGTTCAATTTGTAAACGAATAGATAATTTTTGATCAAAACCCTGACGTAACATTAAATTAAATTTATCATCCTTGGACAACAAACCCTTCTCATCTTGTCGTCGTAACCAAATTGAATCAGGTTGCTTACCAAATGCATAATCTAAGCCAGGCGCTAACCCATCCCAGGTTGAATTCAATAAATTTACACCCGACATATAACCAGGCAAACGACTATTATAATTTTCAGAATAATCCAATGTTGCTGTTTTAAACATCGTTAATAACCCAACGATTTGTTTTACACCCCCTGGTACATTAATGGGTTCGTTTGCTTTTAATACACGCTGTGCAATACGTTCTTGCTTACGTGCTTCCCTCCACTTTTGTAAAGCCACTTTTTTCTCCTTACCCAATTTGCCATCCAAAGCCTCCTTTTTAGTCATTAATATTTTATTCGCTAAAGGATCAGCATTACCACTGGACTGATAAGGTGCATCGGATAATGCAGCGCGAATAAATTTTGATTTATTATAGAAGCTTGAAAAGTTAAACTGTGCACTTAATTGTTGTGAAAATGTATTTTCAATCATATTGCCCAAGTCCTGGGCCAACCTACTCGCGCCTACCCAATTATAATTGGTTGATGCGTTATAACTTGACATAATCCAATCCGTTAATGGAAACTTACTAGTGGGTATATCGTATCTGAGCGTGACTCTTTGATTATACAAAGTATTACGGCCAGCACGCAGTAGTATTCTTGTTAATGAATCCTTTTTCTCCTTGGTATCAATACGGCCGCTTGGCTCATCTATTCTTGAATTTAAGTTAGCCGTCATATCCAAGTTCAAGGATCGGCTTAAACCCCAACGCATATTAAATATGCGACTCATGGTAAAATACTTATCATAAGTAGTATCCACTTTATCGGTAGTGCCATCAAATGAATTCACCACCCTTGGAATAAACTCACCAAATTGACGATCAAACACAGCACGATAACTGATTAAGCTTGGCTTTGGATTAAAATTAATTTCTTTGGCCCATGTTAACCAAGGCGAACTTGACTTAATTAATTTTCTAAATGGCTCAATTGATTTTCCATTATTATTAAAAGTATATCCAATCGCACCCCTTTGTTTATCAATCTTATTTTGTTGCACCGTAGGACTTGATTGTGATAATTGAGAATAAGAATAACTAAAATCAAAATTACTCAAGCTAATCAAACTTTGTTTTTGCCCAGGTAAAAAACGGACATTGGTAAAGTTCAATGTTTTGATGGTGGTTTGATCAATAGATGCTTTTTGAACAGAATCCTTTTTCGAACCTGATAAAGCACTCATTTTATCCTTGTATAAGATGTCCTTATCAAAAGGATCAAACTGCGGATTTTCCATGGTTTTGTTGATGCCTGCAAATACAGGCAAGGAAATACGCACTTGTTTTGGAAGCAGTTTTCCTGCATCAATATTCGTAGCAATATCGAATTGCGTTAAACCAGTTTTAGCACGTTCATTCATTTTTTGTTCAATACCTCCAAAGCCGCTGGTTCTGCTATTCACCGAAACTGCGATGGTGCCCAAATCAGCTAAGCTTACATCCATTCTTCCTAAAGCTGCCCATGATCCTTCTTCATCTAAATCAGATAATCTAAGTTCGTTAACCCAAACTTCAGCATCCATGGGAACATCGGACTTGGTATTTTCAAATGCAATTAACACGCCACGCACTTCGCCTAAATTTGGATTACCCATCACTGAATACCTTTGTCTTCCATAATTTTGACCAAACTTTTTATTAAATGGAATATTTTGTTTGTCTCTCTCTAATTTTAATTTAACCAAATCCATTAAACTTAAATTCAACTCATTTTCTAAAGGCCAAACCTCCCGCGCTTCGGAACTCGCGTAAAGTTTTTGTTTGGTGGTGGTTAATGGAATGCGAATTTCATAAAAGTTATTTTGAAAATCCTGACCAATCCTAATAATTGCAGTCATGGAACCACTATCCACCCTATTAATGTTCTTTTTATCCTCGGCATGTAAAAACATGGACATCTTTCCATAACGCCTTACATCCACATTCATGGTTTTAAACACCCCACGAGGAGAAGCATTTTTTTGTAACCCATTTAATTGTAAACTTAATGCTTGTTCATTTTGTAATAAATTAATACCATTATTACTTAATAATTGAACCCGCTCAATACCAGGAGGAACCACATAATTCACCGGTGTACGACTGCCATTTTCCTCCAAACTTACCGCCAGAGTATTCACCTTGGTATTTAAGTTAACCCCAGTTAAGGAATCGTAATTACCCAAACTATCAATGCTATAATTGTATTGTCTCCATTGATTGCGCACCAAATCCAATTTTGCAAAACGGAGTGTCACTGAATCTTCAAAATCAGTTAAGTACATTCTAATAAATCGAATGGATTTAAAATCTCTGATCCCATTTACATTTCGTTTATACGATTTTATAGGGATGCGAAACAAATACCAGTTTTCAATACTTTTTGAACCATCCGCCAAAGTTACATTCACCGTTTTCGAATCCGTTACGTAATTTGTAGTAGTAGCAGAAATATTGTTTTTCTGTAAATTAATTTCGTATTCAAAATAAGCTTCTGTTTCATTTAAGGTATTATCCCTATTTAAGTCCTCATTATCTGGGAGCAAGGTTGCAGCGCTACTAAATAAGCCTGTACCCGCTAATGCAGAGTTACCTTGTGGGTTATTAAAGTTTTTATACCTACCTAAAATGCCCGTATTACTTGCGTCATACTTGCCATCACGATACCATACATAGTTATCAGCAGATGGATCATTTATAAATTGTTGCTTAACATTTGCATTGGTGATTTTATTTATGACATAAGCTTTTTTATTTCGCTCATCATCATCACCCAATCCATCCAATCCCACATCCTGGTATTTTCTATCATCTGGATTATTACTAAATGCGTTGGTTACTTGAATTGGATTTACAGGAACCCTTCCCCAGGTGGAACTATCAATCCCTGCAGGTATGTTTGGTGTAGGCATCCCATTTTCATAAAAGCGTCGACCATCACGTAAGATATCTTCACTTACATTTCCTAAATTCAAAACTAAGGTTCCTCTAGTCGCATTAGATTTAATAAATGGATCCTGTGCCCAAAATTCAACATACTCAATAATACCTGTTTCAAAATCAGTTTGATCTAAGGAACGCATTATACCACCCCACTTATCTTTAGGATTCGTAAACTTTCCGGTGGCATCCATATCCTTATAATTAAAGTTATAAGGGCCGCGCTCCTTTGGATAATAGCTTAAATCGAAAGTAGGTAATTGTACATCCGTAATATTCGTTGTTTTTTGTGGAAACAACTCATTCGTATACACCTGACGTACCCTTGGATCACTTAATAAAGCCAAGTTGGATCTGAGTGGATTGTTGGTGGAGTTTTTATCTTGCAGGTTTGGTTCAATAGTATACCATGCAAGCTTTGCTCTATTGTAATTATAGTCAATGGAATCCGACAGGTTGGCTTCTTTAAATCGTTCTTGTGGTGTAGATGCTAAAGTCCAGGAGGTAAATGGAAAACGCAAATCAATATTTGTACGAGTAGCCTCAAAATCATCTAAATAAACCACTCCATTCCCGCCCCTTCCAATTTGTCGCGCATGTCCAGGTTGTAAAAAAGCACCTTCCCCATAAGCGGTTAAAAAGGATTTTGTTTTAGTACTATAAAATGGAAGTTTATCTAATGCCTTTGTTAATTTAGGCAATTCTGTTTTGTAATTAAAATCAAACCCATACATGGTATTATTAATAGGATCAGAACCAAAGTTTGTTTTAGTAAAAAAGGGTCTTTCACTTAATTTGCTTGATGATAATCCAAAAATAAAATCCTTACTGGCCATATAATCTAAACGCAATGCCCTAAAGCCTCGCTCCTGAAACCCAAAACCTAAATTATTTTCAAAGGAAACATTCACTGGAATATTGGAACTCAAAATACCAGGATTAATAATGCGCACCGTTCCAGAACCATAATCAACCACATAATCCTGTCCTTCCATCAATATTTGTCCACCTGCACGCACACTTACTGAACCTGGTGGTACATTAAATGCATTTAAACTAATTTCGGATCCACCTGCACTTCCCTTCACCTGCCCTTCCATCACAAATCGATTCAAATTTGCATAAGTTTGCGCCTCTGCTTTAATGTTGCGATACAATTGAGGGAATAAATATTTTTTTGCAGTATCATCACTCACTCCTTTAAATGCAATATTTTTTAAATCATCCCCAAAGGGTTCTAATAAAGGAAAAATGATACGCCCCATTTTAGATAATACTGTAAAACCCTCCACAAAGTCAAATACCCCATCAGGCTGTGGATCATTACGATTATTTAAACGATCCAATTGCAATAATTTTATTAATGATTGCCCCGATACATTTGCCCCTGTAACTGGCATATATCTTTTTAAGCCCCTACTTGGCTCCTCATATAAAATATTTAATTGAAAATCCTGTTGCTGAATGGATCCAAACAAATCCAAGGAGTAAACGTTTTTCATCATCAAATTCCAAATAGGCAAGTCGGTTCTTTGTGTGGTTGCTTTTAATAGTTTTAAAAATAAAATATTTTGTACGCCTTTATTTGGGTCGAGTGCGGTGTTTTCTGAAAACTCTCCTACTTGATATACCCTACCATTATAAGTATATTGAAATGCAACAGCTAATACTTCATCGGGCTGCAATGGTATGTTTAAAGATAAAAAACCTATTTGTGGATTAAAATAATATTCGTTCTCGGTTAACTTACGCGCAAAAGTACGTTCGTAATCTTCAGCTGATTTTAAACCAGCCATACTTAATACCCCCGACACTGCTGAAGGATTTCTAGCTGCACTATTAGTAGCAATACTACTGTACAAGCTGTTCGCATTATTTTCAGGAAACTTTACCGACGTATTGGTGGCGTATGTTTTATTATTAGGAATAGGCTCCCCGATATCCATCAACCCAACCACATCACGCGCATTGGTCGTTTGTCCATAACGATTGGTTACCCAAACCTCCATTCTTTGCACCTGCGCCTGGCCGGTCACCAAGGGCAAAGTAGACATGGCGTTGTTAAAATTATTCCTAAAAAATTGGGCTAATAAAAAGTGCCTATTCTCCTCGTAATCATCCAATCTTTTTTGAAATTTTTGTGTGGATGATCCTCCTTGCAATGCCATAGATTGTCGCTGTGACTTTTGATTGGCGATCGCAGCTGTAACAAATAATTTACCGAATTGTAATTGCGTTTTAAGACCGAATAAATTTTGCGTACTGGGAATCAAAGTGCTTCTTGAAATAAAATTGATATTACCGGCTTCAATCCCTTTTACAATTTCATCTTTTTTTCCGCTGTAGTTTAACTTGATCTGATTATCAAATCCTAAATTTGAAAGTGTATTTAAGTTGATAGGGAATTTTAATTTATCTCCAATACTAGCGTTCATACTAAAGTTGGTATTGGCATCAAAATCAAATCCTCCATTTCTTCGCGCGCGTTCAGGTAAGGTTGGATTTTTTACATTTTGACCTTGATATCCTGCTTTAATATTTATTTCCCCCACAGGCTTAATGTCTACTTTTAAATCCGAGCCTGTTTTACCAAATAACCGATCAAAATAACTATCAAACACTTTTGATTTAGGACGGGTAATCTTTCGATTCAATACGCCTATTGAATTGGCTCTTTGTCTAAAATAAGCCTGTTCATCTTTCGCGGTTTTTAATTTCCAAAACTCATCAAAATTTAATGTGCTAGGCGTTCTTTGGTATCCGGAACCAATCATATCGGTTAAATAGTATCTTTTTGAAGCAGCATCATACTCCACTTTACGCTTCACAATACTGGTATCCCTTAAATCGTAGGGGTTATTACTTGCTTGTGATAAAAAATCACCTCGCTTGTCTTGAATGGGGAAACGTAAATCATTCGTGAAGGTATAAACGGTGGTATCTTTTAGTAAATCGGCGTTATTCGCCCCGATAACACTACTTAATTTGGTTGAATCTTTTTTAAATGAAGTACTGTCCTTTTTCTTACCTGCCGTATCTGATAAATTCTTAGTTAAATCAATTTTTATTTGCGCATACATCTGGCTATTCGCAAAAAGCAAAACACCAAAAATTAAAATTGATTTTAAAATGCGCAATGAAAAAGAATTAATGAATGAAATTAAATTGTTAGCAATTTTTTAGTGCTGCTTTAATCAGCACTTCCAAACTTAATTCGACACTAGCTGATTGCATTGTTTTATCTACTGCTTTTTCAGCAATCGCCTTTTGAATACCAAGAGAGATTAAAGCCTGTATAGCATCTTGTTGAACATTAGATTTTGCAAAGCCAACACCTCCCGTTAATTGATGGGAATTTAAAGGAATTTTAGAGAGCTTATCTCTTAATTCAAGCACCAATCTTTCCGCTGATTTTTTCCCGATACCTTTAATCTGCTCTAATAATCTTGCATCCCCATTTACAATCGCCCTTATAATTTCCTCTGGCTGCATTCCTGATAACATCATTCGAGCGGTACTTGCGCCCACACCCGATACACTGATTAAATGCAAAAACAAATCCTTCTCGGTTTGTTCATGAAATCCAAATAAAACCTGTGAATTTTCGGTGATATGTAAATAGGTATACAGCAGCCCTTTTTCTTTTTTTGAAATGGCTTCATAGGTATTTAAACTAATATTTACCTCATAACCAACGCCCCCTACATCCACGATTAATTTGGCTGGGGTGAGTTGGACAAAATTTCCTTGTAAAAATGCGATCATAATGTGTTCAAAAATAATACTTAAGCAACGAAAAATGGGTATTTGAGCCGATTCTTAACCAAATTTTTAAGATATTTGTTGACCAAATATTAATACCAGTACTTACATGAGTAATAAAGCAGCAATTACAGCGGTTGGCGGCTATGTCCCAGAAACCAAATTGACCAATTTCGATCTTGAAAAAATGGTGGATACCAATGATGAATGGATCCGCTCCAGAACCGGCATTTCTGAAAGACGCATATTGAGAGAACCAGGTAAGGCTAGTTCTGATATGGCAGTTCAGGCCATCGATATAATTCTACGCAAAAAAAATCTTGACCCTTTAGAAATTGATTGTATCATTTGTGCCACGGTAACACCGGATATGATATTTCCAGCAACTGCAAATATTATTGGAGATAAAATAGGCGCAAAAAATGCTTTTGGATTTGATTTGTCAGCAGCATGTAGTGGATTTTTATTTGCACTTTCAACAGGGGCAAGTTTTATTGAAAGTGGCAGGTATAAAAAAATTATCATTGTGGGCGTTGATAAAATGAGCTCCATTATCGACTACACAGACAGAGCCACTTGTATCATATTTGGGGATGGCGCAGGTGCCGTATTACTAGAACCAAGTAATGATGGCGATGGATTTCAGGATGCCATTTTAAAAAGTGATGGAAGTGGAAGAGACTATTTAAATATTAAAGCTGGTGGAAGTTTAAAGCCAGCTACTATTGAAACGGTCATGGCGAAAGAACATTATGCATTTCAAGATGGACAACCCGTTTTTAAATTTGCCGTAAAAGGGATGGCAGATGTGAGTGCTGAACTATTAGAAAAAAATAATTTAACAGGCGATGATATTGCTTGGTTAGTGCCACACCAAGCCAACTTAAGAATTATAGATGCCACTGCAAACAGAATGGGACTACCTATGGAAAAAGTGATGATTAATATTCAAAAATATGGCAATACAACAGCTGCTACCATACCACTTTGCTTATGGGATTGGGAAAGCCAACTAAACAAGGGCGACAACCTAATATTAGCAGCTTTCGGAGGTGGATTTACATGGGGTGCCTGCTGGATTAAATGGGCTTACTAATGAATCAATTCATTCTGCGATAAATAGGTATATTTATACAGCGTCAATAATAAAATATGAAAAAGAAAAACTTTAAAGGAATCAGTACAGTCGCATTGCATTCAGCACATACTGAAAATGATAACTTTTCACATACCACTCCTATTTATGCAACATCGACATTCACTTTCGATTCAACAGACGAAGGAATGGAGCGATTCAAGAGCGCAGATAAAACCAGAATTTATTCCCGATGGGGCAACCCTACTTTTACTGCAGCACAGGATGTAATTGCAGCATTAGAATCATTTGGTTTAAAGAATGAAAAAGGAGAACAACTTGAATTAAAAGCATTGTTACACGCAAGTGGTCAAGCAGCGATGAGTACACTCTTTTTAAGCACTTTAAGTGCAGGTGATACATTAGTATCGCACTACTCCTTATATGGCGGCACCCAGGAATTAATGCAAAAACTTTTGTTAGAGGCTGGTATAAAATGTATTTTAATTGATGTACGTGATACTTCTTTACTTGAAAAAACAATTAAAGAAAATACGGGTATAAAATTAATTCATTTGGAAACCCCTGCGAATCCTACATTACAGTGCGTGGATATAGAAGCGATTTGTACCATTGCACATGCAAATGGCATAAGCGTATCGGTTGACAATACAGTAGCGACTCCTTATTTGCAACAACCATTTGCATTAGGTGCTGATTTTGTATTTCACTCTGCTACTAAATTTTTAAATGGCCACGGATCTGCATTGAATGGAGTTTTATTAGGCAAGGATTTAGCATTCATGAATACCAAGGTTTGGAAATGGCATGTATTATTAGGAGGCAATAGCAATGCATTTGATGCTTACTTATTAATACAAGGAATGAAAACTTTAGAAATTAGAATGGACAGACATTGTAGTAATACTGAAAAAGTGGCACAATTTTTAGACAAACATCCAGCCATTGAAAAAGTAAACTATACAGGATTAACTTCCCATCCCGATCATGCTATTGCTAAAAAACAAATGAAACAACATGCACCACTTATTAGTTTTGAACTAAAAGGCGGATTAGATGCAGGAAAAAAATTCATTGACGCATTAGAAATTTGCACCCGTGCTGTTTCACTTGGCACAGTAGACACCCTTGTATCGCACCCTGCAACAATGACCCATTACGGCATACCCAAAGAGGAGCGCATAAAATATGGCATTACCGATGGCTTAATCAGGATGAGCGTGGGTATTGAAAATTTTGAAGATATTGCTGCTGATTTAACACAGGCATTAGCGAAGGTTTAACCCTATCTTATTCGCATCTATATAAATAAAGAACAATGGACATTACCATACGCCGAGCTAAAAAAAGAGATTGTGTTAGATTATTAGAACTCATTCAAGAATTAGCGGAATACGAAAAAGCACCCCATGAAGTAACCGTAACCCTATCCCATTTTGAAGAAAGCGGATTTGGCGCAAACCCAGTTTGGTGGGGATTTGTAGCGGAGGTGAAAGGTGTTGTGGTAGGTATGGCATTATATTACGTACGCTATTCCACCTGGAAGGGCCAAAGAATGTATTTGGAAGATATTTTAGTAACGGCGGAAATGCGAGGCCAAAAAATTGGCAGTCTGTTATTCGATACTTTAATTAAGGAAGCAAAAGAAAAAAAATTCACAGGAATGAACTGGCAGGTATTAGAATGGAATGAACCTGCTATCAACTTTTATAAAAAATACAACGCCAATTTCGATCCTGAATGGCATAATGGGAGTATTGTATTTTAACTACTAATCAAAAATTGTTCTAAAATTATTTGAACGTTTTTTGCCAAACCCAGTTGAAAAAGACAACTCAAAACTATTAGGATTAAGCATTGCACCAGTCATCCCCCTGCTATATACATCATAGCTTATACCAAATCGATACTGTTTCGTTAAAATTGAAAATTGCGGAATCACTGCATCACCCAATCTGTAAAATAACCCGGCATAAATACGATTCACATACTCATAATAACTTCCAAAAGGCAAGCTAAATGCAGCGCCTACTAACAGCTGATTCATATTGCCCCTATTACTATAGGAGGTGTGTACCATAACTGTTTTTTTATTGTCATT
>Ga0222712_10007028_pt1 | contig 10989 bp, 11 predicted proteins | sample C33_657DmetaG_FD_165043 | JGI IMG/M metagenome (GOLD analysis project Ga0222712, IMG submission 165043) | Estuarine water microbial communities from San Francisco Bay, California, United States - C33_657D | ecosystem: Environmental > Aquatic > Marine > Unclassified | place: USA: California... | reverse complement strand
GTGGGAGATCGAAAAGATGATGAGCGATACACCCAGGATGCAGATGAGCGCCTGACCCAGGCGCTGGATCAGGAAGCTGACATGCGGCTGCATCAGTTGCTCAGGCTGGCGTTCCAGAATTTGTAGACGTTGTCGCCCGGCTGAGGCCTCCAGTTGACCCGATCGCGCAAGCCGAAGAGGATCTTGCTCTCCCACAGAAAGATGTGAGAGGCGTCCTCATAAAGCGCCTTTTCGATCTTCTGAAAATGCTGGTCGCGCTCCTTTTGGTCGCTGATCTTGAGTGAGTCGTCGATCATCTTGTCGACCGCATCGTTCTTGTAGAAGGACCAGAAGGCCTTGCTGTGCAGGCCAAAGATCATCAGGCCCTCCGGGTCAAACACGGTGTTGCCAAAAGCCTGGTAGCTCAGGGGGTAGTACTTCTTGGGCAGATCGGCCACCCACTTGGAGGACTCCCAAAGGTTCAGATTGACGTCCACCCCCACCGCCTTGAGGTTGTTGGCAATGGCCAGCGAAATGTCCTTGTCCAGGGTGTAACGCCCGACTGAGCTGAACATGTCGATCTTGAAGCCATTGGGGTAACCGGCTTCGGCCAGCAGCTTCTTGGCCAGTGCTGGGTCATAGGCGTAGGCGCTCAGGCTCTTGTCGACAGCGGCCACCGAGGGCGCCAGCACGCCGGAGATGGCAACTGCCTGATTCTTCAGCACGCTGCTGATGATGGCTTGCTTGTCGACGGCGTGGTTCAGCGCGCGCCTGACCTTTTGATTGAGCAAGGGGCTGTCCTTGGCGCCGTCCTTGATGTTGAAGACCAGCCAGTAAATCTCTCCGCTCGGGTGAGACAGGGTCTTGACCCCCTTGAGCGCGCTGATCCGGTCGACCAGCGGCGGCGGCATTTCTGCAACCACATCGGCTTCGCCAGTTTGCAGCATGGCCAGACGCACCGCGTCTTCGGGCACGGTGCGCATGACCAGGGTTTTGACCTTGGGCACCCAGCCCCAGTGCGCCTCATTGGCTTCCATCACGATTTGCTCGTTGATGGCGCGCGAGACAAACTTGAACGGCCCGGTGCCGATGGGCTTTTTAGCAAAACCATCTTCGCCGGCCGACTGCAGGTAATTTTTAGGGACGACCCAGCCTGCAAAAGCCAGCTTCTTCAGAAAAATCGCATCCCGTTCCTTGAGCTTGACGGTGACCGAATCCGGGTTGGGAATATCGATCCGGTCTATGGTCTTGATGTAGGCCAGCAAAGGATTCTTGGTAGCCGGGTTGATGGCCCGCTCCAGGGAGAACTTGACGTCTTCGGCGCTCAGGGTCGAGCCATCGTGAAATTTGACACCTTTGCGCAGCTTGAAGGTGTAGCTCAGTCCGTCGGGCGACACAGCCACCGATTCGGCCAGCGCCGGCACCAATTCGGCCTTGTCATTGCGGATGTACAGGCCTTCGAACATGTTGCTGTTGAACATGTAGTTGTATCGATTGCTGGATTTGTGCGGATCGAGCGTGGCCGGTTCGGAGGGCACCGCCACGGTCAGCCGGCCTGCAGGTGCCGCCATGGCGATACCAGGCACCATCGATAAAACCAATGCCAAGCGCAGGCTTAGTCGCGACAAGAAATTCATGGGCGTCCTTGTTGAATTCGTTAAAGTGGCAGACGTGGAACCGGACCCGCCATGGAGTCCTTCAGAGTAGCCAAGGCCACTTCGTTAGCGCCTTGTGTCAACAGCCCCGCCTCGTCCCTTCCGCAGTGCAGACTAGCTCAGCCTCAGGGTGCTCGCAAGCACATCAACCCTAGTTGGAACCCTGGGGTGGTCAGGTCTAGCGACCGGCCAAAGCGTGGGAGTGGGCTTTTAAAGCGTTCTAAAGAATACTTATTCGGCCTAAAAAATTCGCTCATTGAGTTCTAAAGAAATCTTCTGAGCTAGGGGCTTTGCCCATCCAGGGTTCTGCGGCCTGCCTCCTGAACCCAGGCCCGAAGCGGTCGGTTTTCGAAAAGGGCTTTGTGCTCCATCGGTGGACTGGCCGGCCAATGCCTGAGCTGCCGGAGGGCATATTGCGCAGTCGGCAGCACGCAGATCCCTGTATTGCCCGATCATCGAAGGTTTTTGCGAAGACTTCATGGCTTGGTTGGATTTTCTGAAGAACGGCAATGAGCTCAGCGAGCTCCTGATTGAGGGCAACAATCCCTACGCAGCCCGCCTCTTGGCGCAGGGGGATGTGGATCAGCTGCGCGACCATGTCAAGCCGGGTGAGCGGGTGCTGGGCTATGTGCTCGGCCGGGTGGTCGGTGCCGGACGGGGGCTGTGGGTGCTGACCGATCAGCATCTGGTGATTTCAGAAGACGACCAGCGCACCGCGGTGCACCGATTGGCGCTCAAGGACATCGCGGCCGCCGAGTGCGTTAAGGGCAAGTATGGGTACACCCTGAGGGTGCGCTCAGGCGGGCAGCAACGCAGCGTCTATGGCGCGGCGGCCCATCTGGCGGCTGTGTTCTATCAAGCCCTGGGTCAGCAGGTCAGCTGCTCACCGGTGGCCAAGCCAGCCAGTCTGGATGCCGACGATGTGGCCGAGGTGGTGCACCGGTTTTGCGACGCGGCCCTGCGTCTTCAGCCGGGCATCACGGTGGAGGCCGATGTGCAAGTCCTGGTGGCCCAACTGGCGCAGGAAGTGGCCGACCATGCCGGCCAGCCCGCCGGCTCGGCCGTGGCTGCCCACTAAAGCCGCTGGGAGGTGCAGCGCTGCTGGCCCCGCCCGGGCTGCCCAGACCAAAGCCTACTCAGTGATCCTCAAGTCTGAGGATCCGACTGGGGCTTTCAGGATGCTTTCGGCCCGCAATAAACTCTGGGTTACATTCGTCCAGACATTTCCCTGATTTAAATGAAATCCTGCTTGTGAAAATCTACGAGTCCATCGTCGCGGTCGAGAAGGCAATCCTGGTGCTGATTGCCGGCTTTACCGTGTATGCGGTGGGCTTGGAGATGTACAACGTGATCCTTGCCAGATCGGTCAAATTGACCGATTTGCTGCTGCTCTTCATTTATGCCGAGGTGCTGGGCATGGTGGCCGGTTTCTACAAGAACCGGGAAATTCCGATCACCATTCCGATTTTCATCGCCATCACCGCGCTGTCGCGCCTGATCATCCTGCAAGGCAAGGAGATCAATGCGCTCAACCTGATTTATGAAAGCGTCGCCGTTTTGTTGCTGGCCATCGCTGCGGTGATTCTCCGGTGGAATCTCATCAAGATGCAGCGCTCGTCCAAGCCAGGTGATGACGATACCTAGCCCTTCAATTTGTCTTTCTCACAGGTGATCTGATGTCCACAGTCAAAGCGTGCCTCCAAAAAAAATCGGGGCAGCTGTTCTCGCTGAACTCTTCCGATTCGGTGACCCAGGCCCTGGAGTTGATGCGTTCCAACCGCATCCGCTCGGTCATGGTGATTGATGACGCCGTCCTGGTGGGCATGGTGTCGCAGGGCGATTGCGCCATCAAGGTCCTGCTGCCCGGGCTGGACCCGAGCCAGACGCAACTGTCGGCCATCATGACCCGTAACCCGACCACGGTGTCGATCAATGACACCATGCAGCACTGCATGGAGATCATGTCGGCCCGCAATTTCCGGCACCTGCCTGTGATCAGCCAGAGCAAGGTGGTGGGCATGGTGTCTATCGGAGACACCGTCAAGGACATCATCAGCCAGCAGGGCGATCACATCAAGCACCTGGAGACCTTCATCAAGGGTCACGGCGTCGCCTGAACGGGCGGGCCTGGGTCGGGTTGGGCTCAGCACGGCACGGCGCCGGCCCTTTGGCCTTTGGGGCGCTCGTTCAGCGCTCCACGGCTGAGCCGAAATTGGGCTTGGCGCGATGATGCTGTAATGATGGCAGCGCCCTTCCTCGCCCAGATCGATTTGTCATGACAGACCCCAAAGCCAAGGAAAAATCCTTTCTCGCTCGGGTGCGTCAGGCCCTGCCTGATCTGCACCCGGCCGAGCGCAGGTTGGGAGACTTCGTCTGTGACTTCCCGGGCGAGCTGGCCAGTTACTCAGGCTCTGAGCTGGCCCAGTTGGCCCATGTCTCCAAGGCCACGGTCTCGCGTTTCGTCAAGCGCTTGGGCTATGCCAATTACGAAGCAGCCCGCCGCCATGCGCGGGCTGAAAAACTCACCGGCTCGCGCCTGTTCCTGAGCACCGCCGCCAACAGCGGAGCGGTACAGAACGTGGCCTCGCATGTGGCCCAGGGCATCGCCAATCTGGAGGCCACTTTCGGGGCGATTTCCGATGCCAAGATCGATGCGGTGGTTAGCGCCTTGCTGCGGGCGCGCAAAGTCTGGGTCATCGGCTTTCGCAGCAGTCATCCGTTTGCCAGTTATCTGCAGTGGCAGTTGACCCAGGTCATTGAAGACATCGTGGCCATTCCCGGAGGCGGGCAGACCCTCGGTGAGCATCTGGTCAGCGTGGGCAAGCGCGACCTGGTCATCGTCCTGGGCTTGCGCAGGCGGGTAGCGCGCATGGACCTCATGCTCGAACAGATCCGGCGCCAGGGCGCGCGGCTGCTGTACATCACCGACGAGGGCGTGCCTTTCCAGGAGGGGGCGACCTGGCACTTTCGCTGCCACTCGCAGGCGCCGGGCCCGCTGTTCAACCACACTGCGGTGGCTGCGGTGTGCCATCTGCTGACCACCCGGGCCATCGAAAAAGCCGGCGCGGCCGGTCGCGCCCGCTTGCGTGCCATCGAAGCCTTGAACGACGAGCTCGAGGAGCTCTGAGCCGGCGGCCACACGCTGCGCCCCACAGGGCGCCCATGCACTGAAAAAGCGCATACCGCGCCACGAAATGGGGCGCGCCATAGGGCCTGTCGCACCTTGAAGTGGCAAGGCGCTAGGGACAGCTTGCCTTATTCATGAAAAAATGATTTCATGTAATATGGCAAGAAACTTGCGTTACTTACGCACGTTTCGGCGAGTTGGTCTTGCCGGCTACCCTCTACTTCAAGGAGTGACTATGCGCCTTCGACTCATGGCTTCATTGGCCGCCGCCCTGCTTGCCACCTCGGTCCACGCTGACCCCATCAACCTGAAGGTGCTGGGCCAGCCTGTGGGCTCGGGCCTGATTCAGAAGAACAAGGAGCAGCCTTTCTTCGAGAGCCTGGCGCGCAGCACCGGCCTGAGCCTCAATGTTCAGTACGCCCCAGTTGACGTGGCCGGCATACCCGATACCGATGGACTGCGTGTGCTCAAGTCCGGGCTGTTCAACATGGTCTCGCTGCGCTTGCCCCAGGTCAGCCGCGATGAGCCCACGGTGCTTGGCCTGGACCTGGTCGGGCTCAATCCCAGCTTCGAGGCAGGCAAGAAGAACACCGATGCCTTTTTCAATACGGTCGACAAGCGCTTGCAGGCGCAATTCAACGCCAAACTGCTCGGCGTCTGGCCGGCAGGTCCACAGGTGATCTTTTGCAAGCCGCAGATCAAGGGCCTGGCCGACCTCAAGGGCCGCAAGATCCGTGTCGGTGACCAAAGCAGCGCCAACTTCGTCGCCGGCTTGGGCGCCACCGGGGTGCCCATGCCCTTCGGTGAGGTGCAGCAGTCGTTGGCCCGTGGCGTGGTCGATTGCGCCATCACCGGTCCGGCCTCGGCCAACTCGGGCGGCTGGCCTGAGGCGGCGACCACCGTGATGCCCCTGGCCCTGCAACTGGCCATCAACGGTTATGCCATCAACCTGAACACCTGGCGCCAGATGCCGCCGGCCGATCAGGCCAAGCTGCAACAGGCGGTGGACAGGCTGGTCAAGGACATCTGGGCCTATTCGCAGGAACTGGCCGAAGATGCCAACCGCTGCAACACCGGCGCCAGCCCCTGTACCTCGGGCAAAAGCTACAAGCTGACGGCGGTGCCGGTGACGCCGGCCGATCTGGCCACCGTCAAGAACGCACTCAAGGAACGTTCACTGCCGGCTTGGACCCGTCAGTGCAATGCGGTCAATCCCAGCTGTGAGGCCGACTGGAACGCCACCATCGGGGCCGGGCTGTGAGCTCTGCGCGCAGCGGCCCTTCCACTTATGAGCGGATGGCGGCCAATGCCTTTGGGGTGATGATGCTGGCTCTGGCGGTGCTGGTCACCGTCGAGACGCTGCTGCGCAAATTTTTCTCGATTTCCCTGGGCGGCGTTGACGAACTGGCGGGCTATTCGATTGCGGTCGGTGCGCCCCTGGCCTTCGTGGTTGCGCTGATGCAACGCGCGCACATTCGCATCAACATCGTCTACATCTTCATGGGGCCTCGGCTCAAAGCCTGGGTGGACTACCTGTCCATACTCTCGCTGGGCCTGATGGCGGTCTTTCTGTTCGGCTTCACCGTCAAGACGGTGCTGGAGACGCAGGCCTATCAGTCGATCGCCCAGACCCCTTGGGCCACGCCCTTGATCTATCCACAGATGGTCTGGTTGCTCGCCATGGTGGTGTTCCTGCTGCCGGCGCTGTGGTTACAGATCCGGGCCTTCAAGTTGCTAATCGGAGGACGAGCGCAGGATCTGAGCGAACAGTTCGGTCCGGACACCCCCGAAGAGGAATTGAAGGCCGAGTTAGAAGATTTGCAGCGGCGCTGAAGCCTGGAGCCATCCCATGAGTCTTGTTTATCTGGCCATCGGCTTTGCGGTCATGTTGGCCTTGATGTTCTTGAGCCTGCCAGTGGCCTTTGCCATCTTGTTTGTCGGTACTGTCGGTGGTTTGCTGGCTCACGGCACGCCGCTGATCGACATGATGGGCGGCGTGGTCTGGAGCACGCTCAACAACTCGGTGATGACTGCCGTCCCCCTGTTCATGCTGCTCGGCGAGTTACTGCTGCGCGGAGGCATTGCTGACCGCATGTTTGACGCACTGTCGGTCTGGCTGGGCCGCCTGCCCGGTGGGCTGCTGCATACCAATATCGGTACCTGCGCCCTGTTTGCCGCCACCTCAGGCTCCTCGGTGGCCACCGCCGCAACCGTGGGTACGGTGGCTCTGCCGGCGCTGACCGCCCGTAAATACCCGGTGGCCGCCTCGCTGGGCTCGCTGGCGGCCGGCGGCACGCTGGGTATCCTGATTCCGCCCAGTGTGAATCTGTTGGTCTATGGCTCTCTGGCCAATGTCTCGGTGGGGCAGTTGTTCATCGCGGGCATCATCCCCGGCCTGCTGCTGACCGGCTTGTTCTTCCTGTATGTGGCTTTGGCCCACTCCAAAGCTGGCAGTCTGGATCAGGCCGAAGCCGTGCCCATGGCTGAAAAGATTGCCCTGCTGCGTCACCTGATCCCACCTGGCGTGATCTTCTTGGTCGTCATGGGCAGCATCTATGGTGGCTTGGCCACGCCCACCGAGTCGGCCGCTTTGGGGCTGATGGCCGCGCTGTATTTCCTGGCGCGCTCAGGGCGGCTGCGCTGGGCCCTGCTGGAGCACTGTTTCATGCAGGCCGCGCGCACCAGCGGCATGGTGATACTGATCATCGTCTGTGCGCTCTTGCTCAACGTCACCCTGGCCATGCTGGGTACCACGCAGGCTCTGACCCAATGGGTCGGCACGCTCGGCCTGGACCGCTACTCGCTGCTGCTGATCCTGGTGATCTTTTATGTGATCCTGGGCATGTTCATGGACGCCATGTCCATGCTGGTGCTGACCGTGCCGGTGGCTGTGCCCATGGTGATGGCCGTCGGCGTGGATCCGGTCTGGTTCGGCATTTTCATTGTGGTGATGTGTGAGATTGCGCTGATCACTCCGCCGGTGGGTATGAACCTGTTTGTGGTTCAGGGTTTGCGCAAGGACGGCGGAAGCTTTCGCGACGTCATCATGGGCAGCTTGCCCTATGTCTTCATCATGCTGGGGTTTACCGCGCTGCTGATCGTCTGGCCGCAAATCGTGACCTGGTTGCCAGAGTCTGCCAGCGCGCCATGAGTCTGAGCGCAGACGGCGGTCCCGCACCGACTCAGCGGGTGCTGGTGATCAACCCCAATACAAACCCGCTGGTGACCGCCCGGGTGCGCGAGGTGGCTCAGCGCTATGCCCATGCGCATTTGCACTTTGAGGTGGTCAACCCGGCTTCAGGGCCTTTTTCCATCGAGAGCGACGAGGACAAGCGCGTGGCCGAGCGGCATGCCTTGGACCTGATGGCCCAGGCCCGCTTGCAAAGCTATGACGCCTATGTTCTGGCCTGCTTTGATGATCTGGCCTTGCAGGCTGCGCGCGGAATGCTGGCTGTGCCGGTGCTTGGTTGTTGCGAGGCCGGCATTGCCGCCGCGCGCTTGGTGTCGCCGGCCCTGGCCATCGTCACCACCGTCAGTGCGGCCCTGCCGGGTATCCGCATCATGATGCGTCGCTACGGTGCGGGCGATCTGGCGACGGTGCGTGCGGCCGAGGTCGGTGTGGACGAGGCCGCCCGATCGGAGCCCGACACGCAAGCCCGACTGCTTGACGCGGTCAGCGCTGCAGTGCGCAGCGACGGCGCCCAGGTCATCCTGCTGGCTTCGGGCGGCTTGACTGGACAGGCCGAGCGCATCAGCCGCCAGGCCGGCGTGCCGGTGGTCGATGCGGTAGAGGCGGCGCTGCGCCAGGCGGCGCGGCTTTGCACACAGCAGGCAGCGCAGCCCAGCGCTTGATATCCGCTGCTTCTTTGTGGGAGGGCTGCTCCGGCCCGATGCGGCTGTTGATCGAGCGCCGCATCGCCGCGAGGGCGCGGCTCCTACAGAGTTATGGGCCTGCCGTCGGTTTGTGGGAGGGCCGCCTCGGCGCGATGCGGCCATGGCATCAGCATGGCCTGACCATGCACCCCATCACCGCGAGGTCGTGGCCATCTGGCTCACCAGATAGTCCAGAAACACCCTGACCTTGGCCGGTAACAGGCGGGTGGTGGTTATCGCATAAGCATGGGCTGTGGGTGGCTGCCAGTCGGGCAAAACTCGCACCAGCCGCCCGGCTTGGAGGTCGGCTTCGGCCCAGCAGCGGGCGCATTCCACCACCCCGCGGCTGGCCAGTGCCAACTGATACAGCAGCCCCCGGTTGTTGGCGATGAAGGTGCCGCCGACAGCGATGGTCTGGCTGCGCCCGCTGCGGTGTATGAGGGTCCAGGGGCTGTCTTTCATGAGCAGGCAGTCGTGCTTGAGCAGGTCCCGGGGTGTTCGCGGCATGCCCCGGCGCGCCAGGTAGTCAGGCGAGGCGGCCAGCATCGTCTCTAGGCTCGCGATCGGACGGGCGATCATGCTCTGGTCCTTGGGTGGGCCCATGCGTATGGCCACATCCACCGGGTCACCGATCAGATCGGCTTGATTGGGTGTAAGGTTGAGTTCAAAGCGGATGCCAGGGTAGCGCTGCGAAAAATCGGCCAGCAGCGGGCTGAGGTAGAGGACGCTGAAGTCCACCGGCAGCGAGGCACGGATCACACCGCTGGGCTGGGTCTGCAGGTCGCTGAGCTGCTGGTGGGCCAGTTCAGCCTCTTCGATGATGCGCTTGCAGTTGTCGAAGTACAGGCGCCCGCTCTCGGTCAGCTCCACCCGCCGGGTGCTGCGGTTGAACAGGCGCAGCCCCAGATCGCGCTCGAGCTCTGCGATGCGCCGTGAGACGGTGGAGCTGGGCAGATCCAAGGCCTCGGCCGCCCGCCTGAAGCTGCTGGCCTTGGCCACCTCCACAAAGAGCGGCATGTTGCGAAAGAGTTCCATGGAGCGATTGTGCCGAGCGATTGTGCCCATTGCTGCATCAATGGATCAATCAATTGCAATAAGCCATCTTTATCCCGAACGGGCGGATACCCACAATCACGCTTATCCAGGCTGCAATCGGGCTGTGCTGGGAGCAAAGACACAAAGGTACCCAATGTCTGCTGAAAAAGTTCTGGTTCTCAATGCCACCGGCAAGGTCGGCCGCAATGTCTGCCGGGCACTGCGCGAGGCGGGCTACACGGTCTATGGCACCACCCGCTCACCCAACAGCAGCCTGGCCAGCCAGGGCATACAGCCGGTGGTGTGCAACTACACCGTACGCGCCGATCTCGACCGGGCCTTTGCGCAGACCGGTGCCCGCAAGGTGTTCGTCATCACCGACTACTTTGCCGCGGCCAAGTCTGACGCCAAGCGCGAGGAGCAGCAAGGCCGCGACGCGATCGATGCGGCCAAGGCCGCCGGCGTCGACCATCTGATCTTCATGAGCGTGGCCGATGCCGAGTTCTTTGATGAGCATGTGACCCACCTGAAGGCCAAGCTCGCACTGGAAAAATACCTGGCATCTGCAGGCGTGCCCTATTCCATCTTGCGGCCCTGCGCCTTCTTCGAAAACCTGGACGATCCGGGCAACTGGAATCCGTTGAAAAAAGGCGTGGTCAAGTTCTTGACCTTGCAAGACTGCAAATACTGCGCGACCTACGACATAGGCCGCGCGGCGGCGATTCAGTTGGCCCATCCCGAACAATGGCTGGGCAAGACGCTGGATGTGATCGGCTGGCAGGGCAACCTGGCCCAGGTGGCGGCAGCGCTGTCTAAGGTCAGCGGCGTGCCGGTCAAGGCCAAGCTGGCCATGCCGATTTTTCTGCGCCGCCTGTTCCTCAAAGACTTGCACCATATGTTCCTCTACTACGAGGTTCAAAAAGGCCCGCGTGGCACGCCTGCGGCCTTCCGCAAAATCCTGCCCGATGCGCTGTCGGCCGAAGACTGGTTCCGCTTTCATGGCCGCTACGCCAATGGCGAGAAGATCGTGGCCTGATGCCTCGATAAGCGCCAGCCCGGTGGGAGCGCCGCCCCGATCCGCGCCCTGCTCTTAGAGACTCCAGAAGGTCCATCATGCCTAGTCTCGGGGTAGCGGCCGGCGCATCGGGCCTGGCTCCGCGGCTGTCCCCCACCTCGGCTAGCGCCTCGGCTCCTCCTTGATGCCGCTGCGCCAGGCCCGACGCACCGGCCGTTGGTTAACGCTGCAAGCTCAGAGCCCTAAGGCCTTCGTTCATGGTCCAAGCTGATGCATGAGTCTTCTGCGCAGCGAGCAGAGCGATT
>Ga0222712_10007027_pt1 | contig 10990 bp, 8 predicted proteins | sample C33_657DmetaG_FD_165043 | JGI IMG/M metagenome (GOLD analysis project Ga0222712, IMG submission 165043) | Estuarine water microbial communities from San Francisco Bay, California, United States - C33_657D | ecosystem: Environmental > Aquatic > Marine > Unclassified | place: USA: California... | reverse complement strand
CGTCGTCGCGGTCGTCGTCGCGCGCGCACAACCGCTCGACGCACGACGCGAGCGCGCGCGCGTCGTTAAGAGTGATGAACGCATTGCGTTGGCAATGCCCGTCGTCCTCGTCGTCCTCCTCGTCGTCGTCGACGTCCTCACTCGAACACGCAACATCCATCGCGTTCGATCGTCGATCGATGAGAAGCACTCGCGCGCGACAGTGACGGTGACTTTGACTTTGACGTCACTCGACGTCGTCGACGTCGAGCGAACGAACACGTGGATTCCATTCGATTTTATTCGATTTTATTTGATTTGATTTGATTTGATTTGATTCCATTTGATTCCATTCGCGTGCGTTCGTCATGCGCGACGACGACGAACGGGTGAAACAGCGAAAGCGAAAAAGCGCACGGCGATGCGAATGCGCGTTCGCGTGCGAATGCGAATGCGAATGCGCAAGTGAACGGGATGACGTTCGTTCGAACACGAATGATGTGGCGAATGAACGAGTGATGACGACGGCGTGTGAGACGACGACGAGCGCGCTGACGTCGCGAGATGAAGGCATGCGACGAAGCGTGAAGGCGAACAGGAAGCGCGCGCGAGAGGCGCAGACGTTGTTGAAACGCGCGATGAAGGTGCGAGACGTCAAGTTTTTCAATCGATTGATTAAAGATTTCGGTAACGATAAGCAATACGGGTTCGCGAAAGAAGCGTTTGAGAGGATTACGCGAACAGGTCTCGCGCCGAACGTGTATTCGTACACGAACATGATGAACGCCGCGGCGCGCGTGGGCGAGCTCGAGGCGATGCGAACGCTGTGGGAAGACATGGCGCGGAAATGCGACGAGAAACCAAACGAAGTCACGTTCACCGTACTCGTCAAGGGCGAGGCGCAGAGCGGGAATATCGACAACGCGATCGCTCGAGTGCGCGAGATGATCGCTCGTGGGGTCGAGCCCAACGCGAGGACGTACTCGACGCTGCTCCGAAACTGCGTGCGATACAGCGACGTCGAGCGAGCGCGCGAGTGCTTGGAGCTCATGCGCGAACGCGGCGCAGCGCCGGACGCGACGGCGTGCGAATATTACATCAAAACGATGTGCGGTGAGCTCATGGTTCAGCAGGCGCTGCAGTTCATGCGAGACATTCAAAACAAAGATGGCATCGAAATCACGGCGGCGGCGTACGTCGCTCTCGCCACGGCCTCGTCTCTGGCGTTTGCCGATGAAAAGACCGCTCGAGACGCGTGTCGAGACGCGCGAGCGACGATTGAAGTCCGTGGTTGGGCCGCAGACGACGACGCGGACGACGGGGCACAAAAAAACGAAGACCCTCATTCCAGCGCGCCGTCAAAAAGTGTGCAGTTGTTTTTACAGCTTCGCGCCAAGGACGCTTTACAAGAAATCGACGCCGTCGAAAAATATTTGAGCGATACGCCCGCCGATCGACGCGCGGCGATCGCCGTTCAAGCGACTCGCGGAGTCGAAAAAGCTTCGAACGTGATTTTCGTCGATGCCGACGTCAAGCGCGCGCTTGACGTGCGAAAGCGCGCGGAACGCTGGATCAAACGTTTCGGCGACGTGAAAGACGTTCGAGTGGAAATCTGTAGCGGACACGGCGACTGGATCACCCGCCGAGCGTCGACTTCAAGAAATGTTCAGTGGATAGGCGTAGAGATGCGTCGCAATCGAGTCGCGTTGACGTGGATGAAAGCGCTGCGTCTGAATCTGTCGTCGAACGTGACGATGATGTGCGGAATGGCGCACGACGCGCTGCGATTCGAGATGCCCGACAGCTCGGTTCGCGAGGTTTACGTTAATTATCCAGATCCTCCAGAGTGGGTGGGAAGTTCTCAAGTGCTCGTTGACGCGACGTTTTTGAAAGAAGTGCATCGCGTGCTTAAAAACGGAGGTTTTTTTACGTGCGTCACCGACGACTCGACGTACGCGATGCGAATTTGTCGCGAGCTCGCGAAAGCGAGCGAACTGTTCAACTCCACGGAAGAAAACGGTCGGCCGTTTGCGAGCGGCGTCCCGGCGGATTACGGCGCGAGTTATTTCGATTCCATGTGGACAAACGGCGCGCAGAACGATCGATACTTCATCAAGTACGTTAAAACCTGAAGGCGCCGTTCGCGAAGCGACCGTCGAACGACGACGTACAACTTACGGTACAGTAAAGAGCGCGAAGCACTTCGCATGACATCGCGAACTCGCGATCGGCGCACCGCCAGAAAATGTGTTGACGACTGCTACTAATATATACATGTACAACCGGTGCTGCTTCTAGACTCCCGTCTTCGACGTCGTCGTCGCTCAACCGAGCGTCCAACGTAAAAAGAAAAACACGAACACCGTGCCGCCGACAATCTTCCAAAAGTACCCCGCTTTGCGCGCGTTATCGATAATTTGTTGAAATGCCATCGCAGACTCTTTCAACGCGGTCTTCATTCGCTCCATATCGTCCGTGGTATCGTTCAGCAGCCTATGATGTCCTTCGACTTCATCGTGAATGTCCACCGTGATTTGTTTCAGCGCCGACACCCGGTCGCTCATGTGCGAGATCGATCGGTCGTTCTCGCGTTCCATGCCATCGAGGTGTGAATTCGAATTCCTATCCCATTCGTTCGTCCCGTCACATTTCGTCAATCGAAAGATCATTCATGTTTTCATTCATTCGCCCGATCGATCGATCGTCTCCCTCGTTCGTCCCAACCGCGCGTTGCGTGTCTCTCACGCGAAGCATCGAACGCATTTCTTCGCTTTCGCCGTCGTACGAAAACGAACAAGATGACTATGCGATCGAATGCATTCCACGTCGTCCGTGCCGTCGCTTCGCCTTGGACGCACCTCGCGTAACTCATCGCGTCGCGCTGTGGCGTCCGTCGCCCTCTGGCGCCGCGCTCGCGCGTTCACGTCCTCACTCTGGAACGCACCGCGCATCGCGCGAAGCGTTTTCAAACACGTTCATCGAGTGCGAATGTCATTCGCACTCGATCGCGCGTCATCGACGCCGACGCGTGCGCGCGCGTCGGGCGCGGATGCGCGGCGCGGGCGACGCGCGGACGTCGCGTTCGCGACGCGCGACGGCGACGGTGCGACGGGACGACGGGAACGGATGGCGAAGACGGGGAAGAGGAAACAATCCCTCGGACCGCGGTCGATCGATCGCGCGTCACAGGAAGACGACGGGCGATGGGTGGAGTATTTCGTCCTCGCGAGCAAGGCGCGGGAGGACGAAGCGACGCCGGCGCGGTGGTTTCCCTTGGGCGATGTCGCGTTCGTCGTTCGCGAGGGCACACAAGTGGACGTGGATGACGTCATACGGGAGAGATATTGGATATTGAACGAGTTCGCAAGAGTCAGGCACGTGGCGCTGAACGTTGGGCGAGGAGACGTGGTCATTGGCGTGCGAGCGCAGCGCGGGCCGATGCACGCGAGGGCGAAAAACGCGACAGATGTCGTCCGAGTGTGCGACGAGAGCACCGCCCTGGAGTGGGATAGCGCGAACGATGTACGCATGCCGTATGGTAAATATCCCGCGACGCTGAAGTTGCTCAATAACGCCCCTCAAATCACCGCGGCGTTGAAAACAAAAATGTTGAGCGACTCTGCGCGCTTCGCCGGCGCCCAAACGAACGCGTCGAACGCTTCTGAATTGTCCTAGCATCCTAGCGTTTCGCGATCGAAAGTGTAATATCGAGTGCGAGAATGAATTGTTGTTTCTATTCGAATCAACGCGCGTTCGTTCACCGTTCGCCGCTCGAGTCCTCTTCGACGACGCGTTCGCGCGACAAACGTCTGTTTAAAACGGGCGCGCATTTCAGAATTTTGAAACCCATCGTCATCTTTAGGCAGTCATAAGCGTCCGATATTACAAATCAAGGAATAAACCCTTTACACGTGTCGTCGTCCGTGACGTATATTTCATCGTTCATGTATATAAGCGATCGAGTCCGAATCGTCCTCGGCGGATCGGACCGCGAATTTGAATTTTAATCGAAACGTTCATTCCGCAATGACGATTACGTTTCCTTTACTTTTTGTACTTTTTCATGTCCGCGTCGTATCGCGCCTTGTCCGCCGTCGCTTGGGCTTCGTACTTGGCCTTATCTTTGTCCGCGCACTTCTTCCATTCCACGCCGAGCGCTTGCATGATTTCCGTCGCCTTCATCGTCGGATTCGCGGCGACAATCTTCGCGCGCATCGCCTTACCGAAGAACATGTACGCGCTCAACGGTCGCTTCGGGGCGTTGGGGTCCTTCACCTTCTTCACCTTGCCTCCTTTCGTGGGCGTCTTCTTCGCCGCTTTCGTCGGGGTCTTCTTGCCAGCCATCGTGTTCGTGCGTAACCGTCGCGTAGTGACGACGCGTTTTGTCACGCGACGCGTGGGGGCGGTCGTTCCCCTGCGAGTGATAACATTAGTCACGCGGCGACCGACGACGGACGCGAACCGAACGAACGAACGAACGAACGAACGAACGAAAGATACGTGATGAAGTCAACGACGGAGGAGCACACAATGTCTAGAATAAAAGAATACAAACGCCGCGCGCGCGCGAGGACGCACGCGAAACGAGCGCGAGAGAATGCGAACGGATGTCGACTACGGGTCGTCGGGCGAGCGCGGGACGTCGTCCCACCACGAACACAAGCCTAAACCGTCGAGATTCATGTCCGCGATGACGACCATTGGGGCGAAAGCGCCGTCAGATTTCGCCCCGGATTCTGGGATGAGATTTTCCAACTCTTCCGCGGTTTTCGGGTGCGTCGGAAAACGCACCGATGCGACTTTGACGCGGACTTTGTCCCCTACTATCAAGCCTAAGCGTTCGCCGTTGTAATTCCACACCCACGACTTTTCTCTTTCGTCGTACTCCGATGGATCTTGCATCATGCGCGCTGGGACGAAAATATCTCCGAAGAACCCGATCGACACGTTCGCGCCCGATCGATCGGCGGATGACAACGACCCTTCCAGAACTTCGCCGACGAAAGGTCTGAACACGACCATTCTGAACGTCACCTCGAAGCACACGCAACCTTCGCCCGCGAGCACGGTGCCTCCGGTGATGTTCGTGATTTCATACAGCGTCACGCACAATCCTCCGCACTCCGGGACGACCTTATCGACGTAGAGCGACTCGAGCTCTTGCGTCACCGCCTCGAGCGTGCTCTTCCCCAGGTTGCACGGCGGTATCTTCACCGCGCTATCCTCGAGGGTGGCGATTTGGAACATCGACGCGCGCGACGACGATCTCGACGACGACCTCGACGACGACGTTTCCCCGTCTCCGTCGTCCTCGTCGTCGTCGCGCGCCGAAGCGTCGCGCGCCGAAGCGTCGCGCACTCGCGACGCGCCGCCACGACGGAGTCGTCACTGAATCGATGGTGCATCTCCATGACTCGTCATTTGACTCGTCAAAAAAAAAGTGTCCCGGAACGAGCGGCGTCGAAACGCGAGGCGCGAGCGAGAGAGTAAATAATGAACAAATCGTGTACTGTACAAATAATAGTGAGAAGAGTCGCGCTACGACGAGTGGGGCGACGAGCGCGCGAGCGCGCGCGCGTTCAACGCATTTGCTACGTGCGGCAGGTCGTTGTCGTACGCAACTCGCGCCAGGTAAGTCGTCGTTTCGCATGACGCACTGTCTGCGAGTGCGCGGCCGATGGTGTGCAAAAATAATGTCGTAACGTTACTCAAATGAACGCACCCGAAGCGCTCGTTGAGCTCATTTTTGACGTCCAAGTCATTCGTGACGATGAGCGGGAACGCGTACGACATGAACTCACCAAAGATTTGAATCACCAGATGACCGACGCACAAAACATCACACGCCGCAGTGCATATGACCACGGTCGTGTGCTCGAGTGGCTTCTGGTCGATCGAAGACGCATTTGCGTCGTCGGGCGCCGCGTTCGGTATTCTCCCGCGCGGCGCCGCCACGTCGAAGCTCTGCATTCTTCTCAGGGACGATCCGACGGGAATCGAGCTACTTCCGACTCGGATGTACATCCGTGAACCATGAAACCCCCTACCGTGAAGTTGAATGACGTTCACTGATCCGGTGACGACGGCCACCACGTTTGAGTAACAAATCGTGGTCTTTTGAGTCGACGAAACAATTTTGTGCGTACGCATCAGCCTCAGAGGGCCGCTAACTCGAGCGAAACATTCCATGCCTAGCGGAGTATCGACACGCACTCGCGCGAGTTGTTCCGAACTAGACTTATATGCAGGTACGGACTTGAATACGTCGCGAATTCTTCCCTCCGTGTTCAAATCGCCATCGCGACTCGTCGTCCACGCCCAAACTTCGCGCTTGTTATAGTCGACGAACGCCTCCTGATTATTCCCAAAAATATCCACCACATTCGTGCGGTAACACGCGGCGACGGCGTCTAGAGCGACGCGCAAAACAGCGCTTGGGCGCGGCGCAACTACCTCGCGAAGCAGAGCGGCAAGCGCGCCACTCATACTCGTACTCGTAAACGAATTGGATTCTTTCGGAGACAACGCGATCCTCGCGCCGTGAAAATCCGCTATTAAAGCCTTCTCGGTCGTTCCAAACGCCTGCGCGAGTTGTTGAACCGAGACGTTTACTTGACTGTTGCACCTCGCGCTCGACAGTTCGCCGTACGCGAAACGCACGACCCAACTCCCTCGGGGCTTGAAACCATCCAGAGCGCGATTCTTGAAAAACCGTCTCTGGCTGCGTTCGGAACGACTTTGCCAATACTCTTTCCATCGCGCGTGCAGCCAGCACACCGGACTGAGGAGCGTAATTGCGATCCATAATTTCATGGACACGTGCGACCTCCCTTGGACGATGTACACGGGCAGCGTCTCGATCACCGTGCAAGAGTACATCGGGTACAGCATGAAATTTATCAGTGCGACAACTAATTGCGAGACGGGGCTCTCGAACAACCCGAGACGATTCATGAGTATCGTCGGAACGGCGAGAAGCAGAGCGACTTGCTGCGCGCTAAACGTGTGACCCGGGTGCTTATACCCGACGATCGTGAGCGTCACCGCTGGGTGCCGCATGATCGATCGCACGAGGTGCCGAAATATAAACCCCACGTCCTCGAGCCACCTCGTCGGTCGGCCGTGCGCATCGACGCGCACGAACTGCAGCAGTGTCAATGCGTCGATTACGATCGCCGTCGGCAAGTATCGACTGTACAACCCTCGAAGAAACAGTTCGGGTTCCGCCGCGTCTCTCAGGCGCTGCCACTGCTTCGCGCCGAACACCCCGCTCCAACCGTCGTTCCAACTCGCTTTCCCCACCTGCACCCCGCGGCGCATCAAAACGTGCTCCATCGTGATCGAAAACAAAATGTACATCGAAAGCGCTAATCGTCTCGAATTCATCGCGTCGTTCACCCCTCGCTCGCGCGCACGGAACGCTCGCGAGATTCGCGTCGCTCGACGCCCCCACCCCCCCATCATTCGACGCCCCCACCCCCCCATCATTCCGCCTCCGCGCGTCCCTTCGCCCTCGTCATCCCTTCCTCCGCGCGCGCCTTGATCGATGAAATCGCCATCGAGCGCTTTTTTTAGCGCATCAACCCGTCGTCGATCGATGAATCGCTTCGGCGCGTCGCTCGCGCCCTCGCCCCTTCCTCGCGCGCTTCGTCGCGCGCTTCGTCGTAACGCCACATTGGTGATTCGCGAACGCCCCTTCCCGTCGCTGTCGACGTCGTCGACGTCGACGTCGATGACGTCGTCGACGACGTCATCGACGTCGACGTCAACCATCGCGCGCGCGTGCGCCGTTCGTTGGCGATCGCGCACGCGATGGACGAGAAGTGGGGATGGCGAACACGTCGACCGACCCCGACCCTTCATTTCGTGCCAACCCCAAGGGAGTCCATTCGATCGAATCGATCGAAACCGATCGCGACTCCGCGACGTCGACGTCGTCGAGAATCACGTCGTGTGAGCGCATCACGCGCGCACGACTCGCACGACTCGCACGGACGGCGCGCGTTCGCGAGCGATGGCGCGAGACGTGGTGCGCGTGTTGATCACGGGCGCGGCGGGGCAGATCGGCTACGCCTTGGCGCCGTTGGTGTGCGTCGGCGCGTGCACCGGGAGCGGCGCTCGCATCGCCCTGCGATTGCTCGACATCGAACAATCGATGGAAAACTTGCGAGGGGTGGCGATGGAGCTCGAAGACGCGGCGTTCGAGCTCGTGGAAAGCGTCTCGGTGCACTGCGACGCCGACGAGGCGTGCGCGGACGTCGACGTGGCGATCTTAGTCGGCGGATTTCCAAGACGCGAAGGCATGGAGAGGAAAGATGTCATGGGGAAGAATGTCGCGATTTACGCCGCGCACGCGTCGGCGTTGGAGCGTCGCGCGAAGAAGGAGTGCAAGATTGTCGTCGTGGCGAATCCCGCGAACACGAACGCCGCGATTCTCGCTTTGCACGCGAAGACGATACCGAAGGAGAACATCACGTGCTTGACGAGGCTGGATCATAATCGCGCGCTCGCGCAGTTGGCGCGCAAGGCGAACGTCCCGGTGCGCGCGACGCGCAACGCGATCATTTGGGGCAACCACTCGTCGACGCAGTACCCAGACGCGAATCACGCGACGATCGACGGCAAGAGCGCGAGAGAGGTGATCGCGGACGACGCGTACTTGGACGACGAGTTCGTGCGCGTCGTGCGTCAGCGCGGAGCCGCGATCATCGCCGCACGCAAGTTGTCGAGCGCGATGAGCGCGGCGTCGTCGGTGTGCGACCACGTGTACGACTGGTTGAACGGCACCGAGGAGGGCGTGACGACGTCTATGGGCGTCGTCTCCGACGGGTCGTACGGGATTCCTAAAGACCTCGTGTACTCGTTCCCGGTGACGTGCTCGGGGGGAAAGTGGAGCATCGTCCAAGGTTTGACCATCGACGAGCGTTCGCGGCGATTGATGGATGAATCCGCGGCGGAGCTCGCGTCGGAGCTCGAGTTGGCGTTGCAATGCCTCAACGAAACGGCGACGTCCTAGGCGCGAGCGCGCGTTGTAATGCATTAAAATGCGTGCGTTGTTTAAATCACCACCCCTACGCTTCCTACGTTCGTCCCACGCGCCGCGCGTAGTCTACAGCGAGACGTGCGCCGAAATGCCAATTTGCGCGCCGTCTCTCGCGCGGTCGTTCGCGCCGGCGCGGATCGCCCGGCCGTAATTGAACTCGATTTGCCCGACGGGAAGCGGCCAAACGATACCTACGCCCACGGAGGCGCGCGTGGCGTCGCGAATCATCTTGGCCGCGTCTCTAGGCGCCCCCGCGAGAGCGCCGATTGGCAGGAGCGTCCCGGCGCTCGCAAAGGCGTGGAAGTGAATGCCCGCCTCGCGCAGCGCCGCGAATTTCTCCCCTGGAACATCCATCTGAATCGCCGCGGTGGCGCTCCACACGAAGTCTCCACCCAGAGCATCGCGCGTGATCGCTTCACCATGTGCCGCGGTCGCGGATCGAGCGCCAGAGGCATCCGACGCCGACGCCCGACGTTCGTCGCTCGGTCCCGCGCCGTTGTTCTCAAACTGCCTCAAGCACCCGACGCCGCCGAGGAAGAAACGGTCGGCGATGCATGACGTCACACCAACGTCGCCATCGGCCTCAGTCGCGTTCGCCGCCGACGCGCCGAACGGAAGCAAAACTCCCAATCGACCTGAGAGCGAGGCGGTGATTCCGCGAGACGCGTCGAGCGTCTGCACCGCGTGCGCGGTGACCTCGCTCTTCACAAACTTTGTCGCCGTCGGGTCAAACAGCCCTATGCCCGCCAGTTCGCTTCGAACTTTCCACAAATATCCCGACATCGGTCGCACCGGCCGGTCGAGGTGATCGCTCACGTACGAGTGCGCGACGGAGGATTTCAAAGAGTACCCGAGTTGTCGTCGCACCGCGCTCGATGCCAATCTCGTGGGATCCTGCACGTCCCGCCACGCGATGGAGTATTCCAACGTTCCAGGACCATCTCCAAGCAATTTCACCGAAGCTCCGCGACTGATGACGTCGAACGAACTCAATTTTTTAAAACACTCGACGGATTGAAACGCGCGCGTCTCGGCGGTGACCCCGGTCCCGAACGCCTTGGGTTGTTCCCAAAGCGCGGAATACGTCGAGCTCTGCCCCATGCCCTTGACGACTTCGAACTCCAATTTTTCGGCAAACCCGAGAGAGTTCGTCAACCCGATCGCGACTTCGGCCTCGCCTTCGCCTCGCCTCGACAAAAACGTCCCAGCTTTGAAATGCAACGCCTCCTTCTCCTCTACGTTCACCACGATCTTCGCTTTGGGAGTTTCATCGAGCGCGCTCGCGCTCTCACCGTCGACATCGATGACCATCGAAACCTCTTTAAATATTCCATACTTGCGCAACTCCGCGTTCGCCTCGAACAGGGCGTCTTTAATCTCATCCAACGTTTTCGAAGCGCGCGCGCGTTCGAGCTCGCGTTCGACGACGCGTCGTCGCGTTCGCGTCAACCCTCGAATCTCAATCGAACTCACGTCGCACTCGTCGTTTCGCACGCTTTCGTACATCGCGCGAAAATCTTCTTTCCGATGCTGTTTTCCCGCCCCTCGCTCGTTGTTTTCGTCCGTCGTCCTCGTCTGCGCATCGTTCGCATTCGCGTTCGCATTCGTCGTCCTCGCGCGCGCGTCCGACGCGTCGTCCTCCGCCGTCGTCGTCGTCACAGGCGTCACAGGCGTCACAGGCGTCGTCTTCACCTCTCCTTCGTCGTTCGTCGCGTTCGACATTCGACCCGATCGATCGATCGATCGATCGTTTCCCGTTCGTCGTCCTCTCCCGTCGTCGTCACAGGCGTCGCGCACGACGTCGCCACCAACGGGCGACGTCTGGACGTCGCGACGCGCGGTCGAGGTGAGGGACACGCGACGAGTGAATGACTCGTCGTCGTCGTCGTCGTCGTCGTCGTCCGACTCGACGACTCGACCAACCGACCGACCGACCGACCGATCGACCGACCGACCGACCGACCGACC
>Ga0222712_10007025_pt1 | contig 10993 bp, 7 predicted proteins | sample C33_657DmetaG_FD_165043 | JGI IMG/M metagenome (GOLD analysis project Ga0222712, IMG submission 165043) | Estuarine water microbial communities from San Francisco Bay, California, United States - C33_657D | ecosystem: Environmental > Aquatic > Marine > Unclassified | place: USA: California... | reverse complement strand
TTGTGAGCGCATACCAAAAAGGGATTCGCGGTTTTGACATACAAAAAGCCTATGAGGGGATGCGTAAAAATCATTTTCCTGGGGGTATGATGAGCAAGGCAGGGTATGAACACAAGACTTTTAAAGGTGGCGGAATTGAATATTACATGGAGCGCGGTTATGTTCCTCATCCCATCAGTCCAATTCGATATGGCTTTCACATGGATGGATCTGCGCAAACGCTCGAATATGCTTATCAGGATTTTTCTTTAGCTCAAATGTCGAAGGCCCTAGGTAAAACAGACGATTATCAGCTGTTTATGAAGCGTTCTCAGAATTTTAAAAACATTTGGAATCCTGAATTAGGCTGGATGTGGATCAAAAACCTAGATGGAAACTGGGAAAAATCAGTAGACATTTTACGCTATGACCATGGTTGGGAAGAAGGAAATTCGGCCCAATGGACTTGGTTTGTACCTCACGATTTGAAAGGTTTGGCAAGCTTGATGGGAGGAAACGACAAGGCGGTAGCAAAATTAAATGAGTCTTTTGAGAAGGCATCTGCGCATGATTTTGTGAGTGGAAAATCTCATGATAAGGAAACTCAGGAGGAAAATCGCCGGGTTTATTTGAACTTTGGCAACCAGCCTTCCATTCAGACTAGCTATATTTTCAATCAAATCGGGGCTCCTTGGTTGACCCAAAAATGGACCCGTAAGGTCATCGAAAAAGTATATTCAGGCCTGTCGCCCAATTATGGATATAGTGGAGATGAAGACCAAGGACTCATGGGTTCATTGGCCGTGTTGATGAAAATAGGTATTTTTAGCATGGATGGTGGTGTTGCTCAAACACCCTATTACGATTTAAGTAGCCCTATTTTTGATAAAATTGAAATCAAGCTTAACCCAGATTTTTATTCTGGGAAAATAATCTCAATAGAGACTAAAAATAATTCTCAGGACAATGTGTATATCCAGCAGGCGAGTTTTAATGGCAAGCCGATAAAATCTTGGATTTCACATCCTGACCTAATTAAAGGTGGAAAGATTACCTATTTGTTGGGTGCTAAGCCGAATAAAAGCTATGGTCAATAATGGATATTAATTTTAAAAAAGGCCCGCAGATGTATCTTTCAAATTATTTGTTGACGGGCATATGTGTATTGTTTTTTATGGGTGTTTGTGTGGAGGCCTCTGCACAAACAAAAAAAGCCATTGAATACAAGACCCCGAATTTTGGTTGCACGTTTGAAGATGGTCCTTTCCAAGCGAAAATAATAGCTACTCAAAGTCGCCTCCCTAAAAACAAGATCGATTTTTTAACGAGCGTAGATATTCAAGGTTGCCAGGTCATTCACATTATTTTCGACAAGGTAGCCAAGGGATTTGAGGCTGCTTTTAAGCCAACCGACATCGACGATTCCGGCAATGCCATCATACAGGCAGACCGGGGAATTAGCTACGAAATCCACCTTATTTTACCCTAAATTTAAAAGGATTTTTGGTTCCAAAGAACTGGGTTTCGGATAGGGAAATTTCGGATGACTTCTTGGTTTGTCGGAAAATGGTCTAATTTTTTCCAAAGGGCCAAACTATTATCATCGCCATGAATGGCAGAAAAATAGAGAAAACTTTGGGCAATCGGCCATTGGTCGAAATACATGACATCAGCCGGATAGGTCCATAGGCTTTTGTCTTTGACGAATGGAATTAGATAAGAAACGCCTTTTTTTATGGATCTGCCATCGGGCATTTGCCAGTCCCACATATTCAAAACGTGGGCTAGGGTACTCATAATATCTAAATTAAATATGGAATAACCGTAGGGCTTAGTCCGTTTTAACTCGAGGGGGAAAGATCCATTGGCCGCCATTTGGTCCGGAATAAAAGCCGTCCGATAGCGTTTTCTACAAAAATCGATCAGTGAGGCGTTGCCGGTAAAGGATGCAAATACGGCGACTTGGAGCGCCCAACAAGTTCCATGGTTGTTTAAAGCATCTCTTTCAGTCATTCCATAGGGATGCGTTGTCATCCAAAGTACATATTCCTTAAACCAAGCGACAAATGCCGCATAATCTTCTGGGGCGATTTGACTTTTTAGGGCTTCCATGGCTTTGACTACTTCCAGAAAATGGATGGTATCAATAATTCCAATGCCACGACCCGTAGCTTTTCCTTTAATTGCTTGGGCATATAATAGGGAAGGGTTCATGCGCGTGGATGGGTCCACAAACCAAGCCTTAAAGTGCGGAATAGCCGCTTTAGCGTATTGAGCCTTTCCGGTGAATGTGTAGGCGGAGGCTAGCGAACCGACAATCTCACTGAAACGTATCATGGCTAATCGGTGTGCCACAAAATTTTCAGGATTAGTCTCTCCATCTCTTTGGATGTAAGGTCCAGTAGGATTTGCTGGATCGGGCCACCAATAATCGCCTTCCGAATAAAAATCATTAAGGCCTCCAGCTGACCGCAGACATTGTGTGGCGGTAACGGTAATGGGTTTTTGCACTAAATTTTTATCCGCTATGGCAATCGTTTTTGCGATGCGCTCTTTGGAATAAATCTCTCTAGGAGCTATCGAAAAGCCTAAAGTATTACTTAATAAAAAGAGTAAAAAGAACGAGATTTTCAATTTCATTTGACTTTCATTTTTACAGCCCACTGAGAATATTTGGCTAATAAATTTTTAAATTTTTCGGGATTTGATTTAGCTAAATTATTTATTTCAATTCGGTCTATTCGGACGTTATACAATTCCCATTCTTTTACTTCATCGTCCCAAACCAATTTCCAATCTCCTTCCCGAATGGCTCTATTGCCAAAATGTTCCCACGCAATGTAAGGTTGAGAATCCCTTTTATTTAGTTTCAGAATGGGAGCTAAGCTTTTTCCTTCGACCACTTTTGCAGTTTTGGTTTTTGTTAACTCCATGATGGTTGGAAAAATGTCCATGATGTGTCCCACTTGGTCACTTTGAAAGCTTTTTTTAATTCCTATCGGGTATGAAATAATTAAAGGCGTAGAAATTCCTCCTTCGTGCATCCAATGTTTATACATCCGAAAAGGAGTATTGCTAGCATAGGCCCATTCTTTTCCATAGGTGGTATAACTTCCTGGGGCGCCAATTTTCGATGTCAATGAAGCATTGTATTTGCCTTGCCCTAAATCTTTGGATGAACGTTCGCCTAATATTTCATGGCAGGCGCCATTATCTGAAAGGAAGAATATAACAGTATTGTCAAAGGTTCCATTGGCTTTTAATTCCTGTATGATTTTCCCGATTCCTTGATCCATCTTGTCGACCATCGCCGCATAAGTGGCCATTCTTTCGATCCAAATAGTCTTGTCAGCTTCTTGTTCAAAATTAACTATCGTAGGATCCGATCCGGGTAAATTGTCAATATTAGGGTTTAATTTAATTTTATTTTGTTGCGCAAATCGCTGCTTCCGCAAAGCTTCCCACCCTTGTGTGTATTTGGATTTATAGGAATCAATCAAATCTTGAGGCGCATGAATCGGCCAGTGTGGAGCCGTGTAGGCTACATATAGAAAAAATGGCTTTCCTGTGGACTTATTTTTCTGTAGGTAGGAAACGGATTTATCTGAGACAGCATCCGTAAAATAGTAATTCCCCCTGGGGGCAAATGGTTCGTTATCTTCAACGAGCTGGCGTTTTGGCAACAATTCATAATAACTGTTAGCCCCTGAAATCAATCCATAAAAGTGATCAAAACCTCGCTGATTAGGCCAATCAGGTTTTTTTTCGCCCACATGCCATTTCCCAGTCATATAGGTATTGTACCCATTCTTTTTTAATTCTTCGGCGATCGTTGGGGTATTTACGTTTAAAAATCCTTGGTAAGATCCTGTATTATTTCGGTCATAATCACCTGTGTTGACCATTCCACCCATTCCCGCTTGATGTGGATACATCCCCGTAAGCAGTGAGGCTCTACTTGGACAACAGCGTCCTGCATTATAAAATTGGGTAAAAATGGCTCCTTTTTTACCGAGCAAATCGATGTTGGGCGTTTTGATTTCTGATCCAAATATTCCAATATCGCTATAGCCCATGTCATCCACTAAAATAACGATCACATTCGGAGGCGTTTTTTGTGCAAAAACAGTCGACATGTTCATCAAGAGTAAGCAGCAGAAAAAGTAGCTATTTTTCATTTCTTGGTTAGTTTAAGTTCTTCCATGATGGCTAAGGAGAAAAAGGCCGAAGTATATGCGCAAGTGATTGGAAACCAAGGTCTAAATGCGGCGCCTACTGCTGAATGAATTGTTTTGCCAACAATCCCCCCATATGCTTGTCGGTCAGAACCTTGGTATTGATTTTTCATGCACCAAGTTAATGATTTTCGAGCCATGTCCACATATTTTTTCTCTCCACTAGCTGCATATAATTGGTATAGTAAATAACTCCATAACGCAGTTCCTTTTTCGCTGATGCCCACTTTTTCTATCGGCTCATCCGTGATAAAGTTCCAATGGCCGTCCGGTTTTTGCCAGGTATACATGCGATCTGCCATTTTTTTAGCTAAATCTAGGTAGGGTCCTTTTGGGTTGTTTCGATGAGCGGCCAATAATCCCTCCATCGCCCAACCAAGTCCTCGGGTCATTTTTATAGTCGGCTGAACCCCTGTTTTTTGATGCCAACCACGTTCCCATAATCCATCCGGTCGACTTAATTTTTTCAAATGTTCCTGAATGTATTGCTCAGTCATTTTGAAATACTTAGGGTCCTTCGTGATGGCGTATAAATTAGCAATGCCTTCAGATCCAAAACCCGATTCGTCAATGGTATGCTCTGAAAACTTTTGTTCATCTACATAATAATCTTGTGGGATAAGCCCATATTGGGTCATTAAGCGGTCCGTAGTTTCAGCTAATAATTTCGCCGCATCTAAATATTTTTTATTCCCTGTTTCCGTGTACAATGGAATCCAAGCCCAACCGGAAAAGAAATTCGCATCCGAGGTACTATAACATTGTTGGTACCCGAAATCTGGCAAAATAATATCTCTTCTCCAGCGTGAAAGTGGCACACCAAACATAGGATGAGCCACATCCATGATTCGCGAATTTATGGCCGATTGGCCTATTTTTTCTGCTGCTGACAATAGCCCTGATTTAGAGGTGGAAATAGGTAATTCAGCTATTTTTCGGGCATTTAAAAGTACTTTTACCGCGGGACCTGAGCCCCAAATCCAATGGTTTGACCGGTAACTTTGTGCGTCTAAATCATAGAATAAATTAAGACTTCCGTAGGTAAGACTAATCGGATTATTATTTTGTGAGCGAAGGAGGTAGTCAATGGACTTTGAAAGGGCTAATTTCAGATTTTTCTGAGTGAAGCTACTATTTATAAGCTCCGGTCTTACGATGGTTTTTGTAGACCAATTTATCTTATGTTTGATTGTTTTCGATACCCCATTTTCTATGTAATGCACCGTAATGGTACCTTTCCAGTCTTCACTTAAAGGAGTAAAATGATAGTTTAGGGATCCATTTAAAGGCTGAACTATTTGTTGGATATAAAAATCTTTAATTTGGCGTGCACGTGGTTCAATATAGAGTGAATTTTCCCAGTCTTCCAATCGGTCTGCTTCGAAGTTCAATTTCTTTTTATTAGGTTCAGACTTTTTGTAAAAATGCTGATTCCAAGCGGAAACAGTGGCTATTGAGTCAAGAATAATATGCCCTTTCATGCCTGGATTTCGAATAATGTCAACTACGGGGTACCAAATTTGCTTGTTTGGTATGGGATTAGGCAATACCGTTTGTGGCTCAGGATGTTCGGTGGAAATATCAGTGATCTTCGTTATTCGAGTATTTCGATCACTTCTTATTTGAATTTTTACGTCTTGTACTTTCGGATTTAAGTTGGCATGAAACGTAATTCCGCTTCCGTCCGGACTCCAAGAAACCTCATGTTGATTCGCTTGTGCAAACAATATTTCAGAAGACAATAGCAATAAACTGATGAATAAAGATCTCATTTTTTATTTTTTTGACGTACCAATGCTTCTAAAAAATAATAGTCAGCATACACGATAGGTGCATCTATTTCAAATCCGTTCGGCAAACCACCCGTGCTGTGATTTAAAAGAAATCCATGGGAAGAAGATGCCACGGGGGCTAAATAGTCCGTAGAACTAAGGCTCGCTAAGATCTTATCGGCAAATCCTTGGTAATAGGTTTTTTTGTAGGGTTGGAGATTTGCCAATTCATACAAAGCGGAGGCAGTTATGGCCGCGGCGGAGGCATCTCTAGGTACATGAGGTATTTTAGGATCATCAAAATCCCAATATGGAACAAGATCTGAAGGTAATCTAGGGTGATTTAAGATGTATTGAGCGATGTTTTCAGCTAAATTCAAATATTGTTTTTTCCCAGTTTCACGATAGCATACGGCATAACCATACAAAGCCCATGCTTGGCCCCTAGCCCATGCAGATGCATGTGCGTAGCCTTGATGCGTATTTTTTTTGACCACGGCTCCTGTTTTTACGTCATAGTCTAACACGTGGTAAGAACTAAAGTCGGGCCTAAAATGATTTTTCATCGTCGTATTCGCATGCGATACGGCTACCTTATAAAAAGCAGAATCTTTGGTTTCCTTAAATGCCCAAAACAATAATTCCAAGTTCATCATGTTGTCGATGATCACCGGATTGTCCCATTTATCCCGACTATGATCCCAAGAGCGAATAACTCCTGTTGTGGGATTGAATCTTTTTATGTTGGTTCTGGCTGATTGGATTAAGATATCGCGATAGGTGGAATTGTTAGTCAACCGAAGCCCATTTCCAAAACTAGTGAACATCTTAAATCCCATGTCATGCGTTCCGGCATTCATTTTTTCCTTCTCTAATGGAAGCGTGTAATTTTCTGCTTGGGCTGCCCACTTTTTATTCCCTGTTAATTCATATAAATACCATAATCCTCCAGGAAAAAAACCAGAACACCAGTCTTTTGACGCAACTAAAATTAGTGAATCATGGCGGACTGTTCTCGGGCTCACTTTATCACTATTCCTTGAGGCAACTCGAGAAGACTCTCTCAGGGCATAATCCATTTGGGATTCTATTTTTGAGATCAGGCTGGCTTGTTGGGCCGCGCTGGAAAAACATAAAAGAGTTAAAATAGCAATGTATTTTTTCATGTTATCTGGATTGATTTTGGGTTTTCAATAGGTTGGTTAAAATTTCTTGATGTTGTTTTAAAACGCTAGAATATTCAGATTTTGATGCTAGATTTTCTTTTTCGAGCGGATCTTTTTTATAGTCATAAAGTTCTATGCCGATTATTGGATTATCGGGAGTGATTTTGGAGGTATGAAACTCTCCCTTAAACCAGGTAACCATTCTAAATTGTTCTGACCTAATGGCATAGCCCATGGCTTTATCGTTCATGCGCGGATATTGGCTTTGTGCGAAATTCTTAACTTTCAGGCTAGGATTTTTCATGGCAGGAACTAAGCTTTTTCCTGCTAAGCCATTGGGGATTTGGAGTCCTGCCAATTCAGCCAACGTAGGGAATACGTCGACAAACTCAGAAATTCCTTTTGCTTGTTGGCTCCCTTTGAAACCTGGCGCGGAGAAAATTAAGGGAGCTCTTGTGGCCTGTTCAAAATTGCTATGTTTCGCCCACATCGTATGGTCACCTAAATGCCAGCCGTGGTCTCCCCATAGGACGATAATGGTGTTTTTGTCTAAGCCCTGTTCTTTTAGTGATTGCACGATTAACCCTACTTGGGCATCTGTATAACTGACACTTGCATAATAACCGTGTAATAGCAATCGCTGTAATTCATCTGATTTAGGTGAATAGCCGGTGGGCATCCGCTCGCCAGAAGGTAAAATATATTGATTGACTAACTCGTTTGATGCTTGGAATGCAAACTCAGGGGTACCTGTTGATAGTGCTTGAAAGGCCGCTAATTTAAGGGAAACTCGGTCATATAAATCCCAGTATTTTTTAGGAGCTACAAATGGTAAGTGAGGCTTTGTCAGGCCTAAAGCCATAAAAAAAGGGGTACCTTCTGATTTTAATTTTTTAATTTGTTGGATTGCTTTTTGGGTATTTGCTCCATCGATATAAGCGTCATCGGGAACGTCAATTGCCTCATAAAGTGGTCGGCGACCATTTTCAACAAAGTCTTCTAGTTCTTTTCCTTTTAATCCATTTTTTATTCCTTCCTCTCGGAAGCTACCAATCAATCGAATAAGTTCTTGTGATTGGTAATAGTTATTGAAAGGCTTATTGAAACCTTTAGCAAAATCATCCTTTTCTAGTTTTAAGTAGGGGATAGACCAAGAGGCCTCATCTGAATTTTTGTCTACAGACCTTGAGTCAAACACTTTACCAATCCCTGATGTGGTGTAACCTTGTTGGCGGAAATACTGTGGCAAAGTCAATATGTTAGGTACTTTGTCTCTAATTAGTGTTTTTAAATCCCAAACCTGTGTATAATCCGGCCTCTGTCCTGTAAGTAAACTAGCTCTCGTGGGTGCGCATACGGCTTGTTGGCAGTAATTGGATAAAAACACTGTACCCGATAAAGCCAACTTATCAATATTGGGCGAATGTACTTGGGTCTCCCCATAACAACCTAGCATCGGTTTAAGGTCGTCAATAGCTATGAAAAGTACGTTGGGTTTAGATTTATTTTGTGCAAACGCAGAGAGTGCAATGAATTGCAAAATCGCAAAATAGAAGGCTGCTTTTTTCATAGGTTTGGAGAATACAATCATCAAGCGTCTAAATTAAAAATAACTCCCCAATTAATGAGGAGTTATTTTTAAAATTAATAAGAAAAATGATTACTTGATGGAAGGGTTGTTCACCAACTCCACATCAGGAAGGAACAATGTAAATCGAGCAATGCTGCCTCCAGTAGGAGTTTTTCCAGCAGCTTTCGCTACGGCATCCGCACGTCCTGTTCTTACCATATCCCACCATCTTTTACACTCATAGATAAACTCATATCCTCTTTCTTGGAAAATCAAATCGTCAAAGGCTGTTTTTGATAATCCTGCAGGGAAGTCAGCTAACGTACTTGGCTTAGCTAAGTCTACTCCATATCCTCTTCTGCGAACTTGGTTTACCGCGTCATAAGCTGCTTGAGTAGGACCATTTAATTGGTTTTCGCACTCTGCTAAAATTAAATAGGCCTCAGCAAAACGATATAAGTAATAATCATTTCCAGCAGCCGTTTCTTCTGGCGCCGCACCATCTCTGAATTTACCAAACATAAAGGAAGCTTGTGGAATTAAATTGGCTCTTACTTTTACACCTTTAAGGGTAATGGTATCGATTAAATTCCAAGTTCTTCGTAGGTCTTTTCTGTCCCAATCCCTGATTAAAGGAGAGTTACGGCACATTAATGCAGAGATTCCACGAGCGGCCAGACCCGCATCTAAAGCACGTCCTTCAAAAGCATAGGTTGGCAAGAATGAGCCTAAGGCTTTTTGCTGCGAAAATTTAATCGCAAAAATTTCTTCAGAATTCGTTGGCGTAGACGGCGAATATAAAGTCTCTAAAGATTTAACTAGATCATAGCCATAAATTGCTTTATTGTCGATGACCTCTTTCGCTTTTAAACGTGCATTGGTATAATCTTTCCTCCATAAATAGATGTCGGCAAGCATCATTTTTGCACTTCCTTTCGTCGCTCTACCTGTATTAGCCTCAGGAACTTTATTAGGTAAATTTACTTCACAAAAAGCTAGGTCCTTGGTGATTTGATCGATGATCGTATTGGAGCTTGTTAATGGCAAAGCTGTTCCATCTGAATTTTCGATCGGCGATAAACGTAAAGGTACGTTGCCATGCATACGGGTCAACCACCAATAACATAAGGCACGAACGAAATAAGCTTCCGCTTTATAAGGTGCTTTGATGTTTTCAGCGAGTGATTTATCATCTTCAATGGCTTTGATGATCAAATTTGATTTTCCGATGGCTTCATAAAAAGTAGTCCATCTGGCCGCATTGTCATTTCTTTGAGGCTCAAAATTATAGTTCATATAATTTGTTCCACCTCCAGCAGGCAATTGGCAATACTCAGCTAAACCTTCGATATCTCTGGTTAAAGTAGATTCCCAGAGACGACCACGAGAACGGGAAAGTGGCTCATAAGCCCCGATGACAAACGCATCCAAAAGTGGCTTGCTTAATGTTGAAATTTGATATCGAGCCGGAGGAACTTCTTCTAAAAACTTCTCACAGCTTGAAAGAGATCCCATCATGAGGATCATTAAAATTGGAATTAATTGTATGTTTTTTATCTTTTTCATAACCTGAATCATTTAAAATTTTATAGAATTAAAAGTTGACGGTTAAACCTAATGTAACCGTTTTAGAACCTGGATATGCACCATTGTCAACCCCTTGTTGGAGTGAGTTTCCACTAAATACATTCACCTCAGGATCATATCCTTTGTAATCGGTTATGGTAATTATATTGTTACCCGATAAATAAATATTAGCAGACTTGATAAATTTAGTATCTCCCAAAGGCAAAGAATAATCTAAACGAATATTACGTAAACGAATATAAGATCCATCCTCAATAAACAAATCAGACCTTCTGTGAATATTTGAGGCCCTTGGCTTTGGATAGTAATTATAAATTTCTGCTGAGCGATTGTAAATTGGCGTAGGTGTAGCTGCTGTAAATAACATTTGATTATCAATGCTATTACCTTGAACACTCGACCAAGTCATCATGAAATTAAAGCGCTTATATTTTAAGCTTGTGTTTAAACCTATGATGGTCGTTGGATATGGATTTCCAATGTACTGATTGTCACGTCCATCAATGATTCCATCTGCATTCACATCCATAAAGGCCATCTCTCCATCTGCGGCATATCCATTAAATTTAGGTCCGTAAAAAGAGGATAATGGATCACCAGGAGTAATTCTAGAGTTTCCAGAACTAAATGGCAAATTGTTTTTAGTAGCAACTACCTTGTTCTTGTTGATGGAAAGGTTAGCGT
>Ga0222712_10007024_pt1 | contig 10993 bp, 20 predicted proteins | sample C33_657DmetaG_FD_165043 | JGI IMG/M metagenome (GOLD analysis project Ga0222712, IMG submission 165043) | Estuarine water microbial communities from San Francisco Bay, California, United States - C33_657D | ecosystem: Environmental > Aquatic > Marine > Unclassified | place: USA: California... | reverse complement strand
TGAATCTTTTTACTACATCTTCAAAGGCTTGTCTTAACCATGGATAACCTGCACCATTTGCCATGTTTAGGATGGTTCCATGTTTTGCTTTACCACCTGTTGTAGGAGTAAACCAATTAGCTCCCATAGGAGACTTAGAATATAAGAATTCTGCATATGGAATACATAATTCTTCTAATGCTGATATTGTGTCAATAGCAATATACTTGTATGGTTTACCAGCAGAAGTTATAGCTGCTTCAAGATTAAACAAATCCTGAATAGTAGTGATTTTAATTTTCACTGCTGCTACATAATCAGATCCATCTTCTAAATCTATAAGTAAACTATCTTTAAGTTGAGACAATAATGTTGTCTTACCTACTTTAGGTTTACTAAAGATTACTAGATTTTTAGGACTTTTTGTTACTGCACCTACAATTCCTGTAGGTAATGTAATACCTGGTGTTACAGCTGTCGTTGCTGTATTTTTTACTTCTGCCATTTCTTACCTTCGTCAATTAAAGTATTTAACCATCTTTTGTTTGATAAGGGCACTTTGTTCACAATACAATAGATGTCTCTAATTGTCATTTGAGCATAGTGATTATCTTCTTTTTCTGTAAAAGGCTGCTCTTCATCAAAGCTTGCCATATCAACTTTCTCAAACTCTAAATCTAGAGTAGGTTGAGGTTTTTGCTCAACTTTAGTTGACGTTTTTGTCATCTCTGGATAAGCAGTCTCAATTTTGTTTCTGCTTATCAATTCTAAATCTGCCAATCTTACTGCATAAGTAGGAGTTGGTAGTAAAGTACCATCATTCTTTAATGTAACTTCTACACAAAAATTAGGTGCTGTCTTCCAATCAGGTTTGTTCTTTAGGACATAAAGATTTCTATGACCATCCTCATAAGGTTTGTCATACCAATCAAATAGTTCTACAAATACATCCTGGTTTTTTGAAAGTTCACTTGGAAAGAATCTAATACATTCAGATTTTCTTCCATCTACAGACTCAAATTCACTACCTTGGTAACATAATTTTGCATGAAACAATGGATTTTCAATACCATTCTCTACAAATAATTGTTCCCAATAAGGTTTAAACTCAGCTGTAATCACATTAATGTGCTTCTTTTTTCTTAATAGTTCTGCCATCTTTAACTAATTTATATTACTTTTCTAATAATTTTACAGTTAGGTTCATCTGTTTCATCAATACGCATCTCAGCATAATTTGCTCTATACCATTGAATACCAACTTCACCATATCTGTTTTTCAATACATGCATAGCCAAAAGATATTTGTCAGAAGGAGTAATCATATAATGATTAGGTCCATAATCTGATAGATTATACTTTGCAGGTCTGTTAAAAGCAATCATAACATCTGCACATTGTAATAAACTATCACTTCCAAAAACATCTTTTTCTGTAGGGTAATTTCCCAACTGCCCTGGCTTTTGTCTTTCAGCATCATCAATTTCCCTGTTCAACTGAGTTAGTATAAGAAACATAACAGGTAACTTATTTTTCATCTCTGCTAACATAACAGCAAGATTATTTAAAGTTTCTTGTTTACTTTTCTCACTACCACTTTGTTTTACCAACAAAGTATGATCTAAAGTTACAACAAATGGTTTCCCAACCTTTTTGTAAAATTGAATCAATGCTGATTGCATCTCATTAACTGTAAGAGCTTTGTCAATAATAAACTCTTCTCTAGTTTTGTTCGCGGATGCATACGCTTTTAACTTGTCAAAATCTGCTCTAGATAAAGGAGGCATTCCAGAATCTTTTGCAGATTGTAGGTATCTAATATTCATGTTATTTGCAGATGAGAACTCACGTAGTGCCATATTTCTACCTAGCATCTCAAACTGAAAATGTAATGTTGCAAAATCTTGGTCAGTATTTAAATTCTGTAGTTCTCTTGTTAAAGAGCTTGCTATCAAAGTTTTACCAACACCAGGTCTTGCACCTATTACATATAGAGAATTCCATTCTACACCATTAAGACCAATAGAATTAAACTGTTCCCATTGAGTCTTTAAAGATTTAGAAGATCCTGTTGCTCTATTATGAATATAGATCAAACCTTCATTCATTACGTCAGAGTAATGTTTCCATAAATCTGTGCTTGATGCACTCATAAATTTCAGTGATTTAGATTACGAAGATACTAAACTTTTGAGATTTAAACAAATAAATTTACCAAATAATTGGTACTTTTTTTTGATGTAAGAGATGTTGATTTGTTTCATTAAACACATTGTTACAATTCCATTTTGACTCTTTTGCATATGCTGCTGATGCAGGATGTGTGCATTCAAGTAAAACAGTATTATTCAATACATTATCTACTAAATCTTCATACTCTTGTGCTTTTCTACCCATGAACACCCACACATAGTCGTTGTAGGAAGCATTCAACATGTCTACTAGATAAGCAATGAATGGTTGCCATATGTCAAAATGTTTACCAATCTTGTTAATCTCTGTAGTTAGTGCAGTGTTAAGTAGTAAAACACCTTGGTTTGACCAGCGTCTCAAATCTGGATCAAATGTTTTTGGATCATATTTACCTTCATATACTGTATCATTAACAGCTCCAAAGATGTAACGCAGTGATGCCTCTGCTCTTTTTGTATTACCACAAGAGAATGCTATACCATCAGCAACTCCCATTTGTGGGTAAGGATCTTGTCCTAGTACAATAACTTTAGTTTTATCATAGGGACACTCCATAAATGCACTAAACACTTGTTTAAGAGGAGGTGTAAATCTCTCTCCATCAGCAACACATTTTTCTAGTGTTGCAATTATAGTCACAAAGTCTTCTGATAATAGAAAACCTTTTAGTATATCATGCCAACCAGATGGTTTAAGCATCTCATATAACTTTTTTGCATATTCTTCTGTGCTAAGTTTTTGTGTATTAGACATATTTGTTTACATTTGTTGTTTAAAAATAAAATTATGGAAACACCTGAAAAAATTAAAATTATTAAGAAAGATGCTATATTAGCTGTTAATATTAGTACTCATTTTTATACTAGATGCAAAGCTATAGCAAATTATCTGATTGATGGTAAGTCAAATGCAGAAATGACTGAAGCTTATGAGAAGATTAAAAATGAAAAAATTGATGAACCTTGGATTCAACATTTAGAAACTATATTAGTACTATGTGCTGAATTTGATAAACAAGCTAGTGAAACAAACAATCTTGAAGAATTAACTAAAGAAGAGTTTGAAAAAATGATTACATCTGCATTAGGTGATCAAAAGTAAAATCCAATTAAATTTCCTACTTCAATACATGATTGTATTGCATCTGAAATTTCTTTTTTACTACATTTACCAAAACTTTTAAACTCACTAGAAGCAGGATCTAATAGTCCTGCTTTTTGTTTTATAACAAGTTTCATATCATCAAATGTATCTCCTGTTTCCCTTGCTAAATCTCTAATCATAGCATGTACTTTTGCTATTTGACCTAGAGTTGCATCATTTTCATTCTCAATTTTTGTAATATATAACTCAACAATTTCACCTTCTGCTAATTCTTTCTTAAACTCAAAATAATTAGCAGCATCTATAGTAGTCAATGGTTTTAATTCACCATTATGTTTTCCAAATTTAACGCTTATATTCTGCATCTCTATATTTAATTTTACTTTGATCTAAATCACTTAATGCACTGATTACCCATTCTGTATCTACAGTATCCTTGTAAGCAAGAATATGTATATAAGCTGTTTGATCAGGATTAAGTCTCAATAATCTACCAATTCTTTGTGCAGCTTTTCTTTCATTACTATATGCATGCATAATAATTCCATATTTTAAATTAGGAATGTTTATACCTTCATTAAGTTGAATTACTGCTGATAGACAGTTAAATTCTCCACGTTTAAACTTTTCAAGGTTTTCTTCACTGTCTTTATTCTTACTATGATAAGTATTTGAACATACTCTTTCAGCTTGTTCTGTAGTGTTACAGAATACAAGACATTTATCATCTACATGTTGCAGTAAATGTTTAGCATATCTCTCTTTAGTTTCATATTCCATAAGAGCTTTCATACGCATGATGCGTGTTCTCTCTTTCTTAAATCCAAAACCTTCAAGTTGCTTTGTCCAGTATGCATAGTTATCTTTTTCAGTAGACATAAAGAATCCTGTTTTAGTCTTAACTTTGTGAGTTCTTGCAGTAGATAATGGTAATAAATGTACAATGATTCTATAATCATTAAGAATGTCATCTTCAACAGCATCATCAGTTACATAACTGTATGCTATAGGACAATATGTGTTTACCATCTTACCTTTCTCAGAGTTAGCATGTCTAGGTGGTGTACCAGAAAGACCTAGTATCTTACCAGGATAAAAAGCTAGATACATATCATGTGTATTCAACAAGTTATGACACTCATCTAAGTACACACAATCATATGCTGTAGTTTGTTTATCAATAGATCTATATGTAGTAAACTTAATATGTTCTAATAGATGTTCAAGTTTAAACTTTACAGCTTCTTCTTTCCAGGTAGTGAATATAGAAAGTTTAGGTGCCACAACTAAGAAGTCTCTGGCACCTAATTTATATTCTTTATCCATATGTAGAAGACCTATGAGAGTTTTACCAACTCCCATAGATACTCCTAATCCACATCTATGCTTGTTCTCTGTTGCTTGTAGAGCCAGGTTTTGTATTTCTTCTCTCTTGGATTGGTCCATTATCTTTCTTTTTGTAAGATCTTTGTTTAGGCATCTCTACTTTGTTATAGGTGTTTTGCAAAGTTTCATTTTTTAATCTTGTTAGATCATAAGCTTCTTTGTCAACCCATCTGATGCTTAACAGATTTTTGTTTAACCATCTTCTTAAAGCTGATGGTTTACTTTGCATCCAAAGCATTAATCCTTTACCTTGTTCAGCATCTTCTTGTGTATTGGTTCCCATTATAAAGAAACCTACAAATTTTTCATTATTCATTATTTAATCTATTAAGTGATAAATTCAGTGCTTTTGCTTCTTCAGGATGAGTTTCTACATAATTATGACAATTTCTGCATAGAGCTATCCATGTAGATACATCATTCAAATATTCACCTCTTCCTTTCATATGATGTACATCTGAAGCAACTAATGTACAATCTTTTAATCTTGCTTTACAAGATTTGTTATTATCATTTTGAAAAAACTTATTTCTCAGTACAGAATACAACTGATCCTGTATACTTTTTTTGTCAGATTTAGGTTTGATTGGTTTAGGTAACTTCTTTGGAAGTGGAGCTGAGTTATCTCTTAACCAACATTGTCTACAATACTTGTTTCCATTGTGGTTTTTCCATATAACTTGTTCAGTCTCGCAACCATCACAAATCTTCTTTTTGACTTGGATCATTTATTGTTCTAGATTATCATAGTCAATGTAATCATCATCAAAGATCTTATCTTCTGGAGCAACATCTAACAAATCTTCTACTTCATCTTCAGAAAAATCATCTTCTAATTCTTCTTGGATATCTTCACGTGCTGGACCATGTCTCAATACACTGTGAATAAAAGGGTCATTAAACTCTTCACCATAATTATAAGCAACCATATTCTTAAGCTCCTCATCAGTCATCTTAAGATATTGTTCTATTGACATTTCAACACATTTACCATTAGGTAACTGATATATCATTATGTTTAAGTTTTAAATTATGTATTAAAAGTAATATATAATTTTCCACTAAAACTGTTAAAATTACAAGATTTGCAAAATATTTTCCATTATAACGCTATAAACTAGCATTATTTGTAAAATTATCAATAAAATCTTGAAAAGTATAATGTATAGCTCTACAAGAAGAACCTGTTTCATTCCAGTTGTTTACTGATAGTTTTTGTTTTACAATATTAATATGTATCAAAAACTTAACATCAGCATACATCTGAGTTCCTATACCAAAACCATCAGATTTAGACCATTGTTCTGGTGGTACCATTCTACAAAATAACATTCTTGAAAGATAATCAGCATCATTCCATCTTTCTTTCTTACTTAGAACATCATGTACAACATGTAATAAATCATGAGCTAAATCATTAGTGTACAAAAATGTACTACCAAACTCATCCATGATTTCTATTTGACCACTATTTTCATTTCTGACCATAAGCAAATCTGAATCCTAGTTTGAACCACAATATTTTTAAGTATATAGAATACTTAAAAGAAGATAGTATAGATTCTTTCTTAATGAAAAAACCTATACCAAATTCTCTGTTTGTGATATTACAAATTGGTTGAGCCTTCATAAGCTACAGTTGTAGAACCAAATCCTCCTTCACCTCTTTCAGTTTCAGATAATTCTTCTACTTCTTCAAATGTGATTTGTGGATAAGGTATGATTATCAATTGAGCAATTTTGTCACCCATTTTGTAAAGTTTACCATCAGGTAAGAAACCAAACTTAACCATGATTTCACCTCTGTATCCAGAATCTATAACACCTACACTATTTCTTAAGTGCATGTCATATTTAGAGATACTACTTCTAGGAAATACTAATCCTACATAACCTTCAGGAATTTCTACTGCAATACCTGTATGACAAACAACATTGCCAAACTCATCTTTACTGATGTCTACAGCAGTAAGATCCATTCCAGCATCTCCTTTGCGTGCATAAGCTGGTGTTTCTACCAATTCATGTAACTTCTTAAATTTTACTTTCATATTTATTAGTTTTAAAGTTACAATATTACAAAAAATAATTTACTCTTTCACATCAATGTTAGAAATAACATCATCAATTGTAGCTGGTGGATTTACTAAAGACTCACCATAGTCTACAGCTTCTTCAATAAGATGTAGTATAGCTTTCCACATCTCATGATTGTGTTGTGAGTTACTGATGAATCCAAATTCATTTCTAGGACTACCATGTGGTAATACTATATATGATTTTGTATCATAATTAACTTTTAAGATAACTTTTACCTTACATGTTCTACCAGTTTTATCTGTGTAGGTATCTGTGAATGTATATTCACTGTTTACAAGTGTATTCATATTATTCTGTTTTAATATTTTGTGATATAAGAAAGTCTCTATACATTCTAGAAAATCTTCCTCCTAATTCTCCTTTTTCACTATCTCCTAAATCAGCATTTTTTTCAAGTCTGATACAGTCAATAAGTTCACCATCTTCATTAGCAATTTTACCTTCTCTGATGATATCATGTATTTCTACACTTGCTGTATCACTAGTTTCATAAGAACTAATTAATACTTCAGTTTTAGGCATAGCTTTCCAATCTTCAGGTACACCACCTTCTATGTCAGCTTTTCTTAACCAAGCTTCAGAAGAATAAGAAAAACAAATAATTCTATGTCCATCTTCTTCAAGTTTCTTGAAAAATAAAGGCATAATTTTTAAAAAAGTTTTTTTATTTTCTTCATTTTTAAGAGCTTCTTCAGGAACTGGTGCCAATACTACACTATGTTTGTCATTTTTAACTGTAAGTACAGTGCATACAGGTGGTAAACTACCATGTGTAGCTATTAATCTTGCCATGTTTTCTTTGTTTTCTTTTTTAAAACTTTCAATGTGTTCTAATTCAGTCATGATTTGTGTATAAAAAGTTATTAAAAAGGTAATGCATCACTATCTATGTCTTTTGCATAGTCAGGATCTTCAGTTACTACTAAATCAAGTTCATCATTTACATATACTGTTGATGATTGAGTAAGTACACCTGTAGTATTAAATAAACCTGATGAACTTCTAGCATTTATTTGAACACTTATTATGTGTCTTGCTTGTTCATCTAACCAGTTATTAGGAATATTTACAGCAGGAGCTGATGTTACAGCACCATCTAATTGTGCAATCCACCATTCAGCTGGTTTTAAGCTCATTTTAAAAAGTTTATCTTCTGAAGCAGTTGGACACCATTTTAGTTTTTTACCTTGCTTAGAGATAAAATAATGCACCTTGAAAGGTCTTTTGTCAGAGTAAGCATCAAGCTTTTCTTTTGTAGTACTGCTTACTTCAATACCAGCTTTTTCCATTAATTCATGGATTTTAACAACAGCATTTACATTATTGTCATACTGTAGACCATAATAATGGTCAAAAATTTTACTATAATCTTTCATAGTACTAATTATTAATTGTTTTTAATTGTTGATCTAAAAATGTATCTGTTAATGACTCAGAAGAATTGTCTATGTATTTTGATTCTATAGGTTCTATAAAGTTATTATCTATAAACTTTAAAAACCATTCTGCAGATTTTTGAATACCTTCATCCTTATCAATATAAGGAGATGCAAAATATCTTCTACCAGATTCTTGAAATTTAAAATGATAGTTAAAAGCACCCATATTTGATAATCTAACCTTATGAGAACTTCCCATAACACAACCAGCTTCTTCCATTCTTTTATGTACTTTTATAATATCATCAATACTATTTTCATCTTTATTTAACCAATAGTTTTTGCTCATCTTCTTGAGGTTTTAAATCTTCTTCCCACTCATTAGATAATACTGTATGAATGTGTTCAACTTTTGCAGCTAAACCATTCATTTCAAGATGTTTAAGAGATTGCAGTATTTCTGCAAGATTGTCTATTGTTTCTTTTTTGTTTAACATAGGTGGTAAATTTTCTTTAAAAAGGTTATCTAATATTTCCATGTCTTCAGAAGTAACACCATCAACACCTAAACTAGTGATAAAATTATCAGCATTTTCATAGTATTCATAGCGTTCTTCTTCATATAAGTAGTCATTGATTAATGAATCAACTCCATCTTCTTGATCATATATATATTGTGCATAAGAACAATCATATTGTTGTTCTATATCACCTTTGTCATATATATAAACTCCAGCAAAATCACATCCTGATTCAGAAAAATTAATAGTACATCTTACTTGATATTCTTCAGAAATCATAAGCATTAATGGTGCAACAGAACTCCATGCTGAGTCACCATTTACTTGCATAAACTCATCATGCTCTCTAGTTATATCAAATTCCCACCATCTAGTACCATATTGATGATAGTCTCCTTGAGCAACAGGATCAAAAGTATCACTATCTACAAAAAATAAGTTACCAAAATCTGCAAAGTAATCTACAGTTTCATATTTATTAAATATTGCTTGTAACTTATCAAGTGTTTCTTTGTCACCTTCTATACTAACTGCATTCCAACAATGATTTGCCATAATTTATAATGTTAATTGTTGTACAATACGCAAAGCATGATCTCTGTTTAGTGCATCAAAAGGACCTACTACTTTTTTACAAAATGGTGATTCTTTAGCTTCTTGAATATCAAGAGGTTCTCTGTAAGGTTTAGCTTGTAATGTACCAGATGTATGAAGATATCCCCACCATGGTGTTACTTTACTTTTAAACTCTTCATCAAGAGATTGGTCATGGGTAAACACTTTTTTACAGTTAGCACATATAAGACCATTACCATCTTCTGTATAAGATACAATTAGTTCTCCTTCTTTAATGTGTTTACTGCAAGTTTTACAATCACATGCATTTTTAGTTTTGCAATGTGGACAATAAAAAGCTCCTAGCATATTAAATAGTTTTAAGTTGTTGATCTAAATAAGTATCTGTTGGACTATCTGCAGTATTATCAAAATACTTTTTACCAGATAATCTTGCAATCCACCACTCATAAGGTTTAAATTTCAGTTTATGAGCAAATGTACTATCAAGTTTTAAACCTCTTAGTTCTGGTCTAGCAGCATATTCTGTATCAATATATAAATGATAACTCCAAGGATTACCTTTATGAACTACAGTATCTCTTGCTTCTGTAGAAACTGAAGTTAAACCACCTAAACTTTCATAAAGTTTATGAATAGTTCTTCTTTGATCAACAGTAGTAAAATGCATACCTAATGCATCATACTTGTTAAACAGTTTGTCAAATGTTTTTTCTTCCATAAGATACTTTTAGTCATCTACTAATGTAGATTTGTTATACTTTAGGAGAAGTATTTTACTGTCTTTACCAAACTGAACTTTAATAGCTTCACCTGGAATAACATTAATCACTTCTCCTGTACCAAATTTAGTATGTTTAATAGTTTGACCTATTACATACTCTTTTTCTACTTCCTTTTTAGGTTGTTTCATTTTGTTTTTTTACAATTTCTATTAATTCTTTAAGACAAGCAAGTTCAGCTTCTTCATAAGTTTTAAATACAGTATTTTCATTTTCTTCCATATAAGAAATTTGAATTACTTTTCTATATCCATAACCATCAATTTGAATATTTTTACAAACTATATAATGTAAATCATACTTCTCTCTAAACCATCTAAATGCTTGTTGGTAAATTGGAATAGAAACAAAAATATCTTTATGTCCTACTACTCCAAAATCATACTCTTTATTAAAATTTTCAGAATAATTTGGCATAAAATACCTAATTCTATTAGGAACATTTATGTTTATATGTGGTTTTGTGTAATCAAACATATTAGCACAACAAGGTTCGTTAAATCCTAATTCTTTTAAAGCTAATGCAATCTCATAGCTAACAAATTCTTTTTGCATAACTATATGATTTTAGGTGCTAATAGCATGTTAAGAATAGATTGTTCACCTGTAGATAATCTTGTAAGTTTAACTTTTTCAAGTGTTGCCAAGTTTAATGCATATAATTCACATTCATCTTGATCTACAATAATCTGATCAATTACAACCTTCATTTCAAATTCTTCATTAAATGCTTTTTTCATGTCAGCATCTAATGTGTAACCATTCATTCCAATAAGCATCTGTTCTATAAATAATAAATCATATAACTTATAGATATTTGTCAATTTTAACAACTCTGGTTCAGTGAACATCTGAAAAGTATTTGTAATACCTAATCCTTTTTTAACTTGCATATAAGCTACAAAAGATGAAAACAATCTTGTGTTTGCACTCATGAATACAGGAAACTTATTAGGTCTAACACCTTCTTCAG